>Ga0137403_10000311_pt1 | contig 61992 bp, 53 predicted proteins | sample CZOMad2_1_16fung_FD_122057 | JGI IMG/M metagenome (GOLD analysis project Ga0137403, IMG submission 122057) | Vadose zone soil fungal communities from Angelo Coast Range Reserve, California, USA - CZOMad2_1_16fungal (Hybrid Assembly) | ecosystem: Environmental > Terrestrial > Soil > Vadose zone...
GTCGGGACTGGAGCACACTCCATGACCGCCCAAACACACCTAATCCCCACGCAAACAACTCCATCCTCGCTCCCCTGCCCCCGCGCTCTTGCCTCGTTCTTGTACACTTCCAACCACGAGATCGCAGCCCATCCCATTTCCTTTCAACCACTTCCGTTTATCCTGAGCCTCGAAGGGCACTCTTTTTTACCCCGATCTGCGAGGGGTGCGAAAACACCGGGATGGCATCAGCGCCTTCCAGATCGTCGCGGCTCACAAGAGCGTCTTTCTTTCTTTAACTTTTCAACCTTCAGCTTTGAACTCGACGTAACTCCTTTATCCGCAACACTTACAGCCGATCTCCGCGTTTTACCGGGTTTTAGCCGAAATCGTCCGCCCATAAGTCCTTTAAACGCAACACTTACAGGAACCACCGCCGTAACCCCTTTAGACGCAACACTTACAAAAAGCAGGGGGGTAGGGGGTAGCCCGTTGACCAAACATCCGCCTTCCGCGACGCGAGACAGTCCCTTCGGTCTCCGAACGCGTAAACTACCAACATGCAGCGCAAAGTCTTCTGGCTCACCTTCACCGCGCTCGGCCTGCTCGCCGACGTCACGCTGCCCTTTTGGTGGGCCGTCGGCGCCACCATTCCGCTGCTCGCCCTCAGCTGGTGGATCGCTTACCGCTCCGACTGGTTCTAGCCCGCTCGCTCGTTACCTCATTACTTCGTCGCTTCATTGCCTCTGCTCCACCGCTTATACTGTCTCTCCCAATCGCGCCCATCACCCAGGAGAGACCATGCACTGCAGAACCTTCGGCCGCACCGGATGGCAAGTCAGCGAAATCGGCTACGGCATGTGGGGCATGGGCGGCTGGACCGGCTCCGACGACGCCGAATCCCTCGACTCGCTCCAGCGCTCCATCGATCTCGGCTGCAATTTCTTCGACACTGCCTGGGCCTACGGCAACGGCCACAGCGAACAACTCCTCGGCAAAACGCTACAAGCCAACGTCACCGCGGCAAGCGGTGCAGCTGGAAAAGACAAGAAGCTGCACGTCGCCACCAAAGTCCCGCCGAAAAATCGCAAATGGCCCAGCCGCCGCGAATTTTCGCTCGACGATTGCTTCCCACCCGACTATATCAACGAATACGTCGACAAAAGCCGCGCCAATGTTGGTGTCGATTCCCTGGACCTCATCCAACTCCACACCTGGGAAGACCACTGGCTCGACGACCCGCGCCTCCCGCGAGCCATCGAACAACTTCGCTCAAGCGGCAAAGTGCGCGCTTTCGGCATCAGCCTCAACCGCTGGGAGCCCTGGAACGGAATCCGCGCCGTCCGCTCCGGCCTGATCGACGCCGTGCAAGTCATCTACAACATCTTCGATCAGAATCCCGAGGACGAACTCTTCCCCGCCTGCCGCGAAAATAAAGTTGCCATCATCGCCCGTGTCCCCTTCGACGAAGGCTCGCTCACCGGCAACCTAAGCATCGACTCGAAATGGCCGCAAGGCGATTGGCGCAACATTTACTTCGTTCCAGAAAACCTCAAAGCCAGCGTGCAGCGCGCCGAAGCCCTCAAGCCGCTGGTCCCCGCCGGCTCATCGCTCCCCGAAATGGCCCTGCGCTTCATCCTCAATAATCCCGACGTCAGCACCATCATCCCCGGCATGCGCAAACCCAAACACGTCACCGCAAATCTCGCCGCCAGCGACCAAGGCCCGCTACCCGCGCCACTGCACACGGAACTCCGTGCCCACCGCTGGGACCGCACCCCCACCAAATGGAGCCAGTAATCTGATGGTGACGGATTTTCAAATACGGAAACTCCCCAACGGCCTTCGCGTCCAAGTGAGCCAGAATCTGAAGCTGTGGGAGCGTCTCCTTGCGGCGGGTCTCGCGGCGGCAGTCATTGGCATGGCTGGCCTCAGCTTCGTGAAGAGTTGGTGGTGGTTTGTTGTGCCACCGATCACTGCGGTAGCCGTCTTCGTCTTTGTCAGGGCTATCAAGGCAGAGCTTCAGGTTACCAACGTGGAATTCATTTCGCGCGGCGATCTCGGACGAAGAGTTCAAACACCGCGCATCGTGTACGCCGCGGATGTTCGAGGCTTGGAATTCTCTTTCGGAGGTGTGCTCGATCATCAGCGCCAGGGCTTATATGCCATTAAAGATTCAGGGAAGCGTTACCTGATCTTGCCGCTTGTGGATTTTCGACAAGCGCAGGAAGTGATCGGCGCAATTGAAACCAAGTTTCCGGGGCTGGCGGAATTTTGGAGAGGAAAATCTATGACGGTAGCGGGATAACAGTGATGGCGTTCGCAGCTAGCTTAGTGAGTTATGCGGTTTGCTTCAGCGCGCGCTCGACCAGCGTGAGGCAGCGTTCGGCTTGTTCACGGAGCAGGTCTTCGCGGTCGCCGCGAACGCGCTGCGCATTGTGCAGTTCATCGGCGATGGATAGCGCGGCGAGCACCGCAACTTTTTGCGTGTCCACGGTGCCGGTGGCGTCGGCAAGGGCGTGCATTTTTTCATCGACCAGCGCCGCGAGTTTCTGCACGTAAGCCGGTTCCAGATCGCCGGCAATCGAATACGATTGCCCGAAAATTTGCACTTTGACTGGCCCGCTCATGTTGCAGATTGTAGCGCAAGCCGCGGCACTTCGGCATTTTCTCTGGTCGGGAGCGAGGCACGCGCCGCCGATTCGCGAAAGGAAACGTAGGGCCACCCTTTAGGCTGGCATGCAACAAGAACCGAACTGGCGTGGTTTTGTAAGCGCCGGCGAGTCTTGGATAGTGCGGCTAGCTGGAGCGAAGCTGCGCGCCGAGATTTTTCTCAAGCGCGGCGACGATTTTTGCGGACGCTTCGCCGGTTTGCGCATCGGTCAGCGTGGCTTCGCGGCTCTGGAACAGCACGCGCACCAGCAACGAATATTTTCCCGCGGGCACGTTTTTCCCGCGGAACAAATCGGTGGCTTCGACCGAAATAATTTCCACTATGCCCAGCGATTGAATCGTTTTCACCACGTCGGCAAAATGCGTGCCGTCTGCCAGCAGCAACGAGAAATCGCGCTCGACCGCGGGAAAACGCGGCAGTGTCTCGTAGCGGCGATTTTCTTTTGCCGTGCGAATCGCAGCGTAAACCGGATCAAGTTGCATCTCGGCGACAAAAACATCTTGCCGCAGTTTGAATTTCTCAGCCACGCGGCGTGTCAGCTCGCCCGCGAGGCCCAAGGGAGAAGAGATTCGTTCGTGATTGGAGGTTGCGGACGCCAGAGAAAACGAACCGCGACGCGCGACATGGAGCCAATCCGGCGCGACTTCGAGCCAGGCGAAGCCGCTGGCGTTCGCCGATGGACTGGCGAGCTGGCCGATGGCGTCGAGATCGCCTTTGAGATCGGCGAAGGTGAATTCGCGAGCGGAATCATAAAGGCCTTTTTCGCGAGCTTCGCCGGTTGCGCCGAGCGTCAGCACGCACGTCTCGACGGGCTTATCGCCCTGTAAACGATAGTGCCGGCCAATTTCGAAGAGGCGAACGTTGCGCTGGCCGTGGTTGAGATTCCACTCGATCGTGTTGGCCATGGTGACGACGCCGGTGGACTTGAGAACGTCAGCTTCTTCGGAAAGCGGATTGGCGATGCGCGCGAGCGACACACCTTCGGGGCGGAACAAAGCGTCGCGATCTTCAGAAACGTGCGGAATGGTAAAAATTTCGCGGTAGCCGAGTCCGACCAAGCGTTCGCGCAAGCGCGTCTCCGCTTCGTAGTGTGGCAGGCGCTGCGCGCCCTGGCGGGCTGCCGGTAAGCGCGCTGGGAATTTGTCCAGACCGTAGATGCGCGCGATTTCTTCGATGAGATCGATTTCGCGTTCGACTTCGGCGCGCCAGGAGGGCTGGGTGCATTCCCAGGCGGCGAGCAGCGAGCCTTCCGCGCCGCGATTCTGGTCGACGCGAAGAGGAGCAAAGCCGAGCGCGCTGAGGCCGGATTCGATTTCCTTGTCCGGAACGTCCGCACCCATGACGCGAAGGATCTCGGCGCGCGTGACACGGATCTTCTTTGGCGCGCGCTTAGCGGGATAGACGTCGACTACGCCGGCGAGAAGCTCGCCGCCAGCGAGTTGCAAAATCAATTCCGCGGCGCGGCGCGAAGCGACTTCGGCCATTTCCGGATCGGCGCCACGGCCAAAGCGAGTGGAAGCTTCAGTATGCAATTTCAGCGAACGCGCGCCACGGCGAACCGCAATGGGCTCGAACCAGGCGCATTCGATCAGCACGTTTTTCGTGGAGAAAGAGATTTCGCTTTCCGCGCCGCCCATGATTCCGCCGATGCCGGTGGCGCGCGAACCGTCTCCGTCGCAAACGACGGACATGCTCGAGTCCAGGGTGCGCTCGATGCCGTCGAGCGTTTTCAGTTTTTCGCCGGGTTTCGCGCGGCGGACGACGATGGAATGGTCGCGGACTTTGTCGTAGTCGTAGGTGTGCAGCGGGTTGCCAAGCTCGAGCATGACGTAGTTGGAGATGTCCACCACGTTGCTGATGCTGGCTACGCCGGAGGCTTCCAAGCGATCCTTCAGCCATTTCGGCGACGGCGCGATTTTCACGCCGCGAATTACGCGGGCCGTGAAACGGCCGCAGAGTTCCGGCGACTGGATTTGGACACGTACCACATCCGGGGCTTTTCCGCTGGTGCTTTCGGCCGGCTTCGGCGCGGTGAATTTCAGCGGCAGCTTGTAGACGGCAGCAACTTCGCGGGCGATGCCAAGATGAGCGAGACAATCCGGACGGTTGGAGCCGACTTCGGCGTCAATCACGGCTCCGTGCGGGCCATTTTCGACGCTGGCAATGTTGGTGCCGGAAAGAGCCAGGCGGGAGGCGAGCTCCTGCGGGGACGCGGCAACGCCGACGAAATCTTTCAGCCAGTTGTAGACAATCTTCATCGGTTGCTCAGTCCAATCGCAACTACAGGCGCCGACGAATTTTCTTCAGGGGCTAAAGCCCGGTGCAGCCGGTCTCTAACGCCGGACCTAAAGGTCCGACCTCTTAAAGAAACTTCGTAAGGAAACTCCACCACGAAAAATCGCGCCCGCAGTTACGAAAATTGGCGGAGGAAACGCACGTCGTTCTGGAAAAAGACCTGCAAATCTTCGATGCCGTACTTGAGCATGGCCAGGCGATCGATGCCCATGCCAAAGGCGAAACCGCTGACTTTCTTCGCGTCGTATCCGACGAAACCATAGACGGCGGGATCGACCATGCCCGCGCCGAAGAGTTCGATCCAGCCTGCGCCTTTGCACTTGCCACAGGTTGCGCCGCTCCTTGCGGTGCCGCTTCCGCCACAGAAAATGCAGGAGACGTCGAATTCGACGGAGGGTTCGGTGAACGGGAAATAGCTGGGGCGAAAACGCGTCTTCACGCCGGCGCCGAAGAATTGCTGGACGAAATACTCGATAGTGCCTGTGAAATCGCAAAAGGTGATGTCGGAGTCGACGGCCAGGCCTTCGACTTGATGGAACGCGAAGGAGTGCGTGGCGTCCGGATTGTCGCGGCGATAGACCTTGCCGGGAACGATGACGCGCACGGGCGGCTTACGCTTTTCCATGGTGCGGATCTGCATGGGCGACGTGTGCGTACGCAGAAGCAATTGCCCAGGAGAAGCCTTTTGTCCAGGTGAAGGGGGCAGCTCGATGTAAAACGTGTCCATATCGTCGCGGACGGGATGATGCTCGGGAATATTGAGCGCTTCGAAATTGTAGTAAGGCGTTTCGATTTCCGGGCCTTCGACGACGGAGAAGCCGATGGAGACGAAGATATTTTCGATGTCCTGGAAGACTTGACGGAGGAGATGGTGCGAGCCGATGGGGCGGATTACGCCGGGCAGCGAAAGATCGACGCGCTCGCGAGCAATGGCGGCATCTTCGGCGCCGGATTCGATGGCGACGCGGCGGGATTCGATTTGCGACTCGACGTGGGCGCGGAGTTCGTTCAGCGAGGCGCCTACGGCGCGTTTCAGTTCGGGCGTGCCGGGTTTCAGCCAGTTGTCGGTGATTTGCGTGAGTACGCCGGATTTGCGGCCGAGCCAGGCGTCGCGAAAGTTTTTCCAACTTGATTCGTCGTGGACGTTGGCGGAATCCGCGTCGAAGCGCGTGCGGATTTCGGCGAAGAGCGGCGTGACCTGGGTGGGCTGCGTGACGCCGAGGTCGGCGAAGGTGCACGACGTTTTGGTGGCGGTCGGGGTCATGGAATTGATCGGTGTTGCCGAGATGGGGCGCAGCAGTGCTGCGCCCCCACTGGGAAAGAGTGTACACGACCGGCAAGAGCCCCCAAGACTGGCGTTGCAAGCAGCGCCACTACAAAGAGCGCGCCACCAGAGGTGCTGGCTACGCCTGGCGTTTTGCTTTTGCTGGCGGAGGGGCGGCGGCTCTGGCTTTTTCGGCCAGTTGCGTAAAGCCGGGAGCGTCTTTTACGGCGATGTCGGCCAGGACTTTGCGGTCTAGCGCGATGCCGGCGGCTTTGAGGCCGTGGATCAGTTGGCCGTAGGTCAGTCCGTTTTGCCTGGCGGCGGCGCCTACGCGCTGAATCCACAAGCGGCGGTACTGGCGCTTCTTCACGCGGCGATCGCGTTTTGCGTAGCGGTCCGCGCGATTCGCCGCTTCCTGTGCGGACTGGTACAGCTTGCTCTTGGTTAGAAAAAAGCCCTTGGTCCTTTTGAGGTACTTCTTGCGCCGAGCTCGGCGTTTTGTGCCGCGTTTTACGCGTGCCATGGGTTTGCTCCTTTTTCTTTTTGCGCCGGATTCGTTTTCGAGCGCGGGATTTTTCGTTGGCCGGGCTTGTTTGCCTGGTGGATCGAAAAGGCCCGCGGTCTGAAGACCGCGGCTACAAAGTTGTTGCGGGAGACAAACAGGTGGGCACGCGCGAAAAATCGCGGTGCCAACGGGTTTGTCTCCGGTGATACTGCTTGTAGCTCTCGCCTTGCGGCGCAGCTTCCCTTGCGGGAAGGTTGCCGGGCTAAAGTCCGGCGCTACAGGTGCCGCGATTTGCATCGCAGCGATTCGGCCGGCAGGCACCCGTGAAGCGCTGCCTGGCTCGAAAATTGTTCTTCAGGGGCTAAAGCCCCGCTTGATGGCGAGCTTTACTGTCGGGGCTGAAGCCCCGACCTCCTGAAGAGAAAGTCAAAAGCTGGCGGGGCAAGCCACGCCACTACAAAGCCGGGCTGCGGCTTAGAAGCCGTAGGGAAGCATCTGCTTGGTTTTGAGCATATCGGCTTTGCTCACCAAGGTCAGCTTCTTGAGCTTGCGCATGCGGCCGGGCTTCTTGGTGCCGAGCAGGTGGCGCTTGCCGGAATGCCCGCGCTTGATTTTGCCGGTGGCGGTAATCTTGAAGCGCTTGCGGGCGCCGCGATGAGTTTTTAGCTTGCGCTTGGGGTTTGTTGAGTTGCGTGGCATTGCTGAAAGTCTCTCCTCACGTGAAGGGCGGGATAAACCCGTCCCTATAAACTACCTACGAGAATTCTGGCCGCCCTACAGGACGGCCTCTACAGACTGCCAAATCGAAAATCGAAGAGAGATTCCTCGCTTCGCTCGGAATGACAGGCTTTCTTAGTTCGCTACAGCTGGCGCTGCTAGCAGCGCCACTACAAAGAACGTGACGGGCCGGTGTTACGACGGCTTGGTACCGGGTGTTGCTGCGCCGGTGCCCTTCTTTGGCGCCAGCAGGGCTACCAGGACGTTGCCTTCCATGCGCGGCATGGTTTCAATCTGGCCGTGCTCGGTGATTTCGCCGAGCAACCGCGTCATTTTGGCGCGGCCCACTTCCTGGTGGGCCATTTCGCGGCCGCGGTGAAAAATCATGGCGCGCACTTTGTGGCCTTCGCCGAGGAAGCGGATAATCTGATTCTTGCGAACCTGATAATCGTGCTCCGCGGTATTGGGCCGAAACTTGACTTCCTTGAGCGCCGAACCGCGGCTGCTTTTCCGCTGTTCGTGCGCTTTTTTGTTGGCCTGATACAGATACTTGCCGTAATCGGTGATTTTGCAAACGGGCGGATCAGCGGTGGGCGAAATCTCCACAAGATCCAGCCCTTTTTCTTTGGCCATGCGAACTGCTTCGAATGGCTGCATTACGCCCAACTGGCCGCCTTCTTCATCAATCACCCGAACTTCACGAGCGCGAATCCGTTCATTGACGCGGACACGGTCGGTTTGCTGCCGGAAATTCCGCTCTGCGATAAATCCCCCTGCTTAAGGTAAAGGCGTCTGTTGACCTGGATGAAGACGAACAGGAACAGCCCCGGTTTCAACTGCAACCGTCCCTGCGAGTTACCGCTTGGGGACAGGGTGAAAAGTATAGCATGCAGATAGGCAGTGGCGGCAAGCCGAGAGATGCGAGCAAGAGACTCAGAAGGGTTTGCTGCCGGCGGGCATCAGCCACATGAGCAGGCCCAGAGCGACAAGAAGCAGAATGTAGCGGGCGGCAACGTCGCGACTCGGTTGCGCTGGCAGGTCTTTGGTGAAAAGGCGATAGGTCAAACCGCAGGCTACGAGGAAGTAGTCGCCCTCGCCAAAGAAGTACCAGGAGATCAGGCAAGCGCATAGCGCCACGAAACGGGCGTTTTTACTGAGAACGTTTACGGCCTTTGCTCCGTCAAGAACCCAGACCGGTGTCAGATTCAAGAGGTTGAGCCAGGCGCCGACGTGGGTGAGAGCGGCCCAGAGTGGGTTGCGCGTTTTCCACCAGAGCAAAGCGCAAGCGGCCGAAGCGAGAAGTCCGGCGATGGGACCGGCCAGGCTGACTTTGGCGCGTGTTTCTTCGGAAACGCCGATGGCATTCCACTGCACATAAGCGCCGAGACCCGGGAGAAATACGGGCATCTCGGCTGGCAAGCCGCGGCGCTTGATATCGATGTAGTGTCCCAATTCATGGATGAGAATGAGGACGGTGAAGCCGATGCCGAATTTCATGCCGAAGAGCGTCCAATAGACGCCCACGAACGCAAAGAGGCTGAATAGGAATTTCAGCTTGAAGATGGAGAAGAGGAGCGTTTTCCCTTTCAGCAAGAGCAGGACAATAGGAGCGAGAGGGCCGAAACGCCGCGCCCACTTGGTACGGTCTTCTTCTGTCTGGGCAGCCGCCGCCTGCGCATAGAGTTGCACGGCGTGAGCGCGAACCCACTCGGCTTGGGTCGCGTCTTTCGGCAAGAGTTCCAGCGTCTTCAGCCACTCCTCGCGCGCCAGGGTCCATTTCGATTGGGCTTCGTGAGCTTTGGCGAGGTTTGCGAGCCGTTCCAACTCTTCCGCGTGTACCAGTGCGTGGCACCCGCCGCACACAACGGCATCCTGAGCCTGCGGAGCCCCGCAACGCTTGCAAACCACCAGTGGCTGAGGCGAGGAGAATGACACGGATCGCGCGAATCAGCCCGCCGCGGGCGGAGGCGCAGTGGGCCGGTTGAAGGGGCCGAGGATTTCCGTGCTGGTGCCGGCGGTCATTTTCCAGGCGATACGAATCCCTACCAGCAAAATGATAATTCCGATCGCGCCTTGCAGAGGATTCTCAAGTCCCAGAAAGGGTGACGCCAGCCCGACCAGAGCCAGGTATCCAATCACGCCTGCCAAGCTTTTCGGTTGGATCAGCGGCGGCGGTTTGCTGTTCGTTTCCGCGGTCGAATCGCTCGCCGAATTATCGTCGCTGGAAGGTGGCGTCTGGGTGCCGCCCGAATTCTGCGTCACTTCCGCTTTCTTCGCGTTTTTTTGCTTGACCATCATCCCAATGCCGATAGGGATCGCGGACATGGAAACGGCAGCATAGGTGAAGAGCACGGCCGCCACCTGATACCGCCGCCCACCGAGGCCCTTCGATCCCATCAGGATGGCTTTGGCTACCAGAAAGCCCACCAGGAGCGACAGATATCCGATCTCGATTCCCGTGACGATAGTGAAACCCGAATACGCGATCAAACCGAGAAGAGCGCCGCCGAGCCCGAAGATGAGTCCGCGCACGAACGCGGAATGCGTGTCTTTCGGCGTCTCGAACTTGGCTTTTTCGGCGCAGGCCGGACACGATTGGCTTGGCCCGACACGATAGTAGCTTGAGCCGAGAGTCTGGCCGCAGAGTTGGCAGCGGTCGGGGCCGCCTTTGAATTCGGCGGTGCCGAACTGCGGCGTCGGATTCATAAATGAAGGGGTGGACATGCGCGGGAAAGTACCACAACGAGCACTTCACGCAAAGAGGACTTTATGGGCGAGGTTGTTGAAAGGAGTGTTATGACGTGAGTGTGAGGTTCTTCCCGGCGCAGGAGAGGGTGGCGCGGAGTTGCGCGGTGGCGGATTTGGAGATGGCGACGTCGAGCCCGAGTTGCTGGGCGGTTTTGGTTAGCGCGTCGGGATCGGGGGTGAGGATTTGGAAATTGGCGAGGTGGCAGCCTCGGGGCGCGTCGGTGGATGGATGCGCGGAGTCGGCGCTCCATTCGATGAAGAAGGGGAGCAGGCCGCTGGCGTTGTCTTTCAGATTTAGCGTTTGCCATTGCAGGAGTTTGCCGTCGGGGCGTTTGCGGGAGCCGGGAGTGGGGCCCTCGGCGGCGATGCCTTCCTTCGCTAGGCGATTGGCCAGGGCTTGGATATCGCCGGGATGCGCGGCCCAAGTGACGACGCGTGGCTCGTCTAAACCCTTCAACTTATAGATGTCTGGCGCGTTAGGCTGTTGCGGATCGGGCGCGATGATTTCGAGATAGCGACGCTGGCCGAGAGAGAGCAACGCGTTGCGGGTGCCGCGTCCGGGGTGGACGCCGCCGAATGCGGCCCTGATGCCGGTGTGTTGATAGACGAAGTCGATGCCGTGCTCGAGATCGTTGCAGCCGAGGAGGATGTGGTCGAGCAAGGCGGGCACCTCGTTTGTTGCGGAGAAGCGTGAATCGCGCTTGCCGCGTGGGTTCGCATTTACGGGCCAGGCGAGAGACGGCGCCACGAGCGCTCCGCTGGTGAGAACGAGAAACGATCGGCGCGGAATTCCATGCAGCATCGCGGTCCTCCCGGAGATTCTCGAGCGCATGTTATCATGCGCGCTCCTTGTCAAATATTTCTCCAATTACTTCGTCATCCACTTTAGATGCGGCTGCGAATGTGGATCCGCCGGGACGCTGGCGTGCGCTGGCGGTGCTGGCGGGTTCGTCTGTTTTGAGCATGGGGGCGTGGTTTTCGGCTTCGGCGGTGCTGCCGCAGTTGCGCGGGCTGTGGCATTTGTCGGCGGGGGCGGGATCGCTGATGACCATTTCGGTGCAGCTGGGATTTGTGGCGGGATGCTTGGCGTCGGCGATTTTGAATCTGGCGGATCTGGTGCGGCCGCGGCGGTTGATTTTGCTGGGAGCTTTGTGCGCGGCGCTGGTGAATGCAGCGCTGGTGCTGTGCACGGGACCAGCGAGCGCGCTGCCGGTGCGCTTTCTGACCGGAGCGAGTCTGGCGCTTGTGTATCCGCCGGGATTGAAAGCGATGGCGACGTGGTTCCGGCGCGGCCGCGGCGTAGCGCTGGGAACTTTGGTAGGTGGATTGACGCTGGGTTCGGCGGTGCCGCATCTGCTGAATGGATTGGGCGGAGTGGATTGGCGTTTGGTCATTTTGTGGACGTCGGGACTGACGGTGCTGGGCGGATTTTTGGCGGAGTTCGGCACGCACGACGGGCCGTTTCCATTTCCGCGCGCGGTGTTCAATCCGGGGCAGATTCTGGCGTCGTTCGCAAAGCGCGGAGTGCGGCTGGCTACGGTGGGATACCTCGCGCACATGTGGGAGCTGTACGCGATGTGGACGTGGTGCGCGGCGTTTTTCGCGGACGTGCTGCGCGCGCACGGCGTGCTGCGATCTCAGCGGGATGCTTCGTTTGGCGCGTTTGCGGTGATTGGAGCGGGCGCGTTTGGTTGCTGGGCCGGCGGGCGGCTCGGGGATCGGTGGGGACGCACGCGGACCGCAGCTTTGGCGATGGCGGTTTCCGGTGCGTGTGCTCTGGTGATTGGATGGGCGGCGCTGCCGGTTGTCGTGGTGCTGGGTATCGGTGTGGCGTGGGGAATTGCCGTGGTGGCGGATTCGGCGCAGTTTTCGGCGATGGTGACGGAGCTGGGGGATCAGGCGTACGTCGGGACGGCGCTTACTGTGCAACTGGCGGTGGGATTTACGTTGACGGTGGTGACGATTTGGCTGGTGCCGGTGCTGCGCGACCGCGTCGGCTGGCACGCTGCGTTGGCGATGCTGGCGATCGGGCCGGTGGTCGGTGTTGCGTCCATGGTGCGGCTGAAGAATTTGCCGGAAGCCGCGCAAATCGCCGGGGGCCGCGGTTGAAGTGGCTGTTGGTCGAAGTAAAATTCCTGCGACTGTTCATTTTCTCAAAGACTGACGGTTGCGGAGTTCTGGCCGCGCTTCGATAGATAGGCGTGCCAGAAGAGGCGCGCGGCCACGGCCCGCCACGGACGCCACGGCGCGGACATTTTTTCCAGGCGTTCGGGAGTGGGGCGCACGCGGAGGCGTTTTACTTCCTGTACCGCGACGGCGAGCGCGAGGTCGCCGACCGGCCAGATGTCCGGGCGACGGAGGGCGGAGAGCAAATAAATGTCGGCGGTCCAGTTGCCGATGCCTTTGAGGGCGACGAGCATTTTGCGGGCTTGGTGATCTTGTAAGTCGTGCAGATAGCGGAGATCGAAGTGGCGGCGTGCCAGAGCTTCGGCCAGCAAGCGCGTGTATAGAGTTTTCTGGCGGCTGAAGCCGATGCGCTTTAGTTCGTCGTCGGTAAGTTTCAAGAAGCGGTTCGGCGTGAGCGGTTTGGTGGCTGTGAGCAAACGCTGATAGGCGGCTCGGGCTGAGGCCAGCGACACCTGCTGTTCGAGGATGATGTAGACCAACGTTGGGAAGCCAGGCTCGCGAACCCAAAGAGGCGGCATGCCGTAGCTGGCGATGACTTCGGCGAGATGCGTGTCCCGTGCCGCCAGTTCGCGGACGCTTTCCGCGAAGACTTCTTCCGTGAGTCGAATGTTGTTCACTGCTAATCCAGTCTCTGTAGTGTTTCCCAAAGCTGAGCGGCGCAAAAGGAACTATTTTGCGGAAATGCCGCGGTGGGTGACCAGGTAGACGGCGAAGCTGCCTAGCCAGTGGCCGCCTTCGTAGTGGGCACCGGTGACTGCGGCGAGCCCGGCGCGCTCGTGGGCTGCGGCAGAAGCGCGGATGGCGGCGAGGCGTTTGTCGCTGGGCGGCAAGCCTACGGCTATGCCTTGCAACATCCAAGCGCGGCTGAGATTGAGGCCGTCGAGATGGGCGAGCTTGGGGTCGCTGGGATCGGGAGAAACGACTGGTTGCAGCCAAGCACCGTTGCCGGAAGCGGGAATCTGCGGAAGAAAGGTTGTGAGCCAGCTGGCAAATTCGTTTGCGGGGAGGACGCGGCGCATCAGGTCGGCTTCGCTGATGCAGGGCGAGAGAAAATCTTCGCCGGATGGCTCGTAGGCGAGCGGGCAGGATTTGTCGTTCAGATGAAACTGGCGAGACTTAGCGACCAGAAGATCGGCGAAGGAGGTGTCGCCAACAAGGCGCGCGTAGTCGAGAGCCAGGCCGAAAGAGAAGGCGGTCTGGGTATGTTCGCCGATGCGGATGGGATAAGAGAGCTTGGGAAGCCAGGTCTTGAGACGCTCGAGTGCGGCGAGTTCGAGCGGATGTAACGCCACCGACATTTCGCGGGCTTGCGGATCGTCCCATTCGCGGAGTTCGGCGGCAAGTTGCAGAAGCCAGGCGAGGCCGTAGGGGCGCTCGAAGTTCGTGCGGCCTTCGGCGCGGACATAGGTGGCTTCCTGGGCGATGTTTTCCGGAGTGAGGTCGCGGCGCAGCGCTTCTCGGGCTTGGGACGCGAACGGCGCGTTCGGAAACGTGCGCAGGAGACGGACCAGCAGCCAGTGGCCATGAACGGAAGAGTGCCAGTCAAGACAGCCGAAGAATGCGGGCGTCAGTTTGCGCGGCGGGGCTACGTCGGCATCGCTATTGAGCGAGTGGCTGAGCTTGTTGGGATATTCCTTGGCGACGCAGGCAAGGGCGAGATTGGCGAAGCGCTCCGCGGCATGGGAATCGAAACTGGCGGAAGCCGCTGCAGTTTGAGCGGTGGCGTAGTTTGCGGAAGTCAGGGCGAGCACCGCCGTTAGAGCCAAGAAATGGCGCAAGAGTTTGCTCCTCAGGAAACGCGGCGCGATTGCGCTTCTTCTTGGAATGCAGCAACTGCTTCGGCCAACGGTTTGGCGCCTTGATCGCCCTTGCTGCGATGGCGGACGCTGACTGTTCCAGATTCGGCTTCTTTGGGGCCGACGACCAGCATGTAGGGAATTTTCTGGAGCTGGGCGTCGCGAATTTTTGCGGGCAGTTTTTCGTTGCGGTCGTCGAGATGCACGCGGAGGCCGTGGTTCTTCAGGGTTTCGGTAACGTGCTTGGCGTAATCGGCGGCCTTTTCGCTGACCGGGCAGACTTGCACTTGTACGGGAGCGAGCCAGAGCGGAAACGCTCCGGCATAGTGCTCGATGAGAATGCCGAAGAAGCGTTCCACGGAGCCGAGCAGCGCGCGATGCACCATGAGCGGTTGGTGGCGGGCGCCGTCTTCGCCGACGTATTCGAGGCCGAAGCGGGCGGGCAAGTTGAAATCGAATTGCACGGTGGTGAGCTGCCAAGGGCGGCCGATCGCGTCGATGAGCTTGACGTCGATTTTGGGACCATAGAACGCGCCTTCGCCTGCGATTCTCTTATAGGGAATGTTCATGCGCGCCAAAGTGCTGGCCAGAGAATCCGAGGCGTGTTGCCAGTCCTCGGGCTTGCCGGGGTAGTTTTCAGGATGCGCGGGATCCCAATCGGAGAGTTCGATTTCGAATTTGTCAAAGCCGAAAGTCTTCATTACCGCGAACGCAAAATCCATGCAGGCTTCCACTTCACTCTCAATTTGCGAAGGCATGCAGAAAATGTGCGCGTCGTCCTGGGTGAAACCGCGAACGCGCAGCAAGCCGTGCAAGACGCCGCTCCGCTCGTAGCGGTAAACGGTGCCGAGTTCGCCGAGGCGCACGGGGAGATCGCGGTAGCTGCGCAGCTTGGTTTTGTAGATAAGGATGTGGCCCGGGCAATTCATGGGCTTGAGCTGGTAGTCGGCTTTTTCGACCTCGACGGGGCCGAACATGCTGTCTCGGTAATAGCCGGTGTGGCCGCTGGTCTTCCAGAGGTCCAAGCGCATGATGTGCGGGGTATAGACGAGGTCGTAGCCGCGCTTGATCAGTTCGTCCTTCAACCAGGTTTCGATGATGTTGCGGATGAGGCCGCCCTTGGGATGCCAGAAAATCAGGCCCGGGCCGGCTTCTTCCTGAACGCTGAAGAGATCGAGTTCGGTGCCAAGCTTGCGATGGTCGCGGCGCTTGGCTTCTTCCAAGCGATGGAGATATTCGTCGAGTTCCTTTTGCGAGAAGAACGCCGCGGCGTAAATGCGCTGGAGCTGCGCGTTGCCTTCCTGTCCCTTCCAGTAAGCTCCGGCGACGCTCATCAATTTGAAGGCCTGAATACGCTTGGTCGAAGGAATGTGCGGGCCGCGGCAGAAATCGATGAATTTGCCGGTGGTGTAGAAAGAAACCATGGGTTCGACGGCTTTTTCGTCAACCAGTTCGCACTTGAAGGTTTGATTGGTTTTCCTGTAAAGCTCGAGCGCTTCCGGCTTGGGGATGAGCTTGCGCTCGTTGGGAATATCCTGCGCGGCTAGCTCATGCATCTTCTTTTCGATTTTCACGAGGTCGTCGGGAGTGAACGGCTCTTCACGGAGGAATTCGTAGAAAAAGCCGTTGTCGACCGGCGGGCCGATGCCTAGCTTGACGTTGGGGTACAGCTCCATCACAGCGGCGGCGAGTAGATGCGCGGCCGAGTGGCGAAAGACATAGAGGGCGTCGGGGTCGCGATCGGTGAGGATTTGCAGCTTTACATCATGATCGAGCGGGCGCCGAACGTCGATCAATTCGCCTTCTGCGCCATTATTCGGAACAGTGACTCGCGCCACGAGCGCGGCGTCAGCCAGGCGCGGCGAAATGCCTCTGGCGATATCGACCGGCGTTGTCCCTTTAGGGACATCTTTGACGCTGCCGTCGGGAAGTGTGACGTGAATCTGATCCATGATGTGGCTCACCTGGAAGGAAAGAACTAGCTTATCGGCGGCTGCTAATAGAATCAAGCCGACCAGAGAGTGGTGTCATTTGCAATCCCGGGACTTCGCCAGGACCAGGGTCTGACGCCGCAGCTTGATTGGAATCCTGAGCAAGTTGGAGGTTCTCGAATTGCGCCATTCCATTTGTGAGAATATCGAAGCGCTGCTGGGTGACGATCTTTGGGTTCTACGCTGGAATTTGACGCTGGAAACAATGTCGCGCGCTGGTCGCTGGAAGGCCGAGTTACGGACAAGACCTTCTCGGAGGGCCTCAGTTTTATCGCAAGTTTTCTTGCTGGCACCACGCCGAAAAGCGGCATTGTGGATTTGTCGGGCGTTACGTCGTTCGAGGTTTCCGTCAGCTTTCTCAAAGAGGTCGCCAGTTCCGAACCCATTCTTCCTACTCATCTTCACAGAGTGATCGTAGCGCCAACGGGCCATATTTATGGACTGTCGCGCATGTTCGGAATCCTAAGCGAAAAGACCCGGCCAAATCTGGAGATTGTCCGAACAATGGACGAAGCCCTTAAGGTGCTGCGAATCGATGCTCCTAACTTTCAATGCATAGAGCCGAGCGCAAAATGAGGCCGCGTCTGGTCGCGGCTTTGGCAGAGTCCCTGGGAATTCCTTACAAATGTTGCGGGCGGATCATTGTTGGCCAGGAGAGGGGCGGAGGTTGTCGACTAGTTTTTGGAACGTAGGGTCGAAGGATAAGGCGGCTAGTTCGGGGATTTGAGTTTCCAGGTTGGCCAAGTCTTGGGATTTCAGGCCGGCGTCTTTGGCGCGCTGGAGGGATTGCAGGGCGTCTTTCTTGCGTTTCATTTTGAGTAGGCATTGGGCCAGGGAGATGTGCGGCCAGGGGATTTCGGGGCGGGCATCGACTGCGAGGCCAAGATAGATTTCCGCGAGCGAGAGATTTTTGTCGTCGAGGAGAGGTTCGCCGGATTCGATCATGACGGCGAAAATGCCGCGGCGGGCGCGTTCGAGGACGCGCCGCTTTTCTTCTTTCTTTTCGTGGGTGGCGCTGCGGCGCAGGTCTTGAATCAACTGCGAAGCTTGATCGCGCAATTGTGAGCGCTCCGTAGTGGAGTCGCGCAGGCCGGAGGTTACGCGCATCACGTCGTTTTCCAGCGTGGATTGCTGCGACAGGTCTTCGCGTTCACGCTTTTCGGCGGCGCGATAGGAGGGGTCTTTCTCGAGAGCGGCGACGCGTTCTCGCAACGAGTCAACGGAAGCAAGGCCGTCGAACAAAGCGGCGGTCTGGCGGTAGGCTTGCGCCGAGTACAGAGGATTGCCGGTTTTCTCGATCTCTTGTGTGGCGGCAGTGAAGCGCTGGAGTTCGGCGGCGATGAACGCGTCATCGCGCGGCAGGCGTTTTTCCTTCATGGCCAGCAAATTCATCCAGGCGAAGGCTTGGGGCCATGCGGCAGCGGGGCCCCATTCGTGGGCGCCGTCGAAACGATAGAAAAAATGCGGAAAGCCGAGGGCAGAGAGCTGAGGCTCGAGGCGGACGAGTTCGCTGTAGTTGAAGTCGAGCATTCCGGCGGTCATAAAGACAGCGAACACTTTGTCGCGGGCCGGAGGAGAATCCGGCGGGAATCCCGCCCCGCTCATGAAAACGCCTTGAGCACAGTTGCATCGCTGGGCGATTTGCGAGGCTACGCGCGCGCCTCCGGAAAAGCCGGCCATGTAGACGCGCTGGTCGTCGATGGAGAGGCGGGAGTGGGTGTCGTCCCACACCGCGCTGGCGGCTTCGATTTCGGGCTTCCAGGGGCCGTTCTTGGAATTGTTGGAAGTGGCGAGAATGTAGCCGTATTGCTCGGCGGCATCTCTCATGAGTTGCGTGGGAATCATGCCGCGGGCGCCGGGGTCGAAGACGTAGACGATGGGCCAACGCTTGGCCGGAGCGTAGGTGCTCGGGAGATAGAGCGCGTAGCTTTGTTCGGGATGCGCGCCGCAGACGACTTTGCGGACGATCTCGCCGGGTCGGAGAGACGAGTTGTCAGGCGCAGCGAGCCCGATGGGCCCAAGAAGAAACAGCGCGAAGGCTAAAGAGGATGCGATGCATCGAACAGGCGTCACGATGCCGGTTTAGACGCATGAGAGTTGCGCTAGCGAGCGAGGACGGGACGGGGACGAGTTTCTCGTCCCCATTACTTAGCTGCTGGCACCCACCAACGTCAGAGCGACCGGAGGAAGTCCAAAATCGCTTGTCTCTCGGATTCGGACAGCGCGTTGAAACGCGCGACTACGGCATTGGCTTCCGAGGGTGCGTAAGTGTAGGAGTGGAAGTCCTTGGCGGGATTGTCGCCGCCGTCCGAGAAGCGATGCGAGACGTGATCCTGAATCGCCACGTTCAGGTCGTTGGTGCGGCCATCGTGCAGGAAGAACAGACGCTGGCCGAGTCCCCAGAGCGGAGTGGTGCGAAACTCGTCGGGGCCAGCGTTGCCTTGCACGATGTTGTCGGCGAGGGTGGCGCCCATGTGGTGGACGAGCAGGTCTGAATAGAGACTTACGGTTTGCCCGCGCAGAGCCACCGAGTGCGGACCGATTTCCTGGCGTTCGTTGGTGGGATTGGGTGTCCCGGGAGTCAGGAAAGACGGTGTGTGGCAGAGCGCGCAACCGATTTTGCTGAACAGCTCCTTGCCATGCTGCGCGGATGCCGTTAGTGGGGCGGGCTGGGGAGGTTGAACGAAGCGCATGAACTCGGCGAACATGAGCCACGCCGGCATGATTTTTCGGGGATCGTTGTACAGCACCTTCTCGGTGCGGGGAATGTCAAAGGGTTCGTAAACAACGTTGCAGTTCGGGTCTTCGCTCCGGCCGGTGGGAAATTCGTCGTTGCTGATGCCCATTTCGACGTTGTAAGCCTCGCCGGCGAAGATGGTGAGCGAGCCGTTTTGCGCTTTCCAGCCGAAGCGGCTGATGGTGCCGTTGTTGGGAACGATGTTGGGATGGCCGGAGATTCCGAGGTCCGCTTTGGCATCGCGGTTGGCGTTCATGTTGGCGCGAATTGAGGAATCGGAGATGCTTTCGATCAAGCCCAGGCCGAATAATTGGAGCGGAATACGGAAGGCGATGTTGCGGTCGTGAACGGCTTTATCGAAATCAGGCTGCTGGAGAGTGCAGCCGGGAGTATCGGAACGGCCTTGCAGAGTGAACAAGCTGTGGACGCCGCCGTCGCGGGTGCCATCGGGATTGAATTTGAAGCGGACTTCGCGGAACGGACCTTCGGGATCCTCGAAAGACGGCACGGTGTTGGTGCCGCCGAGACGATGAGCGATGGTTTCGGCGGGACTGTGCGCCGGAGTGCTGCCGCCGATTAACGGCTGCGAATGGCAGATGAAGCATTGATCGGCGTTGAAGACGGGGCTCATGCCCGCGGAGTTGACCAGGGAGCGTGGTGAGAACGGATTGTTGGGATCCGGATCGATGGGAGGGACGCCTTGTGGCTGCTGTGCGCAAGTGTCGCAGGAGCCTTCGAGCTCGGAGACGCGGAGCAGGCTCTCCTGGAAGAGCGTCGACTCATTATCGTTCAGACCCTCGACGGGCTTGGGTATCGCCGAGGCAGGATTAGGCCGTGGGCCGGGATCCTTTGCCCTGGAGTGCATGGCGCTGTTTTGACCAACCACGGCGGAAGTCACGGCTCCGGCCAATAAAATGACAACAAACATCGTCCGCATGAGATTAACCCTCCACTCTTGAACTGGCTCGGTGACGCATGCCGGAAATCAGCCGAGCGACACGATGGGCCTGGACTGCTGCTCTAGTAGGGAATGCGGAAATGAGGGGGCAAAAGGTCCAAAGAAGATGCAGGTGGGTGGGGAGCTGGGGCGGACATCGGAAAAGCCGCGGATGCGGGAAGCAAATTGACTTGACCTGGAGGCGGGGCTATCGTTACGGCCAACCCTGCTCCCTGTGACGGACAATTTGTCTCAAGACCCATCGCAAATAGTTGGCGAACTGCTGGTGAAATGGCGCGCCGGAGACCAGGACGCGCTGCAGGAGTTGGTGCCACTGGTTTATAAGGATTTGCGGGCGTTAGCACACGGGTACCTGAAACGGGAGCGGCCCGGTCACACACTACAAACTACGGCGCTGGTACATGAAGCTTACTTGCGGTTGGTTGGCCAGCGGCCATTTGCGGCGGAGAACCGCAAACATTTTGTGGCCGTGGCAGCAAGACTGATGCGTCAGATTTTAGTGGACTACGCGCGAACCCGCGGAGCGGCGAAGCGCGGAGCGGACCGCACCGTGGAGTTGGACACTGCGGTGGTGATGCCGCAAATGCCGAACACCAACGTGGTGGCGCTGGACGACGCGCTGAAGTTGCTGGCGGAAGTGGATGAGCAGCAGAGCAACATCGTGGAGTTGCGGTTCTTCGGCGGGTTGACGACGGAAGAAGCCGCGGAGGTGCTGGGAATTTCGCGGTCGACGGCCAAGCGCGACTGGAACGTGGCCAAAGCGTGGTTGGCGAGGCAGATGAAGCGAGGCAGCCGTGGAAAAACCGGAGCAGTGGGAAAAGATTAAGGAAATTGTAGGGGCGGCGCTGGAACGCGAACCGGGCCAGCGCGCGGCATTTTTGGATGAAGTTTGTCCGCGCACTAACACGTTGCGCGCTGAGGTAGATTCGTTGCTGTCAGCGCATGCCGAGGCTGGGAATTTATCGGAAGGCGCGCTGACCGTTGACACTGAGGCTGCGTCGGTCTCGAAGGTGCTCGGTCCGTACCGGTTGTTGCAGAAACTTGGCGAAGGCGGGATGGGGCAAGTGTGGCTCGCAGAACAGATCGTGCCGGTCCGGCGCAAAGTCGCGCTCAAACTGATCAAGGGCGGTATGTATGACGAATCGGCGTTGCGACGGTTTCAGTCCGAGCGGCAGTCGCTGGCCATCATGGATCATCCGGCGATTGCGAAGGTCTTCGACGCCGGCGCCACTCCCGATGGGCAACCCTATTTCGCCATGGAGTACGTTCCCGGACTGGCCATCACCGACTATTGCGACCAGAAAAAACTTAGGCTTCGCGAGCGGCTGGAGTTGTTCATGCGCGCTTGCGAAGGAGTGCAGCATGCGCACCAGAAGGCCATCATCCATCGCGACTTGAAACCCGCGAATATCCTGGTCGTCGAAGTGGACGGCAAGCCTGTGCCGCGCATCATCGACTTCGGCCTCGCCAAGTCGGTCACGCCGTACCTTGCGGGGCAATCGTTAGACACACAAATAGGAAGTTTCGTCGGAACGCCCGGATACATGAGTCCGGAGCAAGCGGATCCAGCGGTGCAGGATGTTGATACGCGCACGGATGTGTATTCGATGGGGGTCATTCTGTACGAACTACTGAGCGGGTTTCTGCCGTTCGACACCATTCAATGGAAGAAGCTGCCCCTCGATCAGGTGTTGCGGCACCTGCGCGAAGACGACCCCGTGAAGCCGAGCACCAAGGTCAGCTCGGCGCGCGATGCGTCCGCGCCTAAGGCTCAAGCGCGTGGCACCGAGACTGGGCAACTCGTCAGCTCGCTGCGCGGGGATCTGGACTGGATCACCATGAAGACGCTGGACAAGGACCGCAACCGGCGCTACGGCACACCTTCGGAAATCGCCGCGGACATCGGGCGCTATCTGAATAACGAGCCAATCGTGGCGCGGCCGGCGAGCGTCGGCTATCGCTTGCGCAAGTATGTTCGCCGGCACAGCGTGGCGGTGACAGTGGCAGGCGGCCTCTTCGTTTTGCTCGGTGTATTCGCCGGGCTGCAAGCCGTGCAATTGCGGCGCATCACCCGCGAGCGCGACCGGGCCAACCGCATTACGGAGTTCATGACCAACATGTTCAAAGTCTCGCAACCCAGCGAAGCGCGTGGCAATAGCATCACCGCCCGCGAGATTCTCGACAAATCGGCAAAAGATATCGATACCGGTCTGTCGAAAGATTCTGAACTGCAAGCCAAGATGATGGACACCATGGGAACGGTGTACCGCAGCTTGGGCCTGTACCCTCCTTCGGAAGCGCTGCTCTCGCGTTCTTTGGCGATAAAGCAAGCGCGGCTTGGCGCTAGAGATCCGGAAACGCTCTCTACCGCCGCGGGGCTGGCCAGCACACTATGGAACGAAGGGCGCTTTGCCGAGGCGGAAAAGTTGCTGCGACCGACAATCGAGGCCCAGCGGCGGATCCTGGGCGCCGAGAATCCGGCCACCCTGAGGTCGATGAGCGACCTAGCTATCGTGTTCCATGGCCAAGGACACGATGCCGATGCCGAGAAGCTGGATCGGCAAATTGTTGAGATCGAGCGACGGGTCCTCGGTCCCGAGCATCCCGAGACGCTGACGAGCATCAGTAATCTGGCGCTGGTTCTTCGCGACGAAGGTGGGCGCTATGCCGAGGCGGAAAAGCTCAACCGCGAAGTGCTGGACGCTCGCCGCCGCACGCTCGGCCCGGATCACCCGGACACCTTGCGCTCGATCGCCAATCTGGCATTCACGCTGCAAAGCGAAGGCGGCCGCGACGCGGAGTCCGAGAGCTTGATTCGCGGGGTTCTGGAAACGCAGCGGCGAATCTTGGGTGCTGAACACCCGGACACGCTGCGGACCATCGGAACACTGGCTATTCTTCTGAACCGTGCCGGCCAGCGAGCCGACGGGGAGCAGCTCATGCGCGAATTGCTGGAGATTCAGCGCCGCACCCAGGGCTCCACCAGCGCCGGCACCCTTAATACCATGAGCAATCTCGCGGCAACCCTGGTCGAGGAAAAAAAGCTTGCGGAAGCCGAACAGCTCGGGAGACAAACTCTCGCGTTGCAGCAGGAAAAATACGGCACCGAGCACCGGGATACGCTGCGCACTATGCTGAACCTTGGTGCTACGCTCCAGGAAGAAGGAAAGTTCGCGGATGCAGAGAAGATGGAGCGGCAGAGTCTCGAGGTGGCGCACAAGGTTCTCAAGCCGGAAAACGGGATCGTCCCGGTCCTGCTTTATAACCTGAGCACCATCCTGGACAAGCAAGGGCACCGCGCAGAGTCCGAGAAAACGCTCCGCGAGGCCATCGAAAGCGCGCGGAAAGCCTTGGGACCTGGCGATCCGAATACCCCGATGTTCATCTACTCGCTGGGCGGATTGCTGGCCCGTGAGGGACGGCATGAAGAGGCTCTCGCGGCGCTCCGCCAGGCACTCGACCAGGGGCTGGATGCTTCACGCGCTGCGGGCTTGGAGAAGGATCCGGAACTCAAATCGCTGCATGGCGATCCGCGCTTTGCTGCGTTGGTTGCCGACGCTCGGCGTCTCGTTGCGCCGGAGCACAAACACTAATACTAGCTGTGCGATATTTCGCTGGCCGGGTGCGGAATCTGCTCGTGAGCGACAGATACCCTGGTATCGCGGCGGCGCATCTAGAGGTTAGACTGGTGCACTTCCACCGCAGTCCATTTGCCTGCGACAGCGGCACGCCGCATTCTCTTGCGGCGTTGTGATGGAGAGGATCCAGGGAAGGGTCACATGGGGCGGACGCTCGCGTTTTTGCTTGCACTCTTTGCTATCGTTGGTCGGGTCTCGGCGCAGGACGCCACTCCGTTGCGGCCGGCGGATGAGCGATACAAGGCGGACATTTTGCTGGTAGTGGCGCATCCGGATGATGAAGCGGCGGCGACTCCGTATCTGGCGCGAGCGCTGGACGAAGGCAAGCGTGTGGCCGTGGCTTACGGAACGCGGGGGAGCAGCGGGGAAAACCAGGAAGGCGCGGAACAGGCCGGGGCGCTGGGCGACATTCGGGAAATCGAGGCGAGGCGCTCGCTGGCGAATTTTGGCATCACGAATGTTTGGTTTATCGGCGGCAAGGACACTGCTTCGCAGGACGTGCTGCAGTCGCTGGCAAATTGGGATCATGGCGCCGCGCTCGAGAAACTCGTTCGCATCGTCCGGCTAACGCGTCCCGAAGTCGTGCTTACTTTTCTTCCTGGCACCTTTATCGGCGAGGACCACGGCGATCATCAAGCGGCCGGGGTGTTGGCTACCGAGGCTTTCGATCTGTCCGGTGATGCGACCGTTTTTCCATCGCAGGTTGCCGCGCCGCTACGCCGCCTGGAACCGTACCTAGAGAATCTGCGGCCGTGGCAGCCGAAAAAAATCTACTACTTCCCGGACGCGGAGCGCGATGACCTCTTCCGCGACAAAGGACCGGCGTATTCCGTGAAGGACATCGCCAAGTCCAGCAAGAAAGCGTATTGGCGTTTGGCGCTGGAAGGATTCCAGGCGCACGTCACGCAGGCCAAAGGCTACATCGAGCGGCTCAGCAAGATGAGCGACGCGGATATCGAAAAACTCGCGCAGACCGACGGCTGGGGAGAGTCGCAACATTTCGTGCGCGGTAAGTCACTGGTAGGCGGCAGCGTAACCGGCGACATCTTCGAAGGAATCACGCCGGATGCGATTCCTTTCGCGCGGCCGGAAATCTCGCCGGAGCCGCCGCACGCTGAATTCTCCATCGAACTTGCTGGCCCTTGGAACTACTACGCCGAATTTCGCCGGGCCCACGCCCTTACGCAGCTTCCACATCCGGAACCCCCTGAAATCGCGCTGCAACTTGGCACTACGTTGGTGATTCCGTTGTGGATCCGCAATCAGACGGCGGCGGCGCAGGAGTTCACCCTTGCTGTCGATCTTCCCGCTGGCTGGACGGTGCAGAGCGGCGGCGGTAAGTTCCGCGTCGCCGCCAAACAAATAGGTTCGGCTCGTGTCGAGATAAATCTCCCGCCACTGGCGGAAAATGCGCCGCGCAACCAGGAGGCACGGGAAATCACCGTGCGGGCGGAAACGAAAGGACAATCGATCGGCGTCGTGAAGCTGCGCGTCGAGCCGCGCAAGCGGGCGCTGCCGGAGTAGGCCGCGTCAGGATTTCTTTCCGCGTGATGCTTCCATTGTTTCCCAGGCAGACTCGGTAAGCATGGAGAGATCGTTGAATTCGCCCGCGCCGCGCAGCCATTGCCCGCCGTCGATCACCACGCATTCGCCGTTGATGTATTCGGCCATATCGCTGAGCAGGAACGCGGCGAGATTCGCCAGCTCCTCGTGGCGCCCAAAGCGCTTCATCGGATGCTTTTCTTTCGAATGTTCCTCGAACTGCTGCGACGGCATCAGCCGCGACCACGCGCCTTCCGTGGGAAACGGTCCGGGAGCGATGGCATTAAAGCGAATGTGATACTTGGCCCACTCGACGGCCAGCGAAGTGGTCATCGCCAGGACGGCAGCTTTGGCGCAGGCGGAAGGCACGACAAATCCAGAGCCACAATTCGCCGAAGCATACGTCGTCACGATGTTCAGAACATTGCCGCCGACCTTGCCATCAATCCATTTCCTGCCGAAAACCTGCGTGCAGTTGAAGGTGCCGTTCAGAACTATTCCGACCACGGCATTGAAAGCGTTCGGGGAAAGTTTCTCCGTGCGAGCCATAAAATTTCCAGCGGCATTGTTGACTACGGTGTCGATGCGCCCGAATTGTTCTTCGGCTTGTTTTGCAGCGGCCTCCACTGCGGCGTAGTCGCGCACGTCGCAGGTGGCATAGGCTGCCGCCCTGCCGCTCGTGCGTAGGATTTCGTCACAAGCCTCTTTCAACGGTTCAGCTCGCCGGCCCACCAAAAATAAGCGCGCGCCCAGCCCGGCGAAACGTAGCGCCATGGAACGGCCCAAGCCGGTTCCGCCGCCCGACACAAAAATCGCGCGGCCTTGCAAAAGGTCTTCACGAAACATCATTCACCGCCTGGGAAGGGATTGGAAATTGATGAGCACCGCCGCGAGCGATTCTAGTTCATCTGCACCGCACGCTGCAAAAAAGAGCCAACGCACCACCAAGGCGCTGCAGGTCTATGGGGACGGCGGTTGCTTCGGGACGGAAGGAGCGTTTGGAGTTGGCGGTGCTGGAGGTTCTGCTGGAGCCGGCGCCGCAGGCGTTGTCGTGACCTCGGCGACGATCGCGGCGGTACGATCGCGGCTTATGTGGCACGCTGAATCGTAAATACGGCACTGCGCCAGCGTCAGCTTGCAGCCACAACTACAAGCCTCACCGTTGAACGCCCGTAGCGCGGCTAGTTTTTGCTTCGGCGTGAGGCCTGCGAAGTCCACTCCTGGAAGCTCGGTAGCGCGCGCCGCGTTCTTCAGGAAAATTTGGCCGGTATCCTCGAACGTCTCTACTTTCGCCGGAATCGCCAGATGCAGCAGCGCGCGAATTTCCAGTTCGTAGAGCAGCGGATTGAACAAGCCCACATGCTTCTGGACGATGCGGCCTTCCGCGTCCAGGAGGAAAGAAGTGGGCAGCGCGCTGATTCCGCCGTACTGCATGCGCAGCTCAATCGGGGCGACAGCGAGAGGGTAATTGATTCCAAAGGAGTCCGAGAATGCCTGCACTTCCGCGGGATCATCCACATCGACCGCGAGTCCGATGATTTGCAGCGAGTCCTTGTACTTCTTCTGCAGCTCCACCAGGTCCGGCGTCTCCGCGCGGCACGGGCCGCACCACGTGGCCCAAAAATTCAGGAGAACAATTTTCCCCCGAGCGCCAACGATGCTCACCGGCTTGCCATCCAGCCCGGCGAGCAGAAAATCCGGCGCCGCGTCGGGATGCCCCACCAGACGGATCACTGGCTGCTGCGATTGCAGAACCTGAGCCGAAGCGGTGAAGGCGCAACAAAAAAGCAGCGAGACAAGGAAAAAGAGACGCGGCAAACGGCGGCGGGGCGCCCGGTCAGCGAGAATCAAAGGTGTGTCAGTGGAAGGCATGACCTGCAACTTTCTAGGAGACCACAGCACCGCGTCCTCCGCCAAGTGCACGCCACCCATTGCTAAACTCTTCCTGCGATCCCTGGGACGCGAAGCCCGCCGCTACTTGTGCGCGTATTGGTCCGCGCCGAGAAGGTGGATAGAGACGTACGGCTCATTGCCCACCACCCAACTATCATGCCCCGGCGGTACAAAAAAGATGTCGCCGGCGCGCATCTCGATGATCTTGCCATCGTCCATCGCCGCGACTGCCGTACCGGAAACCACCATACCAACGTGCTCTACCTGACAGCTCTTGGTTCCCACACTGGGTCCGACATGGACCGACCATTTCCACCCCGGCTGGTACGTAGCCCGGCCGATGGTCATTCCGCCAAGATTCACGATCTCGAATTTGCCCTTCTCGAAAGTTCGCAACTCGTCCGGAGACTCGAAGCGCTTCAGGATCGTTTCCGACATGGCGGTTTCTCCCTTCGAACTCGATGTTCGGACGGCACGACCCGTTGTGGAAGAGCCATTTTGTATCGCGTCCGCCAAACCCTCTATTGGAATGACGGGAAAATAGCCAGGTACAGCTGCACCGCTATTTGTGGAGTGAAGCGGAAAGAAACTTGGCTTTGTTAGCGCGAACGACGGCGCCCCTCAAACCGGGCGCCGCACTCCCAGCTTGCGCATTCGCGCCTGCAGTGTAGTCCGCTTCATTCCTAGTAGTTTCGCCGCGCCCTTCGGTCCGGCCACGCGCCATTCCGTTTGCCGCAGCGCCCGCAAAATGTGCTGCCGCTCCGCTTCGTTCAGCGTCGAAATAGCTGCGGATGAAGAAGCCGCGCTCGCGTAGACCGGAAGTTCCGGGCCAGCTCCTGGCAGAGTCAGCGGCTTCAGCTCCGAAATCGGCACGCGCAGCTCCTTGCCCGGAGAGAGCAACACCGCGCGCTCGATCAGATTTTCCAACTCGCGCACATTCCCCGGCCAGTTGTAATTCACCAGCGCATCCATCGCCTCGGCGGGAACATATTCCACGGTTTTGTTCTGCCGCCGGCTGCATTTCTGTACGAAGTAGCGCACCAGCAGCGGCACATCCTCGCGCCGCTCCCGCAGTGCCGGAATCTGAATCGGGAAAACGTTCAGCCGGTAATACAGATCGCTGCGAAACGTCCGCTCCGCCACCAGTTTCGCCAAATCGAAATTCGTAGCCGCCACCACACGCACATCCACGCGCAGTGTCTTATTGCTCCCCAGCCGCTCGAATTCTTGCTCTTGTAGCACGCGCAGCAATTTCGGCTGCAGCTCCAGCGGGATGTCCCCCACTTCGTCCAGAAACAACGTCCCGCGGTCCGCCAGCTCAAACCGCCCAATCTTCTGGCTGATCGCGCCGGTAAACGCCCCGCGCTCATGCCCAAAAAGTTCGGACTCCAGCAAACCCGCCGGAATCGCCGCGCAGTTGATCTTCACAAACGTACGCTCACGCCGCGGACTCAAATTATGAATTGCCCGCGCGATCAATTCCTTGCCAGTCCCCGTTTCGCCCAGAATCAAAGCCGTAGTGCTAGCCGGCGCCACCAGTTCCACTTGCGCCAGCGCCCGCTTCAGCGCCGCGCTCTCGCCAACAATGTCCTCGAAATTAAGCTCCGCGCGAATTTCTTCTTCTAGATACAGCTTCTCTTTCGCCAGCGTATCCTTCAGCGCGTCGATTTCCTTGAACGCCAAAGCATTTTCCACCGCAATCGCAATCTGCCCGCCCACCTGCTGCAGCAGCTCCACATCTTCCGCCGTAAACGCATCCAGCCGCCGGCTCGCCAGATTCAATGAGCCAAACGTCCGCCCATGATTCACCAGCGGAATGCAGCAAATCGTCTGAATCCCTTCGCGCCGCAGAATCTGCAGGATATTGCTCGCGTAGCGGTCTAGTTCCGCCCCGCGCGCCACTACCACTTGGCCTGTGCTGATCGCCTGCCCAGCCGGCGACGCCTCGCGCGGCACCGCCATCTCCGGCTGAATCAGATGCTGCCCGCCCGGAAAATCCAGCGCATAAATCTTCAGAATCCCGCTCACCGGCTCGAGCAGCGCCAGGCTGGTGTAATCCAGATGAATCACCCGCTCGATCGCCGATACGATGCCCCGAAAAAGTTCGGGCAGTTCCCGGCTGCTCACCAGCACGTTGTTGATTTCGAGCAGCACGCGCAGCCGGTCCCGTTCCCGCGCCAGTTGCCGTTGATACGTCTGCGAGGCTTCGAAATTCAGCGCGTTGTCCACCGCCACCGCCACTTGGCTGGACACTCGCTGGATGAACTGCAGCTCCGCCGCGCTCATGCTTCGCGCCAGCGTGCTGCCGATACCCATCGCGCCCAGCCGCCGCCGCGCCGTGGTCAGCGGCACCATCGCTACGCATTTCACGCCCATGCTGCGCAGTCGCGGCAAGAACTCCGGATAGCGCGTCTCTTCGTCCGTGTCGTTAATCACAAATGGCTGCTGCGTTTGCCACACGTAGCCCGATGGATGGCCCTCCACCGCGTGTTCCGTTCCGATCAGTTTGTCGTGGGCTTCGCGCGCTTCCAGGATGTGCAGCCGCATCACGTTGCGCGCCGCATCGTGCAGCACCAGCGTCAGAAAATCGAATTCGATCACGCTGTGCAGCCGTTCCGCCAGATCGTGGAACAGCGCCGGAAGATCGCGCTGCTGCGCAATCGCTTCGCTCACTTCCAGCAAGGCTTCCAATTGGCGCCGGGAGTGTTCGAGCGGGGCGGGGAGCGTCACTTCCAGCGGAGAAATCACATGTTCCGCCATAGCTGGCAGAATAGCACCCGCCTCCCCGCAGGCTCAACAAAACCTCGCGCCAAGCCGTTGAGCGCCTTTAGCCTTTAGGGTCGTGAGTCCCTGCGTTGCGCCCGCCTGCTTCTCTGTCGTCCTGGTTTCGCGTCTTTTCTTCGCACCAGCTTGATCTCCACGCGGCTATCTAGGGCATGCGCAACCCGGATCAACGTCCCAATCGTCAGGTTGCGTGGCTCATTTTCCATCGCTGAAATCTTCGGCGCGCTCATTTCTGCTCTTGCCGCCAGTTTCGTCTGGCTCAGATTTTCTTCCGCGCGCAGCTTCGCAATCTGCACTCCCAACTGCAGATTTTCCAGTTCGCTCTCCACCAACTCTCGGAGCTTGGAATCCTCCATCTGCTTCTGATAGAAACGCTTCCATCGACTCGTCATTTCTTTTTTCCTTCTCGGCGGCGTACATGCAGTTCCATTCGCGTTTCCGCTACCCGAATGTCCTCGTCCGGCAGCGTCGCGCTTCGTTTCACCATGCCGTGCAGCAGAACAAATACTCTTCTCGCGTCTCCGAAGTAAAGATTTCGCAACTTGTCCTTCCCTTGTTGCGTTCTCAGCTCTCGTAGCTTCCCTCGAACCTGCGATGAGTAAGGAAACGGCAAGTTCGGCCCTTCCTGTTCCAGCATTCTGATCAAAGCCAGCCCCTTCGCCCTGCTGGACCGGCAGGCTAGTCAGATACTCTTCAACGGGAGCGTGACCCCGCTCGTCTACGAAGAAATCCACCTGCCATGCCATCCTTTATAGAGTATACTCTATAAGATACAAAAACAAGCCGCGCCATTGCCTTTGTAGACGCCGTCCTTTAGGATGGCCAGAACGCCTCCCGAAGCACCCCTAAACCGCTAGAACCCTCCTAAGAGGTCACGGCTTCAGCCGCGACGTAAACAGAATGCCGGATGTTCCAGGTATCTTAGCTCTGCTGCCTGCGGCTTGCCCTGAGGTACGAAGGGGCAGCCTTTCCCGCCCACGTCGGCAGATTTCTTTTCCTCGGTGGTTTGCGCCTTACTCTGGTGCCAGTGACAACGGCCCCTCGGCGGCGGGAATCAACGTCTGCGGAGGCCGAGCGTGGATTTCTCCTCCTGGCATCGTCAGCCCAGCCGAAACACCCACCCAGGCGAGTACTGGTAAGAACTCTTCCGACACACCCAGTCACCAAATTCCTGGACAAACTGATGTCATTGTGGTATAGTGGCTCTTACTTAATCCAGCCTGGTCGGGACTGGAGGCACACTCCATGACCGCCCAAACACACCTAATCCCCACGCAAACAACTCCATCGTCGCTCCCCCGCCCCCGCACTCTTACCTCGTTCTTGGACACTTCCAACCACGAGATCGAAGCCCATCCCTTTTCCTTTCAACCACTTCCGTTTATCCTGAGCCTCGAAGGGCACTTTTTTGCGAAAACCGGGGGTGTCATCAACAGCGTTTTTCAAATTCCGTCGCTTTCTCTCCCAATCTCCCAACCTTGCAACCTGCAATCCTGCCAACGTTCAAACACGCCTCATTCCACCGCGCGCACTCCGTCAAATCGGGACGTAACTCCTTTAGACGCAACACTTACAAAAAACAGGGGGCTGGGGGCCTATCGGGTCTCGCCGACCGTTCCAACTCGCGCGGGAGGATACACGCCAAGGACGCGGAGTTCGCTCGTCGCGGTCCGAACGGCGGCCACAGCGGACTGCAGCTTGCCAAAGTTGTGGGACACGGTGTTGGCGAGTGCATCCCGCGGGACCTCTTGTTGTCCCGCTTGCCGGACAGGGTCTTCGCCGGACTCGATGTCGAGAAAGAATTGGTATTCCCAGGGACGCCCATGAATCGGCCGGCTTTCAATCTTGAGCAGATTGACGCCGTGGCGAGCAAAAGGCTCGAGCGCGGCGAGCAGCGCCCCGGGTTTGTGCGCCAAACGCAGGGCCAGCGACATCTTGAGCGTCGCGGCCGAGTCGGCTGCGCACAACTGCCTCGTGCGCAGAGCGACGAGAAGATCCGCCTGGGCCCGGGAGAGCGTCTGTACGGAATCGCCCGAGCTGCGGGCTGGATCGAGCGGTCGGCTGGACCACTCAATTGGTGCCGAAGAATTTTCGCCCGAAGCCTGCGGCGCGGGGACCAACAGGACGAAGCGAGTAAAATTTTCGGGATTGTCGTGGATATTTTCGGCGAGAATAGCGCCGCCGTAGTGTTCGGCAGCACGGCGTCCGGCAATGCCAGCAGCGGAGCGATCGCCCCGCGCCAGAACTTCGCGGACGCTGCCGGCAGTATCTTCGGCGGGGACGCGCTTCAATTCGGGATGGGACAAAAAGAATCGTTCGCACTGTGCCAGCGCCACCGGATGCGAAGCCACGGAACCTAGCCCGACCAACGTCGCGCCGGGGCAGCCGATCAGTTGATGCTCTATGCGCAGAATCGTCTCGCCAACGATTTCCAGATTGCTTTCGAGCAGCAGATCGAACACGCGGACGACCGAGCCCGCGAGCGAATTCTCGACGGGAGCAAGCAAAGCATCCGCTGCGCCGTCAGGAATCGAGCGAAACGCAGCATCGAAGGTGGAACACGGAACCGTGCGAATGCCAGCTCCAAGAAGCTGGATCGCCGCAGCTTCACTGAAAGCGCCGGCTTCGCCCTGAAACGCTACGCGAGGCAGGGCCGGATTGCGCGACGACTCGTGCGGCAAGGGATTAGATGGCAAGGTCACGTTCCAAATTGTCCTCTCGAGTCCCGACGCAAAGCAAAATGGCCATAAGCTGCGCCGCGACGTAGAAGGGTTATAATGCCCCGCATGACTGCACCACGCCAAGCGCCTGCTCGTCCGGGTCCGGGCGAGTACGCGTCTTACTACGAAACTTACATTTCCCTGATTCCCGGGGACGACATTCTCGGTGCGCTGGAAGCGCAGCGCGTCCAGACCGCGCACATGCTTGCGGCGCGCAGCGAACGCGAGGGCAACTTCCGTTACGCGCCCGGCAAGTGGAGTGTGAAGGAAGTTGTGGGCCACATGAGCGATTCGGAGCGCATCTTTGCTTACCGCGCGCTGCGGATTGCGCGCGCGGACGCTACGCCGCTCCCCGGCTTCGAGCAGGATGACTACGTACGCAGCGGCGGCTTCTCCGAGCGTACGCTGGCGGATTTAACCGAGGAGTTCGCGGCGGTGCGTGGCGCGAGCGTAGCGCTGTTTCGCTCGCTGACGCCTGAGGCATGGACGCGCCGTGGCTCCGCGAACAAAAACGAAGTGACTGTGCGGGCTCTGGCTTACATCATCGCGGGCCACGAATTGCATCACCGGCGGATTCTCGAGGAGAAGTATTTTCCAGCGATTCCGCGGGCCTAGCTTCAACGGCACACTCTAGACGCTCGAAACGGTCAGCCGCGCGAGATTCGTGCTGGGCATCCGCGGCCACCAAGCGGCGAGACGGATTCGGCTTCAGCAAATAGAAAAAGAGAATGGAAGCCAGCGCAATCGTGCAAGCCCCGGTCAAGACGCTGGCATCGTGGGCCACGACGGGATGCGCGAGCGCATCGCCGATCAGGTACGTACCACAACATAAGAACAGCAGCGCAGCAAACGCGACCACGCCGCCGAAGGTGCGCGCGAGGCCGGCGCGCGAAGCCAGACTGCGGCTCGTTTTCATCCCGGACCGGTGTGGAAGAGTGCGAGGGTTGGTGCGGCGAAGAAGGGTATGAGTGGTGGACATGGCTCAGTCTTTCCGCGCCATCAGATCGGAGAGCACCGGTTCATCGAGGCGGAGAAAATCAAGATAGCGAAAGACTGGAGAGGTGTATTCCTTTTTCATGGCCGCACCGCAAGCGCAGCTCGGATTGCTTTCTTCGATGGAGCCTGGAGAATCGACGACAACCTCGAGATGGCAGGCAGAATCGGTGCAACGCCAGCGTTCCCCTGATTTCATGAGCATGGCCGGGCGGCCCCCTTTCGCAGCATGTTTCCTGGACTACAACGTTAAATATGCTGAATCTCAGGAGAAGTCACAGAATGTATCGAGTAGTAAGTACAAAAGCAAGGAAATATTGTGGAGGGACAAAGAAAGGCAGAATGGCGAACAGCGTGGGGCTAGTACTCGGCGGTCCGAGCAGCCGGGAGCCACGCGTCTCCAGCGGAGCGTTCCCTTGCGGGAACGGATGACTGGGCTCCGGAGTGCCGTTAGCGGGGTCCTTAAATAAGTTCCATATTTCCAATGCGGTTCAGTGCTGCGTCCGTTGCACCTCTAGTTCGAAGTTCAGGGTGAAACAGGGCAAGCATGTGTGGATAGAGGCGTCTGTGGTGAATCTGCCCGCCAACCGGCTCGGGGGAGCGGATGGGCGCATTGACCTTGGAGTGAGTGAAATGATAAGCATAGAGGGTTACGCAGGCGCTCATTCCGGGGCCAGGGGCGGACGGTAATGCTCCATGGAACCTGCCATGCGGGCAGGGCCACCGGTCAACGTGCCGCGCAAAACGCGCATCTCACCCCTGCATCAGCAGGCGCCTGGATTTCCCCGGAGGCGCCCGGGTACGGTCCCTGGGTGTGGGAGCCCGCCGTGCCTGGCGGTGAATTGCATTGCGCTCACCTAGTGAGCTTAAGGAGTATCGATGAAGCGGTATTGGACAGCTGGAGCTGTCGCGTTGGCTGCGATGTTGGTAGCGGGCGGCTGCAACGATTATGGGAACACGTTTCAGGGCAACACCGGCGCGCAATTGTCCTCGCTATCGCCAAGCAACATTCCGGCGGGGAGCGGCGATACCATGATCACGGTGAACGGCGGCGGATTTGTGGCGCAGACAGTGGTGGAGTGGAATTCGCAGAAGCTGAAGACCACGGTTACGGTGGATGCCAACAACAACGTGACGCTGGTGACGGCGGTAGTGCCGGCGAATTTGATTGCGGCGCCTGGGAAAGCGTCGGTGTTCACGCAGAATCCATTTTCGGGCGCGGGGAATAACGGGCTCTCGAACACGATCACGTTCATCGTAAATAATCCGCCGAACAAGATTCCGGCGATCACGAATGTCACTGCCGGCGCGGTGGTGGCGGCTGGGCTGCCAATTACCATCGCCGGCACTGATTTTCTGAACGGCTCGACGGATCCCAGCCAGGTATCCACGGCGAACTTCAGGTTCGGCGGGCAGCAGACGAATATAACGCCGACGGGCTCGGCGATCACGGCAACGCAGATTCAAACGACGATTCCAGCGGCACTGCTGGGCACGGCCGGCTGCGGCAATATCACGGTTTTCAATCCGGCGTCGCCTCCGGTGCCGAATTTGCCGGGCAGCGTTGGCAGCGGCGGAGGCACGAGCAACCAGTCGCCGATAGCCATTGGCGGCGGAACATGTCCGCTGGCGGCAGCGAAGAAATCTGCTACGACTTTGGCAGAACAAGGTGTTGCGGAAGAAACGCCGGCGGTCAGTGCGGACGGGCGGTACGTGGCGTATTCAGCGACGCAAAACAACCACTCGGAAATATTCGTACGCGACACTTGCGTGAGCGCAGCTTCGGGTTGCCAAGCGCGGACGGTGTTGGTCTCTACGGCGGCGGATGGCACGGCGGCGAATGGCGACAGCCTGGCGCCATCGATGAGCGCGGATGGACGGTACGTGGCGTTTAGTTCCGCGGCCACCAACCTCGCGGCGAATTCGGCGTCGAGCGCCACTACTAGCTCGTCGGCGGGCCGGCAGATTTATTTGCGCGATACCTGCCTGGGAGCAGATGCTTCCTGCAAGGCTGCAACGCAACTGATTTCGACGGATCCGGAAGGCGCCTTGGCGGGAGCTGAAGGGATTTTGCCGTCGGTGAGTTCGTCGGGACGTTTTGTGGCTTTTCTTGCGGTGACGCCAAGCCACGCCGTGAGTCCAGCGCCGGCTCAGAACAAATCCGCCGCCGGCGCGAACAGCGGGTTCCGGCAGGTGTTTGTCCGAGATACCTGCCTGGGTGCGGCTAACTGCACGCCCAAGACTTCGCGTATTTCGCTGGCGCCGGGCGACGGAAGCGACGCGACAGGCAAGCTAGCAGGTCCGGCAATTTCCGGGAATGCATCGCGGGTGGCCGCTCCGGGAGCGAATGCGGCAACGCTCTTTACCCACTCGGTCGCGGTGGACGACAGTATTTTCTTGGCAGCGACCAAAGGCCAAAACTGAGCGGGGCATTCCGTCCGTGCCGTGCCCGGGCGCGAAATCATCTGGTCCGCGCGAAATCTCGCCGTGACATCCTCTAGCATCGACAGCCCGCTCACCGGAAGGACCATCCTCGTCACCGGCGCGGGCGGATCCATCGGCTCGGCACTTTGCGGCGTTCTGGCCCGCTGCGACCCCGAGTTCTTGATTCTTCTTGATCACTCCGAACATGCCTTGCATGAAATCGACCGAAGACTTATAGCCGGACAGGGACGAAAGGCCGTTTCGATCCTCGGCGATGTGTTGGACGACAGGTTGCTGCAAGAGATTTTCGCGCGATACCGCCCGGAAATTATTTTTCATGCAGCGGCGTTCAAGCATGTGCCGCTGATGGAGAGGAATCCGCTGGCGGTGATTCGCAACAACGCGATTGCGACCTGGGAGTTGGCGAAGGCGGCGTGCCGCCATAGCGTATCGCTGCTGTTGATGATTTCGAGCGATAAAGCGGTGAATCCGGGCAGCATCATGGGCGCGTCAAAACGCGTTGCGGAACTGGCGCTGCTGGCGCTGGCGACGCCGAACACGCGAATGAGCGCCGTGCGCTTGAGCAACGTGCTTGGTTCGCAAGGAAGTGTGGCGCCGATTTTTGAGCAACAGATCCGGGACGGCGGGCCGGTTACGGTGACGGATACGGAGGCTCGGCGTTATTTTGTATCGATGGAAGAAGCCGTGGAACTGATCGTTGCCGCCGCGGAGCTGGCGCGCGGAGAAAAAACGCCCGCGGCAGCGCGACCCGGCGGCCACGCCAGTATTTTCATTCCCAAGATCGGCGAGCCGATAAAGATCATTGACCTGGCGCGACGGATGATTCGGCAAGCGAGCGATAAATCGAATAAGATTGAGACCGCCATTTCCGGAATGCGTCCGGGAGAAAAGCTTTCGGAAGCATTTGTCTTTGCGGGCGAGACGCTCTGGCCAACCGCGAACGAGAAGTTGCTCCGCGTCGAAGGGAACAGTACGTTGCCCACGGAAGAGTTCATGCGCGCGCTGACACTGAACGTGCAACGTCGCGATATTGGCGCGGCGCTCGACGCAATCCTAAAACTGGTTCCCGAGTACTCGCCGAGCGAGACGCTGCTGGCGAATCGTGAATTCCGCGGTGGTGTGAAAACAGCGTGAAACGAAAAATCGCAGTCATTACCAGTTCGCGGGCGGACTACAGCCATTTGTACTGGCCGCTGCGCGAACTCTCCGCGCACCCGCTGGTTGATTTGCAGTTGATCGTGCTGGGAGCCCATTTGTCACCGGAGTTCGGGCAGACCATCCGCGAAATCGAGAAAGACGGCTTCGCGATCGCGTCGCGGGTGGAATGTTTGCTCAGCTCGGACAGCGACGTCGGGATGGCTAAGACCATAGGAGTCGCCACGCTGAGCCTGGCGGACTGCCTGGGAGCGATGCGGCCGGATTTGCTGCTATTGATCGCCGATCGTTATGAAATGCTGGCGCCGGCCACGGTGGCGCTGGCGCTGCGAATTCCCGTGGCGCACATCGAAGGCGGAGAAATCAGCGAGGGCACGATCGATGATGCAGTACGCAACGCGCTGACCAAGATCAGCCACATTCATTTCACATCAACCGAGAACGCGCGGCAACGCATCATTGCAATGGACGAAGAGCCCTGGCGAGTGCATCGCGCAGGCGCGCCTTCGCTGGACCATTTGCGGCGGAGCAAGCTATTGGATCGCGCAGAACTCGAAGCGCGGCTGGGCGCACCAGTGGAGTCGGATTTGACGGTAGTGGCCTATCATCCGGTGACGATTCTGCGCGATACGACGTTTGAAGCGGAAGCGCTATTTGCGGCCCTGAAACAACTTCCCCGGCAGATGTTCTTTTGCTATCCGAATGCCGACGCGGGAAGCCGCGAACTAATCCAACGAGCGCGAGAATTTGCGGCGAGCCATGAGCGTGCGAGAGTGTTTGTGAACCTGGACGCGGCGACGTATTGGAGTTTGCTGCGTGAAGCGCAACTGTTCATCGGGAATTCGAGCAGCGGAATCATGGAGACGCCTTCGTTTTCGTTGCCGACTGTGAATGTAGGGTTGCGCCAGCAGGGACGCGAGCGCGCGCGAAATATTGTTGATACCGCAGCGGAAACCGACGGGATTCTGAAGGCGGTGGGACGAGCTTCGAGCGAGGAATTCAAGGAATCGTTGCGGGGCATGACAAATCCGTACGGCGAGGGCCGCGCGGCGCGAAAGATCGCTGGAGTGCTGACAACGGTTCCGCTGGGGCAGGAGTTGCTGATGAAGCGACACGCAACTCCTGGCGAGGGAAAACCGCGCGCTTTGGCACAGGCACAATGAGAATCCCGCTGGCGGCTCCAGAGATTAGGGAGGCGGACATCGCGGCGGTGACGAGCGTCCTGCGGACGCGACGGCTCAGTCTGGGGCCGAAACTGGCCGAATTCGAGGGAGCACTCGCAGAATACGTCGGAACGCGCCATGCCGTTGCAGTGAACTCCGGAACCGCCGCGCTGCATCTTTGCCTGCATGCGTTGGGAATTCGCGGCGGCGACGAAGTGATCGTGCCGTCATTCGCGTTTATCGCGGTAGCGAACGTGGTGCGATACGTGGACGCGATGCCCGTGTTCGCGGACATAAATGCCGAGACGCTGAACCTCGATCCGAGGCATATTCAGGCGGCGATCACGCCACGCACTCGGGCGATTATTGTGGTGCACACGTTTGGTGTTCCGGCGGCGATGCGGGAGATACAAGCTATCGCCGATCGCCGCGGGCTAACAATCATTGAAGACACTTGCGAAGCGCTGGGCGCGGAATATGACGGACGCTCCGTCGGTTCGCTGGGCGCTGCGGGAGTCTTCGGCTTCTATCCGAACAAGCAAATCACCGCGGGAGAAGGCGGCGCAGTGGTGACCAGTGACACGAAACTTGCGGCCAAGGTGCGAATGCTGCGCAACCAGGGACGCGGCGAATCGGATGACTGGTTTCAGCACACGAAGATCGGATTCAATTACCGACTCTCCGAGATGAATTGCGCGCTGGCGCTGGAACAGTTGAATCGCTGTGACGCCACACTGCAGCGGCGCGAAGCGATTGCGCGGCGTTATTCCGAGAAGCTTCGTTCTTGTCCACATATAGAGACGCCCGCGCTGGAATTGCCGGGACGGAAAGTCAGCTGGTTTGTCTACGCTGTGCGGCTGGAGGAAAGCTTGAGCGGCGACGGGCGCGACCGAATCGTGCGCGAGATGGCAGCACGCGGAATCGGATGCGGTCGATATTTCGCGCCGATTCACCGGCAACCCGCGTACACGAACGAACCGCACCGCTGCGGCGATCTTAGCGTGACAGACGCCATCGCGCCGCGAATGCTGGCGCTACCTTTTTTCAACGCGATCTCCGACGCTGAGATCGATGAAGTCTGCGAAACACTGACAAAGCTGGCGCGCCAAACCCCCGCTGAAAAAGCGGCGGGCCTCCCGAAGAACTCGGAAGGACCGCCCGTCGTGCTCTAGCCCTTCCACTACGAGCGAAAGGTTGGGTCGAGGCGGTCGAGTTTGCGCAGCAGGCCGGGCCAGGCTAACTGGCCGCCAGCGCCGTGCGTAGCTTGTTTCGCTTGTTCCGTCGCGCCCGCGATGATGCGGGGGTCGATCGCAATCAACTCGCCGCCGGCGGTCTGCGCGCGAACTTGAATGGTGCAAGCAGCTTCAAAAAGATACATGAACAGAAAAGCGTCTGGGACCGTGCCCGCGACGGTAAGCAGCCCGTGATTGCGCAGCATCAGGAAATTGTTGTCGCCGAGGTCGCGTACCAGCCTGGGTTTCTCGTCGTCGCGCAGCGCCACGCCTTCATAGTCGTGATAAGCGAGTGACGCCAGGGGGAAAATGGAATGCTGTGAGATCGGCAGCAGTCCCTTCTTTTGCGCGGAAACGGCCACGCCGTTGACGCTGTGGAGATGCAACACGCATTTGGCATCTTCGCGCGCCGCATGAATGGCGCTGTGAATGGTAAACCCGGCGGGATTGATGTCGTAGGGGCTCTCCATCACCTTGTTTCCGCTCAAGTCAATCTTAACCAGGCTGGAAGCGGTGATTTCCTCGAACAGCATGCCGTACGGATTGATCAGGAAATGATGCTCTGGCCCGGGAACGCGCGCGGAAATGTGCGTGAAGATCAGGTCGTCCCAGTGATAGTGCGCGGCCAGGCGATAGCAAGCGGCGAGATTGACGCGCTGTTCCCATTCGGCAGGTGTCACGCGGGTGCGAACGGCGTTGACGGCAGGGTTAGCGGTTGCGGACATAATACGCTCCTTGTTGCGGATGCGGCGATGATAGCGCAGAGCAGCGCGAAGCGGGCGAGAGAAATCGAAAACCGTGCGCGCACACGGTAATGAGAGTCCCAGCTGCTGCTATTTCGTTGGAGCCGACGAGCTGGCCGCTGAAGACTTGTCCACGCGAATGAGCGAAATTTTGGTGCCACCTTCGTCGAGAGAGAGAGCCACGATGCGTATTTGAGCGCCCCGCTCCGCGACAAACGCAATATCGCTATCGGAAACGTTGGTGTCCTTGAAAATCTCCGGGACCGGCTTATCCCCGGAATCCCTGCGCTTGAATTCCGGGCTGAGGTGCTGGCTATACCAGTTGTCCACGAAATCCCGGAGGTCGACGGTGTGATAAGCGGACACGCTTACACCGCTTTCCGCTTGCCTCATAGAGGTTCCGATGGACGAAGCCTCCGGCAGCTCGAGCGACGCACGGGGATAAACCGGTAGGCCTGGACCCACTTGATCCTGGTTTTGCAGGCGAAAGCTGCCGCCCTGCGTGTGTACGGTGTTCCTGTCGCTCGCGTTGATGGAAAGGGCCACCGAGTTGATCACCTTGCTGACAAGCAGAAGTGCTCCCCCCAGCAGGATGGTGATGCCCACAAAAAAGCCGACCATCATGTACAGGAGCGATTTGGATTGAGACGAGTTTCCGGAAGCGGACGATTCCGCCATGGTTGCCTCACCAATTTGGGCGAGAGGATGGCCCTGCCTAGTATCGCAAAAGCCGGTAGCCGCGGAAGCGAGCAGTACGCGGAGTGTGCCGCAAGAGTTGCTGTTCGTTGTGCCAGTGCGAAAACGGAACAGGCTGTCCTGGGACGCCGGATGAGCATGTCCGCGAAGCTGTAAGCCTTGGAAAGGTCCGCGCCGTTGCGGCTATTTCAGGTATTTGTCCGGGATCGGGTTGTCCGGGCGTTCCGAATCCCAAATGATCGAAAGGCAGTACCAGCGCTTGCCATCGTTATAAAACGTCATGCTGTTGATTCCGCGAGCGAACGGCTTTTCATCGGGTGCGTGCCGCGAAGCGTAGGTAGTAAAGATTACCGCCAGTTGGCCGAATTGTTCGGTTCGGCGGGCAATCTCGGTCTCGTAAAAGCCTTCCTTCTTGAAAAAATCGCCCGCGCCCTTGACGTAATCCTCGACCGCCAGGACGTGATGACCAAACGAACCGTCCGGTTTCTTCTGGATGGGAACGAGGCGGCCGTCCGGCGTGAAAAGCGAACGAAAGCGATCCCAGTTGCGATCGCCGGCCGGGCCGGAAATGACGCCGTAAACGGCGGCGACGATGGAGTCCAGCGAACCGACATCCCTGGGATCGGCGGCCGGCCACGCAGCAGCTTCCTGCTTCTGTGGATCAGCTTTCTTTTCCTGCGCAACGCTGGTGAGCGGCGATACGAGCAGCAAGCATGTAGCGATCTGCAAAACGCGAGATTTCATTCAGTTCTCCTGAGATTCGAGACTCAATTCGGTTGAAGCCAGCCCTATTAAAATTGGACCTTAGTTAAACCGGACTTTGACATCGGGACGCTTGTCCAGACGCACCGTGTCAATGAAGCGGACTTGCCGATCATCGAGCGTAAGAATCATCGATTGCGTACGGATACCCTCGCCGAAGAAACGCACGCCGCGGAGCAAGTTGCCGTCCGTCACACCGCAGCACGCGAAGATCATGCGTTTGCCGGGGGCGAGCTCCTCGGTGTCATAGACGCGCTTAGGATCTTTCACGCCCATTTTTTCGAGCCGCTCCTGATCCTGCGGCTTGCCAATCACCAGCCGTCCGAGAATCTGGCCGTTTAGACACCGCAGAGCCGCGGCCGTGAGCACGCCCTCCGGAGCGCCGCCGGTGCCCATCACCGCATGGACGCCCGTGCCGACGACAGCCGCAGTTATACCAGCGGAGAGGTCGCCATCGCCAATGAGGCGAATGCGAGCACCCGCTTTTCGTATGTCAGCAATCAGCTTTTCGTGACGAGGGCGATCGAGGACGATGACGACAAGATCTTCAACGCTGCGTTCGAGGCGGCGGGCGATTGCCTTGAGATTGTCCGCGACCGGGGCGTCGAGGTCCACCGCGCCTTTGCAGGACGGTCCCACGACGATCTTCTCCATGTACAGGTCGGGCGCATGGAGCAAGCCGCCGCGTTCGCTGGCGGCAAGGACGGCGATGGCGTTGGGCGCGCCCGTAGCGCACAGATTGGTGCCTTCGAGCGGATCGACAGCGATATCGACCGCCGGAAAATTGGCGTTGGGCGCGCGGCTGGCCAGCCCGACTTTTTCACCGATGTACAGCATTGGCGCCTCGTCGCGCTCGCCTTCGCCGATCACGATTGTGCCGTCCATTTGCAGCGAGTCCATGGTCTCGCGCATCGATTCGACGGCCACTTCATCGGCATGATGGCGGTCGCCGACTCCCATGGTGCGAGCAGCGGCTATAGCTGCATTTTCGACGACGCGCAAAAACTCCAGGCTAAGCTGAGATTCCATGTCGTGGGTTTCTCCAGAACGCCCCGGTGGGAGCGGGGCGGCGGTAATGATACGGCAAAACCAGCCCGCGGGCGATATTTGTTGTTTGGTCAGGTTTCCCTATGCCGGTCGCTAACGCAAGAATCATTCAGAAGTCCAAGATCTAAATAGGGACGTCGGTCCAGCGAGTTTGCGAGTTTGCGAAGTTGCGAATTGGGGGAACAATGAACGTCCACGCGTGTTTCTCTTGTATCGTGTTTCTACTCTGCTCGTCTTTTGCAAGCGCACAGACGGCCGCGTCCGCCCAGGGCGACGATCTTCCCCGCCGTGGTGTGATCGGTCTGGCAGTCGGCCCGGGTGACAGCGCCAAGCCCGAGAACCCGCGGACGAACCCGCCAACCGTGAGCAGCATGGCCGCCGGCGGTGCCGGCGAAGCTGCGGGTATTCAGGCTGGCGACATCTTGCGTGAACTGGATGGCCAGCCCGTCGCCAGCGGAGCAGACTTCGCGCATCGGATCGGCCGCCACTTGGCGGGCGACACCGTACGCATCGTGCTTGTGCGCGGAGGACAACAAATCGAGAAAACAGCTGTGTTGAAGCGGCGGCCTTTCGAGACCAGCGCGTTCGCGGAAGTTCTGTACCGCTCAATCACCGTGGAAGGTGCGCGCCGCAGAGTGATCGTCACTCGCCCGAAAGCGGTTGGCCGTCATCCTGCCGTACTGCTGATGGGTGGACTCGGTTGCTACTCGCTCGACGGCGCGCTCAACGCCAACGACGGATATGGGCCGATCCTTTCAGGGCTCGCGAAAAAAGGATTTGTTACCGTACGCGTCGAAAAGACCGGCGAGGGCGACAGCGAGGGTCCGGCATGCACGGATTTGCAAGCTACAGCCGACCTCGAAGCCAAGGGCTACATCGCGGAACTTGCCGCTTTGCGAAGGTACGAATTCGTCGACCCAGCGAAAATTTTCGTCTTCGCTCACAGCCTCGGGCCTTTGATTGCCTCTCTCGCGCTGCCACAGCAAAATCTTCGCGGCGTAATCGCCGCCGAGACCATCGGCCGAAGCTGGTTCGAGTACGGATTGGAAAATGTGCGGCGGCAAAGCGCGCTCATGGGCGAACCTCTCGACCGGGTCGACGCCGATGTTCGCGCCCACGCGGAATGCGCGTTTCACTTCTTCCTGCAGCATCAGACCGCCGATGAAGTTGCCAAGCTGGGATCACAGTGCCAGGACATGCTCAGCAGCTACGCGGGGCTCTCTTACCGATACATGCAGCAGATTGGCGACATCAGCCTGGCGAAACAGTGGAAGCAGATCGACGCTCCCGCTCTGGTGATTTACGGCACGTCCGATCCGGCTACCAGCGCGGATGAAGGCCGCTACCTGGTCGACATCATTAACAGTTTTCATCCGGGCCGCGCTACCTACGCAGAAATTCCAGGAATGGGCCACGATTTCGCCCGTTACGCATCGCAGGCGGAATTTCTGGACCGCCGCAACAGCCCCAAACCTCATCCGTTCGACGAGGAATTCCTCGCGATCATTCTCGACTGGCTGCAACAGCGTCTGCAATCTTGAGGCGACAAACCACAGACTAAACGCCGGTGATTTCGCGGGAATCGTTCACGTCGATCGATGCGGCGCGCGAGACCTTCGGCAGGCCCGGCATCAGCATAATGTTGCCGGACAGGATCACGATAAATCCTGCCCCGGCCGAAAGAGAGGCGTCCGTCACGCGCAAAGTCCATCCGGTCGGAGCGCCCAAGATTTTGGGATCATCCGTGAAAGAATATTGAGTCTTAGCAATGCACACGGGGAGTTTCCCATAGCCCCAGTCCGAGAATTGCTGCAGTTTCGTTTTGGCTTGCTCGCTGAAATTGACGTCGCCCGCTCCATAGATCTTTCGCGCGACTTTCTGAATTTTTTCGATGATCGGGTCTTGCAAATCGTAGGCCGGCCGTACTTCCGCTGAGCGACTCTCCGCGATCAGGTCCACCACCCCTTGCGCCAATTTTTTAGCTCCCAGGCCGCCTTTGGCGAAAGCCTCAGAAAGGGCCGTCGTCGTCCCGTGCTCCGCGCAATAGTCCGCAAGCCGCTTCAAGTCCGCATCGGTGTCGTTAGGGAACCGGTTGATCGCCGCGATCGTCGGAATGCCAAACCCTCTCAGGTTGTCGATGTGTCTCCCCAGATTTGGCAGTCCGCGCTCCAGCTCGCCTTCGCCTTGATTCCGGATACTTTGCACCGTCGTCACCAAGACCGCCGCCGCCGGCGTGATGCCCGCTTGCCGCATCACGATATCAATATATTTCTCCGCTCCCAGGTCCGCCGCAAACCCCGCTTCATTCACAACGTAGTCGGCCAGCCGCAGCCCCATCTCCTGGGAAATCACGCTGCTGGTTCCATGCGCGATATTGCCAAAGGGTCCGGCGTGCACAAATGCGGGAGTACCGTCGGTCGTCTGAACGAGATTGGGAAGAATAGCCTCGGCGAGCAGCGCCATCATTCCGCCGGTTGCCTGAAGATCCCGTGCATGTACAGGCTTCCCATCGCGCGTCACGCCAACCACAATTGCGTCCAGCCGCTGCCGCAAATCCTTCAAGTCTTTCGCCAGCGCTACCACCGCCATGATTTCCGAAGCTGCGGTGATCACGAATCCACTCTTGCGGCCGCCGCCTTCTTTCTTGCCGTCCAGCGAAATAGCGATTCGCCGCAACGCGCGATCGTTCATATCCATCGTGCGCGGCCAGGTGATGCGATCGGGATCGAGATTCAAATCGTTGCCGTGGAAAAGATGCGCGTCCACCAGCGCCGCGAGCAGATTGTGCGCCGAAGAGATAGCGTGAAAATCGCCATGAAAATGTAAATTGATCTTCGCACTCGGCTCAATTTGCGAGAGGCCCCCGCCCGCTGCCCCGCCTTTCATCCCGAATACCGGCCCCAGCGACGGCTCACGCGAAGTGATCACCACTTTCTTTCCCAGCAGTGCGAGTCCTTGTGTGAGTCCGATCGCTGTGACCGTCTTGCCTTCCCCCGAAGCGGTCGGAGTCGTTGCAGTCACCAGAATCAGTTTGCCGTGCCGCTGGTACGCCGGATCGGCGAGGAACTCCAGGCGCACTTTCGCCCCGTAGGGCCCGGCCTGTTCAAAATATTTTTCTGGAATTTCCAGTTTTCGGGCGACATCCTGAATGGGCAACAGTGTTTTGTGCATGGCGGCGTGAAGTCTGCGATCGAAGATTTAGTTCGCCCGGCAGGGTATCACAGTGCGAACGAATCCATCGCTCTTTGCTCGTTTTCCCAGTCAGACGGCGAACATTGAGACGGAGGTCTCGGCGGCGTAAAATACGCGCATGATCGATACACAGAAATTTGCTTTGTTTTTGGCGGCGGCTGTGGTCCTGGCGATTACTCCCGGCCCCGGAATCTTTTACGTGCTGGCGCGCACCGTGGCTGGCGGACGCCGCGAAGGCATGAACTCCACGCTTGGCACATTGGTAGGCGGGCTGTGTCACGTGGTCGCCGCGGCGCTGGGTATTTCCGCGATTCTTTCCGCTTCGGCGACAGCGTTTCGCACCGTGAAGTACGCTGGCGCGGCTTATCTGGTGTGGCTCGGTATTCGCATGATTCTCAGTCGCAACACGGAGATGCCGTCACAATCTCCTGCTGAGGCGGCGGGCGTGCCGGCAAACGGAGCGTTTCGTCAGGGCATTCTCACCGAGGCGCTCAATCCCAAGACCGCGCTGTTCTTTCTTTCGTTCATTCCGCAGTTCATCGCGCCGCAACTTGGCCACGTGTTCCTGCAATTCTTCGTGCTCGGCACCGCCTCCGTCGCGCTCAACACCTTCGCGGACGTGATCGTCGTGCTGCTGGCTGCTCCGCTCGAGCGCAAGCTCAAGAGCAGCGCGCGATTCCGCTGTGGACAGCGCACCGCCAGCGGCGTGGGCATGATCGGCCTCGGCGCCTACGTAGCCTTTGCGGACGCAAAATAAGTTCTCTCAGAGTTGTTATACGGATAGCGGATCGAATTTTCCCGCAAAATATTTGTCCAGTGCATCGTAGAAGATCTTCTTGTCGGGTGCAGATGCGACGCTCGCAAACAGCGTCATCGACGAATGAAACTTCAAATCGTCCGGATGCCCCAAAATCTCCGCAATGCATCTTCCTGCGACAAGATTCACGAGGCGCGTGCATTCCGATAATCGCGGTCCCAGCACCTCGTGACGCAAATACGCTTCCGCTTCCTCGCGCGAAGCAATGGCATATTTCATGGCCATGGGACTGCGCCCCAAGCCCCGCAGCTGCGGAAAGATAAACCACATCCAGTGGCTGCTTTTGCGCCCCGTCTGCAATTCCCGAAACACTTGCTCGATAACCGGCGCTTGCGCGTCCACGAATCGCTGCAGATTGTGCGGATCGTCCATTTCCCGCGAGTCGTCCGCAGTTACGGCGCCGGAGAAAAATCGCGCAACTGCTTTACCGTGGCGGCGTCGAGATGCTGGATGATCCCCACTAACAGCTCCACGGTGCGATCGTAATCGCCGCGGTTGATGACGCCGTTGTGGGCGTGGGTGTAGCGCGTTGGCACGACCAGCGTGATGGTAGGCGCTCCACCGTTGGTCTTCTGGATTTCTGCCGCATCATCGCCATAGCCGACAACGAACTCGTCCTGCAACGGGATCGATTTCTCCCGAGCCGTCTGCCGCGCCAGCGCCACGAATTTACGATTCGGAAGCTGGCTGACGTTGTAGAGGAAAATCCCCGGACCGCCGCCCAGCACTTCCTGTGCTTCCTCGGGCTGCACTCCGTGAACGTCCCGCGTGATGCCGACTTCCAGTGCGATTCCCACGTCCGGCTTCACGATTTCCGCGGAAGTGTGCGCGCCGCGCAGCCCGATTTCTTCCTGCACCGTCGCGGCGTAGAAAAGCTGATTGGGATGCGGAGCTTTCGCCAGCCGGCGCATCACGTCCAAAATAATCGCGCAGCCCACCCGATCGTCCCATCCCTTGCCCATGTAGTTCTGCGTGCCGTTCAGCACTGCGAACGGCGCGTCCGGAACGACAGGATCGCCGGGAGCGACACCCAGCCCGCTCGCTTCGTTCGCATTCTTTGCGCCAATATCCAGGAAAACCTTGTCGCGCGTGTCGATCAGCTTGTCTCGATCTCCGGCGCCCGTAAGGTGAGCGTCACGCACCGTGCTCGTTGCGCGCACCGGCCCTTTGGATCCGATGATGATCCAGCGCTGACCCACCAGCGCTTCGTCCAGCCAGCCGCCGAGCATCTGCATCGTGAGAAATCCATCGGGCGTGATCCGCCGCAAAACGCCGCCCAGCTCGTCCATGTGCGCGTCGATCATCACCCGTGGCCCGCTGCCGCCTTGCGTTGCGATCACCGAGCCCAGCCCGTCGTACGACAGATGATCCGCAAGGGGCGTCATGCGCTCGACCATGATCTTGCGTACGGCTTCCTCGAAGCCCGGCGGCCCGGGCGCGTCAGTCAAGATTTGCAGCAACTGCACGGTCTGATCCTGCGCGCGCATAGCCGTGGACTCGGCGAACAAAACAAACGCGATTGCGAAAATGTTGCGAGCGAAAGGTATGAACGATTTCATCGACAGACTCCACAGGGCGCGGCGGACTCGCGCCGCTAGAATTCGGTTCCGGCGTTGCGCGCATTGTGGTTCCGCGGAAGCCGCGCGTCAAGCTGACGCGTTGTTAAAACACCAGGAATATTCTCCTCAAGTTCTTACTTTTGATTGCCTGTTGCCGTACCCGGAAGCGGCTGCAACATGGCGTTCGCCAGAAACGGATCATCGAAATCCGTCACATCGCCAGGACCCTTGCCTGCCACAGGCAGCAGCCGCGCCGCCAGCGGCTTGTGCCACTTAAACGCCAGGCTGGCCATGTCTCCGATAATCAAGTCCAGTTGCTCGACCGAAATATCCCCCGGCAGTGGAATCGTATCCAGCCCCGTAGCGCAGACCGCCGAATAACTCAGGATCGCGTCCACGCTCAAGCGCCCTTCGCTCCAGCGCCGCGAGAGAATCGAATCCTCAAGCACCGGAAGCATCAAGCCGGAATAGCCGGTTTGCTTGACCTTGATATCCTTCACCGCGGAGGTGATCGCCGCCGCCGCAGTCAACGTCCCCGACGACCCTACCGGCTGCGAAGTAAGATTCTCGATAGCCGCCCCAATCGAAACCGCGACATCCTTCAGTGGCGCAGGCGACAGATCCATTCCCACATACGCCCAGCCTGTTTCCGCGTCGACCCGCCCGGCGTGCCGCTCGATGTCCCGCGCCGAGGCGCCCAGCGATTCGATCAGTCGCTGACGCGCCGCCGCCAAATCCGGCGCGCCTTTGAAAGCCGCCGCCACCACATTCGCCGATTCCAGCCCGATGCCGAACTGATGCCCGAAACCAGTGTGATATGCCGCCGGAAAAAACGGCGTCAACGGCCCCACCATCGCGGTAGCTGCAAACCGAAAATTTCCCTGGCTGCGCTCGGTGTCTTCCAGCGCTTTCACCAACCGCGCCGCCGCGCCCACGGCCTTCCAGCGCACGCCATCGTCGCCTGCCACCACCACGCTGGCATTCAGCGTCTTGGTATTGCGCAAGATTTCCGCCAGCAGGTCGCTTTGCGATTCAGGATCGCCGGCATTGAGCATCGCCGGGCCAATGCACGCCGCAAATTTTTCCTTCACGGCAAGTGCGTCGTACGCTTTGAAGAAAGTCACCGCTTGCTCGGTCGTTAGCCCCTTGGTGTACTCCGAAAAAGGCTGCGTAGCGATGCGAATTGTCTCCACCTCGTACCCGCGCGACTCAAACGTAGTGCGCGCCCGCCTCAGCATCGTCAGCACCTCGGCAACCTGCTGCTGGTAAGTAGCCCGGTCCAGATTGATGAACGCGGTGATAGCCCGAATTCTCGGTTTGACCTCAGCCCCCACAGTAGAAGCGCCGACCTTGCCTTGCGCCGCGCTGGCTTTGCTTTGCGCAGACGCACAAAGCGCATTCGGCAAGAGCGCGAAGCCCAGCAGCGCGGCGGCTGCGGCAACGCTGTGGCGGGCGGACGGAAAGGAACTGGCTGACATAAAACCCCCGGGGGAAGCCCCCTATTTCCAAGGATGTGTCGCAACAAAGGAAGTGCAAATCCCCAATCTCAGATCCTTTGCTGCCGTAAGTGTGTCAAAGAAATCGGGTTACAGGCGAGGAATTTGTGCGCGCGGCGCGGAAAGTCTTAGGGCGATTGGAAGGCCAGTCTGGGCCTGCTGTGAGGCTGCGTATCGCGCCGTCTCCACAGAATAGGGTCGACACCGAAATCGCTTTATTGGGTCGAACACTGCCGCGTGCCGAAAAATGGCTTGACATCCGGTCCGCAGCCAAATATACAGCCAGCTAGTTGTCTAGACAACTGGGGCGTGGCCGTGGATTTCCTCAACCTCGACCGACAAAGTGTTGTTCCGCTCTACTACCAGATCCAGCAGCACATCCTCGATCACATCCGCTCGGGAAGATTTGAGCCCGGGAAGCCACTTCCCTCCGAAGAAGTAATTTCCAAGCGCTTGAGCGTCAGCAGGATGACCGCGCGCCAGGCGCTTAAATCGCTTTGCAGTTTGGGTGTCGCTTACAGCCAGCGGGGAAAAGGCACCTTCGTCTCCCAGGCCAAGCTCGACAAAAACGTCCGCCAGGTTTTCTCCTTCAGCGAAGAGATGGAGGCGCGGGGAGCCAAGCCTCATTCGAGAGTGGTTTCGTTCGAGACTATTTCCGCCGGCGACGAAGTACGGGAAGCTCTCCATCTTGGTACCGAGCATCAAGTGATCCGCTTGCGCCGCGTTCGCATGGCGGACTCCTTGCCGATGGGCGTGGAGACCACGCATCTGCCACTTCAGATGTGCCCCGACTTGCTCGGCCGATTCGATCCGCGCGCTTCCTTGTACCGCACGCTTTCCGAGATCTACAAGATTCATATCGTGCAGGCCGAAGAAGTCGTGGAAGCCGGCCTGGCCACATCGGAAGAAGCGCGGCTTTTGCGAATATCGAAAGGCAGTCCGGTATTTCTCTTTACGCGGACGGCCTACGTGCAGAGCGGCCAGGCAGTCGAGTACGTCAAGTCCACATTCCGGGGTGACCGTTACAAAATAACCAATCGTTTGCGGCGGCATGCCGACGGCGATTCTTCAGGGGGTGGGAGATGGTTGAAGGGATAACAGCAGCGGTAAAGTCCGAAACACAGGGGCGCGGGTTAAGGGGTGGTCGAAGGAGCGAATCAATGAGAAAGACAATCAGCAGATGGGTGGGACTGTTCTTGATTTTCGCAGGTCTGGGCAGTGCGGCTTTCGGACAGAACGTCACGGGCACGATTGTCGGCAAAGTGCTCGACTCGAAGGGAGGAACAGTCCCCAACGCGCAGGTCACCGTCGTGGACGCGGACCAAAGAATCGTAGCCCGAGTCATCTCAACAGATGACAGCGGCGAGTTTGTCGCGGCGCTTTTGCCGGTAGGACGCTATAACGTCACCGCCGAAGTTTCCGGATTCAAGAAGCTGATTCGGAACGGCATTGTCTTGAACGTGGGCGATCGCATCGATGTAAGTCTCACTTTGGAAGTTGGCTCGGTCACGGAGACAGTGAGCGTCGAAGCGGAAGCGCTGCAAGTGGACACCCAAAGCGCCGCCGCAACCGGCGTTATCGACGGCACGCAGCTTCGCGAACTTTCCCTGAATAGCCGCAATTACGCTCAACTGGTGCTGCTCGTTCCCGGCGCTTCCGATTCCGGCAACGCCGACCAGATTTTTCCTGGCGCGACCGCGCCCATCGGCACCAACCTGGTGTCGTTCCAGATCAACGGCAATCGCCGCGAGGAAAACAACTGGCAGGTCGACGGCGCGGACAACCTTGACCGCGGTTCTAACCTGACGCTCCTTTCGTTCCCCAGTGTTGATGCTATCAGCGAGTTTCGTGTGGTCCGCGGAGTCTACGACGCCGAATCCGGACGTTCCGCCGGCGCCCAAATCAACGTGATCACCCGCTCCGGCACCGCGGACATTCATGGCGGAGTGTATGAATTTTTCCGCAACAACTATCTGAACGCCAACAGCCTTTTCAACAACGCTAACGCCACTCCGGTCAAGCGGCCGCCTCTTCGCTACAACAATTTCGGCGGCACCATCGGCGGGCCCGTTTATATCCCAAAGCTTTATCCGCAGCGGAACAAGACGTTTTTCTTTGTTTCGGAAGAGGCGCGGCGAATCGTTACGTATACCAACCCAACCGCAACCGTTCCCACTTCAGACATGCTCAACGGGCTGTTCCTGCATCCAGTGTGCACCCAATGGCAAAACGTCAACGGCAAGCCAGGACCCTGCCAGTCTTACGGCACGACGATAAACCCGGCCAACATCAACCCGATCGCGAAAGCCTATGTGCAGGACATCTTTTCGAAGTTTTCCGCGCCCAATGCGGCCACCGTCACAAGTCCCTTCAATTCCATCGCAACGCTTGGCAACACTTTCAATTTCCGCGAAGACATGGTAAAGATCGACCACATTTTTGGCCCGAAGCTGGGTCTGCATGGGAAGTTTCTGCACGACACGAACCCGACGCTGGAGCAAGGCGGACTATTCACGAGCAACTCAATCCCCGGAATTGCCACGACGTCAACCAAAGCCCCCGGGCATCAATACAGTATTGCAGCAACCTATACGCCAAGCTCGAGTCTGATTGTTGAAGGCGGCTATCGCTATTCGTACGGCGCGATTTTGAGCAATGTCATCGGCGCGGAAAATTTCTCGCAATCGCCGGATATCCAGACCGCCATCGGCAACTCGCTGCCGTTTGCAAATGTCCTTGGCCGTGTGCCGACGCTGACGTTGCCCGGCGCAACGTTCACGTCGTCAGCTACGACCGCTACGACTATCGGCACCTTTGGCCCGTACAGCGACTACAACACTAACCACACGACGTACGGCAACGTGACGAAAGTTCTTGGCAAGCACACGCTGAAGTTCGGCGCGATCTACTATCACTACAACAAGCATGAGAACCAGCTGAGCGGCTCCAACAATGGTTCGTACGTCTTCGACACGAGCAATATTCCGAGTGCGGCGACCAATGGCGGAACGGTCTGCGTGGGGATTGCAGGTCAGCCCGGAGCGACCTGTCCTTCCAACTTTGAACAATCGTTTGCGAACTTTCTGCTAGGGCAGTTGAGCTCGTTCTCGCAGGCTTCGCTGGACGTTACAGCAAACATTTTCGACAACCAGTTCGAGTACTACGGTCAGGACACCTGGCGGATAAAATCCAACCTCACCGTCACCTACGGTATTCGCCATTCATTCTTCCGTCAGCCGACGGATGCCAGCGGTCCAGGGGGCAGCAGCCGGCTGGTCAATTTCGATCCGGCCCTCTGGAATCCGGCGCAGGCACCCTGCATTCTGTCCAACGGCAACATTGACGTTTCGACCATGAACGGTGTTCCCACAGCTAGCGCGTGTAACCCCAACTACAGTCCGCTAAATGGACTCATCTTTGCCGATCCTCCCACCTTCAACGGTTTTGTCGGCGCCAAATCGCCATTTGGCAGCAAAGTCGGCAAGGAATTCAATAAAGCGATTGCACCGCGCATTGGTATCGCGTGGGATCCGTTCGGCAATGGCAAGACCTCCATTCGCGCGGGTTACGGCATATTCTTTGACAACGGCCTGGAGTTCGGAAATCCGGAACTTAATGTGGGCCTCAGCCAAGGCTTCCTGACAAACCTCATCGTAAATGGAACTACCCTCTCAGATCCCACCGCAGGCACGACGACTGTGGCAGGCATTGCCCCGTTCACTATCCAGGCGCGAATGCCGGTCGATTACAAATCGCCCTACTCACAGCAATGGAGCCTCGACATCCAACGCCAACTGGCAACCACTTGGCTGATTGACGTGGGCTACTACGGCTCGAGTGGCATTCACTTGCCAGGATTCGAGGATCTCAACCAGCCAGCGGTTGCATCTTTCTTGAACTGCACCGCAGCTACACCGTGCTTTGCCGGTCCAGCGTCTCCGCCCGCGAACGGCGTTGTTATCCAGCCGAATCCGTCTACTCAGTGCCCGACGACTCCTTGCATCAACAACACTACGCCCTCTAACCAGTTGGCTGTGCTTCGTCCGTTTACCGGATATGGTCCAGGGCTATTCTTTGTGGATCTGTTCACCTCCAACTATCATTCGTTGCAGGCGCAGGTGCAGAAGCGTTTCTCCGGGAATTCATTTGTCAGCGTTGCGTACACGTGGTCGCACGGTCTGACGACCGATCCGGCGGACCGTAGCACGGGCGGTGCAGCGATTCCGCAGGTGAGTGGTGACTTCAGAAACAACTACGGTCCGACGGTTGCCGATCGGCGAAACGTACTGACAGCCAATTTCGTTTACGAATTGCCGTGGATGCGGTCTCAACAAGGGGTCAGTGGGCACATTCTGGGAGGCTGGCAATTCTCAGGCGTGCAAACGTTCCAGACGGGTCTTCCGTTGACGCCGGTTTTGGGCAATGGTCTTTGCGGCTCAACTGGTTTGCGTTGCGTGGACCCAACCGGGTCCGGCTGTTTGCTCGGCGCTTCGCCGGTGGGTTGCCGTCCGAATCAGGTCGGCGATCCCAATTCCGGCGCTCCCGAAACTTTCGGCAACTGGTTCAACGCCGGCGCTTACGCGCCACCCAATGCTACGCAGACCACGGTGACCAACGGCCGCCCGGGTTCGCTGCGCGGACCGGGCTTCTGGCGAACGGATCTCTCCTTGTTCAAAAACATCAAGTTTACGGAGCGGCTGACGGGACAATTGCGCTGGGAGACGTTTAACACGTTTAACCATGCGAACCCGATCTGTTGCGCTTCGTTGAACTTTACGTCCTCATTGTTCAACAAGGTCAACTCAACCCGCGATCCGCGCATCATGCAACTGGGCATGAAAGTCAACTTCTAGCTCTCACCCCCGGACGCCATCGATACGAGGGGCGTCCGGTACAACGGTCCCTTCCAACCCCCGGAGGGGACCGTATTTTTCAATTCAATTTTTTGTGAGTTAGCGGTGCAAGTGAACGGCTGCCGGCCTCCAGAAGACAAAGCTGGGGAAGTGATGCCGCGATAGGTTCGTCGATGACGAGTTGTGGATGCCGTTGGCGAAGGATATTCTGGGTTTTGTGAGCGGCATGCTCGCCTACGACGCCTTCTTCCTGGCCGCCGGTCCCGAGATCGCCTTTAACTTCTGCTCAGCCAGGGCTTTATACGGACTGCTGACCGAGGCGGCTTGCGTTAACGCCTCCTTAGCCTCCGGAACTTTCTTCAGGTTCAGCAACGCAAACCCCAGCCGGTATTGGTTGCGCGCGTAGCTGCCCGCATTAGACTTCAGCAGCGGCGCGGCCATCCGCAGATTCACAATCCCCTGCGCGTTGTCCTTTTTTTCCATATTTACTTGCCCTATCGCGCTCAATGCCAGGCCTTTTTGCAGTGTAGTCTGTTGTTGCCACTGCTCGTCGCTCACTCCGTCAGGTTTCTTTGCTGTTCCAAGTAGGGCGATCGCCTTCTTCGCATAGGCCTCGGCTTTATCCAATTGTTCGCCCTTCTCGCTGTAGTAGTCGGAGAGCAAAAGCAGCATGCCCAGGTTCTCCGGATCCTTGGCCAGGAGTCCGTTGGCTACTTCCAGCATTTTCGCCGGGTTCTGCGCTTGTTGGTAGGACGTAGCGGCAACGCCCAGCGCCGTGTTCGCGTATGGCGAGTCCGGGAAAAGCTGGGCAAATCGCGCCAGTTGGGCCGCTCGCTTGGCCGCATCTTTCGATTGGTAGGCGCCGTTGTAAAAGACCTGTTGCAAGTAGGTGATGCTGTCGTTGTTCGCTGCCAGAACTTGCGTCTTGCTTTGCTCCCATCCTTCGGCGCTCCTTCCCGAGGGAGCCGGAGATTCCTTGAATCGTTTGAGGATGCCCGCGGCCTTCTCGCCGTAGACCATGAGCTTCTCCCCGTCACCTTTTTCAGCGGCTGCGCGCATCATACTGACCGCATTCGACAAGTTATCCGGATCGGCGGCAAAGAGCTTCTCGCCATACTCGAACGCTCTGTCGTAGTTTTTCTGTGCCAGATAGAAATTCACGTACTGTTCGTCAAAAATGATTGCGAAGTCGCCTTGGCCAAGCTGCGCCGCGTATTTGTCGAGCAATGCCAGCTTCTGCGTTGGGTCAGTGGCGGCATTGATTTCGGTGAGCGCGTTGTCTACGCCAGAGCCCGCCGGGATGGCCACGAACTTGCCGATTTGCTGCGCGTGCAAAGGAGTCGCGGTCCAAACCGCGGCAGACACCAGCAAGAGGAAAAGCCCCACGAGTCGGATCGTTCGCCACATGATTGCCTCCGGTCTACCGCGGCGTGTTCTGAGGCCGCGCGTGATTGAGATTGTCCGCGGCGCGAAGAAGAGCGTGGAATTGGCTGCATTCTAGTACCCGCTCCCGCGCGTAGCAACGAAATTCAAGCCAACCAGCGGGATTGAGGCGTCGGTTTGCCCGCTATACCCGTAGTTTCGCTCCAAGCGTGCCGCGAGGGCCGAAAACCCCTAAAGTTTCCGCTGCGTCTGCCGATGGACCCTTTGAGGCCCTAAGGATCCTCAAATATGGCCAGCGCCATCACCAACAATGTAAGTCATCCGAATGGCCCGACGACCGCAGGACCACGCGCCGAAAAAGGTCCCGGCCACAACCAGAAATCGGCTCGTACGCCATCCCAGCCGGCGAATAGCACGCCAAAAGACACCGTCCAAATAAGCAAAGCGGCGCAAACCGCGCTCCAGGAATCGCAAGAGACGCAAGCGCAGACCACTAAAGAAGCCCAGGGTGGAGACCATCAGGCGCAGCGACTGCTGGCGAAAGAGATCGCCGCGAAAAAGGTTGAAAAGTAAGCCGTTCGACAAATGGACGCGCAGGACAACCGCATAAGGAGGACCTCGCCCGCGATGCAGGCCTGTTTCCTACGATTCCGATACAGCCTGACGAAAAAATCTAGACGAAAGCGGCGATGCCGGTGATGCGTTCGCCGATCACCAGTTTGTGGATGTCGTTGGTTCCTTCGTAGGTGTAGACGCTCTCGAGATTATTCATATGGCGCATGATGCAGTAATCGTCGACGATGCCGTTGGCGCCGAGAATGTCCCGAGATTTGCGCGCGATATCCAGGGCGATGCCGACGTTGTTCATCTTGAGCATGGAAATGTGCGCAGGATCGACTTTGCCTTGATCTTTGAGTCGTCCGACGTGCAACGCCAGCAACTGGCCTTTTACGATTTCCGTGATCATCCAGGCCAGTTTCTCCTGCACCAGTTGGTGTGAAGCGATGGGCTTATTGGCGAATTGCTTCCGCGTCTTCGCGTATTGTAGCGCGGTGTCGTAGCACGCCATCGCCGCGCCCAGTCCGCCCCACCCGATGCCGTAGCGCGCTTGATTCAAGCAGCTGAGTGGCCCCTTCAAACCCTGCACGCCGGGAAGTAAATTCTCTTCCGGAATCTCGCAATCCGTGAAAGCCAAGCCGGAGGTGACGGATGCGCGCAGCGACCATTTCCCGTGGACGTCCCAGGCTTTGAATCCAGGCATGCCTTTCTCCGCGAGAAAGCCGCGAATTTTCTCGTCTTCGCACTTCGCCCACACCACCGCGACATCCGCGATCGAACCGCTGGTGATCCACATCTTTTCCCCGTTCAGAATGTACTTGTTGCCCTTTTTTACGGCGCGGGTGAGCATGCCGCCGGGATTCGACCCGAATTGCGGTTCGGTAAGGCCGAAACAGCCGATCGCTTTACCCTGTTGCAGTAGCGGAAGCCATTTGTCTTTTTGCGCGTCGCTGCCGAAAGCGTAGATCGGATACATCACGAGCGCGCTTTGTACGGAAACGAAACTGCGCAACCCAGAATCACCGCGCTCCAGCTCTTGCGTCACCAGGCCGTACGCTACGTTGGACATTCCGGCGCAACCATAGCCGTGCAGATTAGCGCCAAAGAAACCGAGTTCGCCAAGCTGTGGGACTAAGTGCTTTGGGAAAGTGCCTTCGCGGCTGTGCTTCTCGATGATCGGGATGATCTCGTTTTCCACGAACTGCCGAGCGGTCTGGCGGACGAGTTTTTCCTCGTCGTTGAGCTGCGAATCGAAATCGATGAAGTCCACACCGCTATATCCGGGCATAAGCGCTCCTTGGAACAGATTAGTTTAGCAAAGATGAGGCGGAGCGCGCCCGCGTGGCGCGCGTGGCAAATCAGAAGCGAGCAACTCTGGCGGATCTGAAGATCCGCCACTACACTTGTTGCTCGAAATATTCTGCGAGGATTTGTGGCTGAGGCGAGTCGAAAGAAAATTCAGATACGGCCGAGCATCTTGATTTTCGATGTGGATGGCGTGCTGGTGGACGTACGAGGGACGTACTGGCGGTCAGCCCTCGAGACGGTGCGGCAGTTGAGCGGTAAGCGCGTGACCTACGCGGAGCTGCATCGCTGGAAGAGCAAGCCCGGTAATAACGATGATTGGGCGATGACTTCGGCTTGGCTTACCGCGCTGGGCCGCCCCACTACTTACGATGAAGCGCGGACGGCTTTCGAGAAGTTTTATTGGGGGACGGATGGGAAGCCGGGGCTGGTGCGCAACGAGAAATTGTTGATTGCCCCAGCGCAGATCGAGCGCTGGGCGAAACGCTACGAGCTCAATCTATTTACGGGAAGGACGCGGCAGGAATTTTCATTTACATTTCGGAAATGGCCGGCCACGAAACACTTCCGCGCCGTGATTACCATGGATGACGCCAAGAAGAAACCGAATCCAGAGGGGCTGCGGATTATTCTGGGCGGGCGCGATCCGCAGACCGCGTTGTATGTCGGTGATAACATCGATGATGCTTTAGCGGCGCAGGGCGCGGGGGTTCCCTTCGCTGCGATTTTGGGGCCGGGCGATCCGGATTACCGGGGGCGGCGTACGCGATTTCTGCAGTTAGGCGCACTGGCGCTGCTGCCGCGGGCTCGCGACGTGAACACCCTCCTGGCCAAGTAACAAGTGTTTCATACGTTGACCCGGCTCCCCACTGGGAATAAGATGTCCGTGAATTACATCGCTCTCGTTCGCTAAGGAGTTGCCTTGGCTACTGCTTCCAGTTCTACTGCAGCGATATCCCCCACACAGGGACGCTTTCTGCGCATCGTGAAACGCGTGTTGCTGGGTATCGTTATTCTCGTCATCGCCGCGTTAATCTGTGGAGCTTTGTACCAGGCGATTGCCAACTGGCGCGATTCGCGGCGCTTCCCCCAGGAAGGCCGCTCGGTGGCGCTGGGCGCGGCGTTTCCCGGTGTGTCTTTGAGCATGAACTGCACTGGACAGGGTAGCCCCACGGTAATTATGGATACCGGGCTCGGAGTGCCGGCCGTGGGATGGGATTTTGTGCAGCCGGAAGTGGCGAAATTCGCGCGTGTTTGTTCGTATGACCGCGCGGGGTACGGCTGGAGCACGGCCGGGCCGATGCCACGCACCAGCGGTGAAATCGCGAAAGAGTTGCACGCGCTACTGCAGGCTTCGGGAGAAAAAGGCCCATACGTCCTGGTAGCGCATTCTTTCGGCGGATACAACGCGCGCGTGTACACGAAGGAATATCCAGCGGACGTGGCCGGAATGGTGCTTGTGGATACATCGCACGAAGACCAGAACCATCGCATGCCGGGCTCCCTGAAAAACTTCATGAAGAAGCAGCAGGAGCAAATGGAAACACAGCGAAAAATCGCGCCGTACCTGATGTTTTTTGGAGTCGCGCGACTCATGAGCAAGGACGACGATCCTACCGGAAAGCTACCGAAGGATTTTGTGAGGGAACTGACCTATCTGATGATGCAGCCGAAATTCGTGGATGCTACGGCTTCGGAGATTGGAAGTTTTGATGCCAGCGCGCTGGAAGTGAAGGCGGCGGGGAACCTGGGCGACCGGCCCCTGGTGGTCTTGACGGCCGGGAAGTCCGCGGACCCAAAGAATTTGCCCCCGGGAATCGAGAAAAGCGACCTCGAGGAATTGCAAAAACTGTGGATCAACGACCTGCAAGTGCAGGAAACGCATCTTTCGACGCGCGGAAGGCAGCAAGTCGTGGCGGACAGTACGCATATGATTCCGTTCGAGCGGCCGGATACGGTGATTGGGGCGATTCGCGAAGTTTGCGATGCCGTGAAAGCGCAAGCGGCTACGCCTACCGTATCCGCGACCACCGCGAAGCCTTGAGCTGCTGATTAGCCTAGACTTAGATTGCCCGTCGCGTTCGGAACTTTCGCATCGGGCTTGCCGGCAAGATGCCGCCGCCGAAGGATGAGACATCCCACCGCAGGGATGCTGCTTCCAAGTGCTTGAGTATGTTAGCCTTCGCTGTCTTCGGGAGAGAGGCGGAGGATCCGGTGAAAGCAAGACGCACCTCATGTTCAGGACGGGCTGCAAGTACAGCCCGCACCCTTCTTTTCATTTCCGCTATCGCATTTACGTTGTGCTGCGTTCCTGCAGGAACCCTCCGCGCGCAGGCACCCCCGGGGCCGCAGCCTGGGCGCGTTCCCACGGATGGACCGGTTGCGCCGCCGCCCAAGCGGAAGCCGGCAGTGAAGCCACGGCAGGCGATTCTCGGCGCGTGGATCCTGAATAAAGAGGATAGCGACGAGCCGCGAGATCGCGAGGAACAGTCGCGGGGTAACCGGGGCGGTTATGGCGGCCGGGGTGGAGGCGGGCGCGGAGGATACGGCGGCCGCGGCGAGAGCGAGGAAGACCGCGCAAGGATGTATGAGCTGATGACTCCGGCGCGCGAGATACAGTTTGCAGCGACTGGGGCGGAAGTGGACTTGACGGACAATCTGGACCGCAAGCGCGCTTTCATGACCGATGGACGGAAACTGCAAAAACCGAAAAACAGTAGCTACGCGGAGATCGCGGCGCACTGGGATGGGCTCCGGCTGGTCACGGACGAGAAGGATCCCCGCGGAAACAAGATGAGCCGGACGTTTGAACTGTCTGGGGACGGGTTGCAGCTTTACGAGACGCTGCATCTGGTCCGGGGAAGGTCGAACACGCCGGTAGTGATCCGGTTCGTTTACGATGCGACTGACAACGCCGGGGTGGACCGGCCGGCGCCTTCGCGAAGAAGTTAAAGTGTTTGTTGAAGAGTTGAAGGGACGCTCTTGATGGCATCCCGCTGTTTTTGCAAAGAAGGAAGGCGCGGCGAAGGAAGAGGAGGAGCAATGTTGCTGGGGTTGAGGTGGGCAGGCTGAAGTCTGTGCTACTGGTGGCGCGGGGAACATGGGGAGGCGGAGAAAGACGCGAAGAGGGCACGATGTATCGCGCTCCTACCAGCGGGGAAGAGAGAAGAGTTCGGAATGGCAGAAAAAAAGAATGATGGGGTTGGGTGTGGCGACGAAAAGCAGATTCCCGGCCAAAAGCGGGCCGGGAATGACAACGTTGGGAGAATCGGCCGGTGATGAGGGCGAGGGCGGAAAAGAAAAGAGCCCGAGGGCAAAGGAAGCCGCCGGAAGGACGGCAACAGCAGATCCCTCACGCGGTCGCCAAAGCGCGACCGGTTCGGGATGACAGCGTGAAAAGAAAAAGGCCTCAATCCGAGACTGAGGCCTTTTGGGATTTAATCCCGGCGGCGACCTACGTTCCCACACAGTTGCCCGTGCAGTATCATCGGCCCGGCGAGGCTTAACTTCCGTGTTCGGGATGGGAACGGGTGTGACCCTCGCGGTATAACCACCGGAAACTCGAAACTCGCGAACGGATTCCAGAGCTCATCCCGAGCAAAGGATCGCGAGTGCGACAACAGAATGTGCGGCCGTAAGTACGGCCGACAGAATCCGCGGCCGCAAGTGCGGCCGGCAGAATTAGGCTGGCATTACAAGTTCGACTTCAGGTCGAACAACACTGTGCAGAAAAAGCGTTTTAAGTTGTGGCCCTTGCGAGCCACTTCTGCTCTTCCTCAAAGACGGTTTGAGAAAGTTTTATGATTAAGCCGAACGGGCGATTAGTACTGGTCAGCTTCACGCATTACTGCGCTTCTACCTCCAGCCTATCAAAGTCGTAGTCTTCGACTGCCCTTCTTATCCGCCGAAGCGGATTGGGAGAACTTATCTTAGGGCGAGCTTCTTGCTTAGATGCATTCAGCAATTATCTCTTCCAGACTTCGCTACCGAGCGATGCCCCTGGCGGGACAGCTCGTACACAAGAGGTCTGTTCATCCCGGTCCTCTCGTACTAGGGACAACTCCCTTCAATTCTCCTGCGCCCACACCAGATAGGGACCGAACTGTCTCGCGACGTTCTGAACCCAGCTCACGTACCGCTTTAATAGGCGAACAGCCTAACCCTT
>Ga0137403_10000169_pt2 | contig 61886 bp, 57 predicted proteins | sample CZOMad2_1_16fung_FD_122057 | JGI IMG/M metagenome (GOLD analysis project Ga0137403, IMG submission 122057) | Vadose zone soil fungal communities from Angelo Coast Range Reserve, California, USA - CZOMad2_1_16fungal (Hybrid Assembly) | ecosystem: Environmental > Terrestrial > Soil > Vadose zone...
GCCACGGGAAAATTCCAGGGCGTGACACACGCCACTACTCCGAGTGGCTGCTTCAGTGTATATGCGAAATTAAGCGGCAGCTCTGACTGAATAGTTTCGCCGTTGAGCCGTCGCGCCTCACCGGCACAGAAGTCGGCCACATTGATCGAACGTTGCAGCTCACCTCGCGACTCGGCGATGGTTTTACCTTCTTCTCGAGTCAGCAGCTGACTGATCTCTTCTTTGTGGTCCTCCATCAGGCGCGCTGCCCGAGCAACAATTTTGCCTCGAGCGGGTGCAGGCGTGTCGCGCCAACCGCGAAAGGCCTGGGCGGCTGCTTCAACTGCCGCCCGCGCCTCATCGCGCGTAGCCTGTCTCACCGTTCCGATGACGTCTTCAGTATCAGCCGGATTGATGTTCTCGGCGGTCCGAGATGAATTTGAGGTGACCCATTTGCCCCCGATGAAGTTTCGATACGTGTCCATATTTCTAATACTGGCGGCTACTCTCTCGTCATATTTGGTTTGTTAGAAGCGTTGCGCCGCTCCCTCGACTGGCTTGGATGGAAGACTCCAGCAAGCCTGTAATATACCACTAGACTCCTGAAATCCTCAGAATTCGTCTACCTAAAGCCGAAGGCAATGGCTTTTATTATTGACTGCCCTCTTTCCTTGGTCTATAAATCGATTGGTTCTACTTGTTCTCCCCAAGTGGAGATTCCCAAATGCCTCCAGTCCTCATGGTTGTTGGCGCCTCCGAATCTGGCTTTGCTCAAGTTCTATCCCGGGCCGGTTACAAAGTCGTGGAGGCCGACTCAGGTGAAAAGGCACTTGAACTGGCGCCTTCTGTTCTGCCTGAAGTAATACTAATGGCAATTGTAATGCCGAAATTGAACGGGTTACAGACTGCTGTCGAATTGCGCAGATTGCCTGGCTCGCGCACTACTTCAATCATCCTCCTGGGATCTATCCCGCCCATTGGAATCGATCAGGAACCATTGGCTTCGCTGATTGACGGCTACTTGAGTATGAATGCTTCCGCCAGGGACGTTCTGGCTTGTGTTAGCAGCCGGTGTTCCTAAGCACGGTGTGGCTTCCTGATTCTCAGAAAATGAACCAAGCACGAATACTTGTCGTTGAAGACACGCTCGATCTCCTGGAGCTGTTTTGCATCGTGCTCGAGCAGGCCGGCTATGAAGTGTTGCGAGCCACTACGGCGGCGGAATGCCTGCAGATCGTCAGGAAAGAGTTGCCGGATCTGGTTCTCCTGGATGTGATGCTGCCCGATGCAAGCGGCGTCGAGGTCTGTAGGCAAATCAAGTCCAACCCGCAAACAGCCACAGTGCTGGTGGCTCATGTCTCCGGCATGCTGACGTCCATCGAGAATCAGGCTGAGGGACTTGAGGCCGGCGCTGATGGTTATTTGACTAAGCCGGTTGACTCGCGAGTTTTGTTGGCGCATGTGAACGCTCTGCTGCGGATAAGACAGACGGAGCAGGCCCTTTACGAGAGCGAAGAAGAATTAAACGCGGCCTTCGAAAATGCGCTCGACGCGATGTTGATTGTCAACGATCAGTCCACTTGCATTAACGCGAATCCCACAGCATGTTCAGTCTTTGGTTTATCAAGAGAAGAGATGCTCACTCGGCGGCTATTAGATTTACTCGAGCATAGCTTGTCTTGGGAGTATGAAATGGAATGGCAGGAATTTCTCGATCGAGGCCACGCCCTCGGAGAGTTCCGTCTACTGCGACCGGGGAAAAGGCCGGTCGAGATGGAATTTCGCGCCAAAGCTTCGTTTCTTCCAGATCGGCATCTTTGGGTGTTGCGTGACGTTACCGAACGAAAAAAGAGTGATGTGGCCCTTCAGGATGCTCAGGACGAGTTGGAAAAGAGGGTGGCTCAGCGTACCGCGGAGCTGCTTGCCGCAAATATCTTCCTGAAAGAGGAGATTGCTGAGCGAAAACGAGCCGAAGAAGCCTTGCAGGCGGCAAAGGATGAATGGGAGCAGACTTTCAATGCGATTTCAAACCAGCTTTGCATCCTCGATATGGCCGGACTGATTCGCCGAACTAACCAGGCGATGCGCGATTGCTTCGAGCCTGAACTGGGAAACTTGATCGGCAAAGACTATCAGGCCTGCTATTACGGCGAAACCAGACCGGAGACCGAACCTGCGTTCAGGACGACTCTGTCCAAGGGAATACCACTAACCGTCGAAACCCGTTTACCCGCTATTGACGGATGGCACTTGGTAGCTTGCTATCCCCTGTTCGATAGCAACGGCAAACAATGGGGCGCGGTGTCAGCTGTGCGCGACATTACGCAACGCAAGCAGGCCCAGGAGGCCTTGCAAGAGAGCGAGGAGCGTTTTCGCTTGTTGGTGGAAGGGGTCAAGGATTATGCGATTTTTATGCTTGACTGCAATGGGTACGTCGCGAGCTGGAATGAAGGGGCTAAACGGATAAATGGATACGAGCAGGAAGAGATCCTCGGTAAACATTTCTCTTGTTTCTATGCCGGCGAGCAGATTCGTAACGACAAACCCGCTCGAGCATTAGAGACAGCAAGAATGGATGGCCGGCACGAAGACGAGGGCTGGTGCATTCGTAATGGCGGGTCGCGTTTCTGGGCAAACATGGCAATCTCCGCTTTGCGCGATCCGGCCGGAAACCTGAGGGGTTTTTCTATAGTCACAAGAGACATCACCGAGCGAAAGAAGGCGGAAGAAGCGCTTCGGGAAAGCGAAGAAAAATACCGTTCCATAGTCGAGAACGTTCCCGACGTGACATGGTGGGGTGATAGTGGCGGCAACATCACATACGTCGCCCCGAATGTAGAAAAGGTTCTTGGCTACAGTTCCAACGAGATCTGCCGGGCTGGTCACGTCTTCTGGTTCGATCGCATCGATGTCTCTGATGTCGAACGAGTCAAGGAAGCATACCGATTGCTCTTTGAAAACAATCAGTCTTTTGACATCGAATACAAGATTCAACGAAAAGACGGAAACTGGATCTGGCTGCACGACAGGGCGGTATCGACGTTAGAAGAAGGTAACATGAGATATGCCTACGGTCTGTTTTTTGATATCACTGAAAGCAAGCGATGGCAGGAACGATTGCGTCAATCTGAAGAAAAGTATCGTGAACTGGTTGAGAACATCAACGATATCATCTATTCAACGGATGAAAATGGGGTGATTACCTATATCAGCCGCTCCGTAGAGTGGGCCAGCGGCGTTAGCGCTTCAGAGATTATTGGCAAGCCCTTTACGAAATTTCTACATCCGGACGACGTCTCACGCACAGTTGAGAGTTTTCACCGGAGCGCGCGTGGCGAGAGTGAACCACTGGAGTTCCGCATTTTGGACAAAGCCGGTCAAATACGCTGGCTTCGAAAATCCAGCCAACCGCTTTTTCGCGACGAGCGTTTCGTAGGAACACGCGGCCTAATATCCGACGTTACAGACCGAAAGCAGGCAGAAGAAGCACGCAAGCAGCTTCAGCGAAGATTGGTTACCGCCCAGGAGGACGAAAGGCGCCGTCTTTCTCGCGAACTGCATGACCATATGGGCCAGTCACTCGCGGCGCTGATGCTCGGCCTCAAGTCTCTAACTGACTCTGGCGAGTTTCCTTCCTCGGGGCGGGATCGTCTTCAGCAGTTACAGACACTTACCAGCCAACTGGCGCAGGAAACGCACTCTCTGGCAAGAGACTTAAGACCCTCAGCCCTCGATGACCTCGGGTTACACACGGCACTTTCAAACTACGTCGAGGAGTGGTCCGAGCGATCCGGCGTGCAGGCTGATTTTCATAGTAACGGTTTAATCAAAGAGCGCCTGCCCGCGCACATCGAAACTGCAGTTTACCGACTTGTGCAGGAAGCACTAACAAACGTCCTGAAGCACGCGCAGGCGACAAACGTGAGTGTCATCGTGGAGTATCGCGGCAATCGCCTGCGCGTGATTGTCGAGGATGACGGCTGCGGTTTTGATGCTGAAGCAATGATGAAAGCACCCGCCAAAGAGCGCAGATTAGGATTGCTTGGGATGCAGGAGCGGGTTGCCCTCCTCGGTGGATTGTTAGATGTCGAATCGACACCAACAGTAGGGACAACCGTGCTCGCCAATATCATGGTTGAGGGCTAAAAGTGAAAAAAATAACCGTGCTTCTCGCCGACGATCACGCCGTTCTGCGTGACGGTCTTAAGGCTTTGGTTAACACCCAACCTGACATGGAAGTTATTGGGGAAGCGGACAACGGCCGAGAGGCGTGGCAAAAAGCAAGGCAGCTCCGGCCGGATGTGGTGGTCATGGATATATCGATGCCGGAACAGAACGGCGTGCAGGCAACAGAGATACTGAAACGTGAGTGTCCTGAGATAAAAGTGTTGGTCCTGACCGCCTACAAGGACAAAGCATATCTGGATCAACTGTTGAAGGTAGGGGCCTCAGGCTACGTGCTCAAGCTGTCTGCATCCGAAGAGTTAATCGAGGCAATCCGATTAGTGTCCACCGGCGAAACCTACCTGGACCAGGAAATGGCCCAAAAGGTTGCAAGCGGTTATGTTCGCAGACAGCTGCTGAGGGGCGAAATGCGGCCCAGAGAGTTGACAGAGCGCGAGGAAGGAGTGTTGCGCCTGATCGCTCAGGGTTACAGCAACAAAGAAATTGGTGGTCAATTAAACATCAGCGTCAAGACCGTCGAATCGCACAGATCCAACCTTATGGAAAAACTGGAACTCAAGAGTCGTACGGATATCGTGCGTTATGCCGTCCTCCAGGGGTGGCTTCAGGATACCTGAGATCCTCCCTCAGGCGTTTCCTTACAGGGAATTCCCCTACACCTCCCGCAATTTTCCTGATAGCCCGATTCCTTGCTGGTAAGCGATAAATGTCAACAGAAGCTGGCGGTGGGCGAGACACCGCGTGAAAGCAAAAGCTTTGGAAGTTTCATTCTTCGGTGGTGGGGCAGTTTGGAAATAGACGTCTTTACTCGAGCTTACAACGAGCGAAATGCCAGGCGAAAGCCTGACGGATGTCAGACTGGTCCACTACCGACTTTTCACATAATTCCCAGTCTACCAGTGCCTTAACAAGTCACAACCTGGGATTTCTCGGATCACTCAAAACACATAAGGCCTGACCAGGCCATAAAACAATCGCGGGTGCGGCCGAAACTCTACGGGCGAGATTTTCAAAACTCGCCTTTCCCCGAGGAGGTTCGTACCCGATGGACGATCTACGCATCCTTATCGCCGATGACCATGCAGTGCTAAGAGACGGATTGAAAGCGCTCGTGAACGCGCAGCCCGACATGAAAGTCATTGCCGAGGCAGAGAACGGTCGGATCGCATTGCAGAAAACAAGGGAGCTTCAGCCTGACGTTGTGGTCATGGATGTCTCAATGCCGGAGATGAATGGCGCCCAGGCCACTCAGCGTCTGAAGCAGATATGCCCTGAAATCAAGGTGCTGGCGCTTACTGCCTACGAGGACAAAGCCTACCTTCGCCATCTGATGGGAGCGGGCGCCTCGGGTTTCCTGCTTAAAAGAGCGGCGATTGACGAACTGATTCAAGCCATCCGAATCGTTGCCAAGGGCGCTATTTACATCGATCCAACTCTGGCGGGAAAGGTACTTGGAAGTTTCATTCGCCAACCAGGAGGCGGGAGAGGAACGCCGACCGACGAGTTGAGCGATCGAGAAGCGGAGGTGCTGCGGCTGATAGCCTGGGGCTATAGCAACAAGGAGATTGCCAATGATCTCGCGATCAGCGTCAAGACTGTCGAGACGTATAAGGCCCGCTTTGCGGAAAAGTTGGACCTTCACAGCCGCACTGCTATTGTCCGTTATGCCGTAAGACAGGGATGGATGCAGGATAGTTAATTGAAGCTTTTCGCGCGTCCTCTCACTGTAGGTTAAGCTCCCGACGAAGCTGGCACTCCTTCCCGATACACGGAAGTTGTTAGCGATCAGAGAATGAAAGCTACTTGAAGGATCGAGCCCTATGATGGGCAAGGAGCAGCGCAGGCGGCAACTCGGAGCCAGGGAACGATAATGCCCGGAACCGGACGCCTCCATTGATAACTTCTCTCCTTACCCTCAACTCTGAGAATCGTCCTTTATGTCGATTTCATGAGGTACTACACAACATGCCTGATCGTTATTGTGATGGCGGCCTCAATTACCACCAGCGCCCAACACCGCTCCGGTGTTGCCAGGGTCGACCGCAACCCTCAGCCCCTGGGTGCTCGAGCTTCAGATGTGGAGCCACCGGTCGTTTGCGAGCGCGAACTGTTCATAGCCAGTCAATCAGAGCGCTTTCTTGATTCCTTAGCAGACGCGACTGCCAATCCAACCAGGAGATTCATTGCTCATGAACTTGGCCACACGTTGGGGCTTAGGACCGTTGCGCCTGCAAGAAACAAATCCGACAGTCAAAAGCGAGCTTGGATCTTAGGAGCTAAAGACGAGGCCAGTGGCCAACCGACAGCGAGTAAGTCGGGGATCTCCCTGACACGCTTCTTTTCTTTCCGACTAGCAACTCCTTTGCCTTGACGATAAGTTACCAGGGCCCTTCCTCGCTTTCTACGGCATAGACCAGCAGAGACACACGCATGAGAAATCAATCTGATTCGCCTCAACAGCAGAGTGAGCAAAATCCCGGGTTGCGTGCCGAGTCACCATCCAATCGCCTGGGAGCTTTGGTTGCGACTCTAAACGGTCTTGTACACTCACGTATTCGGCGAATGAGTCTGATTCTGGTCTCCGTACCAATAGTCTTCATGCTTCTTTTTGCAGTGTTCTTAATCCGGCTCAGTCGCAGTAGCGAACAGGCACAAGACTCCTATCTTCGCTCGAGAGCAGCGATTACCGAGACCTCAGCGATTTCGGCTGATTTGGCGGATGCTGAATCCAGCGTCCGTGGCTATGTCGCAACCGGCGACCCGAAATTCGCCCGTGTTTTCGACGGTATTCGTCAGGAACTTCCAAAGCGACTGGCTTCACTTCAAAACTCCTCGAAAGATAATCCGGCCCAGGAAGTTAGAGCTCTCTCGCTTCGTGCAAAGGCTTTGGAAAAGATTGCCTGGTTGGAGGGCACTTATTCGCTCATGCACTCCGGCTCTCAGGCACAGGCAGTTGAGCGAATACGAACCGGAAATGGACTGCGGATTATGGAGGACTTTCGTCGCATCCGAGAAGAGTTCTTGCAGGAGCAGCACCGCCTTGACGGAATCCGAGCGGCAGCTGCTCGCACTTCCTGGCAACAGTTCCACCGGCTGTTTGTGATGGCCGGCGTAGTTTTCCTTTTTTTTACCGTGACGCTCGCCTTGATGTTTGGTGGCGGCATTAGCAAACAAATCGGCGCACTAACCGAAAATGCGAAGGCCCTGGCAAAAGGCCGGAAGGCTATCAATCCACCGCTCAAAGGCGCAGATGAGATCGCTCAGCTCGATCGAGTCTTCCGCAAAATGGCGGCCGCCTTGCAGGATGCCGCGCGAAGAGAACGGGGCGTCTTTGAAAATGCGCTTGACGTGATCTGCTCCACCGACGCTGAGGGAAAATTCCTCACGGTAAGCCCGTCAAGTCTCAAGGTGTGGGGTTATCTCCCTGAGGAATTGATAGGCCGAAACTACACCGAGTTTCTGGTTCCCGATGATATTTCGAGATCCGAACAGAACGCTGCAGAAATCGCCCACGGTAAGCCCGTGACGGATTTTGAAAACCGTTACGTCAGGAAAGACGGATCCACCGTCAACATGCTGTGGTCTGCCTGGTGGTCGGAAGTCGACCAGACAATCCACGCCATGGCTCGCGATATCACCGGCCGGAAGGAGGCCGAAGCGGCTATCAGCGAACTCAACAACGATCTTGAGAAAAGAGCCGCCCAGCTGGAGGCCGCAAACAGAGAGCTGGAGGCCTTTTCCTACTCAGTTTCGCACGACTTGCGAGCACCGCTGCGCGCTATCGATGGATTCTCGCGAATTCTTCAGGACGAGTATTCCGGCAAGCTCGATGAGAACGGAAACCGTCTGCTCGAAGTCGTGCGAAAGAATGCACAGAACATGGGACAGCTCATTGATGATCTGCTGGCATTTTCCCGGCTCGGACGCAAAGAGATACAGCCCGCTCAAATCGACATGGCTGACCTCGCAAAGTCGGTCTTTGCAGAACTCCACTCGGCAGATCCTGCATGCCGTTCTCGACTTGAAATTGAAAGTATCCCGCCGGCTCTCGGCGATCCCGCCCTATTGCGGCAGGTGTTCGTCAATCTTCTTTCTAACGCCGCAAAGTACTCGCGCATAAAACAACAGCCGATAATAGAGATTGGCGGAGGCTCTAAAAATGGAAGCAATCTGTACTTCGTCAAAGACAACGGGGCCGGTTTTGACATGCAGTACGCAGACAAACTCTTTGGGGTGTTTCAGCGATTACATCATCCGGAGGAGTTTGAAGGGACCGGAGTTGGACTAGCCATTGTTCAGCGGATCATTCACCGGCACGGCGGAAAAGTATGGGCCGAAGGAAAGGTCAACGACGGTGCGACCTTCTACTTCACCCTGCCAAAGGAGGGGAATAGTCATGGGCAACTTTCAAGGAATGGATGAGGTCGAGGTCTTACTGGTTGAGGACAACTCCAACGATGCCGAGCTTACACAAAGAGCCTTACAAAAAAACAATCTAGCTAACCGGCTATTCCACGTTAAGGACGGCGCGGAGGCGATCGACTTTATCTTTGCCCAGGGCGCTTATGACAACCGCAGGATTCAAAATGGTCCCAAGGTTGTGCTTTTGGATCTTAAACTGCCAAAGATTGACGGCATTGAAGTCCTGCGCCGGATTAAATCCGATGATCGCACAAAAATGCTTCCAGTTGTGGTCATGACATCTTCGCAGGAAGATCGAGATCTCACGGTTTGTTACGAGCTCGGCGTTAATGGCTATGTAGTTAAGCCGGTAGAGTTCGATGATTTCGTCCGAGCGGTTGCGAACCTCGGATTCTATTGGTTGCTGCTCAATGAGACGCCCCGCTGACGTAATAGATCTCGCTTGAAACCTGACGCGCTTGAGCAGAAGGGAAATCCTGTGAACAAAAGCACTCTCATACTCATCCTCGAAGATTCACCGGCAGACGCCGAGCTGATCGAACGAGAACTGCGCGAAACAAAGATTCCGTTCACTCCCAGGCGCGTTGACAGCAAAGAAGCCTTTGTCAATGCGCTGACAGAGTTTGAGCCCGATGTCGTTCTTTCGGACTACAGCTTGCCCGGATTCAGCGGTCCTGAAGCGCTGCGCTTACTCAAAGAACGCCAAATAGCAGCACCATTCATCCTCGTCACTGGCTCGTTGACCGACGAGGTTGCCGCGCAATGCATGAAAGAAGGAGCACACGACTATGTTCTAAAAACGGGCCTCAAGCGACTTCCTTCGGCAGTATTAAACGCGCTGGAGCGAGCGCAGACGGAGAGGGAGAAGCTTAAAGCTGAGGCGGCTTTGCACCGGAGCGAAGAACTCTACAGGCTGATCACAGAGAACACGAGCGATTTAATCTGCATGCTCAACTGGAACGGCAATTACGAGTATGTGAGTCCATCATACAAAGAAGTGCTCGGATATGATCCGCAGGACTTGCTGGGTCAGAGCTGGTTTTCACTTATCCATCCGGAAGATTGGCAGGAAGTTGACAGAAAACGGACGCAATCGCTGACAACCGGGACGCCTGAAAGAGTGGAGTTGAGGTTCAAACATCGCGAGGGCTCCTGGAAAGTTTTTGAGACCGTCGGGAATTGGATTGGCGACGTTCAAGGCGGTCTGCAGCGGGCGGTACTCGTCTCCCGCGACCTTACGGAACGAAAACAAGCCGAAAAAGCGCTGCGGCAAAGTGAGGAGCAACTCAGGCAATCGCAGAAGCTGGAAGCTGTCGGCCAATTGGCTGGCGGTGTGGCCCACGACTTCAACAACCTGCTCACCGTTATCACCGGCTACAGCGATATCCTCGTCCGCCGGCTCCCTGAGAATGATCCAAATCGATTGGGGGTCGAAGAGATAAGGCGAGCCGCTGAAAGGGCATCCACCTTGACTCGCCAGCTTTTGGCATTCAGTCGTAAGCAGGTTCTTCAGCCCAAACTGTTCAATCTCAATACACTGGTCACCGACATGGGCAGAATGCTGCGCCGGCTAATCAACGAGGACATCGAATTGGTGACAAAACTGACTGATGATCCGACGGAGATTAACGCGGACCCAGGCCAGCTCGAGCAGGTATTGATGAACCTTGTTGTCAACGCGCGCGATGCCCTGCCCGACGGGGGTAAGATAACTATTGAAACCGCATCGCTCGAGCTTGATCGTAACTACGCGGACGTGCACACCTCAGTTCAGCCCGGCCCGTACGTAATGCTGGCGGTAAGTGACAACGGCGTGGGAATGGACGCTGAAACCAGGAAACACATTTTCGAACCTTTCTTTACGACAAAGGAGGATGGCAAAGGCACAGGTCTCGGTCTCTCGACCGTTTACGGAATCGTGAAACAGAGCGGCGGCAACATCTGGGTTTACAGCGAGCCAAGTCACGGAGCGGTATTCAAGGTTTATTTACCAAGGGTGAGACCTCATAAAAGCCCGTCGACCCTGGAGGATGACTTGCAGCAGGCGGAAGCTCCCGGTGGAAACGAGACCATCTTGTTGATCGAAGATGAGCCTCAGATCCGGCGAATGGCATTCGAGCTACTTGGCGAACAAGGCTACAAAATTCTCGTCGCTTCAAACGGGCTGGAGGCTCTGAAAATTCTGGAAGAAGACAAAACGGCAGTGGACTTGATTCTTACGGACGTCGTCATGCCGGAAATGAATGGACGCGAGCTCGTGAATCGAACGGCCCTCCTTAGACCAGATGCAAAGGTGCTTTATATGTCTGGCTACACAAATGACGCCATCGTCCGTCACGGCGTTCTGGATTCGGACACGTCATTCATTCAAAAGCCCTTTTCGTCATACGCGCTGGCTTGCAAAGTCCGGGAAGTGCTCGATGGTGGCAACCGATCGAGCGGATTAGCTTCTCTATGAGAACATCTATGACTGAAAAATCTCTAAACAAAGAGCGCATCCTAATCATCGATGATGAGCCGCAGATCACCAACATCCTTTGTGAAATTCTGCGTGACGAATACGCTTGTCAAGCCTCGTTTTCCGCCGAAGAGGGGTTAGATCTAATTCGCACAAACCAGTTTTCCATCGTTATCAGCGATGTCAATATGGAGGGCATCAGCGGGCTTGAGATGGTGCCGCAGATCGCGTCGCTGGCACCGGACACTGTTGTGATTATGATGAGTGCAGCACAAACGATTGAGGCTGCAATCAATGCTATGCGGGTTGGTGCCTTTGACTACCTGATGAAACCCTTCGACCTGCGGCAAGTCGAGACTGCTGTCAAGCGCGCGGTGGACCACTATGCACTTCGCGTTGCGAAACGGCACTATGAAACTGAGCTCGAAAAAGAGGTTCAACAACGCACTGCGGCGCTGCGCCATACGACCGAAGAACTTGAAGAACAAATTGCCCAAAGAAACCGGGCCGAAGAACGCCTCAATTATCTTGCCTATCACGATTTGCTAACTGAATTGCCCAACCGAGCCCTCTTTAAAGATCGTCTCGGACAGGCGATGAGTCTGGCGCAGCGTGATAATCAAGTTCTTGCGGTTCTGTTTCTATCGATCGACCGCTTCAAGACCATTAACGACACCGTCGGTCCAGGAATAACTGATCAGCTAATTTGCCAGATCGCTGAACGCCTCAGAAACCACATACGAGAGGGCGACACGCTTGGATATTGGGGAAGCGACGAGTTCGCGTTTCTCTTTACTCAGCTTAGTGATACGGACGGCGCATTTGAAATCGTCAGGAAGATCCAATCGAAACTCGAAGGACCATTTCAGCTGTCCAAACAGGAGTTCTACGTCACCTCCAGCATCGGAGTATCCCTTTACCCCTTTGATGGATGGGATGAAGAGCGGCTGATGAAAAACGCCAGCGTGGCACTCTGCAAAGCAAAAGAGCATGGTGGAAATTTCCATGAGTTTTACACCGTGGGAATGAATTCCCAGGCGCTGATGCGTCTGACTGTGGAGAACAGTCTGCGACGAGCAATTGAGCGGCAGGAGTTCGTGATCCACTATCAGCCCAAGATCGATATTAGCGCCGGGCGAATTGCCGGCGCCGAGGCTCTTGTGCGCTGGAATCATCCGGATGGACGGCTGGTCCCTCCAGCAGAGTTTATTCCGATTGCGGAAGATACGGGCTTAATCGTCTCGATCGATGATTGGGTATTGCGCAAAGCCTGTGAGCAGCTCAAACAATGGCAGAACGTCAGCGAATTTCCGTTGTCCATGTCTTCGAATGTGTCAGCCCGCCAGTTTCAGCAACCAGGTTTTTTCGCGTCAGTTGACGCCATGCTCAAAGAGGTAGGAGTGGATCCACGATACCTTGAACTGGAGCTGACAGAGGGCTCGATCATGACCAATCCAGGTATAGCCGTAAACACGCTTAACTCGTTAAAGAACATCGGAGTGAGCATCTCGGTCGATGACTTCGGCACCGGATTTTCATCCTTAGGTTATCTAAAGAGCCTGCCCCTCGACACACTGAAAATTGATCGCTCATTCGTCAGCGACGCGACGATTGACCCTGATGACGCCGCGCTCGTAATGGCGATCATTACCCTGGCGCATAATTTGAGACTGAAGGTAGTCGCCGAAGGAGTGGAGCAAAGAGACCAACTGAAGTTCCTGCACCTGCTCAGATGTGACGAGATTCAGGGTTACTTGTTCAGCAAACCTTTACCGCGTGAAGAATTCGAAGAATTGCTTGTTCGCGGCCAGTTCACCTCAAACCATTGGAATGGGCTTCGAGAGATGCTGCACCTCAAGCGGGACCCGAAGAAATTCCTGACAGCCGCTGCCTGAATTGAGAAGAAAAACGCGCAACCAAATGTCCGACATGATCGGGTATTCGACGATTCCCAGATCGGGAAGTTCCCGACAGAAGGTTCACATTTCCCTGATATTCCAAAAAACGAGGCGGTTATATGCTCTTTACTATAGGTAAGGGAGTTTCAAGTATGAGGCACTACAGTATTAGCGATTGGAGCGACGAATCCAACCCTCGGCAGCGAGCAATGGGAAAGGCTGCCTTGCTGCTTTCGCTAGCCTCGGCTGCGTTAGGGTTATGGTATTGGTTCACTTAGTCGGCATTCTTAAACCGTAGTGAGAAGTCACCGTGGCCAATAACAGATGGCCGTGGCACACGTAAAACCTGGGTTGCCGATTCTCGGCACTCAGAACCTGCAGGAGGTGAAAAATGATTGCATTTGGAAAACGAAGAACTTGCCCTCCTTCTGAGACGATTCTTTCGTACGTTGAAGGCTCGTTTCAATCTTTGTTGCTAGGACCAACGATCGAATCGCACCTGCGCAACTGCGATTTCTGTGGCGCGGAGATGCAATTCCTCTCCAAGCATACGCCGAAGATTGAGGACGACCAGACGTTCGGGCTAATAAAGTCCTGGGCACCGACGGTTCGCGAACTTTTCAAGCTCAGCCAGCAACGCGCTGCTTAAAGGCTCAACTTTCTTCCCGGTGACTCATGGATCGATACTCACGTCGCTTCAAAATCGACGAAGTATCACCTGAGCTGTGGTCCCTTAATCTGAAGGCCGGCATGAGATGAGAATCCTCACTCCTCACACCACCTGAAAGACCTCATCCAGAACTCCCATCCAGATAAACAAAGTATGTAGGGGCGGCCCTCCGTGGGCGCCCCGAGTCGCATGGAAAGAGGGCGCCCCACGGAGGGAGGCCCCTACAGTTATGAGTGGTCCTTTCTTTGTCGGGTAATTCCCGACAGAGGCTCTCTCCTCTCCCGATATACAACCGGCTGCAAAAAAGCGATAACGTAAATGCTTGCGTTGCCAACGAATCAGATTTACGAACACCGGCTTAGAGCAGCGTCGCGCGAGCATATCTGGCGCCGAATCTTCTGAAGGAGATTTGAACTTGAAACATTCACACTATATCAACACCGATGTTGCTGCCGGAGAACATCGGCTTGGAATTCACGCTGGTGCCTCGCGCAACTGGGCCAGCTATTTCCCCTCATGGATCTTAAAGCTCTGGGCAGGATCTCGGGCCGCACGAGCCGGCCAGAATGGCGCTGCCGAGAGCATTCCCGAAGAATTGAGTCTTTTTCGCGACGTCTTTTATCACGCCGCTGGCATGGCCCTGGTCAGCTCCGACGGCCGTTGGCTGAACGTCAATCCGTCGATGTGCGGGAAACTTGGCTACACTGAGCTGGAACTGCTCAACAAGCCAATTGGAGACATTACCCACCCAGATGATGTTCGAGCGGTAGTTACCAACATGAAGAAGCTGCTTAACGGCAAGGCTTCATCCTATCAGATCGAGCAGCGGTACCTTCACAAAGACGGTCACAGTGTTTGGGTCTTGCTTAATGCCTCTCTTGTCCCTAACTCCCAAGTCGAACCTGCTCGTTTTGTTTTTCAGGTCCAGGATATAACCGAACGCAAACTGGCAGAAGAAAAACTGGTCCATGACGTTTTTCACGATGCGCTTACCGGTTTGCCAAATCGTGCTTTGTTCCTGGACCGCCTGACTGTGGCTATCGAACGAGCCAGACGCCGGCCCGGTGAATTTGCGGTGCTGTTTCTCGACCTGGACGGCTTCAAGGAGATTAATGACAACCTGGGGCACATGGTAGGCGACCAGTTGCTTATCGAGATCGCGCGAAGACTAAGAGCATGTTTGCGCATGACAGATACAATTGCGCGGCTTGGCGGAGATGAATTCACTATCATCCTGGAAGACCTCGAAGATCAAAAGGAGACCATTCGTATTGTTGAACGCCTTCAGCAAGAGTTGGCCCAACCGATCAAGCTCGGCAATAGCCAGGCATCGGTGACAGCCAGCATCGGCATCGCCTCCGGCATTTCCAACTACGCCCGGCCAGAAGAGGTTGTCCGCGATGCAGACTCAGCGATGTACCAGGCCAAAGCCGCCGGAAAAGCTCGCTACGAGGTTTTCGACGGACGTGGCCATTCCGCGAGTCTGAGTCATATGCAGAATGATTTGTCGAATGCCGTTGATAGGCGGCAATTGCTGCTGTTTTACCAGCCCATCGTTACGCTCCAGGATGGAAGGCTGATCGGATTTGAAGCCCTGGTTCGTTGGAAACATCCCCAGCGAGGAATCATCTTTCCGGTGGATTTCATTCACATGGCCGAAGGCACTGGAGCAATCAATCACATCGCTCGATGGGTTCTTCGCGAAGCCTGTCATCAATTGCGGCAGTGGCATGAGCAGTACCCATTCCATCGCTACATCACTATGAGTGTGAATCTTTCCGCTAAACAATTCATGCGGCCAGACCTTATCGATGAAATCCTGGCTGCACTGCAGGAAGCATCTCTCGCTCCGGGCATGCTGAAGCTTGAGATAACCGAGAGTGTGTTGATGGACAACATCGAGACCTCAGCCGGCATGCTTCAACAGCTGAGAGCGCTGGGCGTCGAGTTAAGCATTGATGATTTTGGCACTGGCTACTCGTCATTGAGTTACCTTCACCGGTTGCCGATAAACAATTTGAAAATCGACCAATCGTTTGTCAATCGCATCGTGAAGAACGATGAGAACACCGAAATCATTAGAAGCATTGTGGCGCTGGCGCAACGGCTCGGTATGACTGTGGTCGCAGAAGGAGTTGAGACTTTGCAGCAACTCGCGGAACTGCGCCTGTTGAATTGTGACGCGGGTCAGGGATATCTGTTTTCCAAGCCCGTTGGAGCTAAGGCTGCCGGAAATCTCATGGCCAGCACAATGAAATGGCAATCTGCCCTTGTGTCGTTGGCAAAACATTCGAGACCGGAACTCGCCAGCTCGCTCCATACTCTTAGTGCGAGTACTTCTCGTTCACCTTTGCTTCAAGCAGTTTGATGGGGCATGGATCATTATTCTTGTGGTTAAGGAGATCAAATAACATGAGCGCTACAGCACCACGCAAAATGTCAACTGATTACTCGTTGATGCCAAACCTGGTCAACTTTCAGCTAAAGAGTTTCAAGGCTCCTCCGACCGTTCTCATTGCCGATTCAGATGCGTCGAATCTGCGATTGGTGTCGAACATCATCGAAGATGAGGGGTTTAAGGTCATCGTGGCCCGAGATGGTCGCGAAGCGCGCCAGGCACTTCAGTATGGAGGCCACATAACGGCTGCCATACTTGAAGGTCTCTTACCCGACGCTTCGGGCCCGGATATCGTCAGGTACATGAAGAGCGACGAAGATCTGAAAGACATTCCGGTGATAATGATGACTCGTGCGAGCAGCGCCCGACTCTCATGCGAAGCCTTCGCTGCGGGCGCCGCGGTGCTTGTGCCTGAGCCATTCTCCATAACTCAGTTACAAAATCTTCTGCACACACTGGTTGATGGAAGCCGGGTCGCCGAGTCAATTTCACATTGAACTAAAACCACGCCCGGCTATTCGAGCCGAGGTTTGCCAGGGGGATTAGCAGAACAATTGGAGGCGATGAAACATGATCACCAAGCCACTACCCGTGCTGAACTGCTCGGATGCGGTCCTGATCGGGCGCAGCAAAGGTTTCCTCGACATGATGAACCAGGTAGGACGCGTTGCCGAAACCGATCTGCCGGTTCTTCTGACCGGAGAGTCGGGTACCGGAAAAGAACTGGTAGCTTCGGCCCTACATAAACAGAGCGGCCGTTCAAACCACCCATTCGTGGCTGTCAACTGCGGCGCCATACCTTCTGAGTTGATCGAATCTGAATTGTTTGGGCACGTGAAAGGGTCTTTTACTGGCGCAGATCGAGACCGGCAAGGATTGTGGGAGGAAGCAGCGGGCGGAACCATATTTCTGGACGAGATTACCGAGACATCTCTGGCTTTTCAGGTCAAGCTCCTGCGTACGATCCAGCAGGGCGAGATTCGCAGCATCGGATCAAATCGAACTCGCAGCCTGGATGTCAGGGTGATCGCCGCGAGCAATCGGGATATCGAGCGTGAAGTGGAAGCCGGTAGATTTCGCCAGGATCTGTTTTATCGCCTAAATGCCGTGCAGATAAACTTGCCGCCGCTGCGCGCTCGCCATGAAGACATTCTGCTCCTGGCCGAATCCTTTGCAATTAAAGCTTACTCCGGCAAAAGGCCGCTGGGCTTCTCGCCGGAGGTCGTCGACGTTCTCACGCGATATCCATGGCCAGGAAATATCCGTGAATTGCGACACGCGATCATCAGAGCTGTGGCAATGTGCGGTGACGTGATTACTGCGCAGGATTTGCCGGACCGTATTCGGGATTATGGCCAGCGGCAAGCGGAAGAGATCGCATCGGCAGAACGATCGGACGTGCCTCGCAGCATCAACAAATGGCGCACACTCGCAGCAGCTCAAGCTAACTACGTCTCGGAAGTACTCAGACACACCAATTGGAACAAGCAGGCGGCATCCAGAATTCTCGAGGTCGATCGCAAAACCCTCGCCCGGATGATCGATCGTCACAAACTCAGGCGCCAAAGTGCAGAAGCATTGGTTCCGCCGCCGGCCATACCTCGAGGCCTTTTGGCCGCGTGAGAGTTATCGCCCCCCCCAACATTCCCTGACAACCCGGAGGCATCTCTCCGATACGACTCTTGTCGGGGGATTTCAAGCGCGTGTTGGACTTCGAAGTTCAATCCACCACGCACGACACTCGTCATAGCGACTTGCAGCCGAGGAGGACCGCCATGCAGAAGGTTCGATGCATCGTCAGTAAACTTGATCGTTTAGTGTTCATTACGATGATCCTTGTGGGGATTGCCTGTATCGTAATCCCGTTTGACTCGAGTGCGATGCGAACATTTGAGTCGGCTCCTTCGCTGACTGATCAGAGAGTTCGCGGCAGCTCGCTCAATGCCGCCACAGTAACGCCGACCGTTCTACACTTCCACGGCAATCCTACTGATGACGGGAGTTGTTCTGGGATTGGAAACGCCGATGGCGCCTTGTGCGGCGGTCCGTTCTTACTTCCAAAAGCAACTTTGGGAACATTGGTTGCAGCCCACTGGAACATCCCAGATCCTGAGCTCAATGGCGCCACGGATCAAAACATCATAGATCCGAATTGGATCTGGAATCTGTCTTCGCCAACTACAATAGGCGGCGATATGACGATTCATTGGTGGGCATCATGTGGTGCCTGCGGTCAGAATCCATTTTCACCGGCTGATTGGACCATCCGGCTGTGGGCCGATGGGGCGAAGGTCTTTGAACAACAAGTGACGAACTTGACACCGCTAAACACGCCGAACCTTCCCGAGTTGGTTAATGCGACAGTCACCATTCCGACGATTACGGCCAACAGCAAACTGGTCCTGCATGTAGATCCAGTCTTCCTTGACGCGCAAAATAACACACGCGTCTACTACGATTCGCAATCACCGTGTCCAGGCTCTCTTGGAAGCGAACCATGCGATTCGCAGGTAGTCATGCCGGTCATAACAGGGGCTTCACCATCTCCTACGCCAAGCCCTACCGGCTCACCCACACCATCTCCCTCGCCTACACCATCTCCGACGCCAAGCCCTACCGGCTCACCCACACCATCTCCGACGCCAAGCCCTACGAGCTCACCCACACCATCTCCCTCGCCAAGCCCTACTAGTTCACCAACACCATCTCCTTCGCCGACACCTGCCGGCTCACCTACACCTGGCCCGACAGTCCATTCCGGTACCTTGTCTCCTGCAAATCCGGCGATCACTTATGTAGGTGGTCCCTTCTCAACATCGAATCCGCTGAGCAAGACGGGCGATACACCGCCGGTTTGCAGTGTGGCTACTCCATGCGATCAATTTGCCTTGCGCATTGAGATTCCTCCGGATGATCCAAATACCTATATGGCCAACGCTGTAGTTGGTTGGACAGACTCGGGGACCACCACCCAGGGGAATACAGCCTCGGACTTCGATCTCTATGTTTACCAACCACAGTCTCCAACCGGGATGAGGATTGCGCAATCAGCTTCGACCGATAATCCGGAGGCAGTTTCGTTTCTGGCATCGGCAGGTGACTACACTGTTTACGCTGTTCCTTATGACGTGTCGCCAACGGTCCAACTACACGGGACGATCACGCTGGTGCGAGTCAATGCGGCGCCATCGCCGACGCCAACACCAAGTCCGACGCCACCGGCGTCTGCTTCAGCAATGGGGTTTGGCTCTACGACCTTCACTGCTGCTGAAGGTTGTTCAACGGCGACTATCACCGTGCAGCGGACGGGTCTTATAAACGGGACGACTTCTGTTGATTATGCGGTCATCGATGGGACGGCAACTCAGAAGGGCGATTACGAGTTTGCAGCTGGACGGCTGGTCTTCAATCCGGGCGAGGTCAGTAAGAGCTTCGACATCATTATCAACGAGGACAGCTACCTGGAGGGGACAGAGACCGCCACTCTGACCTTGACAAATGTTTCTGGCGGCATCATCGGCGAGCCGGCACAGGCGACCTTGCAGATCGATGACAACGAAAGTGCTTCACCGGCAAGCAACGTCATAGACGATACAGGGGATTTTATCTGTCAACACTATCACGATTTTCTGAACCGCCAGGGAGATGCGGGCGGCCAGGCTTATTGGGCCAATGAGATCAGTGTGTGTGGAAACGATTCCTCGTGTGTCTTTGCCCGCCGTGTTGGAGTGTCCGCCGCGTTTTTCATCGAACAGGAGTTCCAGGATACGGGCTTCTATGTATATCGTCTCTTCAAGGCGTCGCTCGGTCGCCGGCCAACATACATAGAGTTCATGACTGACTGGAGCCAGTTGGTAGTTGGCAGCAATCTCGAGTCGGAGAAAAATGCCTATTCGCAAAAGTTTGTGCAACGTTCCGATTATGCCAGCAAGTATTCCGCGGCAACTGAGATGAGCTCTTATGTTGACGCGCTGCTTCAAACTGTGAGGGACAACTCGGGTGTCGATCTGTTCTCGCGGAGAAGCGAGTTGAATAGTGAATACGAGGCAGGCGGCAATCGGGTCGACAGTCGCGCGCGCACACTCAGGAAACTGGTTGAATATACTGAGTTCAAGCAGGCAGAAAACAACCGTGCGTTCGTGTTGGCACAGTACTTCAACTACTTGCGACGTGAGCCTGAGGAGGGTGGTTATCAGTTCTGGCTTGATGTATTGAACAATCGTGAGCCCAACAATTACCGAGCCATGGTCTGCGCTTTTATTACTTCGCGCGAGTACCAGGAGCGGTTTGACTCGCTCGTGACGCACAACAATTCCGATTGCGGTAGCCTGGCGCCTTAAAAGGCACACAAGGGCGGTCGATTAGGATTTGGACAATTCAAATCCTCGGTTTCAAAGCTCCAAGGCATCCTCAGAGTTTTCACAACAGTCACTGCCGTAAGGTGGGATTTCTGACTTTTGAAGCAAAGCTCTGTAATATACCGTACCGGAGAGGCCCGTACTTAGACGGCCTTATCGGTACCAAAATGACCTCTGAACCGGCCGGGAATTCAGCTGAAAATCTGCCGCAGTTGCTGGCAGCGCGGGTAGGCGACCGGCCGGAGTCGCCTTTCTTGTTTTCTGACCCAGTCGGGCGTCAGTTTACTTATGCGGAATTCGACCAAGCGGTGAATCGCGCAGCGAATATGCTTGCATCGCACGGTGTCGGGAAGGGCGACGTTGTGAGCCTGCTGTTGCCAAACAGCGCAGAATACATCATCGCCTATTTCGCCTGTTGGAAGCTCGGGGCTTTGGCCGGCCCGGTCAACTCGCTTTTGAAACCTCAGGAACTGGCTTATGTGATTTCCAACTCCGAGGCCAAAGCTTTGCTCGTTCACGGCGACTTCCTGCCTGTGATCGAGAGCATCAGAACTCATCTGCCGTCGCTTAAGTCAGTCGTGGGATTCGAACGACAAGAGCTCGTCACCGAGGGTTTTAGTGAAGAGCCGCCCTCAATCCCGATTGATCGAACTGATGAGGCAATCATCATCTACACTTCGGGGACCACGGGGAAACCGAAAGGCTGTCTGCTTACCCACGGCAACGTAATTGCCAACGCCCGGCAGATTAGTGAGTGGCTGGGATTCTCTGAGCGCGATCGTCTGCTTTCTATCATGCCCCTGTTTCATATGAATGCCGTCTCGGTAACGACGATGTCTGCATTGTATGCGGGCGGCTCAACCGTCGTCAGCCCCAAGTTCTCAGCATCACGTTTTTGGGAGACGATCTCGGAATATCAAGTTACGTCGTTTGGTTCTGTCGCGACCATGCTGACGATGTTGCTCAGCAAGTATCCTGATGGGGTGCCGGCGGGACTGAAGACCGATCAGTTGCGTTTTGCAATGTGCGGCTCGGCCCCGGTCCCTGCGGAAGTAATCAAGCGTTTTGAGGAGACGTTCCACTGTCTGGTGATTGAAGGGTATGGGCTTTCTGAATCTACCTGTCGTTCAACTTTCAATCCACCGGATGAACGGCGGCGTCCCGGCTCATGCGGATTGCCAATTGGAAATGAAATGATGGTGGTTGATGAACAGAACCATGAGGTGCCTGAGGGATCGCTGGGTGAGATAGTGCTGCGTGGGGAGAATGTTCTCAAAGGCTACTACAAGGACGAAAAGGCGACTGCCGATGCTTTCCGCAATGGCTGGTTCCACACCGGCGACATTGGATATCGCGACCAGGACGGGTTCTTTTATATAGTCGATCGCAAATCGGACATGATTATTCGCGGTGGTGAAAATATCTATCCGCGCGAAATTGATGAAGTTCTTTATCAGCACCCGTCAGTTATCGCTGCGGCAACAATTGGTGTCCCAGACCGCTTATATGGCGAAGAGGTCGCAGCGTTTGTGGTTCTCAAAGAGGCAGGCAAGGTGACTGCTGATGAGTTGCTTGCTTTTTGTCGCGAGCGGCTGGCGGATTACAAGTGCCCGAAAACTGTTCGGTTGGTCAAAGAGATACCGAAGGGTCCCACGGGGAAACTTTTGAAGAGGGAACTGTCAAAAGAAGGGGGGAGCAGGCAGGAGCAGTAAGCATTTGTAACGATCAGGCCGGCGATCACAACAGGATGATCTTGACTGTCTCCCTTTTTGGTTACTGCATATTCCTTACGGGCCAGCCTCAACCAACGGCGCGCTACTAGCGGTTCGGTGCTGCAAGCGATCGACCACCCACCCGCCTAACAGCCAAAGACCACAGAACGAAACCATAAAGACGGAAAACCATTTGCCGTAGAGACCATCCGGCGACAGTTTTTCAGTGGCAGCGTGCAGCACCTCACTATTCGGCAATAGCCCTGCCTCAGAGAATTCATGGAACGAATAGATGGCCACCTGGATCATGAAAAGGAGCAAAAAGATTCCGGTCACCTGAAAAAAGCGTCTTACATTAATAAGGTGGCCAAAGCGGATCCAACCCCAGGCAAAAAAGCTTGCGGCGCCCAGCCCCAGAACAGCTCCACTCAACAATTGTGGATCACGCACCTGCATGAGCAGCAGCGCGGTCTCCATTCCCTCGCGCGTAATCATCAGAAAGGTGAAGAGGAAAACTCCAGCGACGGCGGTAAACCGCGAGGCGCGAGAGGATACAGCGTCAAGCCGATGTTGCATGCGCTGTTGAATCCTCGGTCCGGAGCGCCACATATGAATCACCAGGCTGCCTACCATTATGATCGCCACCACGCCGAGAACGCCTTCGCGGAGCGATTCATTATTCAAGAACTGGCTGATATAGGCGCCTGCGGTTGCGCCGAAAGTTGCTTCCAGGGTTGTGTCGCCCACGCCAAACTTAAGCAGGTAGCCAAGGGCCGCGCTGGCGGAGAGGCCGAGGAATATTGCTGAGAAAACGGCCGAGCTTAGCCACTGTTGGCCTGAGCGGCGCAAGTAAGTCAGTATTACTGCCACCAACAGGAACGACTCGAATCCCTCGCGAAGAATGATGATGAAAGAATTAAGCATGAGCGGACCGAACTGTTTTAACGGGTCTGATAAAGTCTCGCGCCGGGCTTGGGACGGCTTCACCGACGCGGCGGGCAGTATAGCCTAAATGAAAATAGATTTCAATTTCAGTTCCCGGGGGATCCTGGTGGGCTACTCAAGATACGGAAATTCGCAGATGGGGATGCTTCAGATTCAGCCCCTACAACCAAACAGTTATTGCGGGGTGACCGGGATGATTGCCAGATCAGCCCGTAACTGGCCAAGCTCGGTTTGGGCCGTGAACCGCAGCGGCAACCGGCGGATGTCGTCGCTTATCCACGCGCGAAAAACGAATTTATCGCTTTGTGGATCGTCTGTCGTGAGGGATACAGCGATGGCGGGAACCTTCTCCGATCCCATCTGAATTACCTCTCGCTTCAGAGAGCTGATGAAAATCGTCTTGGGCCGGTTGTTGACGAGCATCGACACGGCGTTTCTTTTTGGCGGGGCGAGGGAAAAAGTGCGTACCGCATAGACGAAGGAGATGTAATCGTGTGTACCAACTGGAATCTCAATGCGCTCGTTCTGGTTCGTGGTGGCGGTGCCATAATCCTGGTTGATCGTAAGCGTCTGACTTAAACGACGTGTACCCTCAGCCAAACTCATCTCATCACGGAAGGGAAGGAGAGTCTTCGGATCTACGTACGTGCTGATTTGATCGTTGGCTGAGAACAGCCGTTGCGCTGCGCCGGTCGTCTGCGCGCTGACGACAAAGAGTAAACCATCCCGGCCAAAGTAGCGCGAACGTGCCCGCACCTGGAATGAAGCTGTAGCCACCGGGGTAGAACCACCGCCCAGAAACACCTGATAGTTGAGTTGCTCGCCGACCTTAAAGGGAAGATTTTCGAGTCCTCCACTTTCTGCTGGCGGTTGGGGAATTGCTGGCGTTGGGGTCGGCGCAGCGGCCGCCACCGGGGGCGTTGGGCCCGGCGTCGGACTGTGCTGTGGCGGCACCACAAAATCAGAGCCGGCAAGTTCAGCCCGTATCTCACCAGCGGAATGGTGGGCTGTAATCAGAACAGGAATGTGTCGTTCATCCTCGCTAAAATAAATGCGCAACCGGTAGCTGTCCGCCCGCTGGTTATTCGTCACGTGAATCTGGCATACAAGCGCACTGAATGAACCCACGCTCGTTTTCATAGCCTGTCTGCCAGTTACCTTAAGCTCAGTCTGATAATCCTCGCCATTCTCACCACGGACTGCGAGGGAATAGACTGAGCCCTCGCTCAATGGCAAGGCACGTAGTCTGTACAAAGCGGAGACGAAATCAAATGTACCCGAAAAGCCACCCTCTTTCTGCTTAATCGGAAACGATGCTGTTGCGCCTTGATTCAAATCGTTTGAGGTGTCGGAAGTACGCGCCGGCTCGCGCAAGATCTGTTGCGTGCGAAACGGCAGTCCGTTGTCCGGGTCGACATAGCTGACATATTCGTTGTTGATGGAGAATAACGCCGCATTTACAACTCCGGTTGTTTCGACGTGTGCGTGAAGTTGAATGCCCTCCCGGCCCGCGAATGTTCCGCGAGCGACTACCCGAAGCTCGACATGTGCAACACTGATGAAATTTGAGAACGAGACGTTATAGGTCAGCCGCTCTCCGACTCTGTACGGCGCGGGAGAGAAAGGAATTGAGGCTACATCACTTTTTCGCTGAGCGGAAACCGGGCCGAAAAGTAAGAGGGCTAAAAAAATTGACCTAAGGACGAGGAGCAGCTTCAAACTGAGATTCACCTTCGCATAATAGTTTTAAAGTCGAGATGGGGCAAACAGGTCAACCTGGGCCTATTTGGTTGACTCAAAAGCTCGTCCGGGGGGGTCGAGGCGACTTGACCGCTGACGCTAGCCTTGGCAGGTGCGTACCCGCCGTACCCCTTAGAAACAGATCCCCGAGACAGGGATCCCCTGAATTGTACACGCATCCTGCGCCCCGGGGTTCCTCTTCCTTCTGGTTCGCATTTCAGGCCAAAGAGCCTTCAATTTCACTGATTATTTGCTGAACGGCGCTGATAGGGTCACTTGCGGCGGTGATTGGCCGTCCGACAACAAGGTAATCTGCGCCCGCCCTGATGGCCTCGAGCGGGGTCATTACGCGCTTTTGATCGTCTTTGGATGCTTCAGTTGGGCGAATCCCCGGAGTCACGATTACGAATCCCGGCTGATCAATTGAGGCACGAATCAATCGTGCCTCGCGCGGAGAGGCGACCACTCCATTTAGACCGGCCTCGGCGCTTAGCCTGGCTAAGCCAAGCACCTGCTCTTCCACCGATCTGGCGATCCCGGTTTCCTGTAGAGTCCTGCTGTCGGTGCTAGTGAGCACAGTAACACCAAGCACGAGTGGAGGCTCCTGGCCGCTCTTCATTGCCGCCTCTGAAGCTGACTCAACAGCTCTGACGATCATTTCGCGTCCACCGGCAGCGTGCAGATTGAACATGAATACACCGAGGCGAGTTGCCTCAGCGGCGGCGGCTGCCACCGTCGTCGGAATGTCGTGAAACTTAAGATCAAGGAATACCTGAGCTCCTGCAGCCACAATTTTCCGGACAACATCCGGGCCGGCGGCAGTAAAGAGTTGCGAGCCTACCTTGAATCGTCGCGTGTAGCCACTGAGGGTTGTGACCAGTCTAAGCGCCTCATCTCCGCCTTCCACATCAAGGGCCACAAACAGTTTATCTTTCGCTTCCATAAGTTCCTTATCAGTTAATTGTTTTCTTGAGCAGGTTTTTTTGCGAGTGAACAAATCCATCCACCAAATCACACGAACCGAAAAACAAATTCACACGAAATGTTCCTCTCTATTTATTTCGTGAAATTTCCTGCTGCGTGAATGCCCCACAGCCTATTGCTTCCTGCAACGAGGAGAAGCCTTCCCTTTTGAGAATCTCGACCAGACCCTGGTTGATTCTTTGTACTATCCGCGGACCCTCATAGATAAAGCCCGTGTAGATCTGGACGAGACTTGCGCCCGCGCAGATTTTTTCCCAGGCGTCCGCAGCGGTAAATATGCCTCCTACTCCCACCAGTGGAACTGAACCCTGAGTAAGCTTGTAAAGGCAGGCGATCGTTTTGGTGGAACGATCCCGCAACGGCGCCCCGCTCAAGCCTCCCTCGCCATACGATCTAACTCTCGCGGCTGAAGTTTGGAGGTTACTGCGATCAGTAGTTGTGTTGGTAGCTATGATTCCTGAGACACTCTGCCGCTGTACGACGTCAACAATCATTTCCAGGTCAGACTCTTCAAGATCCGGCGCCAGCTTGACCAGGAGTGGCATTGTCGCGCGACGACCAGCTCGCGCAGTCAGTTCCTGATTCTTTCTATTTAAGGCGGCTATTAATCCTTCCAGTTGGGTGGCGTTTTGGAGTTCTCGCAGTTGAGGCGTGTTAGGCGAACTTACGTTGACTGCGACGTAATCAGCGATTGGAAAGACAGCCTCGAAGCTCTTCAGATAATCTTCAACGGCCTCGTCCAATGGAGTCTCTCTGCTTTTGCCTATGCTGACTCCAAGAATGCAATCAGGGCGTTGGGTAGCTACTCGGCGGGCGAAGGCCGCCGCGCCGTCATTGTTGAATCCGGCACGGTTAATCAACGCTTTGTCCGCTGGTAGACGAAACAGGCGAGGACGTTGGTTGCCGGGTTGCGGCCGGTGGGTTACCGTGCCTGCTTCTATCAAGCCGAATCCGAGGGCTGCGAGGGCTGGCAAGGCGATGCCGTCTTTGTCAAAGCCTGCGGCGAGTCCCACTGGATTCCTGAAGCTCAAGCCAAAGCTTTGAACGCGGGTGATCTCTGAGGGGTTATTCGAATTAGATTGAGAGATTTTACCGGCGAGGAATGGCGCGAGAGGAAATGAAAGGGAGTGCAATGCCAGTTCGTGGGCCGTTTCCGCAGGCAGGCGGAAGAGTATCGGGCGCAGCAGTGAACGATAGAGCATGAACTATCGCGGGTGAGACTAACAGAAACATTGCCGATTTCCAATTGCCGATTGCCGATTGCCGATTGAAGGCATTTCCGATTGCCCATTGGTCACCCCAGCAAAGATAACTCAAGCTCTTAACGGGCAATGCTTCCAATCGGCAATCGGCAATTGGCAATCGGCAATGTCTTTGCTAGTATCCGGCAAATGGAATTTGTCGAGAAAGCCCGCATCATGGATGGCCCGCGCATCAATCGCGCGCTGGCGCGCCTGGCGTCCGAGATTGTCGAGGAAAACCACGGCGCCGGCGACCTGTATCTGGTGGGCATTAGGAGGCGCGGCGTGCCTTTGGCTGAGCGCATGGCCGATAAGATTGCCGACCTGGAGGGGGACCGTCCACCGGTTGGAGTGCTCGACATAACACTGTATCGCGACGATCTCTCGATGGTGGGAACAAAGCCCGTGGTTAATCGCACAGACCTTCCCGGTGACATCGCCAACCGCAATATAGTTTTGATTGACGACGTGCTCTATACCGGTCGCACCATCCGGGCCGCCATGGATCAACTGGTTGACTTTGGGCGCCCGCGCCGCGTGCAATTGGCAGTACTAATCGATCGCGGTAAGGAACATCGCGAGGTGCCGATTCAAGCGGATTACATCGGCAAATTGGTGCCCACGAAGAAGAGCGAGATCATCAAGGTAATGCTGAGGGAATTTGACGAAGAAGAAGGGGTCGCTATCGTTGAGCGACCGTCTTCAGAGGCGGGTTGACGAAGCGGCCAGCGCAGGCCGCTTTTTTTTGGGTAGTCAGTGGTCAGTGGTCCGTAGTGAGTTTGTCAACTGAAAAGGGAAACGTTCAACGGACCACTGACTACTGACCAATGACCAATTTAGATGCAAACCACTTTCGAACGAAAAGATCTTTTGGGCATTCGCGAGTTGTCGGCGGGAGAGATAACGCATCTGCTCGATACGGCCGAGACCTTTCGCGATATTTCACGCCGCGAAGTCAAAAAAGTCCCCACCCTGCGCGGCCGCACCGTCATCAACCTCTTTTTTGAACCTTCCACACGTACTAGAACCTCATTTGAAATTGCAGCCAAGCGGTTATCCGCAGACGCCGTCAATGTCAGCGTTTCCAGTTCGAGTATCAGCAAGGGTGAAACCCTCCTCGACACCGCGCGCAACCTCGAGGCGATGGCGCCTGACTGCATCGTCATCCGCCACTCCATGGCCGGTGCGCCCCATCATCTCGCCAGAATGTGCAAGGCGCCGATCGTTAATGCGGGAGACGGGGCCCACGAGCACCCTACACAGGCTCTTCTCGATGCTCTTACCATTCGTGAACACAAGAATAGGATCGAAGGACTGAAAATAGCGATCATCGGCGACATTCTTCACTCGCGGGTGGCTCGTTCCAACATTTACTTACTGACTCGCCTCGGAGCTTCGGTAAGTGTGGCCGGTCCGGGAACTCTGGTACCAGCCGAATTTGCCGGTCTGGTGGACAATGGTCTGAGCCTCGAAGGGAGAATCGAGGATGCCATAGAGGGATCCGACGTCGTGATCATTCTTCGCATACAGCGCGAGCGACAGGATGCCGCTTTCTTTCCTTCGATGCGCGAATATGCGGTCCACTACGGTCTGCGCTCGGAGCATTTGAAATACGCGGCGCCGGGCGCGATTGTTCTCCACCCCGGTCCGATCAACCGAGGCATTGAAATCTCATCGGAGATTGCGGACGGCGGCAACTCTTTGATTCTCGATCAGGTAACTAACGGACTCGCGGTGCGTATGGCAGTGCTCTACCTGCTTTCGCGCGGCGCACGCTCCGAGTCGCCAGAAACACCGGTCGAACCCAGAAAGCAGAAACGTGAGCGCAGGGGAAGCAGAGTATGAAGGTTGTGATCGCCAACGGTTATCTAGTGGATCCGGCCCAGCAGGTCAACACTGGAAAAAACCTTCTGATAGAGGATGGAAGAGTTATCGGTTTGCTCGACCGGGGTGAGGCGATGCCCGAAGGCGCGCACATTCTGGATGCTACCGGATTGATCGTTGCGCCGGGGTTCATAGATCTTCATGTGCATCTTCGGGAGCCGGGTCAGGAATACAAGGAAACCATCGCTTCCGGAATTGCTGCGGCTGTCGCAGGCGGTTGGACCAGCGTCTGTGCAATGCCGAACACAGATCCCGTAAATGACAATCCTGCCGTTACCAGGTTCATTATCGAGCAGGCTGAACGGGCCCAAATGGCCAACGTCTTTCCAATCGGCGCTCTCACAAAAGGAAGTAATGGGAAAGAGCTCGCGGAAATGGGCGAGATGAAAGCCGCCGGAATTGTCGCGGTGTCAGACGACGGCCGACCGGTGCCCACGGCGGGGATCATGAGGCGGGCGATGGAATATGCGCGCGGATTTGATCTACCGGTTGTTGACCATTGCCAGGATCCATCTTTGAGCAAGGGTGGAGTGATGCACGAAGGTCGCTGGTCGCTGATTCTTGGTCTTCGAGGCATGCCTGCCGCGGCTGAGGAAGTCGATGCCCTTCGCGACTGTTTGCTTGCGCGGATGACTGGAGCGCGCGTTCATCTCGCGCACGTCTCAACCCGCGGCGCCGTCGAAGCTGTGCGCCAGGCAAAGCAGACGGGCTTTCCGGTGAGTTGTGAAATTGCGCCACATCATTGGACGCTCACTGACGAAGCTCTGGAGTCTTACGACACAAACATGAAAATGAGCCCGCCGCTGAGGAGTCGTGAACACGTTGAAGCGCTATTGGAAGCCATGCGCGATGGCACCATCGATGCGATTGCTACTGACCACGCGCCTCACCACGCTGACGAAAAAGCGCTGGAGTTTGATGAGGCGCCTTTTGGAATCACGGGCTTGGAGACGGCAGTGGGTCTGGCTTTTGAGCTGGTACACCGGGGAGTGATCAGTCTTGAACGGCTGGTTGAAATGTGTGCTACAAACCCCGCCAGAATATTTTCGCTAAGTGACCGCGGGACACTGGCGAAGAATGCCCATGCCGACATCACGATTCTCGATCCGGAGTGCGAGTGGGTATTTGATGTCTCGCGCTCGAAGTCAAAGAGTAGAAACACTCCATTCAACGGACGAAGAATGACCGGCGCCGCGGTCGCCACAATCGTGGGCGGCCGGCTGGTTTATCTTCATCCCGACTACGGTCGAATCACCGAATCAAAATATCACGAAGCCTCGGTGAGATAGATTGGCACTGAAAAGTTTCAAGAGGCTCTGGCGAACGCAGGAGAAAAGGGGCTAGAAGAAGCCTTAGCGAAGTCAGATGAAATAAAACCCGAAAATCCTGTCCCGTCAGGGGCCTGGCGAAATGGATTTCAGATTGGCGTTAAATACCGTCAAGTATCGATTGGCGAAAGCCAAGACAAAAGGCGGTCTAGATGAAACCAAGCTCGAACTGAATCGCCCTTTTGATTCAACCGACGGCAGACTAGAGCCATGAAAGTTCCTTACCTACTGGCGCTTGGGCTCTTTCTTCATGGCTGCGTGCTTGGAGCTACGTTGCCACCGAGCGTAGCGCAATCGGCGCAAGAGCGAGAACTAGACGATCGTGTGCCAAAGCATCTACCAATCACGATCAAGATCAAGACTGAAAAAGAGAGAGCATTCAAAGAATTAAAGAACGAGCACTGGGCTGGTGACTTTGAGCTCGAGGTTAAAAACACCGGGAGTAAGACTATATATTTTTTGGTCCTTGGATTGGTTTTGCCTGAGATAACGATGCCCGATGGGAACCCGTATGGGTTTTCGTTGCATTATGGTAGAAGCGAATTAGTTGAAATAACGGCATCCGTAACGCCGGAAGACATTTCCATTAAACCGGGCGAGACCTATGTCTTTAAGATCCCGGCACACCAAATAGCCGGACTGGAGGACTACATCCGAAGAGAACAAATTCAACCGCCGAAGAAAGTTCAGATACTATTCCAATTATTGAATTTTGGAGACGGAACCGGGTTTGTAACTACAGAGGGCAAAGCTGTTGACAAGAATATAATGCGCAACCAGGAGCTGGGCGTGGGATGTTGTCTTAGTAAGGAATCGATAGCCGCACCCTTTGGACAAGCCAGAACCGATTAGGTTAACCACCATGATAGGTACAATTCCAATTATTGCCGATTTACTTGTAGTTTCTGGTTCTATGAACAAGGCTGGTCACTCCTTTTTTCATCACTTTCTGTGACAGGGGAGATGGGTTCCCAGCTGCGGCCAATACGGGGCGGTCCCATTAGTAAGAAGAGACCCGCTGCGCTCTCCCCTTCGCAGCGAGTCTCTCGTCTGGTCGCTCACTTACGCTATAACCGGGGCGACCGAACTATCGAAATTGTTGGAAGCCCGCCCGCGCTCTCCCCTTCGCAAACGAGCCTCCATCGCACGACAACCCTGAGGCTGCCGATCTCGCAAAAACTTAGCGGGCGTTTGCCGCCGGCAACGAGACTGACTGATTCAAGACCACACCGAACTCGGTGCCCGACTTAACGACGGCTTCATGGCCCTTTGAGAACCAGGCGCCGGCTACACCAAGGCCGGCTCCAATGCCCGCCCCGATGCCGGCTCCTTTGCCGCCGCCCGCAATGGCGCCGATTAATGCACCGGTTGCTGCGCCGCCACCGATGAAAACAACATTTCGTTTTGTTGCCGACCTGCCTGAGACCTGACCTTCATTGTCTGCATTAACATTCTCTGAGTTTGCCTCAGTCAGGTCGCCATTTATCGCTCGGGTGATCCCCGACGGCAGACGTACAGAAACAAACTGCACTCCAATTGTTCCTGCTTTGCTCTTTTTCGCGGCGCGTTCCACAGTTCGGACACGGCCGACGACAGTGCTGCCGGCCGGTATTACTTCGACGCCGCCAACATAAACAGGATCGACCACAATCGTGGAAAACTGGTCCCCAACCCGAGCAGTTTCGGAAGTGATCGTCTGACTCAGGCGAACTCTAATTACCTGACCGGCGTTGACCGGATAATAAACCGGCGCCGGTGTGACAGGTGGTTGCACTCTGCGAACGGCTGTGCGCGAAGATCGGCGCAAGCGCGGTTTGCGTCTGCTGGTCTGCCCAAAGGCAGGAGCAACTGCCGAGGCAATAATTGCAAGAATAATTAGAAGTCCCGCGGCCCGGATCCGCTTTTGGCGCCTTATTCCTGTTTTCATTAAACCCTCCTGCACACAATGGAACTCGATCTTCCAGAGGACTGAGGTTGGCAATGAGCGTGCCAGCCAACAAAAGCTCACTGAAGCACAGAAAATTCGAGAACTAACGAGGATTTCTTATGAGACCGGAAAGGGAACTAAACGATGTGCGACCCGGGTGCCCCGATCTGCACGAAATGGGATAACCAAGACAAGTCTAGCCACAGATTAACGCCGATTTCGCGGATCAGAACAGAAAGAGTTCAGGCATCCTAAAGGTGAATTGGGGGTTGACATCACTTCCATGTCGCGAGTAAGCTGGTGCCTCATTTTGAAAGTGGTTTTCAATTTCAGTTTCAGCAAGGCTGAAAAAGACGCTCATAATGTCTCTGGAAAGCTCTCACAAGTTGTACTGCGTGCTTTTTGTTCTCCTGGCACTTGGCGGTTTTGCCTCGTCGGCAGCTCAAGTGTCGATGAACGAGTCGTCGTTGCGCGGAAAAGTCCTGGATCCGAAGGGGGCCGCCGTCGTTGGCGCACAAGTGACCGCGTTAAAGAAGACGGGCTCAGCAAGTTCCTCAGCGATCAGCAATCAAAACGGAGAATTTTCACTGCAACTCGCGCCCGGCAACTATCTTTTGACAGTGAGTGCCGAAGGGTTTGCCGAGTCTTCGCAGGTTATAACTCTCAAACAGGTTCCTTTGGATAATGTCGAAATCGTGCTGCAAATCGCCGGCCTGAGCGGAACGATCACCATTACAGATACCTCCTCGGGTTACCAGACACCCGCTATCAGCACTGCGACTAAAACAGTCACCTCATTGCTCGATATCCCCCAGTCCGTCACCGTCATGTCGCGTGAAGTTATCAACGATCAAGCGATGCAAAGTATTGGCGACGTGGTGCGTTATGTACCCGGCATAACGGCGACTCAGGGCGAAAATAATCGCGATCAGATGGTGATCCGCGGTAACAGTTCTTCAGCCGATTTCTTTCTCGATGGAGTACGCGATGACGTTCAATACTACAGAGACCTCTATAACCTGGAACAGCTGGAAGCTCTAAAGGGACCCAACGCGATGATTTTTGGCCGTGGCGGGGGAGGAGGAGTTGTCAATCGCGTGACCAAACAGGCCGGCTTCGCAGCCTCTCGAGATTTGACTATTCAAGGCGGATCCTACGGGCATAAACGAATTGCCGCAGACGTTGACCAACCACTCGGACGGCTCGTGGCATTTCGGGTTAACGGGGTGTACGAGAATTCGAATAGCTTCCGCAACCGAGTTGGCCTCGAGCGCTTTGGCGTCAATCCGACACTTACGCTCACAGCCGGGCGGCAAACGCAGTTAAGACTGGGCTACGAACATTTTCGAGATAGCCGGGTTGCTGATCGCGGAATCCCGTCTTTCCGAGGCAGACCATCCGATGTAGACATCTCCACGTTCTTCGGCAACCCCGATGAGAGTCGAGTCAGGGCAAGCGTAAATCTCGTTTCCGGAGTGATTGAGCATCAAACCGGAAAATTGAACATTCGCAATCACACTTTGTTCGGCGACTACCACCGGTTCTACCAGAACTTTGTTCCGGGCGCAGTTAATGCCGACCGGACTCGTGTCAACCTCAGCGCTTACAACAACGCCACCCAACGTCGCAATCTCTTTAATCAGACCGATCTGAACTATGATCTGAAAGTCGGTTCGACGCAACATACCTTCTTAGTGGGTGCGGAATTAGGGCGCCAGGTTTCCGATAACTTCCGCAACACTGGGTTTTTCGATAACACTGCGCCGACTATCTCTGTACCTTTTGCCGATCCGACCATCAACACCCCGGTCACCTTCCGCCAGAATGGAACTGACGCGGATAACCACGTAGTCGCTAACATTGCCGCGGCCTACGGTCAGGACCAGATTGAGTTAAGCCGCAGGTTTCAGTTGCTGTTTGGAATTCGCTTCGATCGATTCAACCTGAACTTCCACAACAACCGGAACGACGACAGACTTCAGCGCACCGACAACCTTGTTTCCCCACGAGCCGGAATAGTGTTCAAGCCTATTGTTGGACTGTCGCTTTATGGCAGCTACAGCGTGTCGTTCCTGCCGAGTTCCGGCGACCAATTCTCTTCGCTGACATCAATCACCCAGACGCTCAAGCCTGAGAAGTTCAGCAACTATGAAATCGGCGGAAAGTGGGATCTGCGTCCTTCGCTTTCTTTAACAGCCGCTGCCTACCGGTTAGACCGGCTAAATACAAGAGCGACGGCTCCAAACGATCCTACTCGAATCGTGCAAACAGGCAGTCAGCGCACGAATGGGTTTGAGCTGGGCATTAACGGGAACGTCACGCGTGATTGGAAAGTCTTTGGCGGGTACGCGTACCAGGATGCGAGGGTTATTAGCGCAACAACCGCGGCTGCCCGGGGTGCGCACGTGGCTCAGGTTCCTCGCAACACGCTTTCTTTCTGGAATCATTACCGATTCCTGACGAAGTGGGGTGTGGGTGTGGGACTGATCCACCGGTCCGATATGTTCGCCGCGATTGACAACCGCGTGGTTCTTCCCGGCTACACCAGGGCTGATGCGGCAGTGTATTACTCCATTTCCGAAAAGATGAGTGTGCAGGTGAATCTCGAGAATCTGCTGAACAAGAAGTACTTCGTTAACGCAGACAGTAACGACAACATCTCGCCGGGAGCTCCGATCCTGGGTCGCGTTGTATTCAGGTGCAGATTCTGAATCAGCGCAAGAAATCAGTCGTAGCCAAAAAGCGACACTCGTTCGAATCCTTACTCATGAGGCAACTTCTAAACAACTCTCTGCTTTCTTCGTTGCTTTTTTTTGGAAGAATTCGATTTGGATACGTTCGTAAGTGGCTGCAGCGCTGGGGCACGGAGCGCCAACTCGCGATCTATTTTTTGCAACCAACGCAATTCCAGTTTGAGTTGCTCAATTATCAACCCTACCATCCAGACTGCTTCATGGTAAGGATGGCCCACCTCATTAAGGACAGCCTCGAGCGTCGTTTCTTCCCGAGAAATCTCCGACTTCAGAAATCTTTGGCGGCGAAGAAGCTGGCTTTTTACAACCGAGGGTTCTGCCTGCCATGAAAGCGCAAGCCAGGTGAGAAAGGCCGGGCGATCGCGCTGATTGGTCCAATTCTCGTTCGCGAGGGCATTGGCCAGGGCGGCACGGCCTCTATTACTGGTTGCGAGCACTCGGCGCTCAGCGCCAATCGCCGGTTCCCTGGTCTTAATCTCCCCCAGGAGTTTCAGTTGGGTGAGCTTCTCGAGCGAGTAATAGATTTGCGGTCGCGAGATAGCGACCCAGTCCCGCGCCTGCCGCCGCTCTAATTCGGCATTAACCTCATAGCCATGCATTGGACGCTCGGCCAGAAGACTCAGCAATACGAGGTCGGGGGTTGTCAGTGACAAGCTATCGGCTACCATGACCAGCTTTTCGTTTGCGGCTCCAGTACCACCATTGACATTTTTCAATAGGGAGGTCCGGATGCTTTGCCTGGGCCACCGCGGCCTCAAACACATCCAGACAACAGATATCTTGTGGCCCCTTCAACCGGCAGAGTTCTCGATAGATCTGCGCCGGCTTTTTGTTTGCCAGTTCGCCTACATGTCTAATCCCGAGCAGGTTGAGGTCCCTCAGCATCGCCGGACCTATTGATACCAGGTCTTGAAGTCTCCGTTGTTCCGCTTGCATTTGCACCTCCATTCAACAAAAGGCTTGACTGAAATCCGACAGTAGTCTAATTTAGACTATATTCGGGGCAAACGTCAAGCATAAAGGTTTTTAGCCCGCAAAGCCTCGCCTCGCCAGACGTATGCAGTTGCCGTGATGGCGGGCTGGTTGAGTGGTTTCGACAAAGAGTTGCTTCAAAAAAAGTTAATCAAAAGTGAAAGGAACGCTCATGAACGTTGAAAAGATCACGCCGGTATTGTTTGTAGACGAGATTGAACCGTGTCTGGGATTTTGGGTCGAAAGGCTCGGATTTGAGCGAACGATGGAGGTTCCGGACGGTCCAAAGCTTGGATTCGTCTTGTTAAGCAAAGGCAACCTGGAAATCATGTATCAGACTTTTGCCAGCCAGCGGAAAGACAATCCCACACTGGCCGAAGAGTTTCGCAGAGGGCCGACGTTTCTCTATATCGAAGTAGGTAGTCTCGATACGATCATTGATGCGATGAACGACTTCCAGGTATTTCTTTCCATACGCACCACTTTTTATGGAACTCGGGAAGTAGGCTACGAGGATCCCGCAGGACATTTGGTTGTTTTCGCTGCGCCGATTGCCGCATCATAGGCCAGAGAATCTCATATTTTGCGACCCAGTGGTGGCCCAAGGGGTTGGTTCCGGTTTATCGCAGTGTCGCAGTCCGGTCGGAGGTTATGTCATGATCAAAACTCGCGGTCTAACTCATATCCACCTGATGGTCAGTGACCTTCAGCGATCGCTGAGCTTCTACAAATCTGTTTTTGGCTTGCAGGAGAAGTTCCGGGCTGGTCCGGATCTCGTGTTTCTCAACACGCCCGGCTCAAATGATCTGATTGCCCTGCACCAGACTAGGGATAACGCCCCTACCGGTAACAGCGGTGGCATTCTCCATTTCGGTTTTGAATTACAGGATAAGGCAGACTTGGATAGCGCGATTAAAGAAGTCGAGTCAGCGGGCGGCGCCTTAAAAAAGCGGGGGGACTTTGGACCACGGTTACCGTTTGCCTATGTTTCTGATCCTGATGGGTACGAGATAGAACTTTGAAGTCAGTTTTCAGATGGATTAGGTATAACCAACACTTTTCCCGACGAAGAGGAGTTGTCGATGCACGGCATAAAATGGCTGTCTTGTCTCTTGATCTCTGCAACACTGGTTTTCTCACCTCTGGGACTAACCGCGCAACGAACTCAAAAACCGGCGCTCCATGGCAAACACTGGATGGCTATCACCGGCAAGCCGCTGGCAGCTACGGCCGGTTCGCTAATTTTTCAGAAAGGTGGCAACGCTGTAGACGCAGCCTGCGCCATGATTGCCGCCACTTGCACAATGTGGGACACGCTCTCCTGGGGAGGCGAAACGCAAGCGCTCATTTTTAATCCACATACCGGGAAAGTGATCGGAATTAACGCGCTTGGCGTAGCGCCCTCAGGAGCTACAGCGGAATTCTACAAATCGAAGAACCTAAAATTCCCGCCTGAGTATGGCCCGCTCGCGGCCGTTACCCCGGGCACTCCGGGCGGTATCCTGGTGATGCTGGCCGAGTACGGTAAGCTAAGTCTCAAGGATGTACTTGAACCCGCAATCCAGATGGCCGACGGTTATCCAATTGAAGCGCAGCTTACAAACACCATCGAGCGAGAGAAGAGTCAACTAAAAAAGTGGCGATACTCACGTGAAATCATGTTGCCGCATCTGGGTCAGCCGCGCGAAGCGCCGGAGCCGGGAGAGATCTTTCGCCAGACTGACCTCGCGGCCACATTGCGCAAGTTGGTCGAGGCAGAGCAACAAGCGTTGGGCGCCGGAAAGAATCGGAAGGACGCAATCTATGCAGCGTACGACCGCTTCTATCGCGGGGACATCGCGAGCGAGTTTGCGCGCGGGGTAAAAGAAGAGGGTGGCTTGATTACTGAACAAGACCTGGCAAACTGGAAAGTAAAAACAGAAGAGCCTGTCCAAACCACATACAAAGGGGTTGAAGTTTACAAGCTCACGCTTTGGACCCAGGGCCCGGCAATGTTGCAAGCGCTTAACATCCTGGAGAATTTCGACCTTCGCCAGATGGGCTACAACAGTGCTCGCTATGTCCATACGATCTACCAGGCGATGAACCTGGCGTTTGCCGACCGTGATTTTTATTACGGCGATCCGGCTTTCCCGCCTGAAGAACCGATACGCGGGTTGCTGTCCAAGGATTACGCCAAGCAGCGAGCCGGCCAGATTAGATTTGAGCGTAATGATCCGAAAATTGGACCGGGCGACCCGTATCCCTTCCAGGGCAGTACAAATCCTTATCGAGCGCTGCTGGAAAAGTGGAATGATCGACCGGCCGCTACCCCGACTGCCGCTCCCGCCTCAAACCAGGAAACCATCAGCCCATCAAGCGAAGCCAGTATAAAGACTGATGACGATTTCATGCGGGCGTTCTACGCCGGGACTACTTCAGTCGAAGCGGCGGACGAAGAGGGCTGGGTTGTTTCGGTTACACCGAGCGGTGGCTGGGTGCCGGCAGTAATAGCCGGCAGAACCGGTATCGGTTTAAGTCAGCGCGCGCAAAGCTTCGTAACTGATAGAGCGGAGAATCCCTTCAATGTCATTGAACCGGGGAAGCGTCCGCGCGTTACGCTGACACCGACGCTGGCGTTGAAAGACGGCAAGCCCTTTCTGGCCTTTGCGGTGCAGGGTGGTGACAGTCAGGATCAGAATCTTCTGCAATTCTTCCTCGACATTGTGGAGTTTGGAATGACCGTGCAGGAAGCGACTGAGGCGCCGAACATAAATAGTTTCCAAATGCGCAGTTCGTTTGGTGAGCATGAGATCAAGCCCGGGCGGATCTTGCTTGCCGAGTCGATGCCGCAGTGGGTGCGCTCTGAATTGCGCCGCATGGGGTACGAGCTTACTTTCGAGGAGCGGACATCAGGCCCAATCAATGCGATTCTTTTTGATCGCAAGCACGGTACGATGTGGGGCGGCTCGAGCAACCATGGCGAAGACTACGGCATTGCGTGGTAGTGGGTGGGAGCATGAACAATCAGAAATTCAATTGGCAAATCTGGGTGGGTTTCCTGTTCAGTGTGCTTTCACTGTTCAGCTATCCGTTGGTTTTCGTCAGATTTCCCGTCACGAGGGACTTTCCCTGGGCCAACCTGCTGCTTTTCGGGATTGCCGCTGTGTTCTTGTTCGTAGGACTCCGGCGGGCATTTGCACCTCAACGACGGGCCAGATCGAGGATCGCCGGCGTAGTTCTGACAACTTTGAGCGTCCTGGTGCTCGGACTCTTCATCTTCTCAACCTTTGTCGCGGCTAGATGGTTGCCCGCCTCAAAAGGTGCACCGCAGGTCGGGCAGAAAGCACCCGACTTCAGCCTCACCGACACGAACGGCAGGGTGGTGACGCTTTCGGAACTCTTTTCGTCACCGATCAATGGAAAAGCGCCGAAAGGTGTGCTGCTGATTTTCTATCGAGGTTATTGGTGACCTTCATGCAACTCCGAGTTGCGGAGCATCGAAAGGAGTTTGGACCAATTTCAGCAGGTCGGGATTCGTCCGGTCGCTATCAGCGTCGATAGTCCGGAGCAGTCTCGCGACCTTAGTACGAAAGCCGGGTACACGTTCACTATTCTATCTGATCCCAAAGCAGACGCGATTCGGCGTTACGATTTAGTTCACGCGGGTGCAGGAGAAAATGGTCGCGATATTGCCAGGCCCGCAGAGTTTCTTTTGGATTCCGGTGGTACAGTGCGTTGGGTGAACCTGACTGAGAATTACTGGGTGCGGGCCCGGCCGGAACAGATTCTTGAAGCTTCGAAATCCCTGTATTAAAAAATGTCCGTTCACTGGTCTATCCCGAAAACAGGCGCGTTCCAACTGGAAGCCCGCTTTATAGACGCGCTCGCAGTGAAGGGGGTTGAGTCACTTATCAATCGCAGGCCTCAATGCACGTATGCGCGTCGCCAGACGTTTATCACCGATCTTCTCAGCCACCATTTCGAAAGATCTCATAGGTCCGCGCCAGCGTAGCTTTTCCACATCATCGAACAGCGGCGCATCAATTCTGAGCGTCGCGAGGTCCTTGAAGAGCAGTGCGTTCTGACGGTTGTCATCACTGAAAATCTCGAGCGGAAAATCCTCGAGTGGGCCAAAGCGGTTGATGAGTTGGGCCGCTGTCCTGGGACCGTAGCCCTTGATCCCGGGATAGCCATCCGCCGCGTCTCCCACCAGCGCGAGGTAGTCTGGAATATACGCGGGCGCAACACCGAACTTGGCACGCACACCCTCCTCATTGCGAATCACGTTTCTCCTCCCATCCACTTGCACCACGCGCTCCCCGACGACGCACTGCGCGAGGTCTTTGTCCGGCGTCCAAATGCATACTTTCTCGACTTGTTCATCCAGCGAAGCAAGGTAAGCGGCGGAAGCTAGTGCGTCGTCCGCTTCGAGTTCGATCATGGGCCACACAGTCACACCCATCGAGACGAGCGCTTCCTCGAGTGGAATGAACTGTGCGCGCAGCACTGGTTCGATACCGGCTCCCGTCTTGTAATTGGACCAGAGCTGGTTTCGGAACGACTCAATCACGTGGTCGGTCGCGACTCCGATGTGCGTCGCGCCGTCCGCAAGCATTTTCGCAACCGTACTCAGCACGCCCGCGACGGCCCCGAGCGGCGGATCGGTTTTCTTGAAACGACGCAGTCCGTAGAAATGGCGAAAAAGCTCGTAAGTGCCGTCAATCAGGTGAACAATCATTTAGCTACCAGGAACACGTCAGATTCTTGAATCGTTCTTTTTTTGTGGCTCTTTCCCTTGCGTAATCTACCCAACCTGCGGATTATACTTGCAAAAAGATGCTGAACTGTCGATTTCGCTACTCGACGTTCGATATACGGGTAGAGAGCACAGGTTGTGCCGGTCAAGGTCGTCCGGAAGCCGCCTCCGAATAAAACGAGAAGGAGAAATCTACAATGCGAGTAATGGTATTAGTCAAAGCGAATAAGGATTCCGAAGCGGGCGTTATGCCGGACGAGAAGTTGCTTACGGATATGGGAAAGTTTAACGAAGAGCTCGTAAAGGCGGGGGTGATGCTTGCTGGAGAAGGACTGCATCCAACCTCGAAAGGTGTGCGTATCAGGTTCTCCGGGAGCAAGCGGACCGTGATTGACGGGCCTTTCGCTGAGACGAAGGAACTAGTCGCCGGTTTCTGGCTGTGGCAGGTGAAGTCGTTGGAAGAGGCCATCGAGTGGCTCAAGCGTGCCCCGTTCGACGAGACTGAGGTGGAGATTCGTCCGTTGTTCGAGACGGCGGATTTTGGCGCAGAACTCACCCCGGAACTAAGAGAGCAGGAAGAGCGACTGCGTGCACAAATCGCCAAGAAGCAAAGCGCGTCGTGACTTGATTGACACCTGGCGGGTCCGATTGTTGTTATTCCGATGAGAAAAATGCTGTTCCTGCTGGCTTTGTTGCTAACGACGATTCTACATGGCCCAAACACGGAGCAGACACGTCCCCAGTCGCTTGCCCTGCGAGCGTGTGAAGTACCGGGAATTACAGACAAGGCTCAGTGTGGGACACTGGAGGTCATTGAGAATCGCAGCACTCAAAAGGGACGAAGGATTAGTCTGAAAATTGTTGTGCTGTCTGCGACAGGCCCCGAACGGTCGCCGGACCCGCTATTCTATATTCCCGGTGGACCAGGTTCCTCCGCGATCGAAGATGCGCCGGGTATTGCGTCCCTATTTGTCAGTGTTCGCCAGCGGCGCGATCTCGTGTTTCTCGATCAGCGGGGCACGGGAGGATCACACCCGCTCAATTGCGAATTCTTTAATGCAAGCGACCCACAGAGCTTTCTCGGTTATTTCTTTCCTCTCGCAGACGTGAAGAAGTGTCGGGAACAACTCGAACGTGAATCGGATCTTACGCAGTATACGACACCAATTGCCATGGATGACCTCGATGACGTGAGAGCGGCGTTGGGGTACGAACGAATCAACATTTTTGGCGGGTCCTATGGCACTCGTGCGGCGCTGGTCTATCTACGGCAACACCCGCAACACGTCCGGACAATAATGATCCAGGGTGTTTCGCCAACCAACCAATTTATGCCGTACGATTTTCCCCAGGGTACCGAGCGCGCGTTGCAGGGGGTGATTGCCGAATGCGCTGCTGACGAAACGTGTGCCCATGCTTTTCCAAACCTTCGCGCAGAAGCGAAAGCAGTGCTCAATCGTTTATTGCTAGGACCGGTGGAGGTCGAGGTTCCGATAGGAAGCTCGGCGAGTGCCGGAGCGTCCGGTCCAGAAACTGCCTCGAAGAGCGTAGCGAAGGTAAAACTCTCGCGGGATCTGGCCGCGGAAGCCATTCGCTACATGCTTTATAATCCAGTTGCGGCCTCTCGGGTTCCATTAATTGCGCACCGCGCCGCCACTGGAGATTTTGTTCCTCTGGCACAGACCGCACTCAGATATCGCCAGGACCTCGTAGGCACGGGCAGCAATGGCTTGTACCTTTCAATTACCTGCGCGGAAGACCTTCCATGGATCAAGCCCGGTGAAGGCGAGCGTCTCGCGGCCGATACTTTTCTCGGTGACTATCGATTGCGACAACAACGCGAAGCATGTGCGGTTTGGCCACGCTCCAGGATCCCCGCTGGTTATGCCGAACCTGTTCGAGGCTCAGCGCCCGTTTTGATTCTGACCGGCCAGTGGGATCCGGTAACGCCACCAGCAAATGGCGACGCCGCTGCAAGCCATCTTCCGAACAGTCTGCACATTGTCGTTCCTCACGGCGCCCACGGTCTCGGTGGTCTCGAAGGGATCGAATGCGTTCTTGAAATAATGACCAAATTCATGGAACAGGGAACAACGAAGACTCTGGACACAGGCTGCGTGAAGAATATACGGAGGAAGGGTTTTGCGGTGAATTAGCCCGCACCGTGTGACATTGGCGCAGGCAGAAACCCGTGGCCACAGCCTCGTACGACTATTTTCCTGATGCATGATATATCCTACAGTTGACATATAGACAATGTTAGCGTAAGGTGGCGTCGAACCGAGTCCAGCTTACTCCGCTCTCAGCTCTTCTGGGATCTTCCAGATCACCTGATAATCCACAGCTCAACTATAAGAAGGCCCTCATACGCTTACCAAAACAGTCTCCGAACCTGCGCTTGGCAGAGTCTTAGGATTTCGGCCTTCTCTGTTGAGTATTGGCAAGGTCAGAGCGAAGTGGTGACAAGGCCGCGCTCTCAAAAGAAGACTCAGGTGAACTAAGGAAGGGCCCTACAAAGGAAGATAACCAGACCATGACGACGAAAATCACACCGTTACACGACCGCGTTATTGTGAAGCGCATTGACGAAGGCGAGCAGATTCGCGGCGGCATCATTATCCCGGACAGCGCAAAAGAAAAACCGCAGGAAGGCGAAGTAATTGCAGCCGGCGAGGGAAAATACAAAGAGGACGGAACGCGCCAGCCATTGGATGTCAGGAAAGGCGACCGGGTCCTGTTTGGTAAGTACGCCAGCTCGGAAATCAAAATCGACGGGGAAGACCTGTTGATCATGCGCGAGGATGAGATCCTCGGAATCATCACGCGAGCCGGGGCTGCAGCGGGCGGCAAGAAGAGCAAATAGGTTCTGGGGTAACGCAAACTGTCAGTTTGCGTAGAGAGGCGACCAACAAGTTTGCATTACGGGAACCCGCAAACTAACAGTTTGCGTTACAACTTAGATTTGGAGAAAAGAGAGAAAAGTTATGGCAAAGCAAATAGTTCACGGTGAAGAGTCACGGGCCGCAATTCTGCGCGGCGTCAATCAACTCGCTGATGCGGTGAGAATCACGCTCGGCCCGAAAGGACGCAACGTCGTTCTCGGCAAGGCGTATGGTGGCCCGACAATCACCAAAGACGGCGTGACAGTGGCGAAAGAGATTGAGCTTAAAGATTCGATGGAGAACATGGGAGCCCAGATGGTGCGCGAGGTGGCCGCGAAGACCAGCGACGTAGCTGGCGACGGTACAACTACCGCCACCGTTCTGGCGCAGGCTATTTATCGCGAAGGTGTGAAGACCGTCGCTGCCGGGGCCAATCCGATGGCGTTGAAGCGGGGCATCGACAAAGCAGTTGAGCATGCGACTGCCGCGATCAAAAAGTTGTCGAAGCCGGTTGCGGGCGACATGATTGCCCAGGTAGGCACGATCTCGGCCAACGGCGATGCGGCAATCGGTGAGTTGATTGCCGAAGCAATGGCCAAGGTAGGCAAAGACGGCGTGATTACGGTTGAAGACGCGAAGACGATGGAGACGGACTTGGAATTTGTCGAGGGAATGCAGTTTGATCGAGGCTACCTTTCGCCCTACTTCATAACCGACGCCGAAAAGATGGAAGCCGTCCTCGAAGATCCAGCTGTTCTGTTGAGCGAGAAGAAAATCTCTTCGATGAGAGAGTTGCTGCCCATTCTCGAGCAAGTTGCCAAATTACGCAGGCCGATTCTGATTGTCTCTGAAGACGTTGAAGGGGAAGCGTTGGCAACACTGGTTGTAAACAAGTTGCGCGGCACGATCAACGTGGTGGCAGTAAAAGCACCGGGCTTTGGCGATCGACGCAAGGAGTTACTGCAGGACATTGCAGTCCTTACTGGCGGCAAAGTCATTAGTGAGGACCTCGGCATCAAACTCGAGAACGTACTGGTTGATGACCTGGGACGCGCCAAGAAGGTGACGATCAATAAGGACAACACGATCATCATTGGCGGCGGAGGCAAGACTGAGGAGTTAAAGGCTCGCGTGAAAACGCTAAGGGCCCAGATTGAAGAAAGCTCGTCAGATTATGACCGCGAGAAACTGCAGGAGCGACTCGCGAAACTGGTTGGCGGTGTGGCCGTCATTCGCGTTGGAGCTGCTACTGAAACCGAGCTTAAAGAGAAAAAGGCCCGCGTTGAAGACGCAATGCATGCAACTCGCGCAGCTGTGGAAGAAGGCATCGTGGCGGGTGGAGGCGTTGCCCTGATTCGCGCGGCCAAGACATTGGACAAGTTCAAGGTTTTCGAAACGAATGAGGACGGCGAAATAGTCGGCGATCAAGACGAGCAGATTGGCGTCAACATAATCAGACGCGCGCTTGAAGAGCCGTTGCGTCAGATCGTTCAGAACGCCGGCAAAGAAGGCGCGGTAATAGTGGAAAGAGTTCGCGCCAGCAAAGACCCAAATTTCGGCTACAACGCCGCCACTGAAACTTTTGAGGACCTGGTCGCGGCGGGGATTATCGATCCCGCCAAAGTCACGCGGTGCGCGTTGCAAAACGCTGCGTCAATCGCAGGCTTAATGCTGACCACCGAGGCCCTCATTTCTGAGCTACAGGAAGATGATAAGCCACGGGCGCTGCCCGGCGGCATGGATATGTAAATCCCAGAAGTCCTTTAGCAAATTGGGAAGCTACCATGTTCCGCATGCGGCTTCTGTTAACTCGCCCAAAGGAGAAGTCTCCTGGAGGTGAAACCCCACAGGGGAAAAGGTAACTATGACTATGAAACTATATGTCGGTAATCTCGCGTTTGAAACGTCGAGCAACGATCTGCAGACATTGTTCGCGCAAGCGGGCACGGTCGAAAGTGTCTCTGTGATTGAAGATCGGGAAACTGGCCGCTCGCGCGGCTTCGGTTTCGTTGAGATGCAAACTAAGGAAGAAGGCGCCGCAGCTATTCAACAATTCAACGGCAAGGACCTGGGCGGACGAGCGCTGAACGTAAACGAAGCCAAACCACGCGAAGAACGCGGTGGCGGCGGTCGCAACGGCGGCTCGCGTTACTAGTTCGCCAGAGAAAATCAAGGGAGAATAACAAAGCCTGCGGCGGAAAATTCTGCCGCAGGCTTTGCTGTCGCAAGCTTATTCGTTCATGTGGGAGGAATGAAGGCTGAAGACCTTTGTTAGTCTGCTAGTGGCCAACGCCCCTACGAGGTGACTCAATTAAGCCTTGGATTACCTGGGCAACTTGGGAAAGCGGTTTTGGTTTACGGAGGAACGCATTGGCGCCTACGCGCCGTGCTTCAGTTTCGATTTCATCAGCGCCGTAAGAAGTGAGCACAACGATGCGTGTATCAGGGCTTCGCCGGCGGGCAAGTTTGATAATGTCGAGACCTCGATATTGCGCGGTAATGCCCAATCGAAGATCCTGAATTATCACTTCATAGACATTCTCTTCAATAAGACTTTCGGCTTCTCCTATCTCATTTGCTGTGTCCACCCTGAAGCCACGCCGCAAAAAGTATTCGCTCATGGCGAGGCAAATCGCTTCCTCGTCGTCAACTATCAGTAAATGAGGGACCACCGTTTTCGCTTGCGCAGCTTTGCCCGCATCTCTTAGTAATCGCTTGAGACGACCGGACACTTTTTTGAGCGCGTCTAGGGGGCTCCTGTAAAGACTAAAGTTTTGGGCCTGCACGTCACTCCAGAACACCGCACTGTTCGGGATTTTAAATAATGATCGCCGCTCGCACATTTGAGAGTTGAGTTCTTGCACTGGACTTTATGGCGAGCTTTTCTGAATGCTGTTTGTTAATGATGTGTATTAGGACTTCGCACACCTCACGCGAGCCGGTTCCCAGGATATTTCCCATTTTGTCCTGGATGGCGCAGATTGTCTCCTCATCGTCCAGAGGAAGAATAGTCGGTCCGTTCACCTCTTACCTCCCGGCGGCTGCGGATTATTGCGCGTGCCTTCCACAAGCGTTCCTAAAGTTCCACACCTCACAGGAATAGCTGGTCGCCAGGACTGTTACAATGCGAACAGCTAATCCAGGAGAACCAAGAGAACCTATTGATGATTACCTTCTATATCGACTGCGGATTCCGAGTGCGACTCCAATGAGTCCGGTTCCGAGCAACACCATACTCGCTGGCTCAGGTACACTCTGCGGTGGTGTTGTGCCCCCCGCCCCAGCCGCGAAACCGGTTGCCGCACTGGTATCCATGGGTGCAATCTGCGCGGCAAAGAACCATCCGGCAGCGTTTAATTCTGCGAGTTGGTTGGCGTTCGTGAAGCCACCCGTCCGGCTGACCGTAAACGTCACACTATTCGTGTTGCTGACTCTCGCCTGGGCCGCGCTTTGGTTTGAGTCGAGGCCAAATTCAAAATTGCCGAAACCATCGTATTGAACACCCGTACCCCCCGCACTGAAGATTAGGCTGGGGGAGATGCCGGTGATGCTGACACCGAGGTCTGGATCTACGACGTTAAAGCCAAAGGCACCGCTGCTGTGAAACACATAGCCCGCGGCTAAAGTGACGTTTACAGTGATTGTGCTGTTGCCGTTCAGAGTAGTCACCACCGTGCCAAAGTTTCCATTTCCGGCAAAATTAGAATTAGTTAGCGTGTAGTTGTCTGCCTTCGTAACAGCGGCCGAAGATAGAGCAACAACAGCAAACATTGCCAGGGAGATTACGGCTTTGCGTAAAACAATTAACTGGGACATTGCTAACTCCTTTTAGTTTGAAGATGCGTTACCTACAACCGAAAGTTATAGTTGACATCTTCCTATTGGTTACTTTCCTGTGAGGATTGGTTAATGGAGCACTCGTCTGGGCTCAAAGCACCTCCAAACTACCAAGACAGACACTCCGGCGTGCCGAAGTGCGAAGTAGAGTTTTGGGAGGCTGAATGGCTAAACTCCGGCGGGCAAATACGTCGTTTAGCCGTTTTAGCCTCTCCATCAACGCCAGCCCCCCAAATGGACCGCGTTGGACGGCTTGTGGCTCACACACTTTGCACTCTTGGTGAATAGGCTCTGGGCGAATCGTGCTAATCACAAACCGCGTGTGTAGGCTCGCAGCATGAATTGGACCAAGGCACGTGGTTGCTGAGAGTTGTACAAAAAACGGAATTCGTGTGTGCTGACTGATAATAGAAATGTTGTGGAAAGGTTACAACGGGGTTGTCTGCCTTTTTATTTGGCAGGATTCTACTAATTTTTATGGGTAAAGAGTGGCAGGATCATGCCAGTGGAACCAGGAGACTGAGGCTACTCGTGCATCAGCCAGGCGCTTTTGCGAGGCCGTGGCGAAACGAATAGATCATTAATTCCAGCCGATCTGAGACTTCCAGCTTCGAAAAAACCGAGCTGAGGTGATGAGTTACTGTTGTTTCGCTGATAAACAACCGTTCGGCAATCTGTTTGTTCTTCAGACCTTCGCCGACCAGTCCGATTACTTCGCGTTCTCTGGGTGTGAGAGTGTTTATCTTCAGCGTTTCCGGATCGGCTTGGTAAGGTTTATTGAGCTCCTCAATCATGATGCCCATCATGGACCTGTCGATCCAGACTTCTCCGGCGTGGACTTTCTTAATCGCCTTCAAAAGCAACTCGGCCGCGTGCTCCTTGAGAACAATGCCCATTGCGCCGCGTCGGATGGCTCTGCGATGCAAGTCGGGATTTTGTACGCCAGTCAGCACCAGAACGCGCGAGTCAGGAGTGGCCTCCCGAAGTTCTGGAAGAAAAGCCAAACCGTCGTCCTCCCCAAGCAGCAGATCAAGAACGATTATGTCTGGTCGTTCTTTGGTTGCGCGATCGAGGGTTTCCGCGCGATTTCCCGCCAATGCTACGACCGTCATAGTTTGATCCTGCTCGATAAGCATCTGCAGCCCGGCACGGATGACCGCGTGATCATCGACAATCATGACACGAATTTGGTTCGCCTTACGAGCGCTCGAAATGGATCGCGGCATTTACGACCTCGCCAGCATGCAGCCTAATTCTAGATTGGAATTCCAACGCTTACCACAGTGTAGTTGTTCTCATCCACTGATACTGTGGTTTTGCCACCAAGCAACGTCGCCCTCTCGGAAATTGAGCGGGGGCTGAACAAATTACTTCTTTCTTTGTTTTCTTCAGGGCCTGGATCAAGCCTGCCGCTGGGACGCGGACGGCGGTTCTTTATCTGCAGCAGAAGTCCCCCTCCCGTACACTCTATTTCCACCAGGGCGTCATCACACTGCGCATGGCGTCGAACGTTGTTCAAACCCTCAGTAACAATTTGAAATAGCTCGGCAGCCAAACGACCGTTAACTTCAACTTTCCCATTTGCTTTTACTTTTACATTGATACCGGTCACAGAAGAAAACCGTTCGGCATAGCGTTGAATGGCCGGCAAAAGTGCGTCAAGCGGTTCCTCCCCTCCTCGCAATCCCCAAACATAGCGACGCAGTTCAGCCAGTTCCTGGTTTGTCAGTTCCATTACTCGCTTAACATCATGCAGGATCTCGGGATTGCCAGGTTCGAGTTTTTGGGCAATTGCAGCGAGGGCAAGTTGCAAACCCAGGTAGGGTTGAATGACGCTGTCATGAATGTCCCGAGCAATCCGCCGCCGTTCCTGCTCAGCGGCATCGGAAGCGAGCGTTTCTACTAGTCGCATGTTCTCCATTATCGGAGACATGTGATCCATCAGTTGCGTGACGAACTCCAGCGCTGGCTTATTAAAGCGACTTGGCCCCCCAATTACATAGAGTCGACCAATCGGTTCATCTCGCGCAACCACGGGCACTGACAAGTAACTGTGCGCTTCGAGTGCGGTCGCCACTCTACTACCCGCTTCCGGATCTCCCACGGATACCGTCCGCTTCTCAATGTCAAAAAGAAGGGTTTGTACCGTACCGCCTTCGCGATAAATGACCGCCTTCGTGTGCGAGGGGAAAATAAAGAATCCGGCGACATCAGAACGTATTTCCGGTGGTGATGCTGCCGTCCGATTTGCATGGCGACCGACGCGGTATAACTGATATGACTTTCCATCGTTGTCTCCACGCCGAATTAGCAGCAAACAGGCGTCTGCGTCATAAAACGCGCGCACCTTCTCCAGGATGGCATTTACGGTTCTATCGATTCCGAAAGGAGGGTTCGAAAAAACTGTAATGTCTTTCAACAATTGCAGACGGTTCCATAATTTCACTTTAAATCCTCCCCAACGGGAGATAAGGAAACCGAGGATTAACAATTGGATCGGACGATACATGAGACGGTTCAACTCAAATTTCGTCTCGGAGGAAGCCAGGAAACCGACAACTGCAAAAAGAACCGTCGAAACAATAGTGAGGTTCAAACCGGATTCGTAACCCGAATCAAAGGACGCTTCGAGGATCGCAAAAAACAAGAGGTTAAAGAAAATACTGTTTGAGCCCCCACTCAGGCCGATCAGCACCAGATACCATCCTGCGTCGATCCAGGGCATGACTGCGGTTGGAAAAATGCGTTTCTGGCGAAGTGAGAGCATGTATACGATTGCACTAAAAACGGTGTACAGGACGAGTGTTAAATAAATAAGCAGTGCATAGCGACTGGGCTCGGAAGGATCAATAGAAATAACAACAAGAGCCGAGGCAGCCAGCATCACCCGCATTGCCGACACAAGAGGGAGATCTACCGAAGGCTCTGACAGAAGCCCGCTGCTGATACGATTTGTGTAGGTTAGGCGTTGAGTCAAAACGAGCCCTTCGCTAAACGCAAAGCTCAGGAACCAGGCTCTTCGCGGCCAGGCCGCTCGGGGAAAGCCCCAATACCGTTTCCGACTACGGCTGGGGACAGCAACCCTCGCACTTCCTTTATGCCGAAAAGGAACGACTGTTAGCCGTGCTCAGGGCTTTTGCCACCACTCATCTGGAACCCTAGTTGAGAGATACTTGAGAAACGCCTTGAGCGGAGTCGGTCAGATACGTTTTCCCAGGCTAACTGGCGATGTGAAACGAGAGTAAATAGGCCCAGTAATTGTTTGTCAAGTTAGGACGAGGTGAGTGTTGACAAACGTATCAGTTGTTACGCCTTCTTGCTAACACACCCTAATCGCAGTTAACCATCCACGGGATGCCGTAGCGATCTACACACATGCCAAAGCCGGAGGCCCAGAAGGTCTGCTCGAACGGCATCTGAACGGTGCCGTTTTCTGCTAATGAGTTGAATATACGTTTCCCCTCTGCCCGATCTTTGGTTTGGATCGATACAGAAAAGCCTTTTGGTTGTTGATACTGCTCGGGCGGCGCGTCTGAACCCATCAATACGTTCTCACCGATAATCAACCGTGCATGAAGAATCTTATCGCGCCATTCAGCCGGCACATGTTCCTCCGCCGGCGTGCCCGCGTGAGTCATCATTGCTTCGATCTTGCCGCCAAGACACTGAGCATAGAACTTAAATGCTGCCTCGCATTGGCCGTTGAAAAGAAGATATGGATTCAATTGCATATTGAACTCCTTTCGCTGGAGAGTCGATGATTAGAATGAACTCTTTGCTAAGACCTTAGCGTCGCGGTGCGGCGCCAGCCGCCACCGGCCATAGGCAACAAATGCTGCGAGCACGCCAACCACCAGGGGAATGAGCGCAAGTCCAACTCCATCGCCTATGATTGTCAACACTGTCGCACCAATCATGATGATCGCCAGCCCTGCCGCCGCCAATGGCGTGAGAGCGGGACGAATACGCAGCAGCCCGGGAAGGATTAGCCCGAGGGCGCCGAGCACCTCGCACACACCGATGAAGCGAATAAACAAGCCAGGCAGTTGCACCTGGTTCGGCGATCCCATCGACTTCAACACTTCTATCGGCAGGACCAGCTTTGTTCCACCGGCAAACAGGAAAAGGAGTGCGAGCAGCACCTGAATAATCCAAAAGACGATGTTCATAGTTCCTCCGCGAGCTAATTGAATTGCAGCCATTTGCCAAGGTCAACGACTGTGCGTTCTGCGCTTCGTTTGAATGAGTATCTCCTTTAAGAACTCTATCCATTCTCCCGTTCACTGGGCAGTCTGAAGGCGCAAGGGAACCAGCGCCCGCAGCCGATCATCGCGCAGATAAAGCCCAATCCAGATCAGCACGCCGAGAATGATTGGGAACACGATGGGAAACACGCCTTCACCGACGCGCACGTGTGTCGCAACTGCCCCGCCCAGGTAACCTGTCAGCAGGATCGCGCCCAGCACGGCTGTCCGCGGAATCAAATATAGAACCGTGCAGGCGAGCAAGACGATCCCGAGGGGAAGAATGACGCTCGCGGTATATCCAAGGTGGACGGTTGCCTCTACGACAATAGCTGGTCTAATCAATTTCATGATGCCGTCCATAAGCAGAAACAATGCGGGCAGGGCGCTGATGATAAGTCCGGCCCATGGTCGTTTCTTCAACCGTTGAGCATCGGAAGGTGATTCTCTCATTGACTTGTTCCGTTCGTTACGAGATTGGACATAGAAACTAAACCTGGGCCGTTGGTAGACCCGCAATTTCCAGCACTGGCCGGATCTCAATCGTACCCACGCGAGCTATCGGAATCCGTTCGGCGATCCCCATTGCTTCATCGAGATCGGTCGCTTCGATCAGGTAATACCCGCCCAATTGTTCGCGCGTTTCCGCGAACGGACCATCGGTCACGAGTTTTTTACCATCGCGGATGCGTACGCTGGTCGCGGTCGCAGTAGGGTGAAGCGGCCCGGCCGAGAGATACTGCCCGCGCGCCTTGATTTGTTGCGCGAGTTGGGCTGACTCCACATAACAATGTTCTCGCTCTGTCTCGCTCAGCGCCTGCTCGTCGAGGTAAACCAGTAACATGTATTTCATAATGTCCCTCCCTGGGTAAATCGAATGCCTGGCTCACAAATCGACACCTGGGCAATAAATTTTTTATTATCTCACATGCTTCCAAACACCAACGCAGCCGTTGATGGGGTGTATCGCTCCGATTGGGGCCGAATTGTGGCCACGCTGATCCGTCACTTCGGCGACTTTGACATGGCTGAAGAGGCGGCGCAGGAGGCCTTTGCGGCCGCTGTCGTTCAGTGGCCCACTGACGGCGTTCCTGAGTTTCCCCGGGCCTGGATCATCCAAACAGCCAGACACAAGGCCATCGACCGTATTCGCCGGCAGACCAGGCTTAAAGAAAAACTTGAGTCTTACGCAGAGTCCGGCTTAAGCCCAACCGTCGAGGAGCCAAATTACGACACCGATGAAATCCCCGACGATCGGCTGCGTTTGATCTTTACCTGCTGCCATCCTGCGCTTGCGCTTGAGGCACAGGTCGCCCTTACGCTGCGCACCCTGGGGGGTCTGGAAACCGATGAGATCGCCCGCGCTTTTCTGGTACCCACCGCGACGATGGCGCAACGCCTTGTCCGGGCAAAGAGGAAGATTCGCGACGCAGGCATTCCCTACAAGGTGCCCGACACGAATGATCTCCCCGCGCGACTGGACGCCGTTTTGACGGCAATCTACCTAATCTTCAACGAAGGGTACACCTCGACTCGAGGGACAGCGCTCGTACGGACCGACCTCTCCGCCGAAGCGATCCGTCTGGCGCGTCTCGTGATGGCTTTGATGGCTCCGCAGCCTCCGGCGGAAGTGACTGGTCTGCTCGCTCTAATGTTGCTTCACGACTCACGCCGCGGCGCCCGTTTAGACGAAGCGGGTGATTTGGTGGTACTCGAAGATCAGGATCGTAGCCGCTGGGATGCGCGGCAGATCGCCGAGGCATTGCCGCTCGTGGTCGAATCTCTCCGCAGAGGGGCTGGTCCGTATGCGCTACAAGCAGCAATCGCAGCCGAGCACTGCCGGACTGGCCGCGCCGAAGACACTGACTGGCTCCAGATAGTCCGGTTCTACGATCTTTTGGCGCAACAGCAGCCATCTCCCATCGTGTCGTTGAACCGCGCCGTAGCAGTGGCTATGCGTGACGGCCCGGAAGCAGGTCTCGCGCTGATCGATGCGCTCGTGATAACCGGTGACCTTGAAGGCTATCACCTGCTGCCGGCTGCGCGCGCCGATCTCCTGCGCCGATTGGGCTCAAGAGCGGAAGCGGCGAAGAGTTATCAGCAAGCGCTCGCCCTGGTGACCAATGAGAGCGAGCGACGATTTCTCAAGCGTCGGCTGCGCGAAGTGCAGCCGCAAATGGAATGACCTTTCTCGCAGCTCAAGACACCTGGTAAACCTGGATAGCCTCTTCGCGACCCTTCACCTGGACTTGGCCCATCGGGGTTGCTCCAGTCAAAGTTTTGCCGAGGTTTTGCCAGACGATTTCCGAGATCAGAAGTTGCGAGCCAAACTGCTTGTTGAGTTTTTCGATACGCGCGGCCAAATTCACGACATCGCCAATCACCGTATACTCTCGCCGCAGTGCCGAACCAATACTACCTGTCACGGCCTCGCCGGCATGCAAACCAATTCCGACCGTGGTTGATAGTACTCGCCCCTCAGCTACTTCCTTTCTGACGCGCGAAAGGAGGGGATAGACGAAGGGTGCGGGAGTGAACAGGGCGTAAATGGGGCCAAGAAACTGTGCTGCAACAATCATTCCCACTGTGGGAATACTCGTCTCTATAAAGGCACTCAAGTATTGCAACAGGGGAACTGCCTTTATTTGTTTCTTTATTCGCCGAGCGATTGCGGCGCGCTCGATGAACAGGCAGCCAAGCGTTGCAGCCATCGCAATGAGAACTGTAAGCAGGAAGGCTTTGAAGTTGCCATGGAATGCCTGCTGAAACTCCTCATATGCGAAAACCGAAAAAATCAGTATCACCAAAACTGAAGCCGTTACTGCTCCGATCAGTATTGTGATTCTCAGCTTGTCGCTCTTAAGAATCTCGAGCGCAAACTCTTCCTCAAATGCGCCCGAAATTGCAGTCGAGGATTTTCGTCGATGTAGTTTCATTCTGAGGGCCTCTCTGGTCGACTGACATCAACGCCGAATTCGCGGTAGGATTGCTGGTCTTCGAAGACTTTGCCTGCTACGTCCGTGATTATATTAGGAAGCCGTGGGTGGGCCAAGATAACGGGACTCCAAAGTTTGAACGGTGGAATCAATGAAAGATGGAAGTCATCTCTATGAAGTCGAGCGCCGCGTCTGCCATGCCGAGCGGCCTGGTTTTCGCATCAGCGAACTTCAGATTTCACCCACCCAAAGAGTACCCTGGCATTGCCACAGCAACGTGCAGGATACGTTCTATGTCATCAATGGCCACATCAGGTTGTTCCTGCGCGAACCCGAAGAGGAAGTGCTACTCAACCCGGGTGACACCTACTCCGTCCGCCCTAGTCGGCCCCACCTTGTAGTGAATGGCGGAGCACAATCGGCCACGTTCCTGGTCCTTCAGGGAATCGGTGAATATGATTACATCCCACTCTTCTGACTGAGAGTTTCGCGCAATCGACCACATAGAGTAAGCTAAGCTCAAGACTGCAATACCTTGTAAAAAACTTATCCGGGGGGATTTATGTCGAAAATGCGAGCTGTGCAGATCTCTAAGCCTAACGGTGCCTTTGAGCTTATTGAACGAGAAATTCCGGAGCCAGTTGCCGGCCAGGTGCGTATTAAGGTCGAGGCGTGTGGCATCTGCCACAGCGACTCGCTCACAAAGGAGGGGACGTATCCGGGGATTGAGTACCCGCGGATTCCGGGCCATGAGGTCGCCGGGATTATTGATGCGATTGGCTCAGGAGTTGTGGGCTGGACACAGGGCCAGCGGGTTGGCGTCGGTTGGCATGGTGGATACTGTGGTCACTGCGAGCAGTGCCGTCGTGGAAACTTTTTTGCCTGCCAGTGGGGCCAGGTAACCGGGATCACCTACGATGGCGGCTACGCCGACTACATGATCGCGCACTGGAGTGCTTTGGCGCTGATCCCCGAAGATCTTTCCGCGGTGGAAGCAGGGCCGCTCGTCTGCGCCGGCGTCACTACGTTCAACTCACTTCGTAACAGCGGCGCGCGCCCCAATGAGTTGGTGGCAGTACTGGGACTTGGTGGATTGGGTCATCTAGGTGTTCAGTTCGCTGTGAAGATGGGATTCAAGACTGTAGCCATCGCGCGGGGCGGCGACAAGGAGCCTTTGGCCAGGAAACTCGGTGCGCAGCATTACATTGATAGTCAATCGCAGGATCCCGCGGCGGAACTAACAAAAATGGGTGGCGCAAAAGTCATTCTCGCAACGGTGACGAACGCCGGCGCTATGAACGCGACGCTGGGTGGCCTGGGCGTTAACGGGCAGCTGCTTGTTCTGGGCGCTCCTCCTGAACCGCTTGCAGTGCCTGCTCTTCTGCTCCTCGGCGGTCGTCGTTCGGTCGACGGCTGGTACTCCGGCACGTCGATCGATTCGCAGGACACGCTTTCCTTCAGCACGCTCACCGGAGTGAGGGCCATGACCGAAGTGTATCCGCTGGAGCGCGCCGCTGAAGCCTATGAGCGCATGATGAGCGGCAAGGCACGATTCCGAGTCGTTCTCACAACAGCCGAGAACTGATATCGCGTGTTTTGGTTGCGGCTCTGCTGCGCTGTGTTCTCAGGGTCTCAGTGGTGAATTTACTCCGCAAACACTCACCACGGAGTCACAGAGATCACGGAGGATGCATCGAGATTCTCAAATTAGGACAACTAAAAGCTATAGCGAATCTGGGCTTCGATGCGGCGGTTGTAGGCGTTTGAGTTCAGACCACCAAAGCCGCCGAAATTTCCGCCGCTTGAGGTGGAGATTCCGAATAACTGCGAGCTGAGATTGCCAATCGGGTTACCATCATTCGTGTGGTTCAGCAGATTTTGAAAGTTCAGCGAGAAAGTCACGTTATAGCGCTTACCCGTCTCTGTAAAAGCATCGCTGCGTCCGCCGGCACCCCCAACCGCCCTGCCCGCACCGCCTAGAACCGCCCGCGGCGCTCCTCCACCTCCTGGACCGCGCCGGCCGTTCTGGAGAGAAGATCCGCTGCTCACTTCATTGCCGAATCCGAATGTCTTGCTGAGTCGCAGGTTGACCGTAAACGAGCCTGGACCAGCCCCGAAATTACGCGGGATGATCTGTTCCCCAGGCGTTGGGTTGGGATCGAAAGCACCAAAGCGCGTCAAGACTACGCCGGGTTTTGTAAGATCGGTGGCGAAGGCTGGTCGCTCGGTAAATAGAGTGTCGCCGTTTAAGTCCTGTCCGATGATGATATTAAAAGGACGGCCAGACATGGCGACCACAAAGGGACTCAAGCTCACGCCCCACGGTGCTCGGAAATTGCCGAACATTAGAAAACGGTGCCGCACATCAAGTGAGGACCGTCCATACTCGTCGCTCAGGTCAAACGAATTCGCCGGAAAAGTATTAGCGCCATCAGTGTCGCTGTTTGCTCTTCCCAAAACATAGTAGGCGCCGATCGTGGACGTACGCCCAAAGCGGTTCTGAACGTTGACGATCAACTGGTCCTGGTTGAAGCGCCCGGTCGACTCAAACTGGAACAAATTTTCATTGCCGAAGGGTCGCACACCGCTGTCTGGAACACCCGGCACGAAAGTCCCGGGCAGCGGAGCATTGATAGCCCGGCTGCGCAATAAATGACGAGAACGCGCATCGATAAAGCTCACCGCCAGAGTAAAGTTACGCGGCAGCTGACGTTCAAGACTTATCACCGACTGCAATGTGTAAGGCGCTCGAATGTGTTGGGCCAACTGGTAAATTGTCACAGGCGTAGCAAAAGCCGCGAGCGTAGGAAGCGATGGCACATTTGGAAACAAGTCCAACACGGCCGGATCAGTAACGATGAACTGCTGCTGATTTACGCCGTTGAAGCGATCCGCCTGCAGGGTCAGATTTTCTCCAACCCGGTCATAGAAAACCCCGAAGCCACCGCGAATGATCGTTTTAGGCTGGCGCTGTCCGCCCGCCGCGGGTGCCCAGGCAAAACCGAGACGCGGAGCAAAGTTCAAATTGCTTTTGATGTTGTCCTGATTCTCGTAGCGCAGGCCAAGATTCAGCGTCAGGTCCGGTCGCACCTTCCAGTCGTCTTGAACAAATCCGCCAAAATCGAGTTGGCTAACCTCCGCTTTGGGATTCCCTGCGGCGAGGGAGAATTGCGTGGCGCCTCCGCCCATCGCCCTTATCTGTTCAGGAGACAATCCCTGCTGTTGCAGCAACAGAGTGCGTTGATAGCGCTCGATACTGGTCGTTCCGAAACCGCCGGCGAAGGTCCACGTGCCACCAAAGTCTTGCGGAGACACGTCAGTTATGGCGACATGACGTAGCCTCAGTCCTACCTTTAGCGTTTGATGGCCCAGAGAAATTGAGGTGTTGTTCTGTAATTCCCAGTGGTTATTGATATTCGACGCTTGACCAACCTGTGAGCCGCCACCCGTAAACGCGTCCAACACGTTGATGGTGGGAACAGAGTTATTGCCATCCTGAGTCAAGGTCTGATGAATGAACTGAAAGTGCGCCTCGTTGACTATGGTCTTGCTCAGAATAGACGTCTCTGTCAATTGGGCGGTTTGCTCGGTGTTGGCCGTGTCAAACTCGCGTTCAGGTAGCGAGAAGCCTCCCACGCCAGTTAGATTTGTCGAGTGCGTGTAGGTGTAGCGTCCCACCAGCGTGTTGTTTCGATTGAGCTGATAATCAATACGCGGGCTGAAGGTAAGGCGGCGGTTTGGCGTTGGCACTGTTTGACTCAGCGTTGTGATATTGAGATTTGGATCGACAATGGTGGCGTTGACGAGAGCGTCATCGTCGATGTCGCGCTTTTCAAAATCGAGGAAAAACGAGGCCTTCTTTTTCGAAATTGGACCACTGAGATTGCCGCCGTAATTTCTCAGTTGAAACGGCGGACGATCGGGGGCGAACGGATTGCGCGAATTCAGGCTCTCGTCATTAAAGGTGAAGAAGCCCTGGCCGCGAAACTTGTCGGTGCCGGGCTTGGTGAGAATTTCGATGCGGCCAAAGCCCAGGCGATCATATTCCGCCGAAAACGGATTCGAGTTGATGCGAATTTCGCGAATTGAAGACTTTGGCGGTAGCCGCCCGCCGGTAAAACCGTCGATATATATTTGACCGCCATTGGGGCCGGCTGATGGTCCTGCCAGCGCCTGCAATGCCGCCGCGAGATCGTCCGGATCGTCGGGTAAGGCATCAAGATCGGCGCCTTTAACCACGAGGGCGCCGGCGTTGTTTTCGGGCTCCGTGCTTAATGTGGGACTCTCGTTGGTGACGGTAACCCTTTGTTCTTCGATGGTAACCTGAAGAGTGATGTTGAGCTGGCGGTTCGCGCCGGCAACAATATCAACTGCGGTATTTTCATAGAGAGCAAATCCAGTTGCTGTCGCGCGCAGGGTATATCGGCCCGGCAGCAACCGATTAATGGAATAGACGCCTTCGCCGTTGGTCGTAGTCGTCTGCTCCGCTCCACTCGCGCTGATTGCGACTATGCGTGCGCCCACGATGGCGCCACCGAGCTCGTCAAGAACCTGGCCTGTGAGCGTTCCACCGCTTTGTTGCGCAAAAGTGGTAGAGGCGCACAGGGCCACGATCACCAGGAGTTTAACCATCCTCTGTCTCCTTTTTTGCATTTTGTGCAGACTAAGCGCAGCCCTCAACAGTCGACTTGTCTCGCCCTCATTGGACTACCTCGAAATTGATCTTGTTGGACTCGACCATTGGGCCATCGCAACAGCCAACGCGGTGTTGAATCGATAGCTCGTAGTCGCCCGGAGGAAGCGGATCGTACCAACCATCCGGATCCAGCAGACCACCGGCATCCAGCGGTGCGTCATTGACGAGAATCAGCCAACTGATTACCGTCGGTTCGTTTGGTTTCAGCAGGATCGATTCGGGAAGAGACAGGTTCAGGCAGGCTTTGTCCTCTTGGGCTCGGTGCAATTCCTCGGATTGCCATTTCATGTAGGGCAACAATTGGCCGTCTTTAGTGATCTTGGGAAGATCCTGAAAAAAAGTGCTCGAGACGCACACGTTCAAAGGCTCACCTGAGGTGTTGGTCATCGTAATGGTTACAGGTATCTGCTCACCAACTCGGAACCGGTTCCTCGCTGGACCAAAAAGACCGCCACCGGTGGTGATGGACAACTTGATCGGCTGCAACTGATAAGCTGGTCCAACCGCCCCCTCGTTCGGCTGCGCCACTGCGATTTGTGCTTGAACATGCGCCAGATGCGAAACTGCAAGCGAAGCTCCAAAGACGAGTGCGATTCCGAGAATCGTTAGCGCAACTTTTTTCATGGCCCACCTGAATCTGGTAATTACTTACCTCCTCCGCTACTGCGGTGTTCACAGCTCTTAGCAGCACAGACTTTGATCAAGACTCGGGTGCCAAATTTGCACTTTTATTCCGCACTGTCATGACGCTGTCTGACTGCTAAGAGCTCGCTTGTGAAGCGCAAAAGATGTGCCGTTCTGGAACGCGATATATTTGCCGAGTAATCGCAGATAAGGGGTGTGGCGTTTTTGATTAAGGCAGGAAAGGAAGCCACAGGACGTGTCTTCGAAGGTTTCTTGCCTTGCCGTTTTTCCGTGTCCTACCTCAGTGTTCTCGGTGCCTCCGTGGTGGATAAAGCCTGAAGACCATTAACCACGAAGACACGGAGAACACTGAGAAAACAAAAGGATCAGAAACGTGAGTTCTAACCGAGAGCCTGAGTTGCGAATGAAGATATTAGCTATAACTCTCTACTGACCAACACTTATGCCGTTCCGGCCCATAGCTTTCGCGCGATACAACGCATCATCGGCTACTTTGAATAACTCTTCCCCCGCCGCTAGCGATTCCGCGGCCTTCGGGATTAAGCGACTCGTGATGCCAACACTGATCGAGAGCGTACCTGACGGGAAGTTGCGGGTCGCTAAAACCACTTGTTCGTTCACAACTGAAAGTCTTAGCTGCTCCGCGACCTCCACGGCTTCCTCCATTCGACAATCAGGAATTGCCACAACGAATTCATCGCCGCCATAGCGGCACGCGACCGCCCGCGCAGGAGTGTGACGGGCGATGAGCTGTCCGACTATCCGAACGGCGTCGGCTCCGGCAAGGTGCCCATACTGATCGTTTATTGACTTGAGCCGGTCAACGTCGAGTACTAGTACGGACAGGATGGATCCATCTTTCTTCGCCTGACTCACCAAAGTCGCGAGGTGAGATTCGAACGATTGCAGGTTATGTAAACCCGTCAGGTCATCAGTGATCGACAACAGACGCAACCGGTTTGCGTCGTCGGTCAATTTTGCGGCCACCAACCCGACCGTGAAGAAAAGAATAATTTGCACTATATCTCCCTCACGAAACTCGTGCAGCTGGAACAGCCTGGGGTTCGCCAGGTGGTAAAGGAACACAGAGCAGAGCGAAACAAATAATCCGCCAGCGAATCCGAATTCAGTGGCGGCGAGAATTATCGGCAGATAATAAAGGTGCTGGATCGGGACATCACCGGTTGCGCGATCCAGCAGCCCAATCAGAATGAGCCATGCCGTAATGAATGCCAGATAGTAGATTCTGCGTGACGAGCGGATCCCCTGATGAAGGATGACTCTGCTGGTAATTTGCATTGGCTATACAGGCCGAAAGACTGTTGCACTTTTTCCCGCGTGTGGCGCTTTTCGCACACACCTACCCTCGTTGCGCGGAATCCAACCCGAAATTCAAATCAAAGCAATTCTCGTGCAGTTACCGGCAGAATGAAGGCGAGACTCCAACAGAAGACGATCGCTCGGGTGTAGTGGGATGCCGAGGGACGAAACAGACAAATTGTAAGGTTAGGTGTTCTTTCGTGAGTTCGGTCTTGTTTTCGTGTGGCTACGTGGATCTGTTTTGCGGAGTTAGAAGAACCGATCCACTAAATCACACGAATAAAACAAAACACGGGCACTTCAAACGGGTCAAGTCTTTTAAATAACGCTCAGAATACAGTCGCAAGGTAACCGATGAGCGCGGCTTTGCACAAAAGCCGATGAGCGTGCCAGGCTTAGGCTCCCGCCTGCGAGGCAGGCTCATTGCCAGCTAAGAGCAAATCCGGCTCCTCTTCTTTGCGAAACTGGATTTCGTAAAGGTGAGAATAGAGGCCGCCGGCGGAAAGCAAAGCGGTATGAGTTCCATGCTCGACAATAACGCCTTTGTTAAGAACGAAGATAACATCAGCTCTTTGTACCGTAGCCAGCCGGTGGGCAATCACAATGGAAGTCTTGCCCTCCATTAACCGGTTCAGTGCCTCGAAGACCAGCTCTTCCGATGCCGCGTCGAGACCGGAAGTAGGTTCATCAAGGATCAGGATAGGAGAGTTACGGATCAGGGCGCGAGCGATTGC
>Ga0137403_10000180_pt4 | contig 61832 bp, 51 predicted proteins | sample CZOMad2_1_16fung_FD_122057 | JGI IMG/M metagenome (GOLD analysis project Ga0137403, IMG submission 122057) | Vadose zone soil fungal communities from Angelo Coast Range Reserve, California, USA - CZOMad2_1_16fungal (Hybrid Assembly) | ecosystem: Environmental > Terrestrial > Soil > Vadose zone...
ACAACGTGCCTTACGGTCTTCTGGCCGACACCTTCTTCCAGAAGGGCGATTACTCCATCCCTGAGTTGCTGGGTAAGGTGAAAGAACTGGTGCGCAAGGCGCCGGAACGTCCGGTGCCGGGCAAGCGCAATACCTCTCCTATCTGGATCGCGCTGAATGGCTCCGGACAGATCATCGTTACCTGCCCCAAGTGCCTGCGCTCATTCGATGTTGATTCCAGCCAGGTGAAAGAGGGAACGCACGAAACATCATGCCCATCCTGCACCAACAAATTCACGTTCAATATCGATCAGTTCAGTTTGCCGCAGTTCTTTGGCGCTGAGCTAGGCGCGGGACGCCCGAAAAGACGCGCCGCCAAACGCCGGTCAGCGCGGGGCTGACAGCTCATAAAAACCATACCCTATCCAAATGTCATCCTGAGCGATGCGCGAAAGAGCGCAGCGACCAAGCGCGAGTCGAAGGATCCCGAAGATTTTTCGGTCTCAATGCCGCATCAGGGAGTTCTCATAGAATCTGACCCAACTTGTTCATAAGCTCGTTGGCATTGTAAATTTGTACCTCTCACGTGCGCCCTCCCCGCATTTATCATTACTCAGTGCTGGACCTCAACACAGAAGTCAAATTCGTTAAGGGCGTAGGCCCGCGCATTGCCGAGTGGCTGGCGCAAAAGAACATCTCGACCGTCGAGGACCTGCTTTATTACCTGCCGTTCCGCTATGAAGACCGGCTGAACCCGCGCGGGATCGGTGAACTGCGCGCCGGCGAGATGGCCACCGTCATCGCCGAAGTCCGTAACTCCGCCGTCTTCCGCACGCGCAATGGCATGCCCATCTTTGAGCTCGTTGCGGGCCAGGGACGCTCAACCCTGAAATGCATATGGTTTCACGGCGAATATCTGCGTGACCGTTTTAAGCCCGGCCAGCTTGTGGCACTGTATGGCAAGGTGGAAGAAGGATGGAAGAGCCGCGGCCTGCAGATCAACCAGCCGCAGTTCGAACTTCTTGATGGAGGCGGCGAAGGCGAACTGGATCTGGAAAGTGCCAAGGACATCGAATCGCTTGAGGTCGGACGCATAGTGCCGATCTATGAATCGGCGGCGAATACAAAGCTCACCTCGCGTTGGTTCCGTCGCATCATTCATGGCGCTCTGGAAAATCTGGCGGCGGACATCCCCGACGGCATTCCGCCGGCGATTTCCCGGCGATTAAAATTGCTTGACCGCCGGCCGGCTTTTGCGCAAGTCCATTTCCCGCCTGAAGGCGAAGCTTTTACCGATCTGCAAAACCACGCTACTCCGGCGCACAAGCGGCTGATCTTTGAAGAGCTGTTCTTCCTTGAAGTGGGACTGGAGCTGAAGCGGCGCAAAATGCGCGAGCGCCCAGGCATTCCCTTCGCGCTCACAGACAGCGTTCGCCAGGCGCTGAAGAAAACGTTGCCTTTCAAGCCCACCGGCGCGCAGAAGCGCGTCTTGGGCGAGATTGCGCAGGACATGCAACATGCTTCGCCTATGCGCCGGCTGCTTCAGGGCGACGTGGGCTCAGGCAAAACGATCGTCGCACTGCAAGCGGCCGTCATCGCCATTGAGAATGGCTATCAGGTGGCTTTGATGGCGCCGACGGAAATCCTGGCCACACAGCATTATTTTTCAGCGCGGCGCATCCTGGAAGACGTGGCGGGCTATCGCATCCTATTGCTGACCGGTTCGCTGGATGAAGACATGAAGCGAAGCGCCCGCCGCCATATCGCGCGCGGTGACGTTCATCTGGTCATCGGAACACATGCGCTGATCCAGGAAAAAGTTGAGTTTCATAAGCTGGGCTTGGTTATCGTGGACGAGCAGCACCGCTTCGGCGTGATGCAGCGCTTCAAGCTGATGAAAAAAGGCGATGCCGAACCCGACACGCTGGTCATGACTGCCACGCCCATCCCGCGTACGCTGGCGCTCACACTCTATGGCGATCTGGATACCAGCGTGATCGACGAAATGCCGCCCGGCCGCACGCCCATCACCACACGCAAAATTTCCGACCAGCGCGCCGATGAGGTCTGGGACTTTGTGCGCAAACAGGCAAAGCTCGGGCGTCAGGCTTATGTGGTCTATCCGGTGATTGAGGGCGCGCCGGCGGAGCAGCAGGAAATGGAGTTTGCCGCCGAGCCAGCAGGCGCACGCTCGAAGACCGGCCTGAAGGCCGCGCTGCACATGTATGACGAGCTGCGCAAGAAAGTTTTTAAAGACCTGCGCGTCGGTCTGCTGCATGGCCGGCTAAGTCCGGAACAAAAAGAATTAACCATGCGCCTCTTCAAAGCTGGCGAAATTGATGTTCTGGTTTCAACCACGGTGATTGAAGTCGGCGTGGACGTGCCCAATGCCACGGTGATGGTGGTGGAACACGCGGAACGCTTCGGACTTTCACAACTGCACCAACTGCGCGGACGCATCGGACGCGGCGCGGCGAAATCCTATTGCGTTCTGATGACCGGAGGCAAGGTTTCACCCGAAGCCGACCGCCGCCTCAACGAGATGGCCCGCACGCAGGATGGCTTCGAGATCGCCGAGCTTGATCTCGAACTGCGCGGCCCCGGCGAATTCTTTGGTACCAAGCAGGCGGGCATGCCTGGGCTGCGCATCGCCAACATCTTGCGTGATCGTAACCTGCTGGAACTGGCGAAGGTGGAAGCGGCCAAGCTGGTGGAAGAAGCTGATCCGGAAATTACTCTTGCGGATCGCCAGCGCGTAATGCAGCATCTCCGCCAGCACTGGCAGCGAAGGTATGGGCTGGTGGAAGTGGGATGATTGTCTTCTACATCCCGACACCGAAGGTGGAGGGAGCCCCACAGTCCGACGAGATGTTTAGACCTGAACATTTTGCAAAAGAAGGCACTTCGTATCACTTGCATCTTTTACATTCGCAGCTGATTTGCGAAAATGTGCACAGCTGTAACTTGGAGACAAACGCGGCAATAGGGGTCCCTCGCTTTGCTCGGGACAAGGAAAGATGGCAACGATCTCAAAATCCGATCTCTACCGCTTGCTTCCCTCGGTGGACGAACTGCTCAAGAGTGCCACGCTGGCTGAGATGCTGGCCCGGGAAGGACAGCCCGTGGTGACCGAATCAGTCCGCGCCGTGCTGGCAAGCGTGCGCGATGAGATCAACTCGGGAACGCTGGCGACCAAGCAAGCGGTGGAACTTGCTGTTGGACACTTGCCGCAGGCTGTCTCCCGCCACCTGAGCCGCGCCATGGAATTTTCACTCAAGCCGGTGATTAACGCCACGGGCGTGATCCTGCATACCAATCTTGGGCGCGCGCCGCTGGCCGAGTCCGCTATCAGGCGCATCATTGAGGTCGCGGGCGGCTACTCGAACCTTGAATTTGATATTGCTGCCGGCGAGCGCGGCAAACGCGATGTTCATGTTGAGAGACTCTTCGCGCGGCTGCTTAACCAGGAAGGCGTCAGCGGCATTCGGACGGTGGTCGTCAATAACTGCGCGGCCGCGGTTATGCTGGCGCTGAATACACTGGCTGAAGGCGGCGAGGTCATCGTCTCGCGCGGCGAGCTGGTGGAAATTGGCGGATCGTTCAGGGTGCCAGACGTAATGGCTAAGTCAGGCGCGGTGCTGCGTGAGGTCGGTACTACGAACCGCACGCGACTGGCCGACTATGAAAATGCCATCACCGAAAAAACACGTCTGCTGCTGCGTGTGCATCGCTCCAATTTTGCCATCATCGGTTTTACCGAGCAGCCGACTCTGGAAGAGCTGGCTGCGCTGGGGCGCAAGCGCAATATCCCGGTGATGGAAGATCTGGGCGGCGGCGCCATGATTCCATTGCGAGCGCTGGGCGTCAATGAAAGCGGCGTGATGGAGAGCCTTCGCGCCGGGGCCGATCTGATTACCTATAGCGGTGACAAGATGCTGGGCGGCCCGCAGGCTGGCCTCCTCAGCGGACGCGAAGACCTGATCAAACGCGTGCGTTCCAACCCGCTCTTCCGCGCCCTGCGCGTGGACAAGCTGACCTACGCGGCGCTGGAAGGCACGTTGATGGAGTACAGCCGCCAGAACCACGATGCCATTCCGTTTGCCCGCATGATGCGCCTGCCCGCCGAGGAAATTCGCGCTCGCGCGGAAGCCCTGAAGGCGCAGCTTAGTAACGCCGCGCAGTTGAAGGCCGACATCATTTCTGGAGAGTCGCTGGTCGGAGGTGGCTCCGCCCCCACTTCTGCTCTTCCAACTTTCCTGCTGGCTGTTACCGTACAGTCACTGAGCGCCGACGAACTGGCGGCGCGGCTCCGGCGCAATGACCCGCCGATTGTTGCAAGGGTGGAAGAAGGCCGCGTGCTTCTTGATTTGCGCACCGTTCTGGGTCCCAGCGAAGATGCGGCAATCGCCGCTGCACTGCTCAATATTAGTGTTGCGGGCTAAATATCGAATGCAATAGCGCAGTTGCCAGCGTCCCGGCGAGCCGCTATATTTTCCCGATGGCTTCTTACATTGACTGGGTGCGCGCCTTTTGTCTCTCGCTTCCATATACCACCGAGAACGTTCAGTGGGAGCACGACCTGCTCTTTCGTATCGCGGGAAAAATCTTTTGCGTCGCAAACCTTGAGCCCGGCATGGGCCCGACGAAGATCGCCTTCAAATGCACGCCGGAGAAGTTTGCGGAACTTGTGGAAGTGGAAGGCATCATTCCGGCGCCGTACATGGCGCGAAACAGCTGGGTGGCGATGGTCGAAATAAACGCGCTGCGCCAGCCGGAAATCAAACAGCTGATTCAGCATTCCTACCAATTGGTCCTGGAAAAGCTGCCGAAAAAAACGCAGGCGGAATTGGGGGCGAAGCCTGCCGCGAAAGCAGCCAAAGCTAAACCGCGGCAGGCTGTGAAACGCCGGAAGTAATCTGCTCCACCGCCAGCCGCGCGGACTTGATGCAGTCCGGCACGCCGATTCCGTGAAAAGAATTGCCGATGATATGAAAGCCCGGCATGGTGGCGATGATCTTTTCCATCTCTGCCACGCGATCCAGATGCCCGGTTTCATACTGCGCCATGGCGCGGTCCCAGCGAAACGTGTGCGCGAATCTCGGCTCGGCCGTCAGCCCTAAAATCTCTTTCAGTTCCTGGCGGGCGAACTGCTGCAAGGCTTCGTCGCTGTGGGTGAGCAGATCAGGTATGCGCGAACTGGAAAAGAAGCAGCGCAGCAGTTTCATGTCGCCGGGCGCGCGGTGCGAAAACTTTTTGTGGACGAAAGTGCAGGCCATCAATTTGCGGCCTTCTGATCGCGGCACCAGGAATCCGTGTCCCGCAGGCAGGTCAGCCTGGTCATATGCCAGTGCAACTGCAGCGGTCGATGTGTACTCTATTTTGGCGAGCCCTTCGATCAGCGCAGGATGAAACTGCCGCAACAGTCCTGCGGCCGCGGGCGCAGGCACAGCCAGCAGCACGTCCTGAAATCTTTCATTGATTCCAGCGGTCTCAATTTGCCAGTCATCATTCACGGCGCGCAGAGATAGATTTTGCTGCCGCAAACGAATGGAAGCCTGCGGCAACGTAGCGGTCAGCGCTTCCACCATCTGTTGCATCCCGTTCTTCAATGAAGTAAATAGCGGCTGAGGCTTTGTCCCGGGTAGGGCTTTGGATCGCGCTTTGGCCTTCAATGTCGCACGCACCAGGCTGCCGTGCTGGCGTTCCATCTCAGCAAAGCGGGGTAGCACGGCGCGAATGCTGAGACGCTCAGCATTGCCGCCGTAAACACCTGCGAGCAACGGCTCGACTACACGATCGACCATCTCCTGGCCGAAGTGGCGACGCACAAAGTCGCCCACGGGTTCGTCACCGGTATCTTTTCGCGCAGAAGAAAACAGTTCCGCCGCTATGCGCAGTTTTGTCTTGAAGGAAAACAGCGGCGTTGTCGCCATGGGCCAGATACGTGTCGGGACCATGAACTCCAGTCCATACGGGATGAGTACAAGTTTGCCTTTGACCAGTATGTAGGTTTTGCGGCCGGCGTCATTCGAAGGAATCAGTTGATCGCCGATGCCAAGTTCCTGGCACAGGCGCAATGCGTCTGGCTTGACGCTGAGGAAAGAATCAGGGCCGGCTTCAATGACAAAGCCGTCATGGCGTTCCGTCTGGATTACGCCGCCAAGGCGGTCAGATTTTTCAAACAAAACCCATTGCAGGTCTGCGCCGGCACGGCGAGCTTTTTCCAGATAGAAAGCCGCGCTCAGCCCCGCGATGCCGCCGCCGATGATGGCGATTCTCTTCATGCCAGCGAGACTATCCCCGAAGCCAGCGCCATGCGCGTTGATGCAAGTTTGGCCAATGCTGCCACGAACGTGGCTGAGGTGTTCAGCGACTCAGGCCGCCACATCTTGAGTTGCTGTTCGTGGGCAAACTGATGGAAGCCGATATCAATATCGTAGAGCACTTCAACGTGGTCGCAGACAAACCCAATGGGAGCAATCACCACGCCGTTGTGACCTTGCTTCTTCATTTCGAGCATGGCGCTTTCCACGGTCGGGCCCAGCCACGGGCCGCCGGTCATACCCTGGCTCTGAAAAGCAAAGTGCTGCAACTCCGACGTGAGTCCGGTGACCTGGCGGCCGACAAGTTGCGCAGTTTCCTTGGCCTGCTTTTCGTAGGGGTCGCCGGCTTGAATGGTGCGCATGGGCACGCTGTGCGCCGTAAAGATGACCGGCAGCGCGCTTCCCATTTCCGCGCTGGCATCACGCCAGACCGGCTCCAGGCGCTCCACAAAAGCCTGGATCAGCAGGGGATGGTCATGCCATGATTCCACAAATTGGACGACCATGCCCGGTTTGCGCTCGTCTGCCAGCGCCTTGCTATAAAGTCCAACGCTGGTGGAAGAATTCTGCGGCGCAAGGCAGATAGCCACTATCTTATTTACTCCGCTGCCAACCATCTGCTGTACGGCGTCACTGATAAATGGCTTCCAGTTGCGCATGCCCACGTACACGGGAAGGCCGAGCCTTGATTGCAGCGCCTCCGCCTGGTGCATGGTGATCTCCGTCAAAGGCGATTTGCCGATAAGCGAATAGCGGTGCGTGATTTCCTTTATTACTGCGTCGGGTACAGGCCGGCCGCCGGTAATATGTTTCATGAACTGAGGAATATCGGCAGGCGACGAAGGGCTGCCGTGGGCAAGAAGCAGGATGGCTGATTTTGGACCACTCATCGAGTACGTCTCATGGGGTCGCTCCGGCAGAATAAGCTGCGCTTAATTCTCTAACAAAACTTACGAGAGCGCGAACATTTTCCACCGGCGTTTCCGGCAAAATTCCATGTCCTAAATTAAAGATGTGCCCGGGACGGCCCGCAGCCTGGCGCAGGATGGCATCGGTGCGTGCGCGCAGTTCCTTCTGCTCGGCGAAGAGCAGCACAGGATCAAGGTTCCCTTGTACCGCGCCCTGAAATTTCAGGCTGCTCCAGGCGTGATCAAGCGGGAAGCGCCAGTCCACGCCGATCACGTCAGCGCCGGTTTCCTTCATGGCCGGGAGCAACGTCGCCGTGTCGGTGCCGAAATAGATGATGGGAACGCCGGTCTTCCTGAGTCGCTGTACCAGGTCAGTCGAGAACGGCAGTACGTACTGGCGATAATCCTCCACGCTCAGGCAGCCCACCCAGCTATCAAAAATCTGAAGCGCGTCGGCGCCGGCCGTGACCTGCTCCGCGGCGTAAGCGGCAAGAACTTCAACCAGCTTACGCATCAGCATCTGCCACGCAGCGGGTTGCGTATACATCATTTTTTTTGTATGGATGTAACTGCGCGAACCGCCACCTTCAATCATGTAGCTGGCCAGCGTGAAAGGCGCGCCGCAAAAGCCGATGACCGGCAGCTTGTCACCGAAATGCCTGACCACGCGACTGACTGATTCGGCCACGTAGCCGAGTTCGGCAGCGCGGTTGGTGACCAGCGCGTCTATATCTTTCGGAGCGCGCAACGGACGTTCGATGACCGGGCCTTCGCCGGCTTCAAAACGAAACGGCATGCCCATGACTTCCAGAGGCAGAAGCAGATCGGCGAAGATGATAGCCGCGTCAACGTCCAGTTTTTCCGCGGCGGTGATTGTGACTTCAGCCGCGATTTCCGGGGTCTTGCAGATTTCCAGGATGGAGTGATTTTTGCGCACAGCCCGATATTCGGCCATGTAACGGCCAGCCTGGCGCATGAGCCAGATCGGCGTCACGTCAACAGTCTCACAGCGGCAGGCGCGGACAAATCTAGAGTTGGGCGCGGACATTGTTCCATCAAATCTACCATGGCTTTCCTGAAACCTCGAAGCGCCTCTGCTTTTCGCTAATTGCTGTCTGCCACCTGCCTCTATTGCACGTTAATGTTCCTGCTGCTGGAAAAACTCCTGCCAGTGCTGTCCCAGGCTTTAACCACCATAAAATGCGCTCCCTTGGCCATGGGCACGTCGGCAGTGATCTGTGAGGTGTTCGGGGAATGGAACACCAGCTTGTTATCAACATAAATCTGCATGGTTGTAATAGGCGCCGTGGATTTGGCCGCAGCCACAACGTGTACAGGTGAAGTCACGTTTGCGTTTTGCGCGGGAGAGCAGATGTTTACGGCGAAGTTAGTACTCTCCGTACAGGGCGGCGCAATTGTGGACAAGAAAAAATCATTGCGGAAGCTCTGCCCGTTGCTCCAGGACTTAACCTCCAGCCGGTGGTTGCCGAGCGCAAGCGGAAGATTCGTGTCAATGTTGCCTCCTGCAACCTGGAAGACAAGTTTGAAGTCGAGATAGATCTGGCTGACGCTTACGGCTGTGGACGACGTGGCATGGGACACAATGTGCGTCGGTGACTGCCCTACGGCGCCGTCAGAGGGATGACACAACGTGACACTGTGATCGGTCGTGCTGAACCGGCATGGACTGGTGGGAGTCGTGTTGAGCGCAACCCATACACCCGGCGATCCCGCGGGAGGATTAGCCGAGGATCCTGGAAGGCCGTCAATGAAGGCCAGGTCAAGCTTACCGTCGTGATTAAAGTCGCCTACCACAGCATGCGTGAGCCCACCCGGAAGCGGTGCGTTCAGAGGCACTGTGGTTACTTGAGAAGGGAACGTGCCGTCCGCATTCTGGCGCGCGATCATCAAAGTTATAGTGGTAGGAGAGTTGGCGCCGGAGAAATCCGCACCTACAGCAATCAGGTCCTTGAGGCCATCACTCTCAACGTCAAAAGACGCGGCTCCCGGTATATCGCCATCAACGACGATGTTGTCGACACCCTTAAAGGTACCGTTGCCATCGTTGATAAATGACTGAACGCCGGTACAGGGAGTATGGCAGCCGGAATATGGGAGCATCGCGTCTGAAAGCCCGTCCTGATTGATGTCCACCGAGATGAGGTCTCGCGCTACGGAGTTCTGGCCGTTTAAGTGATCGGTAAAGGTGCCGTCGCCATTCCCAACCAGCACTCCCCAGGCGCCGATCTCCACGTCAAAGCCGCCGCAGCATTGAATGTAATAGAGGTCGTCTTTGCCGTCGCGATTGAAGTCGGCCCAGGCGATTTTCGTGATGAGATACTGGTGTTCGCCGGCCTGCGACGGCTGCCCAAAACCGCTGGTAACCTTCTGCGCCAGAACTCCGCCGGTGCCGTTGCCGAGACTTACGTACACGGCGTTCACCGGAGAGTTGCTTGAAGTAGCAATGTCAGGGTTGCCATCGTGATTGAAATCGCCTACAGCGATTGAATTGGCATTGGGCGCTCCGGCGATGTCGTGATGGGCTTGGAATGTTCCATCGCCGTTCCCAATCAGTATGGAGATGCTGTGCGCGGCGTCTGCTCCGCTGTTCACGACTACCAGGTCCATCTTCCCATCTTTGTTCCAGTCCACCGCGGCTACATCAACGGGCGAAGGCCCCGTGGCAAAATCAACATGCGGACGGAAGGTGCCGTTACCATTGTTGATCAGAATGGAGACCGTATTGGCGCTGTTATTGACTGTAGCGAGATCAGGAATGTGGTCGCCATTAAAATCAGCCACAATAAGCTGGGCCGGTCCCGAACCGACTGGATAACTTTGCGTGGTAAAACTCTGGCTAGAACAGGCGAGCGACAGAAGCAGACAAAACGCGGTAGCGACGAGGCGCTTCATGGTAACTCCAATCTGGGGAAACGACTCATGTGCTGGGATGTACTAATTAGTAAACAGGGTTGCTGCTGAAAAGCTCAATAAAAGTTACTTAGCACTGATTAAGAGGAATCGTTACGATCGATGTCCTTTTCACTTCGCCTGTTCCGCGAGATTCAAGATTTCAGAATTGCCGCAGTAAGATTTTTTGGTTTTTTCGTGGCTCCCGCGTCTCGTGTTAGTTTAGGTCTGCATGAAAAAGAAAATTCTGCTGGCCTGGAGCAGCGGCAAAGACAGCGCGTGGGCCTTGCATGTGCTGCGCCAGCAAAACGAGTATGAAATCGCCGGGCTGATGACGACGTTCAATGCCGCTTTTGATCGTGTTGCCATGCACAGCACGCGGCGCGCGCTGGTGGAAATGCAGGCTGAAGCAGCCGGACTGCCGCTGATCGCCGCGCCGATTCCGTGGCCCTGCTCCAATGCCGACTATGAATCGGCCATGAAGCACGTCTGCGATCAGGCGCTGGCGCAAGGTATCACCGCCATCGCGTTTGGCGACCTTTTTCTTGCCGACGTTAGAGCCTACCGTGAGCGCCAGTTAAAAGACACAGGACTGGAACCGCTGTTTCCGATCTGGGGCATTCCCACGCCGTCGCTGGCGCGGGAGATGATCAACGCCGGGCTGCGTGCAAAGCTTGTCTGCGTGGACCCCAAACAAATATCTCTGAACTTCATTGGACGCGAGTTTGACCAGACATTCCTCCATGATCTTCCCGCCGGTGTCGATCCCTGCGGAGAAAATGGAGAGTTCCATTCCTTTGTATATACCGGGCCGATGTTCAACCGCGAAATCACAATCGTAACCGGCGAGAAGGTTGAACGCGATGGCTTCTGGTTCTGCGACGTACTGCCTGTTGTTGACACGCCTTCATAACGCGGTCGATAGAATCGTTAGCGCTCGCGATCTGGCACAATCCGACCGAATGAAGTTATTGGTATCCAAGTGGCGGGAGGAACATTGCTTGAAGTCTTATCTCAGGAGTGGACTTCATGGATTGGATTGTTGTTGATTGAGCGGTCCGCCAAGCGCCTTATATAAGGATATGACCGCCACGTACACATCTCTCTCGGCTTCAGCCACGCCATCTTCGGCCTGCAACTGTGTGCGCTCAGCATCCAGCAATGAAAGGAAGTCGATGACTCCTTCCCGGTAGCGCAGTCGAGCGATATCAGCAGCGCGCTTGCTCTCGCGGGCCTGGTCATTGAGCTTGACCAGGCGTGCCTGCTGTGCGCGGTAATTGGCCAGAGAATTTTCCGTTTCTTCCAGTGCCCGGAGCACAGTCTCTTCATAGAAAGCCAGCGCTTCTTCCGTGGATGCCTTTGAACCGCGCACTCTCGCACGCGCTCTGCCCAGGTCGAACGCGGACCAGGAAATGCCGGGTGAAACGGACCACGCCGCGGACTCTGGCATCAGGAAAAGGTTGCCGCGTCCCGCAAGAAAACCGAGAAACCCGGAAACGCTGACCTTGGGGAACAGACCGGCGACTGCCACACCTTGCAGTTCGGTTGCCTCGGCCAGCCTGTGCTCGGCGGCGCGGACGTCGGGACGGCGTCGCAACAGCTCTCCGGGATCACCGATGGGCAGCGCCCGGGCAATCGCCGGATAAGTGCGGGGTGAAAGATCTGCTTTCAGCTCTCCGGGCCGCACACCTGTAAGAACTGACACCCGGTACGTTGCCCGAGATGCTTCGTATTGAAGAGAAGGAATTGTCGCCTCAGTGGCGGCTACTCGAGCGGCAGCGCTGGCAACGTCCTGTTCTTCACCTACGCCGGCATCACGACGCAACTGTGTGAGGCGCAGCGTCTCACGCTGGTTTCCCAGGCTGCGTTCGGCGACGGCCAGCCGCCATTGCGCTCCACGCAGCTCAAAATAGTTCCTTGCGAGTTCAGCCACCGTGCTGATCTGAATATCACGCAAATCGGCGGCAAATGCCTGCGTGTCCGCTCGGCCTGCCGCCACGTTGTGACTGACTCGGCCGAAGACATCCAGCTCCCAGAACGCATCAAAGCCTGTTCGAAAGGTATTGACGGTGATGCGCTGGTCGGAGAAGCCGGGAATCTGCTGCTTACTGTATTCGTAGGAAACGTCGGCCGGGACTATCGGGTAGCGATCCAGCTTTCTTTCGTCGTAGATGGCGCGGGACTGGCTAAGCCGGGCGCGAGCGATCCGGATGGTAGTGTTCGCTGCCAGCGTCTGCTCCACCAGCGAGTCGAGCACCGGATCATCGAATTGCTTCCACCATTGGGCATTGATCGGCGCATTGCTCACCAGCTCCGGATCAGCGGAGTGATAGGTAATCGCAGGAGGTTGCGGCGCCTTGTAATGTGGCCCCACGGCGCACCCCGTAATGAGAAGCAGAAATGCAATGCCGAATGATTTTGTGAAATGAATTGCCATGTTATGCCTCCCGGGAACCTGCCGGTATGAGGTTTGTAGTCACTAACGATTTCTTGTTCTGCCGCGCCTCGACGAACTTCTGAATGACCACGTAGAAAACTGGGGTCAGAACCAGGCCGAAGGCCGTGACGCCGAGCATGCCGAAGAAAACTGCGATGCCGATTGCTTGCCGCATCTCTGAGCCCGCACCCGAGGACAACACCAGTGGAACCACGCCCATGGTGAACGCAAGCGAGGTCATAAGAATGGGCCGCAGGCGTAGTCGGCAGGCTTCCAGCACCGCGTCCACCGGGCCTAGGCCTTCCAGTTGCCGTTCCCGCGCAAACTCCACGATCAGAATCGCGTTTTTGCAAGCAAGGCCGACGAGAACAATCAGGCTGATTTGCGTGAACACATTGTTGTCACCGTGCGTGAGCCAAACGCCGGCGATGGCGGAAAACAAAGTCATGGGCACGATCAGAATCACAACCAGCGGCAGCGACCAACTTTCATATTGCGCCGCCAGCACCAGGTATACGAGGAACACGGAAAGCGGAAAGATATAAACCATCGTGTTGCCGGCAAGAATTTTCTGATAGGTGAGCTCGGTCCACTCAAACTTCATGCCGTTGGGCAATTGATCATTCAGGAGCGTGGCCATGGCCGCTTCGCCCTGGCCGGAGCTGTACCCCGGCGCGGGCGCGCCATTGATTTCAGCGGCCGGAAAACCGTTGTAATGCATGACTCGATCCGGCCCATAACTTGGCTGAACTTTCACGACCGAACCAAGAGGAATCATTTCTCCGCCGGCATTTCTGGTTTTCAGACGAACAATGTCTTCCGGATGCAGCCGGTACGGCGACTCTGCCTGCACATTGACCTGGTATGTGCGGCCAAACCGGTTGAAATCGTTCACGTAAAGCGAGCCCAGGTACACCTGCATGGTGTCGAAAATATCGCTGAGCGGGATGCCGTAGGTCTTGGCCTTCTCCCGGTCCACGTGCGAATCAATCTGCGGGACGTTAATATCAAAACTGGAGAACAGGCCTGCGAGTGCCGGTGTTTGATTACCTTTTCCTAAAACAGCTTTTGTCTCACCATAAAGCGCTGGCAATCCTGCGCCGTTGCGGTCCTCTATATAGAGTTTGAATCCAGCGACAGTACCAACGCCCTGAACCGGAGGCGGAGGAAAAATGGCGATGAACGCTTCCTGAATCGCGGCAAATTGCTGATTGAGACTTGCGGTAAGCGCATTGGCTGAGAGGTCAGCGGATTTGCGCTCCTCAAACGGCTTGAGCGTTACAAAAACAATGCCCGAGTTGGGACTGTTGGTAAAACCATTGATCGACAAACCAGGAAACGCGACCGCGCTTTGCACCCCCGGATGTTTCAGCGCAATCGCCGACATCTTGCGAATGACATCTTCCGTACGGTCCAATGTTGAGCCGTTGGGCAGTTGGGCCAGTGCGACCAGATATTGCTTGTCCTGCGTGGGCACAAAGCCTGTTGGCACTCGTGAGAAGCCGACTCCTGTTACGACGACCAGCAGAGCGTAAACGGCCAGCGCGACCGCGCTCGTCCGCAAAGTACGCTTCACCAATTTGCCGTATCCGCCGGATGCCCGCCCAAAAAAGCGGTTGAAAGGTTTGAAAAACCAGCCGAATGCAAAATCAATAGCGCGGGTCAGCCGGTCTTTCTTTGCTTCACGCGGCTTCAAGAGCAGCGCGGCCAGCGCGGGGCTGAGGGTCAGCGAATTGAAAGCAGAGATCACCGTGGAAATGGCGATGGTGAGAGCGAACTGCTTGTAGAACTCTCCGGAGAGGCCTTTGATAAACGCGGTGGGAATAAAAACGGCAGAGAGAACGAGAGCGATCGCTATGATCGGCCCACTCACTTCTTCCATCGCTTTCACTGTGGCTTCACGGGGCGGGAGTCCTTCTTCGATGTGCCGTTCTACGTTTTCAACCACCACAATCGCATCGTCCACCACAATTCCAATCGCGAGCACCAAGCCGAACAAAGAAAGAGTGTTGAGCGAAAAGCCCAGCGCGAGCATGATGGAAAACGTTCCAACCAGCGACACAGGAAGGGCCAGCAACGGAATGATGGAAGCCCGCCATGTTTGCAGAAAGATTAACACCACCAGCGCCACCAGCAATAGGGCTTCAATAAAAGTGTGGCCCACCGCCTCAATCGACTGGCGCACAAACACCGTGGGATCGTAGACAAAACTGTATTCCACGCCCTGGGGAAACGATTTCTTCAGACGCGCCATTGTGTCACGAACCTGCTGTGAAGTCTCAAGAGCGTTGGAACCGGGTCGCTGCGATATTGGGATGGCGACGGCGGATTTATTGTCGAGCAAACTTCGCAGCGCGTAACTGCTGGAGCCGAGTTCCACGCGCGCCACATCGCGAACACGCGTAATCTGCCCGTCGGCTCCCGCGCGAACGATGATGTCGCGAAATTCTTCTTCTGAAGTCAGCCGCCCCTGGGTGTTTACCAGTAGCTGGAATGCGGTGCTTCCGGTATTGGTAGGAGGAGCGCCGAGAACTCCTGCCGCAACCTGCACGTTCTGTTCGCGGATCGCCTTCACCACGTCTGTGGCGGTCAAATTGTGCGACGCCAGTTCATTCGGGTTCAGCCAGATTCGCATGCTGAAATCGCCAGCGCCGAAAATCTGCACGTTGCCTACACCGGAGATGCGATTCAGTTCATCCTTCACTTGCAACACAGCCAGGTTGGCTAGATACAAAGTGTCATAGCGGTTATCCGGCGAGTGAAGGTGAACCACCATGAGCAAATCCGGAGAAGTCTTCTCCGTAGTCACGCCCAGACGCTGAACTTCCTGCGGAAGCCGGGGCAAGGCCTGCGATACACGGTTCTGCACCTGCACTTGCGCCTTGTCCAGATCAGTGCCCAAACCAAATGTGACCGTCAGCGTCATCACGCCATCGGCCGTAGCCTGCGAGAACATGTAGAGCATGCCTTCCACGCCGTTGATCTGCTGTTCCAGCGGAGAAGCCACGGTGTCCGCAATCACGGTTGGATTAGCGCCGGGATACGAAGTCCGCACTACCACGGTTGGTGGAACTACTTCCGGGTATTCACTCAGCGGCAGCTTCAGGTAAGCTAGCGCGCCAATGACGAAAATGATGATCGATACTACTGCGGCAAAAATGGGACGCTTAATAAAGAAATTGGAAATATTCATGGTTCCAGCCTCGTCTTGCTGCTATGCCGGCACATCCGGATTGTTCCGGAATCGCCATGTTTACGGCTTGATGGTGGATGATGTTGTGGCCCGAGCGGCGGTCGGATCGCCGGCCATGCCAACGCGAACCGGCGCGACTACCACTCCGGGACGTACCCGCTGCAACCCATTGACGACGATCAGATCGCCATCATGCAGTCCGTCGCGGATTACGCGTAAACCATCCTTCATGGGGCCCGGCTTTACGATGCGATACTCCAGAGCGTTATTCTTGTCGAGCGCAAGGACATATTTTTGATTGAGGTCGGTGGCAATGGCTTCGTCCTTCGCCAGACATCCTCTATATGTGCCATTGCTCTGAATCTTGAGCCGGGCAAAAAGGCCCGGCGTGAGGGCAAGATCTTTGTTGGGAAGTGTGGCTCGGACGCGAATGGTACCCGTGGATGAACTGACCTGGTTGTCAACGAAGTTAAGACGGCCAATATGGGGAAATCCTTCCTCGTCGGCCAGGCCCAGTGCGACCTGGCTCTTAAGTTCGTGCGAGTTTCCCCCGGTGGTTTGTTCAGCTACCCGCGCATACTTCAGGAAGGTCTGTTCATCGGCATCAAAATACGCATAAATCGGATCAAGGGAAACAACGGTCGTTAGCGGTCTTAGCTGCGCCGGTCCGCTGCCCACCAGGTTTCCCGCGGTGACTTCCGCGCGACCAACACGCCCGGTGATCGGAGCGGTGATGCGTGTGAACTCAAGATTCAGCTCCGCGCCTTTGAGCGCAGCTTGCGTCGAGGCAATGTGCGCTTCTGCCTGGCTGCGCGCCGCTGCGCGGCGGTCATATTCCTCCGCCGACATCCCGTTATTGTTGTGCAGGCGCTCCGCACGCTCGAAATCGCTCTGGGCGCGCGAAAGCGCTGCCCTGGCCTCGGCCAGGTCGCCCTTCAAACGATCTACTTCGGCCTGAAAAGGGCGAGGATCAATCTGGAACAGGAGCGCGCCCTGGCGAACGATAGTGCCTTCCTTGAAGTTGACGCTTTCAAGATAACCGGAAACTCGGGGGCGGACTTCAACGGTGTTAACGGCTTCCAGCCTGCCGGTAAATTCATCCGTCTCACCGAATTGCCGACATGCGACTTGCGCCACGCTCACCTGTACCGGCCCCTGGGGCTTGGACTGGGCCACGCTGGCGCATCCTGCGAGCAAGCCTATAATCGCTGTCGCACTAAAAAAGACCATTAATTTTCCAAACGCTCTGCCAGACTGCTGCTTCCTGAAGCTTCCACGTGAATCTGTTTTGGTTGTGTCCCGATAAGCTACAATCCAGCTGTTCGTCCATAACGTCTTTATTCCTGATGGCATGAATCTCTCCGATAATGAAACCGAACGAAATCACGGTTGTGTCTTCCCGTGAATTGAATATTTAGATGTTTATCTAAATGTCTAGATTCAAAAAAGATTGGTTTTGCGGGATTGTTAACAAAAATACTGCTAAATGCTGCACAGGAAGGGCGCGCCAAAGCATCTTATGGTCATGGCCGGAATATCAGCTGCAGAAGCGGCGTTAATCGGGAAGGCACTAGGCGACCCAACCCGCTTGAGCATTTACTCCCATATCGCGAACCGCAGTAAAGGGCTGTTCTGTGGGGAACTGGGTGATTGCCATGCGTTCTCAATGGCAACGATCTCGCATCATTTGCGAGTGCTCACGCAGGCGGGATTGATCTCTTCCCGTCGCAGTGGCCAGTATATCTTTTACCGGGCCATTCCCGCACGACTGGTGCAATATCGGAGTTACCTGGCAAAGGTTGGGAAAAGAACCGTTCGTACTAAACCTAAACGAGACGCATGATTAAGGCCGCAGCGCTGCAGTGAAGAAAACTTGGCATTTCAAAAAACTGCTCTGCCGAGATTCTGGCGGAGAGGGGGGATTCGAACCCCCGATAGAAGTGTTAGCCCCTATAACGGTTTAGCAAATGTATCCCTACCCTTCGCTCTCATTCGGAATCAATGACTTATGCGCATGCCAGGATGTCTAAAACGGACTGATTAGCTCTCATTCGGCAGCTGCTGTGCTCCGATTTGTGCTCCAGTCCGCCGATTTTACGTCACTTCGCTAGAAAGCGAAGCCAACGCGGCGGCGGGCCGCGAAGAGAGTACCTTGGACAGCAGCGCTCTCAACAGCGTGTTCCGTGTCCGGCGTCAATGTTGAGAAGATCGCGCGGCCAGAACCCATCATTTGTTCCGAATCCAAAGATCACGGTGAAAGACATCTTGCGGAGTTCTCCAAGGGATAGTCGGGTGGAAGGATTCTACCATCCTTCGCTTGCACTCGGATCCCGTGCTAAAGGTAGCACTCCGCTAGAGTTGGATGGCAATGGTTTGTCCATTCTTTAAGAACGGTCTTGTGTCCGTGAATGCTGTCAAATGAAGGGCTTGGACGAAGCGCACTCTCGCCTCCCGTGACCACTCTCTCAGCCCCTGCAAAACTTCTCCATCAGATATCGTGTCCCTCCATGAGCCGATTGCGCAAAGAAGGTAGATGTCCGCACCTCAGCTTTCCAGAATGCGGTTCACTCCCGAGGCGTCAGTCAGATCGTGATTAGTGAAATTTAGCTGGAGAGGCGAGAGAAATTGGGCTATTGTCCTAATTCTTGTGGGGCAACTAAGCTGCCAAACCCGCCTTTATTTGCAGCGCTAAGGCGAGAAAAGCAACTTAGGACACTACCCAATGTCTTTTAGATTTGCTTTTTGTGACCTTCATCGTATACTTATCGCCCATTTTCCCGCAAGGTTGCATCGCAAGGTAAGACGCTGAATGAGTTACGTCATAAGAGATCCTGCTGAAAAAGAATCTTATCGCAAAGCCCTGGCTGCAGAGCTTTTCAATTCGCAAGAGCAACTGTGGGTTCCTTTTCTAGGCGCCGGCGTTTCCGCATCGGGTAAACCAAATCCTTCCGTGTCTGCCCGCGAGGTTAGACCTGAAATTGATGCGGCGGAGAAGTATCTGAGTGAGAAGCTCGGTCTCAGTCCCAGGTCATTGTTTTTTATTCGATGCTCTTTGGAGTTGGCGCTTGAACTGGAAGAACTAAGCCGACAGGCCAGCGCGGACATACAGAATACTTTGAAAAACCAGGTGCATGTGCCTACTGCCGCTGAGTTGATCGAGCTATTCCGCACGGGAAGCGGCTTTGAATGGCCGGCCGGCTGACCTTTCGCAACACCTGGGCTTTACCGATAGTGCTTTAAGTGCTCCGCGCGGATCTGAAGGATCAGCCTACTCCCTGGAGGAAATCAGTCTAATGCTCAGAGTTCTACCGGAGCCAGCTGCGACAATCGTGGCGACCGCAGCTTATACGGGCCTGTGACTTGGCGAGCTACGAGGCCTGGAGTGGGAAGCCTACACGCCAGCAGCCGATGGAGACTCGCTCGGGTTTCTGTATGTCACGCGCTCAGTCTGGCGAAACTCCATCGGCGAACCCAAGACCGAGAAATCCAAGGCGCCAGTTCCGGTTATTCCGCAACTCGCGGATCGGTTAGCTGCACATCGGAGTACGTGTGGCAATTCCACAGCCGGCCCGATCTTCGCAAACACGCTTGGGAAGCCACTTGCTCTGGATTGGCTATACCAAACTCAAATGAAAGACGTGCTACGTAGTGCAGGAGTCACCTGGACCGGCTGGCATGCTTTTAGGAGGGGATTGGCATCGAACCTCAACCGGCTAGGCGTGGACGATTCGATTATCCAAGGCATCCTGCGTCATAGCACAGTTAGCGTGACGCAAAACCACTACATCAAAACGGCGCGACCGGATGCAATTGCGGCAATGCGGAACTGTCGGATGCGTTATTGTGCTCCCCTTGTGCTCCAACTGAGGCTCCCAAGGCCCCACACGTGGTGCATTAAGATGAAGGAAGAAAAGCGGTTAAACCCTTCTGAATGAAGGAATGCTGGCGGAGAGGGGGGATTCGAAGTACCCTCATTTTTGCAAATCGCTGATTCTCAGTAACATAGCGTCAACTACGCATGAATACCGGCGATTCTTTGCTTTCTGCCCTTTCTGCTGTTTCCACCCTGTCCGCCCAGTAGAACCAAATTCCGCCTTTCATGGACAGGATGGACAGGAAGCACACTGCCTTGTTTGCACAAGCTCCTTGGCGCTGTCCGGGGCTCTGTAATCCGACATAGCCGCTGTGGCCGACGGGAAGTCATCGGCAGAATGTTCAGGTTTTTATCCATCGACTGAGAGACCAGGCTCACCAAAAATCCATTACTTCCGTGTAACTGTGTTTATCCCATACGCCACGGCGCGCAAGTGGAACTCCGGAGAATCGATGAAGATGTTCTGGACTTATTTGAATGGGAACCTGGCGCGCGAAGGACGGCGATGCAGGCATGGCTGTCCAATAACACTTTCTGGGCCGGAGCCGAAGCAGAGAAGCGGAGCCGAGGCTTGGCGTAAGGTGACAGCGAACCCGGCGATTCTCTGTCATACCTCCCGGCCGAGGCGAAAGCGCTTATCTTTTCATGGCCGTCAGCCTCACGATTTCAGTCGCTCCCTGATGCATAGGTCCTTCATCCAGGACTATTGTCTGTTCGGAAATATCAAGCACATCGAATGCATGAAAGTCGTGTTTCAAAAGCTCGGCGGTGTAGAAGGAATCAATCGTGCCATTTTGCAGTCCCATGTTCCCGGCATGTCGGCGATGAAAAGCCTCGAGGACCAATAATCCGTCAGAGCGCAGGCAATCTGAAAGCTTTGCATGAATAAACCGCCTTTCCTTCGCATATAAATGAAGATAAATTGCCGCAGCCAGAGCGAATTCTTCCCGTGGCCATTGCCAGGAGTTCAGGTCGCAACAGACATGCGTCATGGCCACGCCCATTCGCCTGGCCAGGCTCTCACTCTTGGCAACGCCATTCTGAGAAAAATCGATTGCGACCACATTCAGGCCCTGTGCCGCCAGCCAGACCCCATTCCGGCCTTCGCCGTCTCCCGTTGCCAAGACTTTGGCTCCGGGCGGAAGCCGTGCCGCCTGGGTGCACAAATACTGGCTTGGCGCGGTGCCGTACACGTAGCCGTCCTGACCATAGAGTTGTTCCCAGTACTCCTTCGCTGTTCGATGCTTCAGCATAGCTGTGAATCTGGGACCAATCTCATGCGTTTGAAATCAAGAGTGACCGCCTCGGCCTGGTTCAATAAGTCGATTCCGAACCGGCCAAACACGTATTTGCTGTTCGGAGTGGTGGCCGCCAGAAGAACATGAACCGGACGAAGAACGATCTGAGTTTCCGCCATTTCGAACATGAGGTCCGGCAACGTTAGATTCCTGACGTCGGCTGTTCCGGTGATTCCGCTCAGGCGGCTTGTGCTGTCCCGCGCGCGAAGCGTTATCTCTGAAAACTTGGCCGCGAAATTCGCCGTCAGAACAGTCTGCCCACTTCCCGTGTCGAGAACAAAGTCGAGTTTCTGCTTTTGATATAGGACCTCCGCAAGCGGTTCAGCTCCGTCAAAGCAGATATTCTCCGGTTCTGGAGCCTGCTGCCGCGGCGAGAATGCGAGCTTGAACTCTCCCTTCCGGTTCCAACTTAACGTTTGTGCTGCCACTAACGCCGATAGACCCAGAACTCCTCCATAACCAGGAGGAAAATGCCAGTGGCAATCATTCACGATCATGCAACATACATTCGAGAGCACGACGCCGCCCACGACCATGCGCTCCGCGACTCCCACGCGACACTCCGCGCATGAGCCGGTTGCGCCGTATACTTCCATCATGCCTTCGGAAAGCTCGCAAACCGCCAGGCCAAGCCGTGCTGCTTCCGTTGCCGTTACAAAACAGAGGGTTGCTCCTGTGTCAACCATGAGATGCGCTTCTACTCCGTTCACGCATGCCGGAACAAACATGTTTCCCTCAACCATGCTGTAGCGTAGGCTCTCCGGCCGGCGCTGCAACACGGCCTGTTCCGGCAGCCGGGATAGAGACGTAAACAGCTCCAAGTGCCGCTGCAACGCCCGATTCTGTGCCCGCCCTACACACATGGCAATGATGTGAGGGACGGCGCTACGGAATTTTCCTTCTCGGATATAAGCCCAGCTCAATAAATTGTGGCAATCATAGGCGAGGCGAGAATCGGGCATGGACTGTATGATCGGATCGAGCCAGCGGTGACACTCATCGATTTGCCCGAAACTTCCGGCGACCGCCCCGCGGTAAAACCAAGGACTATTATCGCCTATGGCGTCGCGAAGCAAAAACCATCGATGCTCGCGGTATAGATTGCATAAATCATTTTGCGGCAGAGAGCCGGCTCGCGCATCGGAAACGCTGGTGAGTGCAATGTTCCGGGTCACGAATCATCCCGCATGATTCTGCCGGGGTCGGCCCCGGGCGAAGGCTCGAGGCAGTTGCGCCGAAGACGATCATCCGCGAGTGACGATAAACGCACTAGTCTTTCTCTGGTCCCAAGCCCCTCCTGCGGGGCGAGGTTGTGTTTCTTCTCAAGAAACTCGAACACAACCTTGCCTACGGTCTTGATCCGGAATTGGCAGGCCGTGGTTTCGGTTGAATCGAAAGTGCCATTCTGGGCGAGTTTGCTGGAGGGTGGTCCGCCGCCGCACAGCTGGAAATATTCACAGCTTTGGCGGCATTGTTTTATCCCGGCCTGAATGTCGCGATCAACAGCAAGGAGTTTTGGGTTGGTCATCACGCTGTTCAGAGTGTCCGTGGCTACGTTGCCAAAGGAAAACATGTCATAGCGCGGGTTGTGCATGCCGAGCAATTCGGGAGAAAACGTTGATACATCGCCATTCCATGCGATGCCGATGATCGAAAGAGGAATACTGTCGATGCGCGGGATTTCCGCAGCACCATCCCGCGCCCCATCCAGCAAACAATCCAGCTCGCGGATGAAAACTCCCGGATTCTCCTCCGCCCTGAGATGCAATAGCCGTTCAAAAAAGGATTCCGCCCGTGAAAAACAAGCCGCTCCGCGCAGCGAGGAATCCGGATGAACGCCTTCAATATCCTCAAAGTTAAAAGCCATGGACGTGACGCCGAGCGCGGTATAAAAGCGCCAGAGTTCTTCAGCAAAATCCAGGGAAGCACTGGAAAGAACTCCAATGGTGCTGAATGCAATGTCGTTCCTTTTCAGTAACTCAATGCCGCGGAGAACGTTCGTGAAGGTCCCGCGTCCGGCCCGGTCGACCCGGTTCAAGTTGTGGAGCCATTCCGGGCCATCGATGCTTACGCCAATCTTCACCTGCCTCCGTTTGATGAAATCGCACCAGTTCTGGTTGAGCAGTGTGGCATTCGTCTGGATCCAGTTCTCAACTGTGATGGATTTTGGCGATGATTTATCCATCTGCGCGAATGCATACTCATAGAACTCAATGGGCGTGGCCAACGGTTCGCCGGAGTGCCACACCACAACCAGTTTTTTTTCGAGGTATTCCGGTTTTTCAAAGAGGAAACGGCTTGCGTGCTCCAGCGTTTCCAGGCTCATTCTGCGGCGCGCGTTCCGATCCGGCAAATAACAATATTTGCAGTCGATGTTGCAAAAAGGTGTGGGCTGAATTACGGCCAAGCGAACCCGAGCTTTTTGCGCGGGCTGCGGGCCGGAACAATCGGCGGTGGGTGGAAACGGACTATTCATGATGGAGAGGTCTGGCGGGCGGCAAAGGAATTTCAGCCGGGCCGCGTCTCAAAGCAGCTTCAAGTTCCTTATCGTCCGTGCGGACTTGCGGACATCTCATGCAAGCCGCCCCACCGTGTTCACTGAACCAGCGACACATGGGCCGCAGCTTGCACTTCGGCAATTGCGCGGTCACGGCGGGAAGAATTTGGACGAGGCGCTCCACCACACGGCAGTTGTTGCCCGTCCAGTTGCTGCAACTGCCATGCATGCATGGAGCGCTGAACCGGAACAGGTCTGTCGGTAGTATGGCCGCGCCGGCAAAGGCTGCAATCGTTCCCTCGGTGACCTTGGCCGGTTGTTCAAGATAGGAGACGCGCTGGCCGTCTGCCTGGCGCTCGATGACACCCAAAATCATGGCGCCGTCAAGCCCAGGTTGAGCACTGGGGCAGAACAGCGCGGCTTGCTCCATGCGCTGCAATCGTATTGGTTCGCTTTTTTGCTCGCACATACTCCCGACCAGAGTTCAGGTTCCGGCATGGAGACCGCGTTTTCCCAGCCTCCGCCGCTTGTCATTGGACTGCCCGATAGCACCTATTCGTGAAGTTTTGCATCCAGGGGCGCAATCTTGCTCCACCCGCCCGAGATGGGTGGCGGATCACCGCCGCCGGCTACGCTTTCGAGGTCATTATCCGACAATTCTCCGTGCCCGGCGAGAAGTGGATCGGGAAGAGGGATCGTCTTAATGACTCCCGAGTTGTCGACAAAACGGAACGTCATTTCTCTGGGCAATGGTTTTGGGTTGATTTTGGAAATGGCTTCAGCGCCATTCTCCAGCGCCAGCGCGCGAAATTGCGGGTCAGTTGTGGAGCGTCGCGCAACTTCGGTCAGGGTTCTTTGCAATTCTTCCTTGGTCCAATCGTTCATAACAGTCTCCTAGTCCCAATCTAAACTGAATGGCTTTGGGGGCCCGATAGGCGCAAAGCCGTACTGCGGCGGATGGGACCTCATCCCAAAGCTTCCGCTCTGTCATCTCCTTTGCGCAGCCGCCTGAGCAGTTTGTCAAAGCGGACCGCGGCTAAATCGATGTCGTCGATGGAGGATCCCTGAAGTTCATCAGGATCCACATCCTGCCGATGGCTGCCGTACCCGAAGCGTCCCACCGTGACATAAAGGCGGTCGGACAGGAAAGTGGCGACGGCCCTGTAAAACCGCGCCGCGAAAGGAAGATCATTGGCCAATTTCATGGCCAGCAACTGGCGTGGAAGCACCAGCACTTCAGAGTCCTGCACCGCGGTTACCGATGCGGAAGGAGTGCGCGAATCTACGAAGGAGATTTCCCCTACGATTTCGCCGGACAGCAGAGTGGCTATATGTGTTGCGTTCGAAGTCCCTACTGAGACGGACAATTGCCCGTCGAGCAGAATAAACAGAGCGTCAATGGGCTTGCCTTCTTGTATCAGAACTTCTCCGGGGCTAACGTGCTTCACGGTGCCATGATTCGCCAGCCATTCCATATCGACGTCATCCAGAATGCCCATCATGCAAAGCGCTTTTCTCATAACTGCCTCATCATCATTCGGAAAGGCCGGATTGGAACCGGGTTGATTGTGGAGCGCTGCGTAGACTATCCGCACACCGGCTGTCATGGCTTATCGCAACTGCGGGTGCGGATCCTTGCAACGATTGTGTGTATGCGGCAAAACGTTCTGCTAGTGTGTGATCTGCCTTATGCGCGGCCATTTCTTCGATTGTTAAACCAGCAAGAGTCATGAAAAGCACCGGACCCCAGTGAAGATGCTGGGATTTTGGTAAATGATGCCAATCAAAATCCTGGAGATGCCGGCTAGCATTAAACAGCAAACGCTGAAGCACGAGGAATGCCGCGTCTGAGAGCGGCGGGTCTCCGCGATAATGTTCGAGACGGCCGCCCGCCCGGTACCGCGGGTACGATTCCAGACCGAAGAACCTCAATAGCCAATCGGCGCGGAACCTTCCGCAGGCTGCGGTAATGCCGAAATAATCGGCGATCACCTCATCCAGCAGGTTGTTGCGCATGCTGGAAAATACCCGTTGAGTAAAGTAGTGTGCGCACTCGTGCTCGCGTCGGATGACAAGCGAGGTCCGCCTCCATGTTTCATCGTCGCTCCCAAGTTCCGAACCAGCTACCCCGCTATAAGGACCAGTGCTGAGAATCATGAACCGGTCCTGGTAGAGCTCTTTTTGTTGCGTGAGTTTTTTAAATTCGAGCGGCCACGATTCCTCCGTGCCTCCAGTGGAGAGGAACAGCTCATGCAACAGAGAGATCCGGTGCCAGTTGTTGTACCCGGTAACCATGCAAGCGCCCATGGAGTAAGGCACGACCCTTGGCTCATTGCGGCGGGTGAAAGCTTGCACCAGCGCAATGAAGTCCTGGCGGTCTTCCGCCACCAGAACGGGTATGTGGCCGGCCGCAGTAGGATGGATGATCAAATGGATACTTTCCGGACGCGTCAACGCCAGCCCGGTGGCCAGGGCTAGTTCGGATGGGTCCCGGCCCAGTCGGGTGGCAGCACGGTATTCCTCTGTAGCGCTGATGCCGGCTTGAACGGGAAATCGCAATTGGACAAGATGCCTGGACAAGACCTCACTGCTTCCGGCTGCTTCGACTTCACGGGAATATCGCCGCCATGTCTCCACAAAACCTTCGTCGGGTAGCGGCCATTGGGATGAGACCTTGCTGGTGTCAAACTGGTTGCCGTTGTAAGCGAGAAGTTCAGCGACCACTTCCCGCGTCGCTCCCATAGAAGCGAGTACACCTCGCCGGAATTCGAGTTTATCTTCCATTGCCCACCTCATGCCATCTGGCGCTTGGCTAATTCGGCAAAAATTCCGTCCTGTTCGATCAGTTCGGCATAGGCTCCACTTTGGACGATTTGTCCCCGGTCCATGACAAAAATTGCGTCAGCTTTGATGATGGTGCTGAGGCGATGGGCAATCACAACGCGAGTTGCCTGGAGGCTTTCCAGGCTGCGGCTTACTACGGCCTGAGTGTGATTGTCGAGCGCGCTGGTGGCTTCATCAAACAGCAAGATGCGGGGACGGCCGACAATGGCGCGGGCAATCATCAACCGTTGCCGCTGGCCTCCCGAGATGCCGCCGCCGCCATCACTCACGTGAGTGTGCAAACCCATTGGCATACGTCGGATGTCTTCATCAATTCCCGCGAGGCGGGCAGCTTCCCAGGCGTCTTCTACTGTCAACGGACTTGAACCGACAATGTTGTTGAAGATGGATCCGCTGATGGGACGGCTCGACTGCAACACCACGCCGATCTGCCGCCGCACGGCCTGGATGTCGAGACCCGTGAGGTCATGGCCGTCGTAATAGACCGCGCCCGATTCCGGTGCTTCGAACCCGAGCAGGATACGCAATAACGTCGATTTACCGCATCCGGATGCGCCAACGAATGCCACGAATTGTCCCGGGCGGATGCGTACCGATACATTGCGCAATACCAGCGGCATGTCAGGCCTATATCTGAATACAACCTGACTTACTTCCAAGGCTCCGGTTAGCCGGCCCGGGTCACCTTTTACCTCCGTAACTTCAGGGATGGCTTGAAAAATCGGCTGCGCGCGTTCGTAGGTTGGCACTATGGTGAGGGCCGAGATGATGGAAGAGCTCAGCAGCAGCGCGGCGCTCAGGAACTGCATGAATGCGGCCAGGAAAGCAAGAAAATCCCCGGTTGTGATCTGACTGCCTGCTATGTGTGATTCAAATGCCTGGTAATAGAGAAAAATCAGTCCCAAGCACATCGCGGGAAAGACAGCGCTAAATACGGTCAGTATATTCGTGACGCGCCGTGAACTCACCGAAAGCTGCTTTCGCCGTGAAAACTCGCGCGCCCAGGCGGCAAAGGCGCGGTTTTCAGTGCCAGAGACGCGAAACTTGGCAATGCCGGAGAGAAATTGCAGAAGCATGCTGGAAATCCGGCCGCTTAGTTTTGAGATTTCCCGCTGTCTTCGAACCTGCACAATCCCGCACACAATAGAAACAATCGTGGCGATGGCGGTCAAGGCCGTGGCCAGCAGGGCCAGACGCACGCTGTAAACGAACAGGAGAGCAAAGCTGAAAATGGAAAAGATACCGGAGAGGATGGCGGTGAGCGTGGATCCTGTCAATGTCTGCCTGATCGTGGAAATTCCCAGACTCCTCTGGGCCAAATCGCCCGAGCTGTAATCCCGGAAGAACGAGACGGGAAGGCTGAGCACCCGGTCCCAGACCGCAGCCTGGAGAGACGCATCCAGTTTGCCCTCTAGCCGTAACATCGCAAACCCGCGGACAAGCGTGAACAAAGCCCCGGCTATAGCTACTACAAGCAGAAAGCCGGACAACTGCATCAACTGGCTGCGCTCCGAACCGGGAATGAGCCGATCAAACACCAGGCCCGTGGCAAAAGGCATAACCAGCGCGAGCAAGCCCGCGGCTGCTCCCATGAAGACAATCGTTGCCAGCTCTCCCTTGCAGGAATGCAATCCGAACCGCAGTAAATCGAGAATGCCCATCTTCCTGGTGGGAAATGAACGGTACAATGCACGAGCAAACGGGTTCAGGCTGGAAGCGAGGTCAGGGGTCACGCGAAGACGCTGCCGTTCGGCGGGATCAACCCATTCATAGCCGCCATTTCTGTGCGGCAGCAGAGCCACCGGATTTTTATTCGCCTCGGTAAAGGCAAAAAGCGGGCCGTTGTTCTCGTTCCACCACTGGCCCTTCAATGCCACGGTTCGTGTGCGAATGCCGGTTGCGGAGGCGATTGCTGCGACCGGATCGCTCATCTTCAAGCCGCGCACCATGTCAGGATGCGGCTTGATTTTGATGCCCAGGGTGCTTCCGATCGTCTGGCATGTCAGGAAAACCGGGTCATGGCACGATTCTTCGCCTTCAATGACCTCGCGAATTTTTCGGATCGGTGCAGTCAGGCGGGCCAGCGCGGAATCCAGGAGCCTGGCATCGGAACTTATCCGGGCAGAGAGGAGAGCCACCTCTTTTATGGCGGCTTTCCGCTGCTGATCGGCCAGGAAGGTAAGGGCCACGCGATGAAAGGCTTCTAGCCCAGCTTTTTCCTGGTGCATTTCGCACAGCGCATGAGAATCCAGCGTGAGGATTTCAGTGCCCGAAGTCGCCAGCAGCCATCCATGTTTGGTGACGGGAAAAAAAACGCCATTCGGGACACCTACGATTTCATCGTTTCCGAGGAAAGAGAGCTTTCCCCGTTCGGCTGTGACCCAAACCACCCCCTGATTGGATAAGAGTGCTTTGCTTTTTCCCGGAAGCGTGATGCTCTGCCCAGGCTGCAGATCAAGAAAGAGGCCTGGCGCTACATCCTGGCAGAGGGCACTGGTCCAGCGCATGATCCATCCATCAAGCAGAGAGATGATGGCACCCTCGTGCGGATCTATTTCAAGAAAATCGACGAACTGGAGCCAGAGCAGCTGGGTGCCCGGAGAGGGGCTAGCCATGAGGGCGTAACCGGCCAGGTAAGAACCAACTCCAAGCACGGCCTCACCTTCGCTGACGCGCATCACGTGATGTCGCGCGCCGAAGGACTCGCCGTCTTTCACTCCAACCAGGAAAAGGTCGACCTTGCCGGACCGCACCAGCCAAACTGAATCTGGATCTTCCACCTGAAAGAGGCTGTTTGAGGGTGGGAAAAACGGTTTACCCCGGGATTCGAACTGCGGCGCCAGGATAGTAGCCATGTATCAGCTTGCCTCCACCAGTCTGGAATAGGGTCCATCCACTTTGATCATGGCATCGTGAGTTCCGCGTTGGACCACCTCGCCGGCTTCGAGAACGATGATTTCATCACAGTCGCGAATGGTGCTCAGGCGGTGCGCCACTATCAGGCAGGTGCAGCCGCGCTGCCGAAGTTGATCGTCAATCATTTTTTCCACCCGCGCATCCAGGGCGCTAGTGGCTTCGTCGAACACCAGAATCCGAGGATCCATCACTATGGCCCTTGCGATCTCCATCCGTTGTCGCTGACCGCCGCTGAAATTGCGTCCCGTCTCTTCCAGCAGGGATTCGTACCCGCCGGTCCTAATATTGATGTCGTCATGAATCACCGCGTCCTTGGCGGCGCGAATGAGAGTGGACTCCTCGATTGTGTTGTCCCACAAGGTCAGATTCTGGCGTATGGTACCTTCAAATAAAAAAATGTCTTGGTCCACCATGGCGATCGAACTGTTCAAGACGCTCCGGGGTAGACTTGCCCGCCGCTGGTGATCGAAAAGAATCTCTCCGGACCAGGGCTCATACAAGCCTGCAACAAGTTTTGCCACGGTGGATTTCCCGCTGCCGGAACCGCCTACCAGAGCGACGCGCTGGCCCGGCTTCAAGGAAAGATTGAGGTCCTTCAGCAAAGGCGGATCAAGACGGCTGTAGCCGAATGAAACATTGCGCAATTCCAGATAGCCTTCTAATTTCGTGGCCGCAGGCGAAGCCGTCTGCCTGGTCTGTTCCGGATGGTTGAATTGTCCATCGGCGGGGTAGTTCAGCACGTCATCCAGCCGGTTCAGGTCACCTTGCGCTTCTTGCAGTTTGCCTCCCAGATCCACCATCCGGTTTACCGGATCGACGAAACTGCTCATCAGCGCTTGAAACGCAATCAGCATTCCAATGGTCAGAAATCCGTCCATCACCCGCAGCCCGCCGATCCCCAGAACAGCCACCGCATTGATTGCGGTCAGGAATGGAGGAACCGTTGACAGCATTTGCGAAGAGGAGCCGAGTTCCTGTTCGGCATTGATGACCTTGGCCTGGTATCCGCCCCATCGCGAGAAGCAGTCGGTCTCAGCGCCAGTCGATTTCACAGTCTCAATCATCAGCAACGCGGACATGGAAACTCCCACCAGCTTTCCTTTTTCCTGGAGCAGGCGGCGGTTATCGTCCGCCCGCTTGCGCGAGACGTAACGCAGACAGAATAGGTTGATCAGTGCAATCGAGATTCCCACCAGTGTCAGAACCACGTCATACTGGAACATGAGTACCGCGTAGAAAAAGATGAGTAGCATGCCGACGATGCTGGTGGCAAGATCTCCTGAAAGCAGGCTGGCCACGCGATCATTCACCTCTACCCGGGAACCGATTTCACCCGGCATGCGTTGCGCGAAAAACTCCATAGGCAGGCGCAGTGTGTGCCAGAAGAAGCGGGCTGACGAAGTGAGGGCCAGCTTGGTTTCCATGCGCAACAGCGAATGTTGCTGCAAGTATGTAGCGACCGCTTTCACCATGATGGTGATGGCCATAGCTAGCAATAAAGGCTTCAGCCATGCGCTCTTGCCGCCGATCAATAGGCCATCAACGTAGATTCTCGAGAAGACCGGAACCAGAAGGTTAGGAAGGACCAGCGCCAGCGTGGCCAGTACCACGTAGGTCAGCGCTAGCCGGCTGCCGGGCAGGCGTTTGCGAAGCGCCGCAATGGTACTCGGTTTATTGCCTCCCTTTTTGAATTCAGGCGAGATCTCAAACGTGAGAACAACCCCGGTAAAGGAAAGATCGAATTCCTCAAGGGTGACGAAACGCGGACCGGTGGCGGGATCATTCAAGTAAACCTTGTTTTTGCCAAAGCCCTCTACCACCAGAAAGTGGTTAAAATTCCAAAATGCGATAAATGGCACCCGGAGGGTAACAAGATCGAGCATCTCCTTTTTATAGCCTTTGGCCACCAGGCCGAACCCGCGCGCGGCTTTCAATAGGTTGCTGGCTTTGCTGCCATCGCGCGAAACGCCGCACGCCATTCGCAATTGTTCCAGCGGGATGTAAAGCCCGTGGTGGCGAAGAATGATGCCGAGCGCCGCGGCGCCGCATTCCACAGCTTCAATCTGAAGCAAGGTTGGAGTACGCGCGCGGTTCCGGCATACAGCCGCCTGGAACTCCAATAAGGAATTCTTGCCTGGTAACGGACTGGAAGCAGCTCCTGCCATGATGGACGCTTAACTCAAGCCAAGTTTTTCCTTAACATAAGGGAATAATAGAGTGATTGGTTTCTCTCGGCGCGTCACAACCTGCACGTTGCAGATCGTTCCGCTGGAGATGGTGACCGGGGGACCTTGCGAGGTCGACCACTGGAAGTGACTGGGAGTTCTGGGATTGGTTTTCAAGCTTACGACCACCTCGGTTACGGGACTGGAACCGGTCAGCGAAGTCAGCAGGGATTCATTTTCGAAATTGCGCATGATGGCCGCCTTTGTAGCCGGATAGTCCGCAACATGCACCACCTCTCCTTTCATAAAACCGTATTCTTCGCGTTTGATGGTGGCTGGCGATATCTGTACTTCCATGCCCGCTTTGGCTTCTTTTGCCTGGTTGGAAGGCAGATAAAGAACCAACTCCAGGCTCTCGGCGTCGGGCTGAATACTCAGAATGGGCTGCCCCGCTTCCACCGTGCTGCCCGGATAGATCTTTAGTTCAAGCACCTGGCCGGCGTACGGGGTGACCACGTTCTTGGCCATTGCCAGCTCTTTCTCGGCTTCTTCAAGATCCAGCTGTTGGGTGGAAATGCGGGTGCGCTGATCGGTGTCTTCCTGCTGGGGAGCGGATTCAGCAGTGAATCGTTGCGCCTCAAGCTGTGTGACGTGTGCTTTCAGGCCGGCGATCTTATCCTGGATGTCAACCATTTTTTGTTTGGCGGCGAGCGCTTGTTGCTTTGTGATGAGACCTTTGGCGAACAGCTGGTCCTCAGCCTTGAACTGATCGGAAGCCAGCTTGGCCTGCTCTGTAAGCTCGTTGACCTGTAGCTCGCTGTTGGCTTTGTCTCTTTCCAGGGCCTGGACCTGAAGTTTCGCCGCGTCCTGGCGGAGACGCAGCGCGTGATTATGCTCCTGGAGCAATTCATTAAGTGTTTCCCGCATCGCTTTGACTTTTTGCTCCAGCACGGGTTGTTCGATGGTAGCAACCACTACGTTCGCCTCAAGCTTCTGGCCCACCTGCGCGTTGACTTTGGTTACAACTCCCGCGCCCCTGGTGACGACGTTGAGCACGCCGCCAGTGCGAATTATGACGCCCTGTCCGGAGGCGGTAGTCACGACCGCGCCGGTGTAGCCCCAAACCAGGGCAGTAGCGAGCAACAAAAATATAGCGAGGAGAGCCGCCCAGGTCTTGCCGCTGGTCACGCGCAGCATCTGATCAAGTTGCTCCGGCGATGAAAGTCTCTCCAGGGAGATTTGGCGGAAAAGCTGTGTCTTCATCCTGACCTGCCTATGGTTTCATTTGCGGCGGTCCGGTAAACGGCAATGTAAAAAAAATATCGCCGGATATGTTCTGGGTCGCCCTGCCACCCGCCGCCAGAGTTCCAGTAGAAAAACGAAATTGTGCCAAGGCAAGCGCATATCCCAATTCAGTCTGGACCTGCGCCGCCATGGCGTTTGTGAGCTTGTCTTCCACCGTCAAGATGTCTACGATGGAGCCTATTCCCCCGCGGTATTTCTCTCGTTCGCCACTCAGGGCCAGTTCAAACGAGGCAACCGATTCCCGGGCTTTTTCCACCTGAAGAACCGCATTACGAACGCTTTGCACGGCGACGGCGACTTCGGCCCCGATCGTGCGCTCAAGGTCATCCTTCTGTAGCTCAGCCTGTCGTTCCGTGGCGTTGGCTTGACGCAGTAGGCCCTTCGCCGTTTGATTGCTTCCGGGAAAAGTGTAGGTGATCCCAGCGGTGGCGTCTGGGGCAGTCACGCCGGAAAATGTGGAAGTAAAAAAGCTCCCTGCACGGCGTCCCTCTTCCAGCCCCGAATAGCCTGATCCGACATTCAAATTGATCTGGGGAAGAAGGCCGTTCCGGGCGGAGACGGTAAGGATATGTTGTTCTGAAACTCGCGCTCGGGCCGCGAGATAGTCGGCACGGTTATCCAGTGCCTGCTCAAAATAATATTGCACTTCCGCCGCATTGGCATAAAGCAGGGGCCCGTCGCCGGCATTGGGAAAATCGTCCGCTGGACTGGCCAGTCCGCCGAGTACTTGCGCTCCGTCCCTTCCCATATCCAGCGCGAGCTGCGCTTCCGCCGCGATTCTTTGCTGTTCCGCGGCGATGCGATTCGACGTGGCCTGCGCCTGGTTTGCCATCACTTCATTCAGGTCGTTGCGCGGAACGTGGTCGGCAGCCACTAGTTCGCGGACGTTATCCAGGTAGCTCTGTGCCCGCGTCTCAGCCGCCCGGGTAATGTCAACATTCTTACGCGCCGCGACCAGCTTCCAATAGCTGGTTGCGGTATTCAACATGAGCTGCGCGATGAGTTGATTGAAATCATAGAGCGTCGCCCTGACTTCCGTGCGGGCGGCATTTTCCTGGGCCGCTACCGCTTTGGCGCCTCTTCCGCGGAGCAGGGGTATGCTGATCAGCAGGCCGGCTGTTGAAGTGTTGATTCCGCCGATGCCGGTGATATTGTCGATGTTGCGTCTTAATTGCATTCCGGAGCTTACCGAAATGCCGCTGCGAAACAGGCGGCTGTAAGAAACGCCTGATTTGCTGACGTTCGCGACTTCGGCGACGCCGAAGATACCGGCCGCTTCATCTTGTTGCTGTTCCAGGGTGGTCAGTGGAGTATGGGAGCGGTTTTGGCTGACACCGCCCTCGATCAAGGAATCGAACTGTCCCGCAAATTGTTCCTGCTGCCCACGCCTAAATTCGACCTGGACTTCCTGCGCGCGCAACACGGGATGATTTTCCAGAGTGGACTGGATCGCTTCCGTCAGCGTCAATCCTGTAGCGGACTTTCCCGATGCCGTCTGCGCTGAGAACAGCTGCCCGCTAAGAGGACAGGCAACAAGCAAACCGAGATAAAGAGCCACTTGCCAGTTCCGCATACGATTTGCAGCCACCACACACAGCGGCAGAAAAAAGTTTGTTTAACAGAATGACGTGGCCAGCTCGCCAGCACGCCAGCACGCATTCCGGTTTCGTCGCAGCAAGAATAAGTTACGCTATCTCGCGAAACGAAATTCCATGAACACCGGTCATGAACACCGGTCATGAACACCGGTCATGAACACCGGTTATGATGCCCGAATGTTAGAAAAGTTTTCCTTCAAGAGAAAAAATCAAAACGCGGCATGCATACTTTCCGTATGCCATGCGTCGCGCAAAATTTCATAGAACCGTCCCGTAATCCTCAAGAACTAAGAAGCAGCCATCAATCGCACGACAATAACGGTCATATCGTCCGACTGCTCCGCATGGTCCGCAAAACGATCGACTGCGGAGACGACGCTTTGGGCTATTTCGGCCGCCGTCCCGTTTCGGTTTTCGTAGAGGATGGACTCCAGCAACGCCTCGTCCCAGAAGTTGCCGTCAACATCTTGCGCTTCGACGATGCCATCGGATACGCAGACCAGAACATCTCCCGGGTATAGGTCGGCCAGATGCTCCTGGTAGCTGGTTCCGGTCATCAGCCCGAGCGGCATGTTGCCCTCGCGGGGCCTGAAAAAGCTGCCATCCACGTGCCTGATGATCATCGGCGGAAGATGGCCGGCGTTGGCATACCGCAACTGGCCGCGTTCAGAATCGATTACGCCGCAGAACAGCGTTGAATACCGCTCTCCGGAAGAATTCCGGTTTATGGCTTCGTTGATCTCGAACATTATTCCCGATAATTCCATCCCATTGCGAAGAAGGAGACTGCGAGCGAGGGTGTGGATGCCGGCCATGAGCAGCGATGCGGCAAAACCCTTGCCCGATACATCGCCCAAGGTCACCGCCAGAGCGCCGGAGGTCAAGTTCAGAAAATCAAAGTAATCGCCGCCAACCGTGCGGGCTTGGCGGCAGAGCCCGACGTACTCCAGGGCCTCCGATCGGCCATTTGCGGGAAACAGCCGCCTCTGAACGTCCCCGGCGAGATCGAGTTCGTGCTGGAGAATACGGGCTGCCTGCGCTGCCTCGCGGGCCCGTTCGGCTTCGATACTCGAGATCGCATAAAGCGCCATCAAGCGAAGCAGCTCGGCATCACCTTCGTCGAACCCTTCCGCTTTATTCATGACTTGCAGCACGCCAATCACGCCCGCGTCAGTGTGCAGCGGTACACAAAGTACAGAACGGGTGCGGTAACCGGTGTTCTGGTCAATCCCAGCCAGGAACCTGCTGTCGGAAGACGTGTCGTTGACCAGAATCGTCTTGCCTTCATCGGCGCACTTTCCCACCAGGCCCTCACCGGAGGGGATGCGAATATGGTCGGTTCCCTGAGCCACCCGGGTCCACAATTCTCCCGTTCCGGCATCTACCAGCCAAAGGCTGCACCGCTCGGCCCCGGTCAAATCCCGGGCGAGGTCCGCGTTCAAAGGTACAAGGTCGGCCACGCTTTGCTGTTGGCCGATTTTGGACGCATGTTCGAAGATGACGCGAGCGATGCGTTCGCTGCTTGTCTTTTCAGCCTGATTATGTCTCATGATGCCGAACCACTCCAAACTCCACCGCGCTGGACCAGGCATTGCTTGCCCATGCTTATTCCGCGGAGGCGATCTTCATCTCTCCCACTAGTGCCATCAGCTGGTTTGCGGCGTGACGGATCCGCGCAAGATCCGTCTCGTATTCTGCCGTCACCGAAGCCACCAGAGACGAGGAGTCTTTCACAATCCGTTCGATCACCGGACGGAGACTGTCGCGCAAGGCGCTGATCTGTTCCTCATCAATCTCATTGCCCGGCGAGAGCAGAGTTCTTTCGAGCAACCGGGCGAGCAATTGCCCGCTCGCTTGCAGGCTCTTTGCCAAAACAGAAACTTCCACATCGCTGGCCTCGTCGGCGCTCTCGAACAGTAATTCGCTATACCCGACAATATGATTGACCGGCGTGCGCAGCTCGTGTTTAAGTTTTCTCAAGTGTTCTGCATTCATGTGTTATCACCCTTGCTTGCAGGCTGCACATAAAGCCAAACGATTGAAACGCATTACCGAATACGGGCAATCTTTAGGACCGTGCCTTCGAACCGAAGTGCTTACAGCGCCGCTTTTTTCTCCAGGAGGGTTTCAATTTTCTCCAGGAGTCTTGGCAGGTCGATTGGTTTGGTATCGTAATCGTCGCATCCTGCCCCAATCGCTTGATCGCGGTCGCTCGCCATGGCATGAGCAGTGAGCGCGATCATGGGGATGACCTTGGTCTCCGGATTACCCTTGATTTGCCTTGCCGCATCCCATCCGCTGACTACCGGCAGGCTCATATCCATAAGGATCAAGTCAGGAGCTTCGGAGGCGGCCAGAGTGATTCCCTGGGCGCCGTCGAGCGCTGTCACGACTTGGTAGCCTTTCCGTATCAGTCTTCGTGACAGCATGTCACGGTTCATTTCGTTGTCTTCGACCAGCAGTATTTTAGGCATTGGGAGCTACCTTTAAATGGGTTCGTGAAGCAAGCTGGTCGCTCACGTCTTTGACCAGATCATCCAGCGTGAAAGAGTTCTTTTGCATTACCGTACCGACATTCATGTGAAGCAACCGTCTTTCAGCGTCCGTCAGGTCTTTGGAGGTAATGACAACCACTGGGATTTTACGAAAACCGTTGGATTTTCGAATCTCCGTAAGAAAGGTGAAACCATCCATTTCCGGCATGACCAGATCCAGAAGAATCAAGCTCGGTATTCCATCCTGCATCTGGACGAGAGCGTCGCGGCCGTTCTCCGCTTCGCGCACGCTCCAGCCATTCTCTTTGAGGATGCTGGCCATTCGAGTCCGGTTTACCGTGTCATCATCGACCAGCAACAGATCACCCGATCTCTGCGACGAGGCGCCGTCAAGGTATTTCGCTACCACCGCCGTAAGCTCTCGGCTTTCGGCCGGCTTGACGAGATATTCGGAGACGCCCAGGGAAAAGCCCTTCCTCTGTTCATCCATCACCGTGAGCATGATGACTGGAACATTCGCAAGCAATGGATCTGATTTAAGCCGCGAAAGAGTCTCCCATCCGTTCATGCCCTCCATGAGCACATCCAGGGTGATCACATCGGGATGCAGCGCGCGCGCCTTTTCGATTCCTTCCTCCCCGCTTGTGGCCGCGATCACGTTCACGCCCTGGTGCTCGAGCGCCCGCCGCAGGGTTTCATATGCTAATGGGTCGTCGTCAATTACAAGCAAAGTGGAACTGGCGGTGCGGGGACGGGCGGGGCCGGCTTTCGCCGCGCGCCTGGATTCTTCCGCGCTCGCCGGCTTCACTTTGCGTGGGACCTCAACGGTAAAGGTCGTACCGCGGCCCGGTGCGCTAGCTACGACGATATCTCCGCCCATCATTTGCGCAAAATGCCGGCTAATGGCTAGGCCAAGCCCAGTCCCACCATACTTGCTGGTCACAGACGAGTCGGCCTGCGCGAAAGCCTTAAACAGCTTTAGCAGTTGCTCAGAAGTCATGCCGATTCCCGTGTCGCTTACGGCGAAGCGGATGCAGTCGCCACCCCCGCGGTTCGCGGCTTCCACCGCAAGCGTGATGACGCCTTTTTCGGTGAACTTAGCGGCATTGCTGATGAGATTAAAAAGAATCTGGCGGATTTTCACCTGGTCTGCCACCATCGTTCCAAGCCCTCCGCACGATTCGTAACGAAGCTCGTTTCCATTCTTCGCCACCAGAGGCTGCACGATTGGAAGTGTGTCATGAACCATTTTTTCCACGCCGAAGGCCTCGATGTATAACTCCATCTTTCCGGCTTCGATCTTGGATATGTCGAGGATTGAGTTGATCAGTGCAAGCAGGTGCTTTCCGGCGCTGCGGATCTTTTTCAGATCGGCAACGAAGGATTGCTCGCCCATCTCCTCGGCCTCTTCTTCGAGCATCTCGCTGTAACCGATGATGGCGTTGAGAGGGGTGCGCAATTCATGGCTCATGCGCGCCAGAAATTCGCTTTTCGTCTTGTTAGCTAGCTCTGCCGCTTCCTTTTCCGCGTTTTTGCGTTCCCGCTCGGTGATTTCGGTGGAAAGTGTTTCCAGGAGCAGACTGTTTTCCAGAGGCAGGGCGGCATCGAGCGCGACTGAATTAAGCAACTCCAAATCGCTTTTACTGTACGGCTCTTCAAATTCGCGCGGGCCCAGGCTGATCAGTCCCAGCAGGCGGCCTTTTCTGACAAGCGGGACCAGCACCTCGCAGCCTAAAGCCCGGAGCGCTTCCTGTTCATCTCCAGGAAGGGAGCAGATCCAGGATTGTGGATCATCAAAATAAACATAAACGGCGCGGTTCCATTTGAGCATACGCTTCACGGCGCCCCCACTGGCAGTAAGGTAGGGCACCGGCTGCGCAGGACCGTCCGTGCTGCATTGGATACGATATTCCCCCCTCGTGTCCAGAAGGGCCACCGTACGGGGAACACGGAAGCAATGCGAAGCCGTTCGGATAAGGGCCTGTAATAGCGGCTGGCTCTGGGTAAAACTCCCATCGCGCAGGGTCGTAGTACAAAAATCCACCAGAATTTTTTCGGAATCGTGGGCCACGCCAAACAATTGGCGGTCGATCCACTGCTTTACATTTTCCGTGAGAGCGTATTCCATCAGGACTGCGAGAAACGAAAAGACAAGAAGAACTCGTATCGGCATCGAGATGGAATATCCCGCCCGGCTCACGGCGTAGGAAACGACGGCAAACATCATTCCCGTGGCAATGAGGCGGAGTATGGACTTGCGCCGGCGCGCGAAAGCATATTTCAAACTTTGCCGCAGAAGAGCGCCGGTGGAAAATGCGCGATGCACCACGATTACGTAAATGAGCGTGCAGGGAAACAAGTCCATTACGAAGATGGAAGGGAGCGATACCCATGTGGGCACGCTGCCAATCGGATTCTGCCCGCGCACCAGACCGTTGACAAGCAGGGCAAACATGGGGGTAAGCGCAACCATCGAGCCAGTTGTCAGGATTTTTACCCGGCGTCTTCCATCCGCGGTATCGGCTCGCCTGCTTCGGACGGCCAGGATGATGAAAAACAAGAGCATTGAGAGCAGCCGCAGAATCGTCTGGACGTCCTGGAGATGCACGATCGTTCCTTGCCAACGTCCCATCAGCTCAAGATGGTTGCTTGCGAGAACCTCATTGGTGCAAATGAGCAGCGTGAGGGCAGACACCGGAGCGATAAATAACCATTTCAGCCATGGCCTTCTCCGGTCAAGGTGCGACGGCTCGGGGAAATACAGTCCGAAAAGAACCAGCCAGATCGGGAAAATAGCCGCTATCAACGTTCGATACAGAAGCGCGTAGGGCCGCAGCGGGCCGTCCCAACCCTGTACGTAGTAAAGCTGGGAGAAGCTTATCATCAGGGCCAGGACGAGCCACGCGCGCTTGTCCGATGAACGGAATAACACCACGGCAAATCCCAGGCATAGCGCGAGGAGGGGCACCAGCAGTAGTGCCACAATGGCGAAAAGCCAGTCTTTCAGGTTGTAAGGCGTTGTTCCTAATGGGCTGAGCAGAATGGCCGCCTGCGTTGTAGTTCCGTCAAGGTGGCGAACTACGACGTGAAGATATCCACCAGGACCGACCGCAGTCAGGGATTCGTGCAGCACGGCTTCGCCGGTAAAGGGTTTGCCATTAGCCGCCAGCAGCTCATCACGGGGTTGCACGCCCGCATGGGCCGCCTCAGTACGCACTGCGGTTATCTTTCGCTGAGCCGAATACTGGAAGGGAGGGCGGGATTTTTCTGTAGGATGGCGATAAAGATCGAGCACATATCCGGAATACAATGCATAAAACCCGAATGCCACGACCGCCAGCAGCAGCAACAACGCGTAGCGTAAATTCTTCCGTCCCTCGAGCGACTTGAACGATTTAGCCATGTCTCAAGAAAGCGGCCCCGCTCCGCTATTAAGCGGCCTCTTGTGTTAGAAACCCAGGAAAGGCCTTCAGGTTAGTGCGGAAGTAAGTGCGGTAGCGCTGCTCAAATCCTTTCTTCTGGTTCGCAAGCAGTGCCGCCGAAACGTTGTTCACGAAATACATATCAACTTCCCGTCCATCTTTGGTTTTGATCCTTTCCCGTTTCTCGCAAGAAAAAAAGTCTTTGATCCTGGCATAGGTATGGGATGAAACGTTGATGCGCCCCGGTGCGCCGGCTGTTTCCATGCGCGAGCTGAAGTTCACGGCCTCTCCCCATATGTCGAAGGCGAACTTATGGATTCCGACGACACCGGCCACCACGGGACCGGTGTGCATGCCAATCCTCAGCTTCCAGTCCACGGGCCCGGCTTTGGCCATTTCCTCAGTGGTTTGGATCAGCTCAAACGCAGCCAGGATCAGGTCCACGGGGTGGGAAGGACTGCGCACAGGCAAACCGCCGACGAACATGTAGCAGTCGCCGATGGTCTTGAGCTTTTCCAGGCCATAACGCTGCACGATCTTATCGAAGGCGGTAAAGTACTGGTTCAGAATATTTACGAGTTCATCCGCGGGAAGGTGCTCGGTGGAGAGAGTAAAGCCTACAAAATCGGCGAAGGCTATTGTGACATCTTCAAAATACATGGGTTGCACAACGCCTTCGCTCTGCAACTCGCAGGCTACGCTGCGGGGAAGAATGTTCACCAGTAGCTCCTGCGCCTTGGTCTTTTGGTTCTCAACCTCAGCCAGGGCATGTTCCAGTTCCCTGGTCCGGAGCACTTCGTTGTCGCGCAGCCGCTTGCGTTCGAGCAACGCATTGATTCTGGCACGCAATAGAACGGGGTTAAACGGTTTAGGCAGATAATCATCGGCTCCAAGCTCGATACAGCGCACCACGCTTTCGATTTCATCCACGGCAGTGATCATGATGACGGGCAGGTGCCGTAACGCACTGTCTTTTCGCAATTCGGCCAGGACCGCGTATCCGTCCATCTCCGGCATCATGATGTCGAGCAGCATCAGGTCGAAGTTATACCGTTGGGCCATGCGCAGCGCCTGTCGTCCCGTTTCGGCCAGCATGACTTCGCAGCCATCCCGCAACAAGCGGCGTGACAGCACGTCACGATTGGCTTCATTATCGTCAACCACAAGGATCAAGCCGCCTTGCGCAGGAGTTTTTTTTGGATTGAGCTCAGGAGAACTTCCGTTCGTTGAATACGGAGCCGTACGCTCTGCCGGAAAGACAGGCCGCAGAGTTGGACTTGCATCAGCCGCTGCTGCCACCTTGTCGATGCTGATGCTCGACATCAGGTCATCGAGCGCCGCAACCGAGGCCCGCAATTTTGAACTATCAGTCTGGAAATCAGGAGAGCGCTCAGCTCTGGCAAGAACCTCAATTTGTTCGGAACAGTGACGGATTCGGGAACAATAATCGACCATGCTCGGAGAAAAATCATCGATGAAGCTTTCAATACCATCCGCGGCGTTATAGCTGCTGGCCGCGGCTAATATGGCCTCGCTAGCGGAAAGAATGTCCGAGAGACAATCAGGTATGCGGCTGTCTGCCGCGGCCCCGTTGTCTTCTGCCATAAGTTCGGTGTAGGAGATGATTTGGTGCAGTTGGGCCCGAAGTTTTTTGCGTAGGCCGGAAAGCACTTCTCCAGGCGATTTCAATGGAATGGAGCGGTGAACTGCCATAATTGGGTTCTCTTGTTTCGCAATCAAATCCGATTGCTATCGTGCTCAAGATAACAGGCTGACGCGCCACGTTGCCAACAACCTAAACCCTTACCAAACTCCACTAAGAAGGTACTGCATGGCATTAGACATGGAGAGCTTCTACTCCTCCGCTCTATAGATGCGTGGAGTCAAGCTGAAGTCCAGTTTCATTTTGGGAACTTCCCGCCGTGCGCCAACCTCCTACTCTGAAAAACTTCTCAATAGATGCGCTGGTCTCAAGCAGAGTTGCCCCAGTTGCCATGCGCGAAGGCCAAAGAACAATTCAATGTGGAGGCTTCAGCAGGAGGCGGGCCGAATTGATAGATCCTAAAATGATAGATCAAGACCTATGCGACGGGTTGCAACGGCCGGCTACACTCTCCGGGACCGATCCACTTCTTGCCGCGCAAAAAACATGAAAGCAACCGCGCGAAACATTGAACGCATCAGTGGTATATCGCAGGCGCTTACGTTTTTCGAAACCGTCATGCCCTTCACCGACACCCAGGCTGATCCAATCATCACGGCGAACATACTCGCTGCCGGCCGGTTGCATGAGGTCATTAGCTGCTTGGTTCTACCCTTCCATGCCGCGAGCAAGCGGCTATTTCCCGGAACATTTCATATGTGGGTGCGGCGGTCATTGGCCAATGGCGAGCATCTTAAAATCCGCATTCATGGAAACATGCGGGACTATGATGACCTGAAGCGGCTGCTGTGCTCGCACGCCGAACTGTTTTTTCATGAATCTGTGCCCAGCGGTCAAAACTACTCTGAAGTTACAGTCCAGACCCACGAACCTGACCTGGAGGAAGAAATGATTCCGCCTCCCTGCGATTCCAAGCTGGTCTGGACCAACTACCGGCGCGCGCCGATTTCGCTGCCGACGCATCCCTGGATCCAGGATGACGCTTTCGTCCGGCAATTTTGCTTCTGCCTGGCACAGGGAATGGACTTGTTGCTTGAAAGAGTGGCCGCAGCGACTGCAAGCGAGCAGACCGTCTCACAAGACTCGCTTCTCGCCGAAGCTTTAGTTCATGCCCTCGCGCGCATGTGGCCGTGCGACTCGAGCGAGACATCCGAGTACCTCGTTTACCATCGTGATTGGCTCGTAAGATTTTTTGTAAAAAATGAACTCAAGCAACGCGACATGCTGGAGCGCTTTGAGCAAATGGCCCAGCGGACTCCTTCTACTGTTCAATATCTGGCCGAAACTTTTGAACGGAATTGGCAACAACCATTGTCCTGCGGAAGCGGGATGAATTTTTGGGCAACCCATCTCAATGATCTGGCACTCTATTGCAAGATGTTCCAGCACCGACTGGAGTATCGGATAGATCCTTTTACCTCCCATGTCATCTTTCCACCTCTTTTTAAAGTTTTTCACGGTTTTGCGAATCAATTTGGATTGCATCCACTGCAAGAAGCTTACGTACACCATCTCTTGAGTAAAAGCATTGACTATCGGCATGACAGCGATTGCCATGTGCTCGTAGACAGCGAATGAAGGTCCAAAACACTGTAGCTTTGATTCTAGTTCGTCTGGGCGGACTTCCGTGCAAGTTTACTGAGGCATTTTCCAGCGGACTTGCCTGCCAATTGCCGGCGGTAGAAGAAAAAAAGCCCGAACTTAAAGCGATCTGCACCCAGTTGGTCGACCATCTGTACCAGGCCATACATCTCTCTTCCCCCGAGTTACGCCCGGTACTGCTCGCTCTTAAGCGGGACTGTTACAACGGGCGCAATTTAAAACAATGTCAAAGCATGCACCAAGAGCACTTCGAATCGTCCGAGATGGAGGCGCTGTTTGCAAAGGCGCTCGAGCTTGAAAATGAAATTGAGCAGCTCACGACCGGCTTTGCATCCCTATATGACAGCGAAAAGCAACGGCAATACCAGGCGCTGAGAGCCATGCTGGACCACCCGATGCTGCATTGCGGACTGGCGATTGCCAGCCCTACAGCGTCCGGGGAAATGCGCCGGCTCACGGCAAGAGAACCAGGAAATTACGAACGCAAAGAAAGAAAGCTGGCGTCAACTCTCCTACGATATGTCAGCCGGGCGACTCTCAAGCAGTCGCCCTTTTCTACGTTCACGGTTGTGGGGCTTTGCCGGATAGAGGAAGGCCATTATCCGCTAAGGCTCGCGCCGGGCAAGTGGCAATACCGCTCCCTGTTGCGCCTAGGCCGCGGAATCATAAGCCGTTGCGTGGATTTACTGTGCTTGTCGCGCCCGTGGCGGGAAACATTACCGCTATCTCTGAATGATTCAATGATCGAACTTGCCGAGGGGCGGACCCTTCTGCGGCGCGTGGAACGGCACCGTCCAAACCAGGAAAAGGGAACCGTGGAATTTGAGCGCGAATCGCTGCTCCGGGCCGATTTTTCGGGGCAGGTAGCGGAGAGATTGAAGCTGCTCCTCAAATCGAGTGCCATCCCGTACCGTCAACTCGCTTCCATCCTGGCGGCCGAACTCAGCATGACGCCATCGTCAGTGAATGAAGAACTGGACCGTTTGATCGACGTCAGCTTCCTTTGTATCGTGCTGCCATGGAGTGATCACGAGGGCCACGTGGAAGCAGCGATCCTGCGTGAGCTACGCCAGCTTCCCGTCGAGACCGGCTTGGGTGAATTTTGCGAGCATCTGGAAAAACTATTGGCGTTGGGACAAAACCTTCTTGAATCGCCTGATCCTGCCGCCGACTATCGCGGCATTCAGGCTTGCGTGGACCTGCTTCTGCGCAGCGCGGCAGATGCGGCGGGTCTCGGCCCGGAGTTCAAGGTTTCACGCCGGCCCACCGACAAAGACATTTACCAGGACGTGTGGTGTTCGCCGGCCCGCGATGAGAATGAACCAATCGCTTTTGTGGGACGCAATGCGGTGGAGACGGCCGCGGCCAGCGTAGAACCTTTGATGAGGGTTGCGCGAATCGCCGATCATCGGCGCGACTTTCTCTATAACCTGGGCGCGCTGTTCTTCAGGGGCGAGGCCGGAAACCAGCCGGTCCCGGTGCTGGAGGCGCTGAGCCGTTCTCTTGGTCTATGGCAGGAATTCGTCAGGTTCAGTCTGGCCAACGCCGCCATGAGCCCACTTCGAAACACGTTCAATCCAAGCAATTTTCCGGTACTGTGTGATCTCGCTCAAAGCAGGGAAACCGTCAGAACAACGCTTCTTTCATGCCAGATTGGGAGCGCTGACGGATGGCATATTGACCTAGCCGCGCTGAATGCGTCACTGGCCGGCATACCCGAGCCTTTCAAAAACGGTTACAGCGGCGCCTGCATTCACCTTCAACCCGCGAACGCGGAGTACTCGCTATGGGTCCAGAATCTTTTGTTTGAGGGGACAGGACGGGGTGGAAGCCGGTATACGCCGCTCATGCCCGCGGCCCTGCAGGAATCATACTCAAACGCTCTTATCGCCCGCTCAACCCTTCGCCTTGACGGCGAAGACGTAACCTTGCTCGACGTCCACTGCATATACACCGGCACGTTGGACGTGCACGTTCCCCAGACCGCAAAAGTCCTCGTTCTGCCGGGAACTCGCGTTGACATCGCTCCTGAACGGCGATTGAGATTGGCGGATTTGTTTGTGGTAATGGGGAAGAATGGCATACCGGAGCTTCGGGACCGCTCGGGACAGCGGTATTTGCCGGTCCGCTTGGGCATGAGCCTCGACCAGTTTGTGCCGCTCTCAGTCAAGTTCATTTGCGCATTTGGCCCTAGCGGCACCATGCCCGTGTTTCCCGCGCCGCCGGCAATGCAAGAAATTGGCGGCATCAAGCTGGAGCAGCGCACCACCATCGGAAACGTGGTCCTACGGCGCAAGAGATGGCATGTGCCGGTCGAACAACTGCGGTCCATCCTGGAGGGCAAGAGCGAATCCGGGGCTTTTCTGGCGCTGCATGGCTTCCTCAGGCAGCATGGCATCCCTGACAAGGTATTCGTAATCGAAAGTGTTTCCCATCCCGGACTCACCAAACGCATTCTTAAACCGCAATTTCTGGATTTAACCTCCCCGCTATTTCTCAACCTTTTGTGCTCCATGTTACCCGGAGCGCAGACCTCAATCACATTCCTGGAGATGCTTCCGTCTCCGGGTTTGTTTCCAACCGGCTGCAATGGAGAGTCATGGGCTGTTGAATTGGGTTTGGACTCACTGGCTCTTCAGCCCATCAAAATTCAACTCAATGCGCCGACCCACATGGTTGAATCCATGGCGGCCTAAATCGTTTCGATTAGCCAGTTCGATGGATCATGAGCAGCAAAGGAGATGTCAGCTTGGCCAGGGAACCAAAGAAAAAAGAACAGGAAAAACCTTCGCCGCAGAAGCCAACATTGAAGTTGAATCTCTCAATGATGATGCTCTGGCCCGTGTCGGCACAATGTGCTCCGCGGCGATCTGCTCAAGCGCACAGTGGAGCAACCTGCGAAGCAGAAGAGTTTGGGTGCCCGCGTCCAAGGCGCCTGAAGCGGGTGGAACCACCCGCGCAGTCACTTACCCATGAAAAGAAAGGAAACGTAGTTATGGCAAACGAAGAAAAGAAACCCCAGCAGGAAGAAACCCCTAAGAAGCCCGACGTCAATATCGAACCGCTCAGTGATGACGCTTTGTCCGACGTCTCCGGCGGCATCTGCTCCGCAGCACAGTGCTCCAGCGCAACAACTTGTGCGACTCAGTAGACGCTTAAGAGTTGACTGATCGTTGAGCTGGTGCGTCGACAGCGCAAGCGAAAAGAAATCTCACAACAAAAGGATTGTGTCACCTAAGCCGGTGTTGATCCCAGAAAGTTTAGGCGCCGCTAGTCCAAGGGCGCCTGAAGCGGGTGGAACCACCCGCGCAGTCACTTACCCATAAAAAGAAAGGAAACGTAGTTATGGCAAACGAAGAAAAGAAACCCCAGCAGAAAGAAAACCCCAAGAAGCCCGATGTCAATATCGAACCGCTCAGTGATGACGCCTTGTCCGACGTCTCCGGCGGCATCTGTTCCGCGGCGCAGTGCTCCAGCGCGACAACCTGTGCGGTGGACCAGTAACGAAACGAATATGGTATCGGAACGCTCCGTTAAGAGGCCATTCTGGCTTCTTAATGGAGCGGTTATCGCTAGATTGGCGGGTGACAGGGCGCGCCCCGGTTGCCCCCGCATAAACCGTCTGCGGCCTTTATCCCAGACAAAGGTGATCCGTATGAAAATTCCTGATTCCAGCCCAAATACCTTTTATACGATTGATTCCAACGTCCCTAACGGACACAATGGCCACGCGAATCAAGCAGTCGAAAGCTGCCCGGTTGAATCGGCAACCTGGTCCAAACGTCCCATAGCTTTGGTCTGCATGCCCTGGAGTTCTCTGCTGCGGCCGTCAGTGGCGATGGGCGTGTTGAAGGGGCTTGCCAAAACAGCGGGGTTCCATGCCGACCTGCATTTCCTGAACGTGCGCTTTGCCGCGAAATTGGATCTGACCACTTACGAGGCAATCTCTTCAGTGCCGGATTACTCGTCGGAGTGGTTTTTTTCGCGCGTGCTCTTCGGTGCGGAAGTGGCCGCGGGGCCACTGGCGGAAGCCGATGGGCCGGACCTCTCGGAAACCATGCTCTTCCACTATCTTCGCGGGCACGACTCCAACCCGGCGGAGCTATGCCGGAGGATCGCCGAAAGCGTGGCTGCCTTTATCGAAGAGTGCGCAACGGAAATCGACTGGTCGCAATATATGGCAGTTGGATTTACTACGACATTCGCGCAGACCATTTCGTCGCTGCTCATGGCCAAACGTATCAAGGAGAAACATCCAGGCGTGAAGATCATCTTCGGGGGCGCCAATGTGGAATCGGAAATGGGCGTGGAACTCATGCGCAATTTCCGTTGGATCGATTACGCAGTACATGGGGAAGCAGAGAACAGTTTTCCGGCGTTGTTGAACCAGATGGGGTCGGGCTCGCAGGAGAGAGTACCCGGCGTAACCATGTGGGCCGGGAATGATCTGGTGCCGGGCGATGTGGACGCCAAACCTGTCTTGGACCTGAATGCCTCGCCGCCGGCTGACTATACCGAGTTCTTTGCCGAAGCGGAGCGCTGGGGCCTCAGCAAAAAATTTCATCCCACGCTTTATTTCGAATCTTCTCGAGGCTGCTGGTGGGGACAGAAATATCCCTGCACGTTCTGCGGTTTGAACGGGACGACTATGGGTTTTCGAAAAAAACATCCGGACAGGATCTACGCCGAAATACTGGCACTCTCGCGCAAACACCGGATTTTGACCCTGGCGGCAGCGGACAACATTTTACCTCCGGAATATTTCACGAGTGTGTTCCCGAGGCTGGTGGAACACGAGTTCGATCTCGACATGTTTTTTGAGGTCAAGGCGAACCTTCACCGGCAGCAATTGAAAATGCTGCGCAATGCCGGCGGCACCCGAATACAGCCCGGCATTGAGAGTCTGAGCACCAGGGTATTGAAGATCATGCGCAAAGGGGTCACGGCGATTCAGAACGTTCAGTTCCTGAAATGGTGCGCGGAGTTTGACCTGGAGGCCCATTGGCACATTTTGTGGGGGTTCCCGGGAGAGAACGCCGACGATTATCGCGGTCTTCCGTCATTGATGTGGCTTCTAAGCCACTTGCATCCTCCGCAGGGGATCGGTCCAATACAATTTCAACGCTTCAGCGCTTACTTTACCGAGAGAGAAAAATTCGGGGTTACTTTAAAACCCAGCGAAGGGTACAAGCTGATTTTTCCGGAATCGGTCAATCTGGAAAAAGTGGCTTATTACTTTGACGGCGAATGGGAAGGGCGTCTCGACGTGGACGGCTATACCCAACCGGTGCGTGAGGCGTGCAAAGAGTGGAACAGGCTCTATGACGAACAACAGGTGTTCTGTTACTACACCAAAGGCCCCGACTACATTACTATTTACGACAACCGGCCTCTTACCAAGGGTTCATCTCTGAAGGGCAGGAAGGTCGAGCTTAGCGAGCAACTCAGCACTTTGTACCTGTTCTGCGACGAAAACCATTCTTATCCCGCGATCAAACGGATGCTCGAGGAGCGGTTCCCGGGAGCGGTGCAAGAGTCCCAATTGCGGGACTGGCTCGCCCAGTTGGTGGAAGAAGGGTTGATGCTTCAAGAAGGAGACAGGTATTTGTCGCTGGCAATCCACGGAACGCCTGCCCGTTGCAAGCGCTGCCAGGCGGAAAGCACGGCGGAGGAGGCAAAGGACAACCCCAAATTGGCGGCTGCGCACGCCGAGTACGCGACTGTTTAAGTGACGGCCTGTGCCGGGCGGCACAGTTCCCGCAAGGTAACGGAGATCATTCGTTCGAAGGAGTTGCCGTGCCGTGCCATGTGGCCCCGCTCGCCACGACGATTCAAGAATGCCGCCCAGTCTTGCGGCCGCTGAAGACGCAGACTGGTACAGGCGCGCCAAAGAATTCGCAGAACGTATGCTTCTTCGGCATTGTTCAGGCCCAGGCGGTTGGCCGTCATGTGAAGATGACTGGATGCCAGATGGTGGCGTTTAGGCCACTCCAGGGAGCGAATTTGGTTCGCCAGCATGGAGCTTCCCTGGTCGAGATGACCGACGAGTTCCACATCGCCCTTTTCCAACTCTTCATGAACTAGGGCGGTGATTTGAGGGGACTGCTTATCGAAGAAGGCGTTCGCCTCCGCAATGACCCGTTGATAAGGTCCTTCGGATTTGCGGACGCAGTAACCGGCAACCGCCAGAAATTCATCTTCATCTTCCACCAGCCCCCAGGCTAAGTGAAGAGCCAGCCGCATGAAGATGCTTCGTTCCCATCCTGCGCTCCATGACTCCCTCTCCACCATCAGGCGAAGTACATTGGCGCTGGATAAACAGAAAAGATCCAGGGACGCCCCGAGTCGTCCCCAGCCGCCATAGCGCGCGACCTCAAAGAGAGGGCTCGATGGGCGCCAGGAATTATCGTCAAAAATCCCGTCTTCTTCCTGGGGACCGGAAGCGTCGGCGTGCAGTAGTAGCATGCGTTCATTCAGCTTCTGAATCTCGTCCCTCGGCAAAGGTTTGGTTGACGGATAGAGCGAAAAGAATTGCGAGGCCGCTTCCGCAAGGGCCGCCTCCGCAAAGGGGAGCGCGTCTTGATTCGCCAGACGCCAACGTAGCCGTATATGGGGCCCGCCCAGACTGTAACGCACGAAGTAAAAGCGATCAATCAGGCCGCGATCGAGAATTTTCTTGAGCAGCGGCAGGATGGACCGGCGCAGCATGAGGTTCTGGTCCCCATGATAATAAAGATGATAAGCACGCCACGCGCGGAAGTCGGCATGTTCCGCTGCGTTAAGGCTTGGCTGACAGAGCTTTGTACCAGGCATAAAGAACCAGAGGAATCTCGAATTTTGCAAACAGTCCTATTTGCAGAAGAAGCTGGTGATTGATCTGGCGCAACACCATGAAACGCCGGTCCAATGTCCTGCCATCGTCCGCAAGAGTTGCGCCTACCAGGCCCTCAACGTCAACATCCAGAGTTTGATTCCTGTCCTGAGGCATCCAGAGGTGGGAAAAGAGGTTTCGATTGTGGTCGGAGAGAGCGCGCGGCAGCCACGACTTGAAATCGTCTCTGCGATCCCTCCAGTTCTTCTGGGTTGGGTACACAAAAAGGGTGGAAAGGTGAAAACACCAGTAATTCTCGGGTGAGATTCCATGGTGCTGGAGCGCCTGATCCACTGCGGCAAACCATTGCACTACCGCTGGCCCGATCTCACTTTGCGCCTGTTGGATTGCCCAGAAAGCCAACTGGTCCAAGTGTTGCCAGAAGTCCGTGCTGTCGGCCATATCTCTGCCCAAAGACATCGGGTAATTCTCATTGGCATGGGAAAAAAGTGAGAAGGAGTTATTCTGAGCCAGTCCGTCAGGCTTGTCACCCAGGCACATCATTGCTCCTCGACATCCAAGATGACGTTGCTCCAGAATCTCCGCCGGAAGCTCGACAGTGCTGGGAGATTGGCGCAGAAATTCATCGATCGCATGGTTCAGAAAGCGCTGCAGCTCGGTTTCCTTGTCCGGCGAGGTCGAAAACACGGTAAACAGGTGAGGGCCGCGGGCGTCAAAACGGGTCCACCAAAAATGACGTGCAAGCCCGCGGTCGCAAACGTCCCGGGCCCAGGGGGCAAGACCATGGAGTAGAAGCCTGCGCGCTTCTTCCTCTCCCCAATAATAAATATTTGCGCCAACGTAGGTTACAGGACCAGATACCTGCCGCAGAGAAGTAGCGAACATAAAAACTCCGTGGATCGACGAGCTATTTTCAATAGATGCAGCAGGAGAACAGGATGGTTACCAGACAACCTTAAGTTTGTTCCCGCCATTCTATGAGTGGGCAGGCTGACTATTTTTGAAGTGGATCCATGGGAATGGGAACGTTGACCGGCAATTCGCACATAATGGAACGCGACGTTGGGAGCGGTGGCGGCTCGCTCGAGCCCCACGGCGGAACTGAGGGCCCTTCGATTGAGAGCATCTCTCGCTCCGTTCTACCCAAGCCTGACGACCGTCTTCGGCTGGGCAAGAGCGGCAAGGCTGTGAGCCCCGTGTGTCTGGGCAGAGTTTCATCCGAGGAAACTGTCCTGCGCGCGTATGAAGCGGGAATTAATTTCTTTTTTCTCTCAGCTGATCTTCATTGGCCGGTCTACGAGCAGCTGCGCCGCGGTTTGGGCCGGCTGTTTGCCGGCAATTCCGCGCGCCGCGACGAGATCGTGGTTGCAGCCGCCTCCTATGTGGACGAACCCCTGTTCGGTTGTCTCCAACTGAATGAAATACTGGATGCCGTCCCCGGCCTCAAGCGGGTCGACGTACTGATTGCGGGGGCGGTATCAAACGGCGGCAGCTTCAAGCGGATCGAAACCCTGGAACAGGCGCGCCGGATGAAACGCTTTGACTCCGTTGCGGTCGGAGCGACGTTTCATGAGCGGAGATATGCCCTGACGGCGGCGCGTTTCAACGTTCTGGATATAGCCTATATCCGTTACAACACCGGTCATCCTAATGCGCGAAAGGACCTTTTCCCGCATTTGCCTGCGGAGCGCAAGTTTTTGGTATTCAATTTCAATAGCATGCTTTCCTGCGTAGGGGAGAAAACATTCCATGCAATGGGACTGCGTAAAGAGCTTTGGCGTCCCGATCCGGTAGATTACTATCGCTTTGTGTTGAGCAATTCCAACATAGATGGCCTGTTATGTTCGCCCCAAAATGCAGACGAATTACGGCACATGTGTTCGGCGCTCCATCAGCCGCCATTGACCGCAGCGGAGCAGGACTACATGATCACTCTTTCGGCCCGGGCCCGGTACTATGCCAAAGGAGCCGCAGCGGGTGACTGAACCGGCTGTTCCAAGACTGCGACCGCGCAAACCTACCCGATGGCATTGAACTGACGCCAGGATCTCATTTAGGACGCGGCCAGCGGCAGAGCCTTTTCCTGAAGAATGTCACTGGATTTGAGACGCAGCTGTCACGCGCGGAATTAACAAGACAAAGTCATAGCCAAAAATCAGCCGCTCAACGTCTTTTTCCACGTCGGAGGAATGGAAATTTTTGCGCAGGCCGCGAAGATCGAACAGCGTCCAGCCGTGGTCTAAAACCAAATTCAGCATTGGCTTGAATCCAAGACGATGGTCTTCGTTGTTCAAATCAAAGGGCACTGTCCCTTCCGCGCCACTTACCTTTTCAACCTGAAGTTTTGTTCCCTTCACACCTAAGACCAGGATGTGGAGGGATTTGAGACCCGATCCATCCGCCAACTCGGTTACGTAATTTCCCAGATCGTTATTATGAAGAGGATTAAAGCCTTTAAACATGTGGAATGCGCCGAATTTCAGTATGACCTTCGGGACAGGGCCGCCTTTCGCGCTCTGGAAGTAATTCCGGAAGAACCTCTCTTTCATCGCAAGTGATCGTTTCCGGTTCGATTCACCGCCCAGCCCTTTTGAAAAAAGCCGGTAGATTTCAGAGCTCTGGAGAAGTTCATGGGCCAATTCGCGCGATTCAGCATTGCCTTGCGTAACCAGAAGGCGATTCAGATTCTCCAGATCTTTCTCAGAAGCTGTTTCGATAAACAGGTCGGAGAAACTGCCTGACTTGAGGGCCTTGGCATAAGCTTCGTCATTTTTATGCAACAAAGAGCGTACCTGAGCCGCCGCTTCAGCTCCGGGCTTGGTCTTTAATATCTGGTCCAAAATCAGTTTAGGGGAGCCGACGAATTCCTGGTCCAAACCCCAGAGCTGAAATTTGGCTGGACTTGCATCTGCCGAGCAATGGTGCAACATGTCATATTCCTGCCGCATGTTGTAGAACGCCAGTGACAGTGGATAGCTCTTCTCGAACTCAGCGAGCCCGGTGTACTTGCCGTCTTCCAGCCAGCGCTGCAATTGCTGGCCGGCAAGCGCACCGGTTTCAATTCCCATGATATGAAATCCTTGGGGAACGGCAATATCGCACAGCCCGCTTGCAAAGAGCGGAATCTCCGCCGTGCCGTGGTCTTCTCCGATGAGCAGAAAATGCGCCTCTCCAATGGCTTGTTGGAGCACCTCTGCTCCAGGACCTGAAAGCCGTCCCTGATCGATTACCAGCCTATAACGGTTTTGCTCCAGTTGTTTTTCTAAAGGCGCACTTTGCGCGAAGGCTGGAGTGAGATTCCGCAGTATGAGCAAAAAGGTGAATATGGCTTTCCGCAAAAGAATCTCCTTGAAAAGCGCTGTCATCCATTCGACAGCGGGCCAACTGCGCTGACGATTTCGAGTTTAACATGCTGAATTTCAAATTTAGTCAGCAGGCAAGAGCACGAGTTCGCGGAAGATAGGCTTTAAAGATAGCCAATCCTCGGGGTCGCGTCCCTCGCACAATTTTCCCCGGTCATTTCTTCTTGTTGCCAGTACCCCACTCGGGCCGGTAAATGTCGAATTCATTTGGAAAGACGAAATTGGAAAACGAGAGGCTCATGCTTAGATCCAAAGAACGTACACAGTGCCACCAGCCTACGGGAATAAAGAGGACCTCGCCTGGATTCAGGACGAAAGTAATCCGGGTGATCAGCTTGGATTCCGGGGCGTGCTCGAACTCCGGGGCCTCGGGATTGACCTCGCTGAAAATCCCGATTTTATTGCGAAGAAGGTGGGTGTGCTCGGGAGAGACCAGGGTAAATTGCTTTCTTCCCTTCACCTGCACGAACAATACGTTAACCATGTCGTGATGCAGAGGGGTAAACGTTCCCGCGGGCCCGAGCCATAGATCGCCGCAAGGCCGTTCTGCCGTGAGGTATTCCGGGAAGATGTCCATGTCTTCGAACAGGGGAGCAGCGCAGGGCCGGTATAAGAAGTAGTTCGTGGCAACCATGTAGTAATCGTTGCTCTGGGAAACGTTTGCGATCAAATCTACATAATCCTGAAACGGCATTTCCTTCTTGTGCGCATGCGCATTGATTTCATATTGAGGATCCGACTCTCTTCCCATCATCACCTGGACCGGTTCCTTGCCGCACACTGCTTTCAGATAATCGGGCGTCCAGCGATGCAGAGCCCGCCACTGGCTCATGATCCCGGTAAGAATGACCGGTCGATTCGGGCTGTAGTAATTTTCCAGGAAGTCCTGCCGCGAGACACAGGGCCAGCGAGGTATGTCCGCATTGCCACGAGAAAGCTTTGCCAGCGCCAGCTTGGTATCCGCTAGCGACGCCAATTTGCGGCTGAGCTGACCGGCGGCTCTGCACTCAGCGATCTCGGGGTCACGCTCGAGGGACGAGATTGCATGGATCGCAGTGTCTCTGTCAATCCCGCGCTCAACCAGGCGCTGTGCAAGTTCCTCTCGCTGCGCTCCGGTGATGTAACGGCTAAGAAGCCAGAAATGCAGCTCGGCCGGCAAACTATGCTGTGACTCCTCCCATTGTTCGACAGGTGCCTGCATTGCGATCTCCTGTTGTCGCCGGGCGGTTCCATCGCGCTCGGCGAGAATTGCCGAGGTTGGCGCTTTCCGAACGTCAATCCGTTACTTCGAACGGGACCGGCGGCCTTGAGCTACCACCAAGTTGCTTGCTTGGATGCTTTGCCGCGATACGCACGTTGCTCCCTCGCGGAACGCCTTGCTCCATCAGCGCTCGCCTTCCTGATTGGATTCCCAAAGAAAAATTGAGAAATGCAGCGAATTCAATTTGAGCTGTTTATTCAAAGATGGAATCCTAGGAGACTGCGCTAGCGCGATATTGAAGCCTGATAGGTTTGCAAATGGTTTGACGTGTTGGCTCCAGGCAAACAGAAAGATATTAGCTGTAATATGTTGAAATTAAATAGGTTACATGGCGGGAAACAGGACGATTTCAGAACTTTTGCCCTTCAAAGCTTAACCAGATGGCTTTAGATGGGCAGTATGGATTGTCCTAATCCCTGAGAAACCCGTCCCGTTTGCACCGATGCTCTCCCAAACTTGAACGCAGCAATGGGCTGACGCTAAATCTCGATCACCACCCTATTGCCGCGTCACACCCTCCCGATCCGATACGATGACAATTTGCATGTCTTTGGCCAGTGCGATCAGTCGTTGTACTGGATCGCGAGATCTGGCCAGCGGCCAGGAACGGCCTTGAGGACGTGTGACGAATATCTGAGTGATCTGATGCTGACGCGCAAAATCGATGAGCACCGAAGCAGATCCTCGCCTTCTAGGATTTGAGTTTCAATTTGCAGATTGCCGGCAAAGCTCATATGCTTTTGGACGGCCTTTCGTTCACCTTCAGCCAAACGGCTGAGATCGCCAGAAGGCTGAACTGCAACGGCGAAACACCTAGCGCGAAGGAAATCACTGACGCGTTTACCGATGTCGTAACGTGATGTCATGCGGCTTTCTTCTCCGGGCGTGGATCGGGCAAGCTGTAGAGCCGCTCCAACTGGTCGGCCCGCATAAGGGAATCCATCTGCGCCACAGCCTGCTTATGGAACAGAACTTCGTGACGGCCCGCCTGATACATCGCGGCATCACGGGTGAACGGGCCGAACTCAAATTGCCAGTTGCAGAGCTTGCAGGTGATCTTCGCCATAGCTTAGTCCTCCTCGATCTGGAACACCCGCCTCCCGAGGGGCACGGCGGGCGGAATCTCCTTCTGTCTGTTGCTGCAGGGAGTTAGAAGAATCACCGGGAGAAGACTGGTTTTGATCTTCCTGTCCACTCGCTCCGCGAGAATCATTCTTGTCTTCTTGTCTTCTCTTTTCTTTTCTTCTCTTCTCTTATCTTTAGGCTCTTCCGAAAACGGATCACGTTGATTCGTAAGGATTAAAAATCCTCGTAGGGTAAGCGTGCGTACCGCGTGAGGTACGTGTGGGCGGTCCTTACGGGCCGCGCAGAGGCCGCGTGAGATATACGCAGGGTCGTTGAGGAGGTTCTGTCCGTGCAGTCCAATGAGCCTGCGGCAGCCATCCAACACCTGCCTTTCAAAAAAGGTCAGCTGGCTGTAATCAGAGTCAGAGTCCAGCGATGCAGACATCTTGATGAACGGACGCCGAGCGTCGCCCTGTTTGCTGATGCGACCTTGGTATTGCGCCCAATTGCGAACGGCGATGTATTTGAATTCTTCTGACATAAATTCTCCTTAGCCTTGAAACAAAACGGCCCGAGAGCATTCCGGCTAAGGAGAGAGGCTTCTCGGGCCATTCTGCAAACAATCTTCCGAGGCTGAAAAGTGTGCTGAGTCCCTCGGTCACAACAGTTCCTTGATCACGAAGCTGTTGCCCTTCTTCCAGCCCAACAGATCAACCCGCCGCACGATCATTCCCGCAGTCTCTATCGCTATGCCGAGCGATGTGCCGTCCTTAAATCGCACATCAACCTCTATGTACTCGTCATTGTCGATGACGATGCGGTCGATGACCTTGCCTCTCACGCCGCGCACAAAATCCAGTTTGCGTCTCGCCACGATTCCTCCCGCTGTTAACTAAGTGGTACACCGTGGGCCTAACCATACGTGACGCGTCATTCGCGCGAAAAGTGAAAATTTACTGGAGGAATTTCATTACTACATCGTGCGGTGTGGGGAATGCTTGGGGGCCGGTGAGCGGCCCCCGGTAAGATCACACAATCGCCGCAAACGTGTTGTTCACCTGGCCCCGCGTTCGTGCGCTCCGCATGTCGGCCACTTGCAGGTAGGCCAGCGTGGTTTCCAAGTCGCTGTGGCCGAGCCAAGCCTGCAACGTGCGCGCCGAAATCCCGGCCTCGTGATGCAGGGTGGCAAAGGATTTCCTGAAGCGGTGCAGCTCCCACTTCTTGCAAGTCGGGTTGTCCTTGCAGGAGAGCCCCTTCTTGTTCACGCACTGGCGGCAATTCAAGCCAGCGTTGAAGACCACGTCCTTGAGGATGCGCAGGAAGTGTCCCTCGGGCCGTCCGACGCTGTTGGTGAAGATCAACCGGGCGTCCGGATATAACCGCCGCCGCTCCTTCAGCAGTTCAATGAAGTGGTCAGGCAGCGGGACGGTGCGCTCCTCTTTGTCCTTTGGCGTGAAGCCGAGGTCTTTCTTCTCACGCACCGTGAACGTCTTGTGGACAAAATCAATATCCGACCAGCAGGCATACATCAGCTCCTGATCCCGGCAGCCTGAGTAGAGCAGGAACTTGAACGTCATGGTCTCGTCCTCGACCGTGGCATTGAACAGAGCCTTGAGGTCTTCCTCGTTGTAGGCTTGCACCGCCTTCTCGGTGTACCGGGCCAGCTCTTGCGAGGCATACCCGCGATACCGTTTTCTCGCAGAAATTTGTGGACGGCTTCCAGCGTGTTGAAGACCGTTCGGTCGCCGAGGTTCCGCTTGCGCAGGAAGACGATGAAGTCCTTTATGTCGGCTTCCTTGATGTCTTCCAAGAACCGTTTGCGGCAGGACTGCTGGAAGAGGCCCAGATCGTACTTGTAGCCCCCGTAAGTCTTGGGTGCCTTGGTCAGACGGACGTTCTCGAGGAACCTCGCCACTTCGACAGCCATTTCGTGCTTGCCGCGAACCTCTTCCGCCGCCTTTTTCGCAAACTCCGGCTTGCGCCGCTCGGGCAGCTCGTCCATGTGGTTGATCTGCCATTCGCGCTCGGTCCTCTTCAGAGTCGCTTGAGCGGCATCCTGACCGACGCCTTCCCAACGCTGCTTACCCTTCCTCATAGATAGCGCAGAGCGTATGAGGGCGCGGCGAAGGCCCAGCCGGGTTTTAGAACTGTCTTGGTATGCCAAACAGGTGGGACGTACCGCTGCTTTCCGTCTATCCGAATCCTGATGAGAATTGTGACCTTCAGCTTTTTCATTTTCCTGTCTCCGAAGGCCAAATACTGGAAAACAGGAATTACCACGGTTTAAGGGCTCGCTTTTTAAGGGCTTCCCCTCGCAAGCTGCCGAACGTTTTGATTTTAGAGGGATTAGGAAATCTGGCGGAGAGGGGGGGATTCGATTCCGCCCTGATTTTACTGGGGTCTCAGTACTGGCTCGATTAATTTCCCATCGCCAATGCAAAATTTAACAGCAGCAACGGGTAACCGATACGGTAACCGGATACCCTGGGAAAGTAAAGGCCTTTACTTTTAAGCTAACAGCAATCCCGGCTGGTCGTAGGGATGGTGCCCATTTGAGGGTTCGCCCAGTTCCTTCGGCCTCTTGGTTAGCTTGTCGTTGGGGCCCGGCACGTGGACGAGCTTGCCGAGCGGCCGGCGCGGCAGCTTCCCCTGCATCGCCAGCTCCACTCTCTCTTTCGCCACTTGCAAATATTCTTTGCTTAGGTCCGCCCCCGCTGCCCGGCGCTTGTGGAGCACCGCCGCGCAAGCTGCGCTCCCGACGCCGAGATAAGGATCGACCACAAGATCGCCCTTGTTGGTGAGCGCCAAGACCAGCCGCTCCACCAGCTCTATCGGGAACTGGCACGGGTGGACAGTCTTCTCCACGTGGTTGTGCTTGACGTTCGGTATCACCCACACGTCGCCAGGATTTTTGCCCAAGGGGTTGCAGGTGTACTGGCCTTTATTCGGGCCCTTGAACGCTTTCTTGCCTGGGTACTTCTGCGTTCTTCGGGCGGGGGGTTTTGCAGCGCGTCTTTCGCCGCCTCGCGCTTGGCTTCCTTTTTTGCCTTACAATCTTGGCAGATCGCGTTCCGATGCAGCCGTGGCGCGTCGCCGCCGCACTCCGGGCATGGGTAGTCCGGGTATGCCTTTGGGTTGCAAACAGTGTGTGGGTTAGCCATTGCATCCCCCTAGCGCCTTGCGCAGAAGCCTGTCGCATTCTTTGCGGTTGACGGCGCACAGGTGCTGGGCCGCTTGGATTATCAACATGAGCTTTTCCCTGTCCGGGTAGTCTGCGCACCCGACCATGAACCACATTGGGTCGGAAGAGGGGTGGGTACGCATTCCCCCATTAGCTTCCTTCCCCGCGTCTTTGAACCAGCTATCTACTTTGTTCATTATTTCGGCCCTTCCCAGCCATCCGCTTCGCTGAGCGGGCTTCCGGCCAGACCATGCTTCTCCCTGGCCTTCTCGACTTGGTCGATGGGCGTGTCCGCTGGCTTTTTCTTCCGTGCCGCCAAGGCGAACCACTGGCCCGCCTCTTGCAGCTTATGGTATGTGGCCATGGCCTCCCTGCCATGCGGCACGTTGAGCATGACCGCGCCGCCCAGCTTGTACAGCGCCAGGTTGAACTCGTATATCAGCTCCGACTGCTCAGGCGTCAGCTCCACCGGCAGGAACATCTGTTTCAATTCTTCTTTCGTCATTTGCATCGTTTCTCCTTTGGTTTATTGGTTTCCAATTGCGCGTCGGTTTCCGCGAACGAAGGCCACGTCTCGCCGCTGTTGGCATGGTGCGCAATTACGCCCTCAGGGCAGTCGAGGTCAGGGCTTGTGGCAACCCGCACGAAGCCATCGGGCCTAAGCTGGTAGATTTCGTTGAGCCAGTTGTTGGGGCGGCGGATGGAGACAACGTCCCACAGCCCCACCTCAACTTCGTGGCGTTTGCCTTTCAACAGCACTCTGGCCGTTTCAGGGTTCAAATCTGTTTCGTTTAAAGTTTTCACTGCTTCCTCCGGTTTTGCTCCCGCAGCAACATGCTGCGTTCCTGCATCAGTTCGATCCGTGCCTCTTCCCCGTCGCCCACCCCGAATGCCTCCAGGCTCAGCAGTTCGCTGATCTGGTCGATCCGGCCTTGCAGCTCTTGGTCCGTAAGCTTCCTCATCCGCCTTTCTGCCGCGCTGTCGATCATTCCGACCTCCTGATGCCCTTGCGCGGCCCCCGCTTGCGCGGCGGGAACCCGCACTCTTTGCGCCATTTCGCCACAGTGCTGCGGCAAATGTTCAGTTCTTCCATGATCTTCGGGAAGGTGGCCCCTTCGGCCCATAGCTGGCCAAAGCGGTTCAATTTAGATTTCGGGTACATGCTGTTTCCTCTCTCCCTGTTAAATACTCACGTAGTTCGAAAATAAGTGTTAATTGGCAAACAAAAAGTTTTGCCGCCACCTGTATGACGCCCCAGAGTGCCCTCCCGTCGCAGGCCGGGGAAATTTTGCCCCTAACGGCGAAAGCCCCCGGAAACCGGGGGCTCTTCCTTATTGCTCTTGATAGGCTCATCCCGCCGCGACCGCGAACTGCGCGAACGTGCCGTTGACCTGGCTGCGGCTTCGCTCCGAGCGTGCGTCCTCGCCTTCCAAATAAGCTAAAGTCGTGGCGAGGTCGCTATGCCCAAGGCGCTTCTGGATCGTGCGGGCGTCCACCCCGGATTTATGCTGGAGGGTGGCATAGGACTTGCGAAATTTATGCAGCCCCCACACGCCCGGCAACTTTGCCCGCAGCGCCAGCGCCTGGAGCCGACGCAGCATGTGGCCGTCCCGCTTGCCTTCACTGGTCGGGAAGATCAGCGTGCCTTTAGTCGCCAGCATCCGCTGCTTGAGCGCAGCAACCAGGAAATCCGGTATGGGTATTTCCCGCTCCTCGCGGTCCTTCGGCTTCCAGTCGATTTTTTCGCGGACATTGAACAAGCCGTCCACGAAATCCAGGTCGTCGTATTCCGCGACCATCACTTCCTGTTCGCGAGCACCACTACAGAGATAGAACTGGTACAGCAGCCACTCTTCCGGGTCGGCTGCCGCGAAAAGCTTTTGCAGTTCATCGGGGCGGTATGCCCGGACTGTTTTCTCAGTGAATTTAACGCGGTGCTTCACGTCCTTGAACCCAAAATGCCTCAGCAGCGTCGTGACCTCAACAATGCGGTTGTGGATTGTGCGGTCGGCCAGGTCCTCGTTCCGCAGGAACGCGGCGAAGTCGATCAGTTCCTGCTTCGTGATGGACGCAACAGGCTTGTTGCCGCAAGACTTGAAGAACTGCCCCATCGTGTGGGTGTAGCCCTGCACAGTTTTCGGGCTCTTGTGCCTGGCGTTTTCCAAGTACTTGTCGATTGCCCCGTCCAGCATCAACGTTCCCGGCTGGGATTGTGCCGCAGCAACAGCCTTGGCAACGGCCGGCTGCGGCTTGGGCGCTGGGGCCGGGACAGTCCCGCGCATCAAATCCAGCCTGCGCTCCAACTGCCGCTCCTGCGCCGCCCGGAGGTCCGGGCAATCTTTTAGGGTTTCAAAAATCCGTTTGCCGCCGCGCAAGTAGCGCAGCACGAAGACAGTGTTGGCCGGGAAATTCCCGCCCGCGAATGTTTGTTTATCATTTACCCGTTTGAATTTGCGGCTGCTGCTCTGCCGAGTGTAAAGGCTGACTCTCTGCATTTTGGCTTTTCCTCTGGGGCCAAATACTGAGAATCCGGGCAAGATCAGGGAAAAGTGTCACCGGCTGCGGTAACCTATCCTTTATATGCCTTTAAACCTATTAAAATCAGGATGGCGGAGAGGGGGGGATTCGAACCCCCGATAGAAGTGTTAGCCCCTATAACGGTTTAGCAAACCGCCGCCTTCAGCCACTCGGCCACCTCTCCG
>Ga0137403_10000314_pt1 | contig 61829 bp, 50 predicted proteins | sample CZOMad2_1_16fung_FD_122057 | JGI IMG/M metagenome (GOLD analysis project Ga0137403, IMG submission 122057) | Vadose zone soil fungal communities from Angelo Coast Range Reserve, California, USA - CZOMad2_1_16fungal (Hybrid Assembly) | ecosystem: Environmental > Terrestrial > Soil > Vadose zone...
GATGATGAAGCCTCGGAAACTTGAGCGGGGGCGCCTTGAACTTACCGAACCTTCAAGCTAACGACTGCCCCCTTCCCGACCTGCGAATTTACGCAGCTTGAGTTGTCCAGTCGCGACTGCAGATTTCTTCAGAGTTTTGACACAGTCTGTGCGGTTGGTGGTATTTTTCAAACTGCATCAGTACCCTTCGCTCGCGGTACCGTAGTGATGCGATCATGTTGGTATCCTTTCTCATTCGACTGACTTGCCACAAGTCTCTACCGCGCGCTGGTAATGCCCTCATTGCTTTCGAACCGTCCCCTTCTGGCAACAAGTTAATAGAGCACCACCAAAAATTCTCCTTAACCGTTTTGGGACATCAAATAGCCGGTTGTTGCTGAGTGACGCAGTGGATCGTGCCCATGCCCCAGACGAGCGGTTCGCAGTTGATACCCGCAACGGAGCGTCCGGGAAACAATCGTCTGATAATGTTGAGGGCTTTTTCATCATTTGCGTGACCGAATACCGGAAGCAACACGACCTTGTTGGCGATGTAGAAATTGGCATAACTGGCCGGTAAACGCTCGAGATTCCGATTGCCGGTGCTTGACCCGCCAACGACGCCTGGCATTGGCAGCGTGACTATTTCAAAGGGCCGATCGTTTGCGTCTGTCAAGCGCCGCAATCTCTCGAGGTTCTCCTGCAACGGTTTGAAATTCGCATCCAGCGGATCTTCCTCGACGGCACACAGAATCACACCCGGCTGGACGAACCGGGCGATATCGTCGATGTGGCCGTCGGTATCGTCGCCGACAATGCCCTCGCCGAGCCACAAGACTTTCGCTGCGCCCAAATAGACCTTCAGGTATTGTTCGATCTCGGATCGAGTCAGCTGCGGGTTGCGATTTGGATTTAGCAGGCATTGCTCAGTGGTCAGTACGCAACCGCGCCCATCTACCTCAATCGACCCGCCCTCCATGACGATTCCGGGCTCAAAACGGGGAATTTGCAGAACAGGTTCAAGCCTCTTCGGAATGTCGCTGTCTCGTTTCAGCTCTTCATATTTGTTTCCCCAGGCGTTGAAGATCCAGTCGTTGTATGCGAGCCCGGCATCACTGCTGAGCAGGAAGTTTGGTCCATAATCGCGAATCCAGGAGTCGACCGTGGGAATGCTGTGAAAGCGCACACCATTGCGGGCAGATGGCCGGCAACGTTGCAACACCTCCTGGGCGATCTGGTCGGAATCGACCAGGACGTTCACCGTTTCATTCGGTGAAAGAGTTTCAATCATCCGCAGAAAGATTTCCTGGACTTGAGGTACCCGATCGGGCCAGGTTTCCGGATCTTTGGGCCAGCTAAGCCAGGTCGCTGCATGGGGCTGCCACTCGGCGGGCATTCGATAACCGAGTTCAGACGGAAGGGAAGACTTCATCGGCTATTCCGAAGTGGTTTCCAAAAAGCGGGCCGTAAGGGGAGTATAAAAGTCGATTCGGCGGTCTCTGAGGAAGGGCCAGTTTTGCCGGGTCTCGTCAATCTTATCGAGGTCACAATCTACCAGGAGTATTTCCTCCGCATCTGGGGTGGCGCGCGCGATGATGCGTCCGAAAGGATCTGCAACAAAAGACTGGCCCCAAAAATTCAGCTCGCCTTCACGTCCGACGCGATTGACAACTGCAACGTACACGCCGTTGGCAATCGCATGGGCTCGTTGAATCGTCTCCCAGGCGGAGTGCTGGGCGTTGTTTACTTCCTGTTGCTCGTCTGGTAGCCAGCCAATCGCCGTCGGATAGAAGAGAAACTGAGCTCCAGAAAGGGCTGTCAGCCGGGCGGCTTCGGGGAACCATTGGTCCCAGCAAACCAGTGCTCCGACCTTGCCGTAAGCTGTCTCGTGAGTTTTGAATCCGAGATCGCCCGGAGTGAAGTAAAACTTTTCGTAATAGAGCGGGTCGTCGGGGATATGCATTTTCCGATACTTGCCTGCGATCTTTCCATCGGCGTTTAGAATTACCGCGGTATTGTGGTAGACGCCGGCCGCGCGTTTTTCAAATAGCGATGCGATGATTACGATCTTGTTTTTGCGAGCGACCTTGGCGAGTTCGTCGGTAGAAGGGCCGGGAATGGTCTCGGCAAGCTTAAACAGCGCAATGTCTTCGGTTTGGCAGAAGTACTGGGAGCGAAAAAGCTCCTGCAGGCAGACGATCTGCGCGCCTTTCGCGGCCGCGGACTGGATCATCGACACGGCCTTCTTCAGGTTGAGCTTTGGGTCGATATCACAGCTCATCTGCACGAGGCCGAGTTTGGCCGAATTGGCTTTCTTTTTCTTCTTCCTGGGCATAGGCGAAGTATAGCAAAGCGACTCAAAACTCCCACTCGGTATCCGGATTCTCGAGCATTTTTGTGAAACAAACCGATCCATGAAATGTTCGCTGGTCTATTCAGTGTGAATCAGTGGATCGTTTTGGCTTTGGACAAACAGACTTTGGACTCAGTAAGATGTGCGGTCGCTATCATCCCGAAATTCCGAAAGAGACAACCCTATGATTGACTTTGAACTGACCGAAGATCACAAAGCTATTCAACAAACCGTCCGCGATTTTGCGACCAAAGAGGTAGCACCGCGCATTAAAGAGCTTGACGAGAAACAGATTTTTGACCGCTCGATTCTCGGCAAAATGGCCGAGCTCAATCTGCTGGGGGTTTGTATTCCCGAGCAATACGGAGGAGCTGGATTCGATTACATCTCGCTCGGGCTTGTTTGTGAAGAGCTCGAGGCCATTGATACGTCCTTACGGGTCGTGATGTCGGTGCACACGGGCCTCAATTCCCTGACGCTTTATGCCTGGGGAACAGAAGAGCAAAAGCAAAAATACCTGGTGCCGCAAGCTAAAGGGGAACGGATTGCGACGTACGGTTTGACCGAGCCCGGGGCAGGTTCAGATGTAGTTGGGGCGCGTTCGACTGCCAGGCGAGAAGGTGACGAATATGTTCTCAATGGCGAGAAGATGTGGATCAGTCTGGCAGATCTTGCCGACAACTTTCTCTTCTTTTGCTGGACGGACGAAGAAAAGCGCCGTCGCCGGGATCATTCCGGGATGTCCTGCTTCATTGTCGAGCGCACGATGAAAGGATTCAGCTCCGGGACCATTCACGGGAAGTTGGGGATTCGCGCCGGCAACACCGGCTACTTTTCACTTCAGGACGTCCATGTTCCCAAGGAAAACCTGGTGGGGGCTGAAGGTGAGGGATTCAAGATCGCAATGTTTGCCCTCGAGCAGGGTCGCTACACGGTAGCAGCGGGCGCGACGGGAGTAATTCGTGCTTCCCGCGACGCCTCAGTAGCCTATGCTCTCGAACGCGAAACGTTCGGGACGAAGATTGCCAATCATCAACTGGTAAAGCAGAAGATTGCGGAGATGGAAGCTGATTACCAGATGAGCCACTTGCTCTGGTTACGCGCGGGGTATCTGAAGAACCTCGGTAAACCGAACGGCCGCGCGACGAGTCTGGCGAAGTGGCAGGCGACGGTCCGCAGCGAGAAGGCTGCGTCAATGGCGATTGAAGTGCATGGCGCGAACGGCTATTCGAATGATTATCCGGTCGAGCGCTACCTGCGGAATTGCAAAGCTGGGATCATCTACGAAGGAACTCGCGACATTCACACCTTAATGCAAGCGGATTGGGCCCTGGGATTAAAGCAGGAGAAGCCGGCTCGCAAGACACTGCCAGCCTGGAAGGCGTGAAATCTGATATCTCAAGGCGTTCTCAAGAGCAAGTGCCAACCATGGCGAGTCGAACCAATCCACTAAATCACACGAACAAAAAGCCTATTTAGAACGCAAGGGCACAAGGAGAAAACCGTGGCTCCTTGTGCCTTTTGCGTCTCCGCGGGTCCTACTCGCCGTCGGTTCCCGGGAAGCTGATCCTGTAAGTTCAGTGCAGTAAGAAAACATCCCAGGCCCAACGGCCGACGCGAGAGCCGAAGGCATCTTCCACTTTAGCCCGATAAGCGAAGCGATTGCCGTACTCATCAGTTCGCCTCGATTCGTGATAGTCGAGCGAAATCGAGTCTAAGCCGAACTGCGACAGTGTGCCCAACTCCGTAGCCTCGGAAACACCGTTGTGATTCGCATCCTGCCAGAGGCGCAACGAGGCATAAATGGCATCTCGCCCGTCGATCACGCCATCATCGTTTCCGCCGTTAGCTGACTTGTCGAATTCCGCGAGAGCCAGAAAACCATTTCGGTTACTCGACGCGGGTTGGGGGGTAAAGTTGCCAAACATCTCCGTGCCGTTATCTATGAGGCCATTGCCATTACGATCAAGAACGAGCCATGCATCATCGCTGCCATTTGCGGTCCAGGATATGTGCTCAGCAGTTCCATCGGCATTGAGGTCGAAATCCACGCCGTCAGCCTGGCCGGTGAGGGAAAAACCGTCGCCTTCGAGATCGATGACGATGGGACTTTCCGCCGAGCAGTTACAGGTTTCCTCATCGAACCCCTCTCCGAGCAAATAGCACTTGGCCCTTCTGCCAGGGCTGCACGAGGATGGAAGATTGCAGTTATGATTGTGAATCAACTGCCCGTTCCAGACATTCCCGCCTTCCATCCGCACACCCAGCGGTGTCACTTGCAAGGAAGCGGCATAGCTGCAACTTGGATCCAGGCAGTTGCTGGTGGCGATGCCCCGTGCCGCCCAGCAGATGATCGTGGTGCCACGCGACCCCGATGAGCTTGCAAATCTCTGATCGGTCTTGTTTACGTGCGTATAGACGAGATTACGTGTGGTCCCATTCTCGTATGTATACCAGTCGATGATATCCACCGTGCACACTTGTTGGTTGTTTGGTTGTTCAGAACAAAATCCCTGAAACCCGACAGTCTCGCCGTGAGCCCCACTCTGATGCTCCGACGAATCCTGGGTTGTCGGGCGGACGATTGGTCCGGGTGTGGCATCGTTTGTCGAAGTCAAGCTCGCGGAGGTTGAATAATCACTCGCAGCCACAGAAGTGCGAGCCTGGACAAGATCCCTTTCCAGAACACCCGGTATCTGGCGCTCATTGCGTTCGGTCTCGCCAACCATACGTCGCCTCTCGGTCCAGACGTCAGTCAGAACGCCACCCATGCCTATGACGCTATCCCAGAACGTTGGCCGCAATGGTTCGCCCGACTGGTAGGCATTGTGAAAGAGGGCCAGTGCCCGGTAGACGCGATTCCGGCCCTGGAAAAAAACCGCGACCTCGTAGGAAGCATATTGGCCAACGTCGTAATTGTTTTCCGGCTCAAACGCGAGCACATCCGAAACGGTCCACTTCGGATCGTAAACTGAGGCATAGCTTCCGTTGGTCCAGGCCGCAGCGTATGCCACCCGCTCTTCATCGTCATTAACCTTTGTTGTTGAGCGTGTGAGCATGATGATCTCGCCGGAAGGCAGCGTGGCAATTTCCCCACGCAGGACACTCATGATTTCCTGAATGGGCCCCACCTTGAAGTTGCGCAATTCAAATCTCAACGCATCATCGCCGGTCGCGGGCTGGATAGCTCTCTCTCGGCGCAGCAATCGCGCTGCCTTGCTGAGGTTTGTCAACTTTTCGTAGGTTGATCTAATGCACCTCTCCTCGTTGGTTACCAGGGGTGGCTGGACCTTTGCTGCTGACGGAACGTTAGATTCAGCAGGGCTAATCTTTTGTCCTTCCGCTGAGCCAACAGAAGCGATGATCGTGAGGCAAGCGATAACCAGGTAATATAATTCGCGTTTCATTTCTCTAGTCCTTTCGAGCAGGTTGAGGTTGCCGGGCCTGAGAACTGTTTTGTGCGGTTTTCAATTCCCGTTCGACGATAGCTTTAAACTCTTCAAAACTGATAGCTCCACGCACGAGCTTGCCATTAATGATGAACACCGGTGCGCTGTTAATTCCTAACTGGGTCGCCTCACGCATGTCGGAGCGAACGGCAGTTTGCGCCGCTGCGGAACTCAGACACGTCTTGAAGGCTGACAGATCCAGGTTGAGATTTGCAGCAGTCTGGTTCAGGAATTCGGGAGTTAAGGAGGTGGTACTAAAGAGAGCGTCGTGATACTGCCAAAACCGTCCCTGCCGACCCGCGCAAAAAGCCGCCTGCGCAGCAGGAAATGCCTGCTGATGAATCTGCAAAGGAAGGTGTTTGAAAACCACCCTCAGTTGCCGGTCATAAGCATTTAGAAGCTTCTTGATGGCAGGCTGGACCTGGCGGCAGTAGGGACACTCAAAATCCGAGTACTCCACCACCGTGATGGCAGCGTCAACTGGTCCCAGAGACGGTGCTGACGGGCTGATGCTGGCAAATGGTATTCGAGGTTCCGTGAGAAGCAGATCGATCCTGGCCGCCCGCCGTAGCCTTTCAAGCGCGGCGCGGTAGTTTTGCATCCGCCCCTGGTTTTCGAGATCGAGACGAAGTCTTTCCTTTGCCTCGTCTGGACTCATTGATGCAAAGAAGGAGGCATTCTCCGCGTACGCCGCCTCCACCTCACCAGGCGTAACGCGGACGTCGCCGGAAGCCAACTCCTTTCGGAGTTCGGCAACGGGAATGCCTCGCTTCTCTGCCTCGCCCTCAAGCACCCTGCTGGTGATGAGGTTCTCCAAGGCGGCTTTTCGAATCGCGTAAAGTTTCTCTTCCAGGGGAAGAGTCTGGGCCAATACGAGATTTTCAACTTCTCGTTGGGTGATCGAGCGCCCGTTCACAATCGCTAATGCCTGGTCCTTAGCCTGACCAAATGCCAGCATCCAGCAATTTGCGATCAGAAAGAATACGGTAAGACACCGCAGCGCCCGTGTGGTATGGCTTCGCCGTTGTTTGATGAAACGAGAAACATTCCAACACCCGCGTCGCGCCGGGAGCTGCATCAGCCGGTTTACCTGCAACCCCGATGAAACGCACGCTGTGAAATGAGGCGAGTACAAAGAACCAGATGGTGAGGTAAATGACTCCATGCCATACTCCCAATCAAAAAGTGAGGCGCAACGTTGGAAAGCATCAGAATTGCTCCGACTGAGCTTCTGTCTTTCACTATTATCAAGCGCGCGCGCAGACTATTTCAGAGCAGGAAACAAGTCAACAGAGAAGTGTTGTCTGAAATGGCTAACGGATGGCGAAAATGGCTAAGGATCATTGTCTTCTGGATTTAGATGGCGAGCCCTGGACTACTGAGCGTCTGTACACCGTTGGCGCGACCGCATATATCTTTCTAAACTCCCTTACAAAATTGCTGCTGTTTGTCATGCCTACCCGGTTGATAATCTCTTTGACACTCAGAAAGCTTGTTCTGAGGAGCACCTCAGCCCGTCGCATTCTGAGTTGTTTGAGGTATTGGGTCGGAGTCTTTCCGGTTTCGGTCTTGAATAGGTGTCGCAAACGCGAGGCTGAGAGGTTAACCTCGCGGGCAAGCTCACTGATATCCATTCGCTCGGAGACCCGCCGCTCCAGCCGAGCAACAATGACCTGAATTCTTCGATCCATAAGCGATGAGGACCCCGGAAACGAAGAGGTTGCTGGTCCAGACAAGGCCGCACGCGTCTGGACTATTTACGTTAACAGCGGGCGTGAGATTACCCGCTGCTTGTTCGTTTGTCTACAAATTTTTCCGTGACGTTGATCACGAAAGGATTCATTTCCGCGCTTCGAAGATGCGATTAAACGGCGTCTCGCTCGTGCGTCTGAATTGCGTGAAACCGCCAGCCAAAACAGTATCGCGAATGGCATCTTCACATGCGACAGCGCCAAGGGCCGGCCCATTTAAAGCCAGCGAGTTTGATGTGCAACAAAGTGTGGAAGCGCCCGCAAAGGTTCGGCCAATGGGATTGAAGTTCTCCTCAACTGTGTTTCCCGCCATAGGCTCGACAATCATCGCGCTGCCATCCGCTTTGAGCACTTCAGCGGCACGTTTGCAGGCGCCCACCGGATCCCCCATGTCGTGCAGACAGTCGAAGAAGCACAAAAGATCGTAATCCTGCGCGGGAATACTTTGAGCGTTCGCACTTTCGAACGTGATCCGATCGCCGACTCCGGCGGCCGCTGCGGCGTCGCGCGCATGTCGAATTGAAGCATCGTGATTGTCAAAGCCCCAGAAACGCGAATTCGGATAAGCCTGGGCCATGATAATCGTCGAAGCACCATGACCACAGCCGATATCGGCCACCACGGCGCCGGCTTTCAGTTTTTCTTCTATCCCGGTAAGTGAAGGAATCCAGGTTGAGACCAGATGTGCCGAGTAGCCTGGTCTGAAGAAACGCTCAGTGCCGACGAACAGATCGGGATGGTGTTCACCCCAGAGCATGCCGCCGCCCCGCCGAAAGTGATCCTCGATGCGTTCTACAGCTTGCGTCATGGCTTTGACTACAAAGAATCCCCCACCTACGTAGAACGGGCTCTGTTCTTCGGTCAGCGCTGTGGCTTGTTCAGGGGAAAGGCTGTAACGTCCTGTTGCCGCGTCATACTCGGCGTATCCCCCGGCGGCCTGGTTTATCAACCACTCGCGGATGTAACGTTCATTTGTATTGGTTCGCTGGGCTAGTTCCGCGGGCGTGATGGGACCTCCTGAGGCCATGGCCCGGTACAGGCCGAGCTTCTGCCCAATGTAGACAAGAGCGGAACTCAAGGCGGCGCCAAAATCGCCGACCACTTTTCCGAGAAAAGCATTCATCTTTTCTTCGCTTATGGGTTGGGGCTGGCTCGCAGACATAAATACCTCCGTTTTTGATTGCATTCGGTTTAGTAGAGCTGTTTGATGGAGTGATCCTTTACGCCTTGAAGCGGTTATAAGTCAAACCAGGAAAGCTATCCACAGATTACACAGATTACACAGACTGGAATAATAACAGGTAACTTGAGTAAGGCGCTGACTCAACCTTCCTTGTTTAATTTTAAGTCTGTGGAATAACAGTAACTTGAGTAAGGCGTGCTGACTCAACCTTCCTTGTTTAATTTTAAGTCTGTGTAATCTGTGTAATCTGTGGATAGCTTTCTTGGCGCTCTATTCAGACTTCATCGAGTCGATTTTCTTCTCGTTGAGTCGAGTTGAGCAGTTCCCGACGGTGGGCAATGGCGCGAACTACTGCTTCCTCGAGTGCCTCCAACTCGTACGGTTTTGTGAAGTAAGCGAAGGCGCCCATAGCAAGCAGTTTTTTGGACATCAGTTGATCCGCCACCCCCGAAATCACAATCACAGGAGTGGTCGGCGACTTTTCGAGAACCTGTTTGAGAATTTCTTCACCGCTCAAGCCCGGCATGGCGATATCCGTGATCACCGTATCGTATGTTTCGAGTTCCAGGTAAGCCAGAGCCTGCTCGGCCCGGTCGGCTGTATGGCATTCATGGCTGTCACTGAACAGCTCCTGAAGCACCTCCCGAATGCCGGTATCGTCGTCAACGATTAGCAGTGTAGACATCTGGGCTTTCTCCGAACTCGAATCACTCGAGACAGCCGCTGGAGGCGGCTCTGGGTCGCATTCTAGCCCGTCTTAGATCAGGGCGCTAGCGTTGTTTCGCAAGGAGGGGCTTCTCTATTCAGACGCGATGGCCTCGGTGGCCAGCTCGCTGGGGGAAGGCGTCAGGCTTGTTAACCCCGGGGGCGCCGGTGAGATTACAACCTGTTCTTCGGGGGTGGTGCTGTTGACACCCAGTTCCGCTTCGACATCGCGGATCAGATGAGTAGTTTGCACAACGGTGTCAGGATTAAGGGAAATTGAGGAGATGCCTTTTTCCACGAGAAAGCGAGCAAATTCCGGATAGTCGGAAGGTGCCTGGCCACAAATGCCAATTTTTTTGCCCGCGCGTTTTGCGGCTTCGATTGCCAGCGTAACCATGCGTTCAACTGCCCCATCGCGTTCGTCAAACAGATGTGCAACCATTTCCGAATCGCGATCGAGGCCGAGTGTCAACTGCGTGAGATCATTTGACCCGATTGAATAGCCATCAAACACTCGGAGAAACTCGTCAGCGTAGATTACATTCGCCGGCAATTCGCACATGGCGTAGATCTCGAGACCGTTGTCTCCTTGTCGCAGGTCGAAATCGGCCATTAGCGCTACAACTCGCTCTGCCTCGGCCACGGTTCGGCAAAAGGGAATCATCGCCTTTACATTCACGAGTCCCATGTCTCCGCGCACACAGCGCAAAGCCTGGCACTCCAACTCAAAACCTTCGCGATACCGCTCGTCGTAGTAGCGCGAGGCGCCGCGAAAGCCGAGCATGGGGTTTTCCTCAATCGGCTCAAACTCCTGACCACCGATTAACATGGCGTATTCGTTGGACTTGAAATCTGACATTCTGACTATCACAGGCTTGGGATAGAAAGCTGCGGCAATGCGGCCGATGCCTTCGGCCAGCCGGCTGACAAAGAATTCTCGCGGATCCTCCTCGCCAATCCTTCTGGCAATTTCCTTAACGACGTCGGGATTCTGCAGATGCGGATAGCGCACGAGGGCCATCGGGTGAATGCCGATGTGATTGTTAATGATGAATTCGAGCCTGGCCAGACCGACCCCATCGTTGGGTAATGAAGCAACAGCGAAAGCGTGATCGGGGTCGCCGACGTTCATCATTACCTGAGTGCGGGGCCTTTCTTCATTCCCGACCAGATGACGGTCGACGGCAAACTCGATTGCTCCTTCGTAGATATTGCCCTGCGCGCCTTCGGCGCAGGAAACTGTGACCTGGGTACCCGTTTGCAACACATGGGTCGCGCTGCCGGTCCCTACAATGCAAGGCAAGCCGAGTTCGCGGCTGATAATGGCGCTGTGGCAGGTTCTGCCGCCTCGATCGGTAACGATGGCGGCGGCTTTTTTCATGATGGGTTCCCAAGCCGGATCGGTCATCGACGTGACTAGTACATCACCAGCTTGAAAGTCTGAAAGGTGATCCGGATGGGCCAGGACATGAACCCGTCCCTGGCTGATCTTTTCTCCAACAGCAATGCCTGTAACCAATGGAGCAGCGTGTTCGCCTGTGAGTTTGTACGTTTCTAAGTAAGTTTGGCGATTGGCCGAGTGAACCGTCTCAGGCCGCGCTTGCAGGATAAACAGTTCACCAGAGTACCCGTCCTTAGCCCATTCGATATCCATGGGCGTTGCCTTGCCGGCAACCTCGGAATAATGCTCTTCGATCAGACAGGCCCACCGAGCCAGTTCCAGAACTTCATAGTCGCTCAGGCAATAGCGTTGGCGCTGCGCTTCGACGACGTCTCGGGTCCTTGTGCCGCGGCCATCGAGGCCATAAACCATCTTTACTTCCTTGGAGCCGAGGCGGCGGCTGACTATCGGTCGAGATCCAGTGCGCAGCGTAGGTTTGAAGACAATCCATTCATCGGGTGTGGCCATGCCCTGAACGATTGCTTCGCCCAGACCCCATGCCGCATTAATCACGACTGCGTCCCGAAATCCGGATTCCGTGTCGAGCGTGAACAATACACCTGAACAGGCCTGGTCCGAACGGACCATCGGCTGAATGCCAATCGACAGTGCGACTTCGAAGTGATCAAACCCGCGGGCGGCGCGATAAGAAATTGCCCGGTCCGTCCAGAGCGAAGCGAAACATTTGTGGCAGGCTTCAATTAACTGCTCTTCACCACGTACGTTTAGAAGCGTGTCCTGCTGTCCCGCAAACGATGCGTCGGGGAGATCTTCGGCGGTCGCGGACGAGCGGACGGCGACTTCCGGCGCGCGGCCCAGGCGCTTACAAAGGCTTCTATATGCTTCGAGGATGGCTCCCTGCACTTCTGGGGGCAGCGGAGTATCAAGCATCAACGCCCTGGCCTGTCTTCCGGCCAGGTTCAGGGCCCGCATGTCGTTATAGTCCAGGTCGCTCAGCAATTCGCGGAGCCTTTCCTTCAGGCCGTTCGTTTCCAGGAGCAAGCGGTAAGCCTCGCTGGTGGTGGCGAACCCATCCACCGCCCGGACGCCTCGCGGCCTTAGCCCGCGAAACAGTTCGCCCAGGCTGGCGCATTTGCCGCCAACCAGACTGACATCCTCAGCTCCGACTTCGCTGAGGTCGAGCACGAGCGAGCGAGTGGTTTTCATTTGCTGTTCTCCGGGCTGGGAAGTCTGGATATTCACTCAATTGAGGGCCGGGGGTCTCATTGCCGGGGGAAACCCCGGTGGCCAAAACGGCCTTTGTTTGACCTGCGACACCACGGGCATTATGTCGCAGTTTTCTGTAACAATAGTACTAATCGCATGGAAATTTCAGGCAGTTTACCAGTTTCTCTTCATTGGGATAATTATTGTTTGTGGCCTCTGAGTCCTGGTTTCGTGTGATTTAGTGGATCGCTCGTTCTTGCCAGAATAGTCTGTGGCGGCCCCCACATGAAGTTTCGATATGAACGCAACAACACGATCGACCAAGTCACACGAACAAAACAAAGCAGCCCAAGTCCGTCGCTACAAATTCAACAGCGGCTCTGTTAGTATGAGTTCGCCATTTCTTACATCTGCGAGCATTCAAGTTTGGCCGGTTTGGCAGCAAATTCCTTTTCAGGAGAGCGATATCAATGCGTCACGAATTGAGGACAGAGCGCGAGCTGTCTCTGGATTTCTTGCGCGTGTGCGAGGCGGCGGCGATCTCCTCCGCACGCACAATGGGCCAGGGCGATCGCAAATATTCAGACCACGTGGCGGTCGAGGCCATGCGCGAGGTCATGGACACGGTGCCCATGCGCGGCCGAATCGTAATCGGCGAAGGCGAGCGCGATGAAGCCCCAATGCTCTACATCGGTGAAGAAGTTGGCGGTGGCTTTGGCGTAGGCGAAGAGATGGCCGATTCCTGTCCCGAAGTGGACATAGCAGTCGACCCGCTTGAGGGCACGAACCTCTGCGCGTTGGGGGCTAATAATGCGATCGCGGTGCTTGCGGCGGCGGAACGCGGTGGTCTCTTGAACGCTCCCGACATCTACATGGACAAGATCGTTGTCGGCCCCTCGTCGCGAGGCGTAGTAGATCTCGATGCGCCGGTAAAGGACAACCTGAGGAATATTGCCCGCCGTCTCGGACGGGACATTGAAGACCTAACGGTGATCGTTCTTGATCGGCCGCGCCACAAAAAGCTGATTTCGGATGTGCGCGATGCCGGGGCACGGATCCGGCTGATCTCGGATGGCGACCTCTCGGCCGGTATTTCTGCTGCGGTGGCCGGAACAAATATTCACGCGCTGATGGGAATTGGCGGCGCGCCTGAAGGTGTCATCACGGCTGCGGCGATGAAGTGTTTGAATGGGGAAATACAGGCGCGATTGGTTTTCGATGCTGAGCGGCTGGGCGTCGATCGTGACAAAGTACCACCGAAAGAAGTGGTGCTGGAACGGCTGGAGTCGATGGGAATCAAGGACCCGAACAAGCTTTATGACACCAACGATCTGGCTCCGGGCAAGAAGATCATCTTCGCCGCCACGGGTGTTACGGATGGTGCACTATTGAAGGGCGTCAGGTTCTTCGGATCGGGGAAGAGAACTCATTCGATGGTGATGACGACTGAGTCTCGGCACATTCGCTTTGTCGACACCCTCCACATCGAAGGCGGCCCCGACACAGTGATCCGGTTTTAAATTTCAAGTGTGTTTACAATTCGTAGTGACAATTTCTTGTTTTCTTGAGCAGGTTTTTGGCGAGTAAACAAATCGATCCACGAAATTACACGAACCGAAAAACAAAGTCACACGAAATGTTCCTCTATTTATTTCGTGTAATTTCGTGGATCATGTCTTAGATTTTAGGTTGCTGCTCTGCTGCGATGTGTAATCTGTGGATACTGACGGCGGCTTAAATCTCATCGATTGTCGGGCTCCCAGGAAGAAGAGAGCGCCAATCAGAATCCATCCAACTACACAAACGACTCGGGCTACCCAAACACGCGGCGGTTCCTGGAACCTCAGATTGATCGAGAGCGCATTCGCCGGAACCGATATCAGTAAAGCGCCGTCGCTATCAGGCCGCACAGCCAGGTTCCGTCCGTCAGACTCCGCCCGCCAGTGGGGATAGAAAAAGGTTCGGACGCGCGCTTCGCCTGCTGCGCCCGGCCCAAGATGAAACGTTCGAAGCTCAGGTAGCCAGGAGATCACAGTCACCTCCCGACCACCAGCTTCGACCGGCGAGTCCATGTTCCGGATCGGTTCCTTCACCCATATGGGCCACCACTGCGGACTACCTTGAGAGCCCCGGATTTCGCTCAGGGTCTTTTCAAAAACCGGCCTGCTTAACCATTGGGCCTCACGGACAATATGAGAAGCTGAGAACGCAAGCGAAACGGCTATCGTACCCGCGGCGATCATGACCAGCTTTCTGTTGCCTCTCCTTACCGCATCTTCCCAATAAGGAATCGCTGCGGCTAGCAATACGGAGCCCGCCAGTGAGGTAATCAGCAGCCAGCGCCAGGGAAACTGGGTCGCCTGCAAGGTTGGCAGCAGATTCCAGATGGCGAGTGACAGCGGCGTGGCCATGAAGAGCGTTAAGGCCAGCACCACGATAGTTGCTTTAAGCGCACGAATCGAAAATTCTGATGTTGCAACACGACGTGCTGACCAGAAGCACGCCACTGCTGGCCAGAACATTGCGAGGCTTGAGAGGAGGAGAATGTTCATCCACCACACATTGAGATTCTCTGGAGAGAATGATGAGAGCAGGAAATTCAAACGATAATTGACTGAGGGCTCAGGCTGAATATTGTCAGCCCTAATCCATTTCAGTTCGGCAACCATCGTTGTCCAATAGCAAGCGCTCGCGGCGAGACCCAAAATGCTTGCGAAGGCAAGACGAAGAACTGTAAACCATTTCTTCCCATGCTCCAGGCGAACAAGGGCGTATGCCGCGAGCGCGATTGAGGCGTTGATCGTCAAAGGCAGATGAGTAAAACCCAACGCCCCGGATGAGATCGCTAGTCCCGCGACATCTCGTGGAGCTCCCCAACGACATACGCGCTCGACGAAGAGAAAGACAAAAGGCAAGACGGCCGCTCCGGCAAATTCAGGGAGTAGGAATGACTGATAAAGCTGATTGAGATGATAGGGCGCGAGGGCATAGAACACGCTTGCCCACATCGCATTCTGACTTGGAAGAAATTCCCGCGCCCAGAAATACACACCCAGCGATCCGACCATTGAGAGCAGAGTGAAGACCAGGAGAGTGCCTAAATACCAGTTTCCGCTGAGCAGCCGAAAGGCGGCAAGAAGGTAATGAGTACCGGGTGGATAAAATCGAAAACTGGCGTCGCCGTAGCCGGAATTGGATTCCGCAAGCCATCCAGGGTAGAGGTGTCCCGAACGAATACCATCAAAGAAAGGTTGAGCCAAACGAAAATGACTTGAAAGATCTCGGCTGGAAGGAATCCCAAAAACCATTGCCGGGGCAATGACTGCAGCCGAGATGAGAACAACCAGGAGGAGATGTCGTGTGTTAGTGGAGATGGATTTCCTGGTTGAAATGGGTTTCTTCCGCACTGCCGGCTCAGAGGTTTCAAACTCGCGCTCGAGTTTATTGTGCTGTCCAAGCCGGGCGAGTGCAAGGCTTAAATAGAGTTAAGCAGAGGTTGGTGTTATTTCGTGGATCATGTCTTCGGTTTTTAGTTGCGGCTCAGCTGCGCTGTGCAACGGACTGACAATTTCTTGCTTTTTTGAGCAGATTTTTGCGAATAACAAATCGATCCACGAAGTTACACGAACCGAAAAACAGAGTCACACGAAATGTTCCTCTCTATTTATTTCGTGTGATTTCGTGGATCATGTCTTAGGTTTTTGGTTACGGCTCAGCAGCGCTGTGTAATCGGCGTAATCTGTGGACATGCTCGACTCTCTGATAATGGGTACGCCACCTGGACGCAGTGATGTATAGTTCTTTGCGCCCGGGTAACAAGAACTTCATTCAGAGGAGGTTCCCGCCATGACAAGATCAATTCAAAGTAAATTCGTTTGCGCACTCGCCGTATTCTTGACCCTGTCAGTCAGTTGCGCCTCTCCACCTAAACCGCCGAAAGCTGTAAAGACGGTGGCTTTTATCACCAATACGACTTCCGACTTCTGGAAGATCGTGCACAAAGGATGTGAGAAGGCTGACGCCGAACTACCCGATGTGAAAGTTGTCTTCAAAACCACAAATACCGGAACGATAGAAGAGCAGAACGGACTCATTCGACAGGCACTGGACGTTGATGATGCCGATGCCATTGCTATCAGTCCGGCCGATCCTGCTGGTCAGAAAAGAGTAATTAACGATGCGGCGAAGAGAGCTTTGGTGATTACTCAGGACAGCGACGCACCGGATACCGATCGCACTCTCTACCTCGGCGCGGACAACCGGGCGGCTGGGCGCCAGGCCGGAGAACTCATTAAAAAAGCTCTGCCGCAAGGTGGAAAGATCATGGTCTTCGTCGGCAAGCGCGAGGTGCAGAACGCGCAGGAACGTTTCGAAGGATTGAAGGAATCGTTGCAGGGCTCGAACGTGGTCGTAATTAATCTCATGACTGACGACGCTAACCCAATAAACGCCCGGGACAATGCTTATGCAACGCTGAAGAAATACCCTGACATAGCAGGCATGGTTGGTCTATGGTCCTACAACGGACCATCGATTGTGCAAGCACTCAGACCTGAGGGTAAGCTCGGCTCGATCAAGATCGTATGCTTCGACGACGATCGCGAAACACTTGCTGCGATCAAGGAAGGAGCAATCTTTGGGACGGTGGCGCAGCAGCCGTTCGACTACGGATACCAGGCGGTCAAGACTGCGGCGCAGATCCTTAAAGGCGACCGTTCAGTGATCCCTGGCAACAAGAAAATCTTCATCCCCACGGTTGTCGTCCAGCGCAATAACGTTGATGACTACAGCAAAAAACTAGACCAGCTGCTCGGCAAATGAGGTTACCCCATCATTCGGAATTCGTTTAAATTCCAGGCTTGTTTGGTGTGAATTCGTAATTTAGCGCCGACGCAAAATTCGTGTATTTATTTTTTCCGTTCGTGTGATTTCGTGGTTCCTTCATGTCCAGAAAAATCCAAAGGCGTAACTGTAATTGCGTGGCTGACTCAAAACTGATTTGAATCTGAGTAATCTGCGAAATCTGTGGATGCTCTGAACGAGGTGTTGCGCTCTACAGCCCTTGCCACTTTTCAATTACCGCTTCCACTCGATCCCTGACCTGGGCTCTTGCTTCAAACCTGGAATCTCCCCTGGCTAACAGCGAATCATAATTCGTCTCGCGATGGCGCACATGTGCAACCACCGCGAGTCGCACCACTTCATCTTCGAAACTCTTCGCAGCGGCGGACCGGCCGACGCGCCCGCTATATTTTAAGCAAGCGTGTTGGGCGATGATCTGTTCTCTTCCTTTGGGACAATGCGGAAACAGAATTCGAATTCGTTTGGCAAACTCGCTGATATACTGCTCATCAAGTTCAGCTCGACGCTCTCGCGCTCGTTCATTGCGCCGCTCTCTAACTTCGCTGTCAGCGAGACACTCAACTTCCGCTCGGTCAAGTGCTGCTTCCTCAACCAGCAACCCCTGGCGTTCATATTGACGTCGCGCTCTGCTGAACTTCAAGACAACGGCGGAGAGCGTCGAGTATTTCCTCGACCTTCTGGTTAGGGCTGCGTCTCCACTGGGTAGAAAGACCAATTCGTCCAGATCCGCACAGGCCAAACACAAAGCGCCTTTGTCCCGTTCCAGCGTAATCCACGCTTGCCGTCCCAAGTCTTCGCCACATTCATCGCACTTCGAATCGCGATGAGAGATGAAAACTTTGATCTCGTCTGCTTTGGACTCTTTCTTCTGTGTGACGTCCTGAGCCCCCGTATTGGACATCTGCGCCTGATGGATCATGCTTCTGGTGGCGGTTGTTCCGACATTTGTTCCCTTCATTCCCATTGACTTGCCACCCGATGTATTCGCGTCGCTCGTTACGTTCGCAGCTGCGGAATTGGCAATCGGCAATTGGCAATCGTCAATGAACCCAATCTCGTTTTCTTCGAGCCAATCAACCGCTATTCGTCGATAAGCTTGCTCACGAAACTCAAGCCAGGCGTTGTCAATGCCGAAGGTTCTGATGGCCGAGTTAAACCTTCCGAATGCGCCCTTCCCTTTGATCAAGCCGAGCAATTGTTCTCTTAAGGGGTTCTTTCTAACAGAGCGACAAAAGTCTTCCATGATCTGCCAGTCATGAATATCAAATTTGTCGGGCAGCGGGATGTAATCGCTTGAATTGAGTATTTCACGCCGAAGCCGGTGCTCCTCTTTGGACCATTCCGGCTCGTCCTCTAACCAATCCGGCTCATCCGGACTCGTTGCTTGCGCAAAGTCATACTCATCCTCAAATCCGAGTGTGTCGTCGCTCGATAACACGACGAACTCGCCAGTCCGTCTGTTCAGGTAAACACTGATGCTTTCCGAAACGATCGACAACTGCTCAACAACGTCAGCAAGTTTGACCGGCAACGTCATGCTCGTGCTCCTTCCTGCACATTCATTTACTCTATATTAATCAAGGCGTGTAATTAGACCCAAGGAATCACGCATGCCGTGTCAACGAGTTACATAAAACTGATCCAAAAACTCATAACGCGCGCGCACCTTCTCGCTTTCCGCGCGTGTGTAGACATCAATGATCATGCGCTGGCCCCGGGCGAACGCCGGCCATGCGGGCAGTCCATGACCGTTTGGATTTCCGGTGTCAATAAAGTTGGCAAAGTACTCCTGCATGACTTTTGAGACTTTGTAATCGTCCGCTGTCCACGCGAAGACGTGATTCAAATCTAAATTGCCCATCGCATACTCAATCTCTGCTGAGTGAACTGCGCCGCGCGCAGGAGTCTCGCCCGGTGTTCCGTTTGCTACGGCCAGGGCGGGACGTGGCCGAGCGAAGAGGTAATAGTAAGTTGGCTTACCGCCACTCCTGGTGGCCAGGTCCAACCACTTCCAGGTGCTATAGCTGATGAAACGATCGCTTGCCAGATCTTGCCCAGCGTCCGTAACTTCCATCTCCGTCGACGCTGGATAGAGATTAAAGACCTGCTCCGCCTTCTCGCCGTAGAGTCTTTGGAGAGCCTTACGATAATTCTCAACGGTCAGCGCGTCGCCACCGAGGATTGCGAGGTAGGATGACTCCTCAGAATTTGATCCAACAAGCAATGGAACACGCGCCTGTTCTCCCGCAGCGTAAATTTCAAAAGGTGATTTCGGTAAGAAATAGCCGTCAACATTCGGAGACGGCCATGGCGTGCCGGGCTTCGCAGTAGCCGCGAGTATGTCCGCGGCAGATTTCGCGCGAAGTGCTGCCAATGAATCTGCGCCGACGCTCGTCGCGAACTTGATTCCGCTCTTCTCCGCCTCATGCAAAGGTAGCGCTGGTAACGTTCCAAGCAGCGACCCACTCTCTCCAATCGCGCCGGCGATTAAATCCCTCGATAGCGGTGAGGCCATTTGTGCGCTAACTGAAACCGATCCGGCTGACTCACCGGCAATAGTGACCCTCTTTGGATCGCCGCCGAAGGCTGCGATATTCTGCTGCACCCATCGTAAGGCTGCACTCTGGTCCAACAGTCCATAGTTGCCCGAAGCGTGATGAGGCGATTCCTTCGTCAGCTCCGGATGCGCGAAGAAGCCAAACACACCCAATCGATAATTTACCGTCAGGGCAACAACTCCCTTGCGAGCCATGCTTGCGCCTTCATAGCGGGGCTCCGACCCGTCGCCGGCGACAAAACCGCCGCCGTAAAAATAGACCAGCACGGGTAGCTTGCCCGATTTGACGGGTGACCAGATGTTCAGGTACAGGCAGTCTTCGCTCATGCCATTGGAACGGAACACCATGTCGCTATAGATCGGTCGTTGCATGCAGCGTGGACCGAACTGGTCCGCTTTGCGTGTTCCTTTCCAATCTGTGACGGGGTGGGGTGGCTGCCATCTCAACTCACCGACCGGCGGCGATGCAAAGGGAACACCTTTGAATGTTCGCACCCCTGTGCTTTTGTCCACTGTTCCTTCAATCACGCCGTTCGCGGTCTTGACTCTAATTTGCCCGAAGCAGTTATCAGACAGCACGGCAACAAATAGAACCACCGTGATTGAAAGAACGGAGAATCTCAGTTTCATGTTAGCGACATACCTTTCGTCAGGTGAAAATGGTGACGCGGTTTATCCACAGATTGCGCAGATTACACAGATGTTGAAAGCATTTAAAAAGGCCTCTAGACTTCTGTTTCACCTCCTGATCATCCGGCGCCAAAGCCGAAGCATCGCCTGCTTTTGGTTCTGAAAGCAAGTTTGAAATCTGCGTAATCGGCGAAATCTGTGGATCCTTATTTGCCAAAAAACTCTAGACCGATTCTCCAAAGGCAGTTACGATACGGTCCGATCGAACCCAATCTCCCACGCACCTTTACAATGCAACGCGCCTACTATTCCGCATCAATACCTGATTTCCTCGCGACCTCTGCAAACGAGATACTCGGCACGTTGCTGGCGAACAGCGGAGGCTCCACAACGGAACACACTCAACGCGACGCGTGGCTGGAGCAAATCAGCATCCTCAAAGAGGTTCTTCGCGATCGCGACGGCAGAATCTATTTTGAGTATTCGATCCCACGCATGGGAAGCCGTATCGACACTGTTCTCCTGATTGGTCCCGTGCTGTTTGTTTTGGAATTCAAAATCGGCGAGCGTGAGTTCACTTCATATGCTCTCGACCAGGCTTACGATTACGCGCTCGACCTGAAAAACTTCCATTCAACCAGCCGCGAACCATTCATTGCACCAATTGTAATCGCCACCCGTGCTCTTCCCGCAACACGAGTAATCGCCACCACAGTCCATAACGACCGGGTCCTTACACCCATTCGCTCCAATGTGGAACAGCTTACCGTCCTGATCCATGAAGTTCTGGAATGGGCAGTCTCCGAGGCAATGAGGTCAGTACCACCTCGCGGTAGCGGGTGGGTCCTTGGCGCTCCAGTCGGCAACGAGCCAATCAGCAATCGGCAATTGACAATCGGAAATGAATCAGGCTGGGTCTCAGATTGGGACCAGGGACGCTACTCTCCGACACCAACAATCATCGAAGCCGCAATGGCCCTATACAACAACCACTCTGTGACCGACATTTCTCGCAGCGACGCGGCGGCGACTAACCTAACCACAACCTCCGCGGCAATCTCCGAAATCGTTGAAGCAGCCAAAGCAAACCGCTTTAAAGCGATCTGTTTCGTAACCGGCGTTCCCGGCGCCGGCAAGACCTTGGTTGGTCTAAACATTGCCACTCAACGCCGCGAAGAAACCGACGAGCTCTACAGCGTTTTTCTTTCAGGTAACAAACCGCTTGTCGACATTCTGCGCGAGGCCCTCGCGCGCGACCGCATTCGACGCGATCGAGACATAGGGAAAAAGACAAGAAAAGGGCAGGCAATGAGCGAAGTCAAAGCCTTTATCCAAAACGTTCACCACTTTCGGGACGACTGCATAGTTGACGAAGGCCCACCGGTCGAACATGTAGCACTTTTCGACGAAGCGCAACGTGCCTGGAACCTTCATCAAACAGCGAGTTTCATGCTGCGGAAAAAGAGTACGCCTAACTTTAACCAATCTGAACCAGAGTTCTTGATTTCCTGTATCAATCGGCATCCTGATTGGGGCGTGGTCGTGTGTCTCGTTGGTGGCGGTCAGGAAATCAACACAGGCGAGGCGGGAATCAGCGAATGGATCGATGCGCTGAATCGCTCTTTCCCGGACTGGCACGTCTACATCTCTTCTCGACTCTCTGATAGTGAGTACGCCGCAGGACACGCGCTCGAGCGATTACAGACGCGACCTAACGTGTCAATAAAGGATGGACTTCACCTTGCCGTCTCGATGCGATCGTTTCGTGCGGAAAACGTTTCGCTCCTCGTAAAGCAACTACTCGATCTCGAAATAGAGGCCGCGCGGAATACTCTTGCGAACGTCTCTCCAAACTACCCCATCGTGATTACGCGGGATCTAATAAAGGCGAAACGATGGCTGCGAGAGCGCGCGCGAGGTACAGAGCGTTACGGCATTGTGGTTTCCTCTCAGGCCGAAAGATTGAAGCCGCACGCAATCGATGTGAAGTCGCCAATGGATCCGATTCACTGGTTCCTCGACGGACCTGAAGATGTTCGTTCGTCTTTTTATCTGGAAGACGTTGCTACTGAATTTGACGTGCAGGGGCTGGAACTGGATTGGACCTGCGTCACCTGGGATGCTGATTTCAGATACACGCCAACTGGGTGGGAACACAAATCCTTTACGGGAGATCGTTGGAATCGTATCAACAAGCGCGAGCGACAGATCTACCAAAAGAACGCCTACCGCGTCCTCCTAACCCGCGCCCGCCAGGGTATGGTCATCGTCGTGCCCCCTGGCGACACTTCCGACCCAACTCGGAATCCCAGTTTTTACGATCCCACTTTTGATTACATGAAGGAAATAGGCTTCGGTTGTATTTAATTGAAGATGGCGTAACCCTCGTGCTACGGTTTTCAATTCGGACATTGGAAGGCAATCGAGTGTTCGTCTGGCGATCATTCGAACTCACGACCCGCCTCTTGACAGGCGTCGCAGCCCTCCCGACAGTTCAAGCTAAACACGAAAGGATTGTTTTTGTTGTCCTTGCGATTTGAGGTAGGGGCAATTCAATTTCCAATCTTCAATTTATCGAGTTGGGGATCTGGCTGCTTCCCTAATTAGAATGGAACTCCCAAACCATGGTTGGACGACTATTTTTTTATCGACCCTGTATGCAAAGGCTAAGCTATGAAGGAAGTCCACGTATGAGACATTATAATTGTTTGTAATATATTCGACCTCAAGCAAGTCCTCAACCAAGCAATGTCTTATAGCGCCCTCGATTTTGTGCCCAAGGGTAGTTATAACTGATTCGTAAGTTTTAGGTCCAAGCATTCCCAACTCGGCTCCGCTGGTTAATAATGATGGCACCTTTTCACCTGAGTGCACTTTGTCGACAAGAGCTTTTTTATCTCCGAATACGAATCTAAAGAAATAGTTTGAAGGGTCGAACTCGTCTCCTCCACAATGTATTAGATAGGAATTCAGTTTAAGAATATTCCTGACGAATGCGTTCACTGCTGCGGTGAGCTCTTCGGCGCGCCTGCAGTAGTTCATGTATTGAGTTTTGTCTGTATGTGAGAAGGCTTGAACCTGTTGATGTCCAGTTCTTATATTCTCAACCAGGAAAGTCTTAAAGAAGGTTTTCCAGTCGGCTTCAGTCCACCCACAGTTCAAGTGTTGACCAACCATGGTTTTGATCTCATTCCCGCTAAGAAAGATTTCTTGCAATTGAGCGCGAGTGAGACCGTTAAATTCATTATGGAACTGATAGCTATTCAGTCTAGATTCCAGATTCTGTTTTGAGTATTTGTGGACCCCTCGCGGGATAACCCTGTCATAATGCTCACCGAATGCTAAGACGCTTGTTGCATAAAGGAAGAGTCTTAGCCTGAGCTCCAGGTAGTCCGTAATTCGCTTAACATAGCTGTAGTGATCAACATTAATTGCGGACGCAAACGCGACACGGACCTGCTCGAAGATGCCAAGCTCTTCTGCAGAATGCTGAGTGTTTCGAGTAAACAGGCCATGAAAAGTGTTGTCTGATATGTCTTCAATAATTGTCTTTAGTTTTTGGGCGATTATTGGAAACACTTGCTCTAACTGCTTCAATACAAGCGTGCCGCTAACCTTAATCTCTTTCTTACTAGAGTACTGGTCGAAACGATTAAGTAGTTCTGTCAAAACTTCATCGTCCACTGAATGAAAATACCATTGATCTTTCAGATCGGAGATACCAGCCTCAGTGAACAATCGTTTGGAGTCATCAATTTCAAATAACGCGCTGGAAAGATATGAAAAAGCTGTCCACCCACGATTAATGTCGTCGTGCTTAGGGGGCAAAGATCTGTCGGCAAGCAGTACTCCATCAAATAATCTCAGCGCTGTTTCTATACTATCGAGTTCAGACTTTTCGAGTCGCAAATCCTCGCGGCTGAAGAACCTTTTTACCTCCAATAATTCACTCGATTCCACCGAGGTAAGGGGTTGCGGTGAGTAGTCCTTAGCAGCGTACAGTTTGAGAAGATAATCGTTCATCCCAAGCTTGTAATGTTCTCTAACCCTGTCGAGGGCCTCCTGCAATTTCGAATGAATTACCCATTCAAACGAAGCTACAGGATCAGAGCTCGGCTTTCGCCGTCTTTGAATTAGATCTGCTTCGCGCAAGAGATTGAAGTAAAACTTATTCTCCTCAAACAGTCTGTCCACCTCTGTGATACCACCATGGAGACTTGTCTGAATTAGCAATCCCAAACTCTTAGCAACCTGCTCTTTGGTAAAACTCTTAAATCTTGAACCGTGTATGAGTTTATGCAGAGATTGACGAACGGCTTCGTCACGTTCTAGTTCTGCTCTGACTTTGGCAAGAGTTTGTGGCTCGATCTCGACGGGGGTGTCGATTATTGAAAAATTGTTATTCGAAAGCTGAGTAACTATAGCGTTAAGGTAATACCTATACCCCTGATTTGCATTGAGCTCTTTGAATAACCTCACAACAAACTGTGGCTTAATTTTCCGTGGGGTTTCGTCAAAACACAACGCCTTTATTCGCTGATTGAAGACGTCACAGACTAATTCAGGTGTAATCTCTGGCATTGTTATGGGTGTGTTGTCTAGGAAACCTCGAAGATGTTCGCTCCGCGATACCTCGATCAACCAGTTTGGTAGGCCGGACACAATGAAACCCACATTTAGATGGGCTCGCATCAAATCATTCTTAAGAAGTTGCTGCAACCCTAGGAATTCAAAAATGTAATCATAAGTACTTGTGTGCTTATGATAGTCATCAAGGAAAACCACGATACCTTCTCTCCGGTGTTCCTGGATACGACGCATAAGTTCTTTTAACTGTCTAATGACATCCAAATGCCAAACTTCGCTCAGATTCTCGTTTGAAATGCTAATCAGCTCATCCCTTAACTTATCTCTGAGAGTTAGATGAAAATCATTTGCATAACTTCCTGTGTCTGGGAACGGCTTGGGACTCGGGGTAACAAGAATCGGCACAATGTTTCGGTGAATAAGATGGTAGCTCAGATAGTCTATGAAGGTTGTCTTTCCATAGCCGTAGTCACCCGCGAGAAGGAAGCCCGCATGGAACAGGTGCTTGGGATTCTTGTTTAGCGCATCTATCACCTCACGGAATGGCTTAGTCTTAACGATAACCTCGTCATATAGATCTTCATCGATTTCTTGAAGACCTTCTCGTAAAGGAAATGGATTTGCCTTCAAATAAAACCGTTCCCACCACTGCTGGGTTTCCTCTTGTGCGGGGTCGAAGATAGGTTCTTCAATGTTTGCCTCATCTAAGATGCTTGGGAGCCTTTCAAGTTCTAATCGTACTTCCTCAATCCTTTGATGGTATTTTTCAAGTTCTCTTGATGCATGACTCTCCAACTGTTTGCTGTGAATTCTTTTAGCAGCCTCAAGCGCGTCCAGTTGACGGATAATCTCTTTGTCTTCTGGTTTGAGACCACTAGTGTGGTCCGTCTTTCTAGCTAGCGCTACGAGTTTGCGCTCCACGGCGCGTGTCAGCCCTCGGAAAACCGGAAGAGTCTCAACGTACTTCTCTATATTTTCGGGAGAGATATCGTGTTTACTTAGGTGAACTACCAAAGGTTCAACGACGTCTCGAGAGTCTATTCGACCAAACTGGTTGCCGTACCTGTCACTAAATGATTTTCGAAGCTTCTGAACGGTGTAGTTATTGCTCAGGAGGAGTTCGTACTCATCCTTTACAAAGCGTTCGATCGCGGTGTCTTTATTCATAGTGGTGCATTGAGGTTAAGGATTTTCCAAACACAACGATGCTGGCCAGCGAACGATCGAAGTTTCAAACTAATTTCGCGCTTCCACCCATCTTTCGAGGTTAGAGATCGGATGTTAAGTGGACATGCGGCTGGTCGGTCGTCAGGTTGTGCCGCGACTTTTATCACGGTTTACATCCTAGTGTCGAGTAGATGATTTGTGAATAGGAAGGGAATCTTAATGCGAGAATTTAGGGATAGAAGCGGCCGCTGCGAAAAAAACCAGGAGTGACGGCCTGATAGTACGCTCGCCTAACAGCTTTAAACGGGAGAGGCACATATGGGGGTTACACTTGCCTTGCGAGGGCTTGCCCAGGCATTTCATCCCATGTACGACCTTCCAGCAATCGTCCAGCACGTTTCTTATTTATACCGCCCCACTGCTTGAAGAAGAAAGGGACGTTCGCACGTTGGCACTGATCTCGAATATCCACTACCCAATCGTTCGCCATTGGCCGCGCGCCAGGGCCCGACTCGCCCCCGACTATTGCCCATTGGATCCCCTGCAAGTTTAAATTCGAAAGCGGTCCTAGCAGTGGCTCAAGCGAAAGAAACTTCACTTGGGCGTTTGTCCTTCTTAGGTGATCAATTCGAAAGGTGTAGTCCTCGCTTTCGACACTAACTCCCATCCAGATGTGGGGTGCCCACGGTAGTTCGGAGTCAAGCTCTAACAACCGTTGAGAGCGTTTGGTAAGTACCTGGAAACGGTGCCAGTCGGCTCGCACCATTACCTCGAAAGCTTTAAGAATAAAATCGCTTGGAACGTCCTTATGAAAAAGGTCGCTCATTGAATTCACGAAGATCGTTTGAGGCTTTTTCCAGCGTAGCGGAATCGGGAAAGATCCAGGATGAAGCGTGAGGTCGAACCCGTTTACATAATTGACCTGTCCCATAGCTCTTAGACGCAAGGCCATGCGTTCGGCGTAGCAGTTTTTGCAGCCGGGGCTGATTTTGGAGCAGCCCGTGACCGGGTTCCACGTTGCTTCCGTCCATTCAATTGTAGAGGCTTTTCCCATTAGCTTCCTTCAAACTCTTCCTCAAAAGTCTTGACTCCCCTTAGTTAGATCATTATAAGCAGTGCGTCTGGCTAATCGGAAATTTGTTTCTCACGACGATCTCAGCGGAGATCGGTAGCAATCAGCCAGAATCAACAAAAAAGCTAGTCTTTTTTTGCTCAAGCAATTGGACAAACCCAAGAGTTCCTCCAGCTCTGGAGCACTAAACATGCCTAAGAAACCGACATGGAATGACTTCAAGCATACCGAGCGGATCGAGCTTCTTAAACGCTTAGATGATGACGAAATTGTCGATGCTTACTTGCCGGGAGAAATCGACGAGATCGAATTTAGAAAGCTTTTGCGAGACGAAAGGGCGATCTGGCAACCAACTGCGCTTGGCAAAGCAAAGACCGCAATAGCGTTACCCAATAAGGAGACTATTATGGGAGCCTGGCGGGACTTGAACAAAGCCGAGGCTCTATTGGAACTAATCGACAACAGCATTGATGCTTGGAGACGTCGCCGTAAGCGCTATCCTAAGTACACTTCGAAAACTCTCCAGATTTACATTGATATTGACGCAACAAACAGCAGGTTGTCTTACGAAGACAATGCTGGGGGTGTGAAGGAAGAACAACTGCCCAACATAGTTATTCCTGGGTTTTCTGAAACGTCTGATACCGAGGCTACTATCGGAAGCTACAGAACAGGAGGCAAGAAAGCCATCTTCAAACTCGCATCTGATGCGAGCATTCAAAGTTATTACCTTGATCCAGATGAAACTTTGGATGAAGCATTTGACATTCACCTCGATAACAACTGGCTGGAAGATTCTGAGCTGTACGATTTCACTTATTATCCCATTACCAATAAAGGGGAATTGAACAAAGGTCATACGATTTACACTTTTAAGCTTCGTGATCAAACGTGGGATCTGAATGTCTTTGATCAGATCACAAACGAGATCCGTCGAACATACACTCTGCTCACAGTGCGGAATCCGAATATCGAAATCTATTTCAACGATCGGAATGAACCATTGCAACCATTGGAGGAACTTTACAAGTTCTCTGGAGCCAACGGGAGAAGAATCGATGTAAGGCCGCAACGGGTACGATTTAAGTGTCAACTTCCATGGAAAGGCCTTCCACAGAGTATTGAGGTTGAAATAATTCTTGGCTGTAGAACCACAACAGCCGGTGGTCATAAAGGAGAAGACCGGTGGGGAATCGACATATACGGAAACAATCGCCTATTCGTTCACCACAACCAAGATGAAACATTCAAATGGTTTGAGCTCCCAACTGGAGCCAATCGCACTCTAGTGAGGGGTTTAATAAACATCCACGGCCCTAATATATTCATGCCATGGGATACTCACAAACGACATTTAAATGTCGACCGAGAAATTATTGACGTCGTGCGTAGCAAGCCAATCAAGGATCTTTTCAGGTCGTGGAAAGAGGCATACAACGCGATCAGCGGGATGGAAGAAATCAAAGAAACGATCAAAGAATTGTTCACGCCGTGGAAAGTCGGCAAGGATCTGAATGTGGCCTTTTCGGATGAGGTCGCCCTCCAATATGGCAGGAAGCGCGGAGTGTCGCTGCCGTTGTCAGTGCACAAGCCTAAGGTAACCCCTACAAAAGCCGCTGCGAGCAAGAGGCCAGTTTCGATCACACTCAAAGTAACACAAGCCGAGTTTAGGCTTCTGTGTGCTAAACATGAAATTGACAGCTCTCTCGGCGACGGACAGAAAGTAAAACAGTTGGCTGAGGCGATAAAGAGTTCAGTCCTCCGTCTCAAGAAATGAACTAGTGTAGTGTCTCAGAAATATCTTTACAATGGGCTGCGCAGCGAGTAAGCTGCGAGTCACTATGTGGGATACCTGTGAAGCACTGGCAATTACCGCAGAGCAACGGGAGGTTTTGCAAACCTGGATCGGTGCTCGTAACAGTCCGCAGAAAGTTGTTTTCCGCTCGCAAATTGTTTTGGCGGCGGCCAACGGAACTTCGAATCGGCAGATCGCGCTTGAGCTGAAGACCAGCCGACCGACGGTGATTCTGTGGCGCAACCGCTTCCTCGAAGGAGGAACGGCGGCCTTGATTGATGATGCTCCGGGGCGCGGTCGGCCCAAGCAGATCGCGGCCGCCAAGGTTAAGAAAATAGTGGAGACTACGCTGCATACAACTCCCAAAGCGGCGACTCATTGGAGTGTGCGAACGATGGCCCAACTGCAGGGCGTCAGTCCGGCCACGGTCCAGCGGATCTGGGACGCCAATGGGTTGCAACCACATCGAAACCGGACCTTCAAGCTTTCCAAAGATAAACAGTTCCTCGAAAAGCTTAACGATGTAGTGGGCCTGTACTTGAATCCTCCCAATAAAGCCTTGGTCTTGTGCGTGGATGAGAAGAGTCAGATCCAGGCTTTGCAAAGATCGCAGCCGGGGTTGCCCATGAAAAAAGGTCGTTGCGGCACCATGACTCACGACTACAAACGACACGGCACGACCACCTTGTTTGCCGCCCTCAATGTGCTGGACGGCACCGTCATCGGCGCGTGTATGCCGCGTCATCGACATCAGGAATATCTGAAGTTTCTCCGCAAGCTTGATCGAGAGTTTCCTCGTGGCTTGGACTTGCATCTGGTGGTAGACAATTACAGCGCCCATAAACATGACGATGTCACAGAGTGGCTAGTGAAGCATCCGCGCTTTCATATTCATTACACACCCACCAGTTCTTCTTGGCTTAATCTGGTCGAGCGTTGGTTTCGCGAACTTACTCAAAAGCGCCTGCGCCGTGGCAACTTTACCGGCGTAAGCGAACTCATCGCCGTCATCAAGGAATATCTCGCTCAGAACAATAAACAACCAAAACCATTTGTCTGGACTGCTACCGCGCAACAGATCATCGAGAAGGTTAATCGTTGTAAAGGAATTTCTGAGACACTACACTAGCTGCCGAGCTTCATAAATGTCATCCTCAACCAAATTGTTGTTTGGCGCCAACAAGTACTGCGCCTTAAATCAGATGCTAGCAAAGTGGTTGCGTGATTGTGGTTCACCTACTCAGACATACTGCTACGTTACACTTGGTGGGACCGAACTGAGAGACGTTTCATACGTGGCATGGATTGACCGTAGGCTTACGTCGAGAGTTATCTCGTTCGAACAAGATGCCACCCGACATAGGCTTGCTCAACAAACTGTCACAAAGCTGAGAGAAAAAGGAGTTAACGCAGAGGCGATACCTGACGATATCTTTAGTTACCGCCGCTCTGCCAATGGACCACCACACATCTTTTATCTGGATTTGCTTGGAATCTGCAGTCCAAACCCATATCGTCGAGAGTTCAAGATCTGGTTTGAGAATGATGTGCTTCGTGCAGGCGATGTGCTTCTGATAACAAGCTACTTGGGAAGGAATCCAGGATGGGACAAGGTTCTTGGCCAGTTCGATTCCGAATTCCGATTACTTCGAGTTAGCTCGTTGCAGGAGAAAAGGCAACTCTATGATGTATTCCATCCAATGTTTGTGCTTTTTAGATCCTTGATCGATTCTGGGCTCAGTAGCGAATTAAGTCTTCGCTGCTTTGGGTCCGTAAAATACCGTGACACGTCGATAATGGGTCTTTATGGAATTGTGTGCGTCGAGAGGAGTTCGAATCTGGCTGATACCTTGACAGGAACACCGTTTTTCAATTCTCTGACGGATACTTGGGGTGCGCTTTCGTAATAAACAATCTTGGACTTCTTGTATTGTGAACCCAAAATCTGAAAAGCAGTTTGAAATCAAGTGTGAAATCGGTGGCGTTGACCCTGCGGTCATTCGAGAACTGTCAGGCGTGTACAAGCCTTTCCCAAAGGCTTTCAAGGAGCTCATTAGTAATGCATACGATGCTGATGCAGAGTCTGTCAGAATCCAACTATCAGACAACGTTGAGCAAATCGAGGTGATCGACGATGGAATTGGAATGACACCGTTTGAGTTTCAAAATGAATTCACCCGTCTGGGAGGAAGCCACAAGCGGCTCGGCGGTGGTGTTACGACGAAGGGCCGACGGAGAATTGGAAGCAAGGGCATCGGTTTTCTTGCCGTCGCTCGTTATTGCTCAGGAATTGAAGTCGTATCGACGACTTTGCGAAAACATCGAGGCAAGATTCAGTACGATGGCCAGGCGACCACCATTGATCTCAGCCGTTTCCTCGACGTCAAGATTCCACACGAGCTCTTGGCTAAACGTCTGAAGGTGACCGCTGTAGCGGTCACTTTTAAAGACAAATCGAGGCGATTAAGTGCAGATGAGTTTGAGCTGGCCTATGGAAGACAACTAAGAATTCGTAGGAAGGGGAAAGCCTCGCCGGCGAGAAGAGTTCAGGTATGGTACTCATTAGACTGTAGGAATTTAGAATTTAAGGCAGTTATAGATTTCGATTATCTCCTCAGTCTTGAGAATAAGAGAGATCTTTCACAAGTTTCCGATTTCTATGCACTGGAAGTGTATTCTATTGATAAGAACGATGAACGGCTCAAACAACAGTACACGAAAATATCACTGATTGGTTTGAAAGATTTCGTTCAACGCGATCTGAAAGTGCCCAAGAGACCAGGTCGCGTAAGAAACATCGAGTCGCAGTCTGGACTTGATAAGTTTTTGTGGCATCTGAGTCGTTGCACTCCGATCAAATATGATCTACCTAAATCGCTTCAGCAAATGTTCGGCGAAGACATTTTAAAATCAAAAGAGATTAATGCTATCGATAGCGCACTCGTTTCAGGCTCAGGCTTCGAAGTGACATTAAGGCGGCCTTTGTGGGCCGGGGATCCAGATCGGGAGTGGCTGCCAACCGAGGCTATCTCAATACCAGTTAGAATTGAGCAGGAGGGATTGCGTGCTCGAGGGTACATATTAGGTCACCGCGAGGCGATATTTCCAGCAGAGTACCGTGGGATTTCCGTTCGCGTTCGAAATGTGCAGATAGGCGCGCCAGGATTCTTCGGACTAGAACAAACCCTCTCGGGTCCGTCGCGTGTCATGCTTTCCCAGATTACCGGTGAGATAAATGTCTTCGAAGGACTTGACGCGACCGACTCGCTCAACCCAGGCCGCGACAGTTTTTACGAAGAGAATTCCCACTACAAGATTCTGCGGAAATCCATTGTCGGGGATGGCGAGGCCGCAACTGGACTACTAGGGACTGTGATCAAGGGGTTGCTGGAAAGGCTTCAGGTCCTTTCAGCCATAGAATCAAATCTGTCGCGGGCCAACCATTACAGAAGCGCCTTGGTGAACCTTTCGATGGCAATTAATCACTATGGAACAAATTCAAATGGGGGAGTCGACCTTCGGGGTTTGTTCGCTAAGCCATTGAGCGCGAATGGGTTAAGTGAACGCGAGAATTTCGATATTCTCCCCGGGCCGCGTGTTGCGGGATTCCGGGTCAATTCACAATCTGAACCGGAGAGGGAACGCTTCGTCGACTTTGACAGTAAGACGGTTTACTTTGACTTTAAACATGATCGGTGGAGTAACCGAATATTCCTGTTAGGCCAGCATTACGAAGTCGTCCCGAAGATGGGACGTAATAATGACCCCCTTTGCGAGATCGACACGATTGAGAAAAAAGTTTATGTGAATTGGGGACACCCGCTCCGGCAGCAAATGGGTGATGTAGCGTTTCTCAAGTCAGCCGTCGTCTGGAAGCTTTCCTTTCACGCTTGTCAAGGTAACATAGAAGCAATGATGGATTTAGCATTGAACCTTCTCACATTCAATGGAGCGTAAGTTGGAAAACCAAACTGCTCTCGAGTATTTCAAAAAGAATTGTTCGAGCCGCGACCGCATTCTTCTCATCAATCCACCAGTAATCGAGATTCGCTATCAGTGGATCCGCTGGAATCAACCACTCGATCTGCTGAAACTTAGCACCTATCTAAAGATGCACTTCGAGTGCCACGTAAAGCTGTACGACTTCATGTTGCCTGTAAACAACAAAGTAGTTAGATCTGCAAATAAGCCAGACAGTGAAGTTATAGTGAATGGGCATGCGTTCAATCTCTGGCGTTACGGAAATGCCGATGCGGATTTCTCAAGGTGGTTAGACAAGGTGACGGCTAAGTGGCGACCAACTCAGATTTGGATTACATCACTAACCAGTTATTGGTGGAGAGGTATTGCAAACACCATAGGCAGACTGAAGAATAGATACTCAGATATTCCGATTGTGCTGTATGGCAGATACCCACAGCTTGAAAACGCCCATGCCAGAGACCATTCATTCGCTGACGTATTGATTAGTGATGAGTTTGAACTGAGCGAATATTCGGCGGACTTTGATCTGTATGAAGACCAAAAGCCTGGCTTCTGTGCGTTGGATATAAGATCCAACATCTGGACCCAAGAAGCGGCTGAACAGTTTACTCGTGGAATATCAAATTTTGTCTTCTTCAATGATCCGCTGATTAGAGATGGAAGTGAATTCGGCGATCTAATGGCTTCATTTCTTAGATTGAACCTCAAGTCGAAGACGAATCTTCGGCCTAAGTTTTATGCGTTATGTGGACTGTATCCAAGCTCATTCACGCTCGAAGTGGCGAAGGCGATGAAGGAGACCGGGTTTGTCGAATTGCACTTTGAGTATGAAACCGAAGGGGAAGAACTGAACTTATCCGCCTATAGGTTGGTGAAGGAGTCTTTCAGGAAATCCAACTATGGCCTGCAACCTGATCAGATCTCCGGTTTTGTCTACGTAGGTCTCCCTGATGATAACCTAGAACAAATAATTAAGCACGTCCTTAATCTATTCGAGATTTTTGGATCCGTAATTCTAAAGCCTTGGACTCCCACACCAAGATCGCATTTGTATGAGAGTTATAAGGCTCAACTCGCGACCGACCAAATTGAGCTGTTGAGTCCACATCTTTTTCCCTTCTCAGGTGTGAATGGAATAAAGCCAAAGGAGTACGAAGAACTTTATGTCCTGATGGCCGCTCTGAACCAGAAGGTTCGCAGCCGCGCGTTCGACTCTTTTCCCGGAACCCTCGCTTATGAAATGATAAGCCAAAGCCTAGTCAGAGAGGTCTGGAATTTAGCAAAATGAAGAAAGCACTCCTTATCAGTCCGCCGGTTTACGATACACAATATTGGGAGCGTTGGAGTATGCCTCACGGACTTCTGAAAGTGGCTACCTTTCTGAAGAATTCCGGATATGAAACGAGGTTAATAGATTGTCTCGCGTGTGTCGACGGAAAAAAGAAGCTGCGAATGAAAAAGAGGGAGTTCGTTAGGCTTGGTACTCGTGAGAGGTGGAGCGCTAAGGGCTTCAGTGGCAGGCTTCCCAATGACGTCAAAGTTATCTACGGTTTTGGCAAGACTGTTGAGGAGTTAGGACGGGATCTTGTTAGTTGCGAGCTCTTCTCGTGGACGCCTGATGAGGTATGGATCACCTCAATCATGAGCTATTGGTGGGAATCCACCCGAGACGTAGTCAAGCTATGTGGTGAGCATTACCCTAACGCGGCCATAAGGGTCGGCGGAATTTATCCGACACTTTCTCCCGATCATGCAGCGAAGAATTCAGGATTACCAAACCCTCTCGTGATTTCAGGCGAACGGCTCGACCTAACAGACAAAGCTCAGTTGTCTCGGCATTTGATTGTTACTGGCGAAATCCCAGCCGCTAACGATCTGCCTCTTGATCTACAACTTTATACAGAAGCCGGTGCTTTGCATCCAAGCTACACGATCCTAACGACCAGCCGAGGATGTCCTCGTGATTGCGAGTACTGTGCAGCATATGTTCTCAGCGGGCGCAAGGTGCGTGCGCGTGATGCTAATTCCGTTATCGAGGAGATTGGAGCAAAGTATGAACAGGGTGTGAGAGACTTTTGTTTCTACGAAGACAATCTTTTAATGGCCAAAAAGAATTTTCAAGAAATTCTCGAAGCTATTATTCAGCGAAAACGAGAGTTTAAAGGTATCGAACTTCATTCCCCGGAAGGATTGGAAATCCGCTTAGTTGATTTCGAGTTAGCAAGAAGGATGAAAGAGGCTGGCTTTCGGCGAATATATTTGCCGTTGGAATCCATAAACCATGATTTCATCTCAAGGTTCGAACGTGATTTTTATAACCTTCAGCACTTTGAATTAGCAGTGAAGGCATTCGAGCAAGCGGGATTCACAAAGCCTCAGGATATCAATGTCTTCGTTCTCTTTGGGCTCCCAGGTGAGGATCTACAGCATGTCTACGATACAGCAATCTATGCAGCTAACCGAACCGGCTCGGTTATTCCGATGCTGTTCGCTGCCGTTCCCGGTACGCCACTGTTTGAGAAACTGAGGCCGTACATTGATGAGCAGGGGTTTGACTTTCAAGATCTGAATGGAAAGCTGCTGCCATTCCTGGAGTATAACCGGAGGGAGATGGAAGGAAGATATGATCTGAAGGCTCAACATTACTATGACGTTGAAGCTTTCATGTTTCGATTGAATGAAAAGGTTCGAGAAAAGACTTTTCGCCCTGGTGCGAACAGTAGAGTCAGCATTGCATTCAGAAAAACTTTCACTAACTATTTCCCCGTTTTTGGGGAACGAAATGTGTCCAGTTTTAAAGCTCAGGTGGGTTCAGGCTCACGCGTTGGTGAACTGATTACGGAGTATCACGGAACCGGAAAAGTCTTTTCGCGGCGTTGAAACAGTCTGAGTCCCCCCTTTTTTTAGAAAGGCCGCATGGAAGATCCTCAGAAAGTCGTAGACAACTTTGTTCTAGAAGAATACAAGAACATCTCTAAAGCTCACTATGAGCTTCATAACGCTTTTCGCCAGATGTTCAGGTTCTACCTGGGGATCGTAGCCGTGCCTGTAACCGTCTTTGCGTTCGCATACAAGGATGTGCAGGTTTCAATAGAAGCTTTGCCAGCGGTTTTTGTATACATCCTCTTTTTGACTGGCATCATTGGGCTGTTAATGTTTCTATCACTCGTCAACATAAGGTTCGACATTATCTTCTATACCCGTACCGTTAACGGAACGAGGGCTTACTTTATGGACCGATCTAGAAGTGAACTGACTAGATACCTCTTGCTGCCGACGAATATGAGGTTTCCACCTTACAGTGAAACGCTCAAGGCGTATTGGTGGCAGTTTCTACTAATAGCTTTCATCAATTCGTCCTACGTCGCCGTCGCCGCCAGAAATTTGTTGGGAAGGTGGCGTTTTGCTTTCATAGTGGCAGCAGTTATCTTTGTTGTTCATTACTTCGCGTACGCACTACTTGCGAGGAGTAGAAACGTAAAGGATGAACAAAGGCTGGGAAAGATCGGAGTTTCACAGGCCTGAGAGTTAGCTTCCGGGTATGTACCACTTGTTAGGAGTTGATATAGACGGCGTCTTGTCGGATATTGCCGGCCACCTAGTTACGTTTCTCAATAACAGGTTTGGCCACCGACTCTCAATTAGTGACCTGACTTCAGAGGATGTCGAAACCTGCACGGACATTTCGGTAGAACAGCTTACGGAAGTCTTTTCTTCACCGGTCTTTTTTCAAACTCTGCCGCTAATCACTGGTGCAAATACTTCGTTGCAAGATCTAAAGCGCTGGGGTTGGAACGTAATAGTCATGACGGACCGGTTCTGGTACCCGGAGATTCAGAAAGATACTCTGGGATGGCTTAGAATGAATGAAATTCCATTCGAGTCCGCTCATTTCGTAAAAAAGACGGAAAAGGCTGAGCTCGCTCGCAACCTAGGAATCGAGTTTTTTATTGAGGATCAACTTTCTAATGCGAATGCGCTGGCCCAGGTGTGCAAGAGAGTCTATCTGGTGAATCGCAGTTATAATCAAGGATCTTTGGATGAATCAGTTACGCGAGTCACAAACATCCAGGAGGTGGTCTTGCTACTAACCACTCATCTGGGAAAGGCCGTTACCACCTGTTCAGGATCTGTTTGAACCTCCAGAGTCACGTTCACCGATACCATTTTCCGAAAAAGTTGTTGATTTATCGGCTGCTACGTCGCCTAGTCCTGTTAGACCGTTAACTTTGTGTGGTTCTTCTTGCGTTTCCATACTTCGAGGTAGTGTTACATTTGTGTTTTTGGAAAGCAGAACACTTTCGTTCATTCGTCCTAGAATTCTATGGCTCAGTGCTTTCTTAGACGGCTTACTTTTGAAAGTAAGCCCAACCTCACGCGCCATTAATTTGAGGTCAGGTAAAGGTATTTGGTCTAATCGGTCTAGGACGCTTTCAGTCCCCGCAGTTCTCAATAATGACTTGAGCTCGTCAAATATGTTCAGTGCCTGTTCCGGGTTTATGCTCGGAGGCTCCTCGGGCGTACGCCGCGACCTCTTTCGGGGAGTATCATTACCACCGGATTCGCGCGCACCAATAGGAACAAAAGCCCTTTTCACGTGACGTTCGATCTGAGACATTCTTAGAGCTACGTCTTTCATCAGACCTTTGATTTCATTCAGGTCACGTTTGAGCTGCTCCAGTTCCTGGATTGGATTTCTGTATAGTTCGCCTTCACTCATCTAAATATTCAACGACCTCCCGCCATAGTCTCTTAAAAGGATCCACCAAGTCTGAGGGAACCCCTCCCGATGTAATAGCTCTTTTTACCCCTACCCTATCAGGGATCCAAGAATCGAAAAACCTCGCCTGGATATCTTGATTCTTAGCGGCTTTTTCACACACCTGCTGAACCTCCCTAATGTAGAAGGACGATTCCTTCGTTGGCTGATTGCCGTAGGTCTTTGTCTTATTCATGAACACACCAATCCTTGGAAGCGGAAAGGGCTCAATACGCATCTTGAGGCTGTTGAGAATAAGATTCGTTCCCTTCGAAGCAAAGAAATCTGGGTTAACAGGAATGAGTACTAGGTCACAACATGACAGAACACTATAAGAAAGCAAAGTGAAGGATGGCGGACAATCGAAGAGGACATAGTCGTATTGCGGCACACGACGAGAGTTCGTAATCTTTCCCAGCAACCTTCTAATGAAATCCTTCATGGCCTCCCGATCAAATACTTCTAGCTCCATCCAATATAGATCTTCCACTGATGGAATGAAATGAAACTTGTCGGAAATTTGATAAATAAAATCGAAGCCGATTGGGAAGTCAAAATGCGCAGCCGGATGCGCAAATTGGTCGAGAGCATCGAATATTGTCTTGCGCCTATCTATGGCAGTGTCGTACCACTTAGCAAATCGCTCAAACAGAAAGCCATCTTCGTTTAGTGCAATGGCTTGGGTGAGAGACATTTGCGCATCAAGATCGAACATAAGTACTTCTGAATCCGTGAACGAAGACACAATGTCTCCACAACACCAAGTGACGGTCGTTTTCCCGACGCCACCTTTGAAATTGATTGTAGCAATCGTCTTCGGGCTCTTGCTCATAGAGGACTCCTTCTTCAGACGGTAAGGGCAAGTCGATAGTGGAATGAGTCAGACTGAAACTCACTGAATTTAGCAACCCTTCTTGTGGTTTGAGACGAAGGGCCTCTTGATCTCACGTCGAGGTGCGATTCGCGCCAATTTCTATCATGACTTTTGCCAAAGTGTAAACAAGAGAAACCGTAATAACTGAGGATTGGAGAATACAGGGTTAGATCAAGAGCTTGCACTCAGGTCTTGATTGTTCATTACTGCTAGGAAATGCCGCGCTCTCGCGGTGGGGCGCCTCACACTGGCCGCTAACTGCGAGTCGGACCAGCCGCTACCGTTCGGTGGGACTGTCCTCATGCGACCGTCGTGAGATTGAGTGCTGACAGGACGTACTGCTCTTAGCTAATGAACTGCGTCGTCTGCACTGTTCTCCTTATACTTAACTCCCTGTGGTTCAGCGAATCTTTGTATTTCAACCAGCTCGAGGGATGGACCGGTCAGATAAGGCGGGCTAAAAGCAATGCCAGTGTCTTTCCAGCTCCTGTGGATAAATGAGATGGTCAGGCATCAGGATCAGGTGAATCTTCATATATGACTTGCGATGATTGGCGACAATTAGAATTCCCGGTTGACGACAACTAGATTTCCCGTTCTTTGACAACCTAAGCGACTATCGCCGGACTTCAATAGTGCGGAGGGGCGATGGTCACGGACCAACAATATAGGAGGCTTATGAAGTTGCGAAGAACGGAGCCGACTTTGGCGAGTGCGGCGGCCAAAGCGGGTATGGATGAGAAGACCGCGCGAAAGTATTTGAAGGCCAGCAAGCCACCAAGCCAGATGCGGCGAGCGCGAAGTTACCTTACGAGAGCTGACAACTTTGCCGGAGTGTGGCGGGAGTTGGAAGAGCTGTTAGAGCGGGAACCTGGTCTGGAGGCGCTGACATTAATGGAGCATTTGTGCCGGCAATACCCAGGTCAGTTCGAGATGGGGCAGTTACGCACACTGCAGCGGCGGGTGAAGCGTTGGCGGGCGGTGGCGGGACCAGAGCGAGAAGTTTTCTTCCCCCAGGAGCATCCACCAGGACGACAGGCGCAGAGCGACTTCACGCACATGAAGGAATTGGAGGTGACCATTGCGGGGCAGCCGTTTGATCATCTCTTCTATCACTTTACGTTGACGTGCTCGAACTGGGAGACCGGGACAATCTGCTTCGGGGAGTCTTTCGAGAGCCTAGCTGAGGGACTGCAGAACGCTTTGTGGGAGTTGGGAGCGGTGCCGGCGGAACATCGCACCGATAATCTTTCGGCGGCGATCATTCGGGTGGGTAAGCGCGATGAGCTCACGGCGCCGTACCGCGGATTGCTGGCCCACTATGGCCTGCGTGCCAGTCACAATTCCCCGGGGCGCGCGCACGAGAACGGGGATGTGGAGCAATCGCATCATCGATTCAAGCGCGCGGTCGGGCAGGCCTTGAGTCTGCGCGGGACGCGCGACTTCGCGACGCGGGATAACTACGCGGACTTCTTGCGAATGCTATTACAGCGGCGGAACAGTTTGCGGCGCGAGCGCTTGGCGACTGAACTTACGGTGCTGCGACCATTGCCGGCGCGACGTTTGGAAGACTATAGCGTGGTGATGGTGAAGGTCACCCGCAACAGCACGATCGCAGTCCGGGATAACCTCTACTCGGTGCCGTCGCCGTTGATTGGCGAACGCGTGGAAGTACGGGTGTTTGCCGAGCAACTGCAAGTTTGGTTTGGCAGTCGTTGCGTGGCCAAGATGCCCCGGCTACGCGGCGAAGGCCGACACGCAATCAACTATCGGCATGTGATCCATTCGTTGGTGCGCAAACCGGGAGCCTTCGCACATTACCGCTTTCAACAATGTCTGTTTCCGCGATTGCTGTTTCGGGTCGCTTACGATCAGTTGCGCGAGCAATACCCGGCGACGGCTGAGCGGCAATACGTGAAGCTGCTGGAGTTGGCAGCGACCACCAGTGAAGATCAGGTGGAAGCAATCCTCCGGCAGTTAGTGGAAAGCGGCACGGTCATCAGCTATGAACGAGTGGTTGGGGCGTGTCGCTCGTTTGAAGGCGTAGCGAACCAGCCGTTAACGGTGGCGCCCGCGATCATTGAGTTGGCTAGTTACGATGCTCTGCTCAGCCTGACAGCGGAGGTGATCGAGCAATGGAGCATGTAATGAAGCCGGAGCTGACGCGAGCCTTGCGCACTTTGCGCCTGCCGGTGTTTGCCACCCAACACGGCGCCCAGGCGGCGCTGGCAGCCAACGAGGGCTGGACGTTTGATCGTTATCTGCTGGCGCTTTGTGAAATGGAGTTGGCCCAGCGGCAAACGCACCACATTCAGAAGTTGTTATTGACATCGCGACTACCCAGGGAAAAGACGTTAGCCTCATTTGATCGTAGTCGCCTAAAGAAGAGCGTGGAGCGTCAGTTTACAGCGCTGCTGGCCGGCGACTTTCTGCAGCGGACTGAGAATGTGCTGGTCTTTGGCAATCCGGGAAGTGGCAAGACGCACTTGCTTTGCGCGCTAGGCCACGAGTTGGTGAAGCTGGGGCACTCGGTTTACTTCGCTCAGTGCGTGCTGCTAGTGCAACGACTGCTGTTGGCCAAAGCCGAACTCTGGCTGGAGAAAGAACTGAAGCGGCTGGATCGGTATGAGGCTTTGATCATCGATGACCTCGGATATTTGCAACAGAGCCGGGACGAGATGGAAGTACTTTTCACCTTACTGGCACATCGCTACGAACGTCACAGCGTGCTATTGACCAGCAATCTAGTCTTCTCTGAATGGGAACGCATCTTCAAGGATCCGATGACCACGGCGGCGGCCGTCGATCGGCTAGTGCATCACAGCGCCATCCTGGAGATGAACCTGCCGAGCTATCGCATGGAGAGCGCTAAGAAACGGCAGGGAAAACCGAGCGAAGATGCCGACGCCGCTAGTGCCACTGCTCCCTAGAAGACTGTAGGCAATCGTTTCGGCAAAGGTGGTAAAAAACTTGGGCCATATTTCTCTTCTAACGAGTTTTTCGAGTGCAGCGCATGTTAATCGCTACCCTGATTTTCGCCATTCTGATTCTTTACCTGGTCTCTCGACCGGTTTTCCGGCACTTTCAGGGAGGGGACCAAGCCCTCCAGTCGGGCTCCGCCCTCCTTGCGGGCTTGGCCCCTCCCCGAAAGGCCGGAAAGAACCCAACAACACTCCAAACAACGCGAGGACTGAACACGGATGAGAACAACGACAATTACCAAAACGACGACAACTAAAAATCGGGAATTCTAATTGTCGTTAAGTGGGAAAAACAATTGACGCCGGACATTGCGATTCACATCGTTCCAAAACACCATCATCTGTATCCTGTAAGCTTATGATTCTTGAGCGTGATTTCAGGTAACATCTCACTTCTGTTTGAGGCCAAAACAGCTCGTCCACGAGATTGCTGAAGGTTCGTCCCTTCTCCTGTGCTTGTCTTATTCGCTGACGTGAGAGTTTTTTAAACTCTTCATGATTTCGTATTTTTGGAACGAGTTTTATTGCTAGGTCAACATCGTTCACTGATTCTTTCATAGTCAAGAAACTTCCGAAAAGTATTACCTTTTCTACCTTGTAAAGAAAGTAGTCATCATACTTCACGTGCTTAACTCGCTCTAAAAACTCTTGAAGCTTTTGTTCAGCTCTTGCTCTTTTGACGGACTTTGCCGCCGTAGCCATAGCTAGGGCATTACCCTTCACGGTGTTTTCCCAGTAGTCGCCGTGTCGACCTGAATCCTTCTTCTCTATGTAGCCTTCAGACTCAAGTCCTTTGATGATTCGTTTAGCAGTCTTTGAATCTACATGGAGAACTTCTTCGACAAAGCCTATGCCCCAGGCCGTACTATAGCCTCTTCGCAATAACCTCCTGATTTTTAATGCTGGTTGACCTACAATAGTTTGTGAGGCCTGAATTTGCATGGACGAAGGGTATATGAACTCGTTGTAGCGACACAAGATACTCGCTTTGAGTTCGGACCAATTTAGCGACCGTCACCGCTGATCTTCGTCTGCGAGAGCTTCTTAACCTTCACTTTGCCCCTCAATAAAGACGCCGCTTTTCGACCAAATCCGTCCGAGCGCTCGAGAGGGCTGTTTGGCGGGCCGCTTTCGGCAGCAAGGCAATTTGTAGGCTGCTGGTTTTCCATTCACGCGCGCAAGCGGTAACTATATTTGGTTATTCTTCCGGACGCTGTTTAGCGTCTACTGTGCTTACGGCAAGAATGCGCTCGGCGGCGGCGCTTGCTTCAGTGCCGAAACGATTGGCTTCTTCCAATCCGGCGCCGCAGCGGGCGTAGAGGCGATGCGTGAGGCGGCAGACAATGTCCTCGATCCAGATGCCGGTGCGTTTTCGCTGACGGAGATTTTCAACCGCGCTGAGGCGTTGCAGCAGGGCAACCAAGACGGTCATGCTCCGGGTATTTCCCTCAAAGGCCATTTCGAAATAGCGAGCAAACTGATCAAGGTCGCTGTCCTCAAGTTTCAAATCCTTTAGATCTTGGGCGTCGCTGGATAATGGAACGATAGAGTTGGCTGTAGTATTCCCACGAGACATAAAGCTCCTATCGTGATGAATGGGGTTTTTCAGAAGGGCTGGCATGTGCTCAGGCGCTTGTCAGCCGGCTTTTCACTGGAGGGCGAGGAAAGTATACGCATAAACGTAATCTAGCGCAAATGGATTTTGCGAATTGACGCATAGTTTCTTGCACAGATAGACTAAACGCCAAACATGCCATTAATCTCCTCTAAAGACGCTGCCCTTCGCCTTAAGATAAGCATCCGACGAGTTCAGCAACTTATTACGGATGGCCGTCTTCCAGCGCGGATGATTGGCGGGGTTTATATGATCGAGTCCGAGAACCTGGCGCTGGTGAAGAATCGAAAGACCGGCCGGCCGAAGAAGCTTACCGCGAAACGTTAGAGCAAATAGATGGGTCGCGCGGACAAATGGCAGGGGCGTGTTCGATCGATTGAGCGTAGTCGGTGCTGCCGCTTAGCTCAGCCGCAAAAGTCTGAAATCCCACCAACCCCAGCAGTCGTTGGATGTTTCATACGCAACCCACAAAGGAAGGTCCAGTCAATGAAACTTGAGCTACGCCTAGGCTGAAGATAGGCTCGATATGAATGAATCCACCAACTGCGGAGACTGTGTCAAAAACTCTGAAGAATCTGCAGTCGCGACTGGACAACTCAAGCCGAGTAAATTCGCAGGTCGGGAAGGGGGCAGTCGTTAGCTTGAAGGTTCGGTAAGTTCAAGGCGCCCCCGCTCAAGCTTGAATGCCAGTGCTTATCCCTATCACTAAGCCTCTGGGTTTACTGCATTGAGTGATTGATTCGATGATGAAGCCTCGGAAACTCGAGCGGGGGCGCCTTGAACTTACCGAACCTTCAAACTAACGACTGCCCCCTTCCCGACCTGCAAATTTACGCAGCTTGAATTGTCCAGTCGTGACTGCAGATTACTCAGAGTTTTGACTACTTATTCAGATAGTTTTTTTCCAGGAATTCGGACCTGAAATTTTGTGGCGGAGTGGGAATGTCTGGCCGACCCTCTGGCGTAAAGTCCATCAGATTCCAATAGGGCCACACCGTGTCGACATGATTACCCGACAGTTCAGTTCCCCAGAAATGAAAGATTTTTCCATCCTGCCTCTTAAATACGTGCATCACCGGCAATTGCATATCATCAGAGTCTCCCTGGCATTTGTAATCGGCTTGATAGGCAGAGTCCGATCCAGAAACCAGCGCAATCTGCGTCCATCCACGCTGTTTGGCCCACGCATTGATTCGATCGGCCGGGGCTTTGGCAATTGCGACAAACGCGGCGTCTTGAGTGACCTGATACCAGGTTCGATCAAACCCATCGACCAGCGACGTACAGGAAGGACAGGGATTGTCCCAGCTCGGACCGTACATGAATGAATAAAGCAGCAGGGTGTTTTTGTCCGCAAATAGCTCGGAGAATTTCACGCTCTTCCCTACTTTCCCATCGTTGGCCCATTGGAAGACGTAGTCCTCCTTCAACTGCCCACCGAGAGGGAGACTGCGGCGTCTTTCTGCCACAAATTTTACTTTGTCGACAAGCTCTTGTTCGTCTTTGAGCAATGATTCGCGCGCATCGCGATACTCTCTGCTTTCGTTTGGATACCGTAGTTCACTCATGTTCGTCTCCTCTTTGAAATTAGTATTCGGGTCTAATCTGAATTTCTGCTAGTGGCCAAAAGCTGTCGTTTGCACATCCCCCGCGGGGCGACACTTCGCAAATCCCACTTTGCCGCACGCTGCGCTCTCACGTTAGCCGATTCCGTAGATCAGGCTTATACACCCATCTTGAAGCTGCTGAACCTTCCGCAGTTCAAGCCCACGACGACGTTCCGTCGTCGCAAAGAGCGCTTTCCTTCACCGGCAATAAGCGGATAAACAATAAGCCGGAGTTCATCCACCAGCCCGGCATCGATAACGCTCGCCGTAGTTCGAGCACCACCAACGAGATAAATGTCCTTGCCGGGCTGCTGCTTGAGGACAGCGATTTCTTCGAGTCCCCGGACGAAGCTCGTCTTCGGCCACAGAGCTGAGGTCAGGGTGCTCGATAGCACATAATGCGGGGTCTGCGCGGCAAAGCGGGCCCATTCGAGCTCAGCCGGCGTGGGCGCGGTGCCAGTGATCCAGACGGGCTTGTCCGGCTCATTCTGTATCGCGGTCCAATACTGCTCGTAGCCGGGGTACATACCTCCCCCAAGCACGCACGCGTCTACTTGCGGCGTCAGGCCGTAGTCTTCCGACCACGCTTCTACCCAATCCGCGCCAGGCTCAGGCCCCTCTATCTTCCCATCAACAGAAATCTTCATTCCAGCAATCAACTTCCGCATGTCAACCTCCAATTCCTCGTCTTAGCTTCTTCACTTCGGTGATGAGATGGTCCCGTGTCATCTCAATGAGATCTTCATCCATCATTTACCTCCAACAAATCTTGTTTCGATCTTACTGATCGATAGCTCTAATTCGAGTTTCCTACTCATGATTGGTAGACGCGGCACTACGAATACGTCATCCGAGCCCGGCTGCTCGTGCGATCAGAAACAACCCTGCCCCCACGAGGACGGCCCCGATGGCTCGAGCGACGCGCTCACCAGCCGGTGCGAGACGTTCGACGGTGACGGCTGCCGCCACGACAGCCATCGCGCGAAGGTCCATGACTCCGATGACCAGGAGGATCGCCATCAGACCGGCACAGCACTGGCTGCAATGGAGGCCGAGGCGCAGACCGTGTCGCCAGGCCGTGCCCGCGTTGGCCGGCAGCGGACGGCCGCGCACGGGCGCCTCCCGGCAGCAGGCAAGGTGACGCGCCTTCCACGCGGTGAACTGGAGCGCGCCGGCGATCACGACGACCACGCCGACCGCGATCGGAACGGCGCGCGACAGCGCCGGCTGCTGCATCTCGATCGCCGTCACCGAGACGCCCAGCGGAAAGGCGGCCATTCCGAACACGATCCAGACGAAGAAGTAACCCACACCCACGAGCGCGGTCAGCCGACCGAGGCGCGTCTCGCCTGTCCTGCCGGCGGCCTGGCGGTAGCGCCACAGCATCGGGACCAAAGATGGCAGCATCATCGCTACCATCATCACCAGCCACATGCCGAGGAATGATGCCGCGGCGCTGGTCCACGTCTGTCCGGGCATCCGCATCCACGTCATCGACATCGTCCAGCCGCCGGGCATCGGCATCTCGCCCATCGCCGACATGGACTCGCACCAGACGATCGTTACTGCCGCGCTGGCAGCGAAGAGCAACGCGGAGACACCGATGAAGGCACGATTGGAAGTTCGCTCGGAAGCCAAGCCAGCGTCCATGCTGAGGCAGATACAGGACTCCAAATTGTTGGCGAGCGAAGTTGTGTGAGTCATGGTCTTTAGCTCGCTTTCCCCTCTGCGTCGCGCTTTCGGAAGGCGGCTTCTCCAGCGTCGGACACCTCGACCCACTTCGGGTCAGGCGCTGCCTCGGCATCGTAGGTGTCGTGCCAGTTCCACCACTTATACGGCGGGGTCTGCGGGTAGCCCTCCGGCGAGTCCTCCCATTCTTCTTGCCGGCCGAGCGCGGTGATGTCGAGGTAGTTCCAGGTGCTCCCCATCTGCTCGTCGCCGCGGTTGTTGACGAAGTAGGTGCGGAACACCTTGTCTCCGTCGCGAATGAATGCGTTCGTGCCGTGCCACTCGTCCACGCCGAAGTCTATGTCGAAGCTGTCCGTGATGCTGTACCACGGCATCTTCCAGCCCATTCGTGCCTTCAGGCGCTCGATGTCCGGCTGCGGCGCGCGCGAGACGAACGCGAGCGTGGTGTCGCGCGCGTTTAGGTGGGCGACGTGGGCGACTTGGTCGGCGACGAAGGAGCAGCCCCGGCACGCATGTTCGGGCCAGCCGAACACCCCGGGTTCGAAGAAGGCGCGATAGACGATCAATTGACGGCCGCCCTCGAACAAATCGAGCAGGCTTACCTTGCCTTTGGGTCCATCGAACTCGTGTTTCTTGTCCACGGCCAGCCAAGGCATCCGCCGGCGTTCGGCAGCCAGCGCGTCACGGGCACGGGTCAACGCCTTCTCCTTCACGAGGAGTTGCTGGCGCACAGCCTCCCACTCCTGCTGCGACACGATCGGAGGTGTCTTCATCGCGAGATGCCGTTTCCCGTGTTCCTTGTCTCTCTCCTTGCTTGTTGCCATCTTATTTCTCCTTTACTTGCCTTGGGTTTCCAATGTGTCCGAGTGTTCGTAGGCACCGGTTTCCATTGGCCGTTCATCATGAGATAGATTAGCCTCAGGTATCGAAACGGTGGGAGTTACAAGTGTGACGGGATTCCGATGGACTCGCTGATCACTGCCGCGGCGCGTGCACTCGCGGCGGGCGATCCCCTCGGCGCATTGAAGCGAGTCGCCCTGCGCGACGACGCACCGGCTCTCGCGCTTCGAGGCATCGCGATGGCGCAGCTCGGCGATCTCGTTCGAGCAAAGGCCCTCCTGCAACGTGCTGCGCGTGCCTTTGGTCGGAAAGAGGCCGTAGGTCGTGCGAGGTGCGTCGTCGCCGAGGCCGAGGTCGCGCTCGTCTCGCGTGACTTGGGCTGGCCTGCGAAGGCGCTCGACGCGGCACGGGCGACGCTCGAAGAGCACGGCGACCGGGTGAACGCCGCGCATGCGCGGTATCTCGAGGTCCGGCGCCTCCTACTGATCGGGCGCCTCGACGAGGCCGAGCGTACGCTCGCCGAGCTCGACCCCGCGCCTTTCCCTCCCGCGTCGAGAACGGTGCACGAGCTGGTGGTCGCGGGGATTGCGATGCGGCGCCTCCGGACGAAGGCGGCTCGTGCAGCGCTCGCTCGGGCCCAGCGCGCTGCGCGCCACGCACATATCCCTGCACTGACGGCGGAGGTCGACAGCGCATACCTCGTCCTGAAAACGCCCGCTGCGCGCCTGGTTGCGAGTGGCGAGGAGCGACTCCTCCTGCTTGAAGAGGTCGAAGCTTTGCTGGCGTCGAAAGCATTGGTCGTGGACGCTTGCCGTCATGTCGTACGTGAGGAAAACAATGTGGTCTCACTCGCAAGGCGCCCGGTGTTGTTCGCACTTGCACGAGCGCTGGGCGAGGCGTGGCCGGGAGACGTAGCGAGGGACACGCTCATCGCGCGCGCATTCGGATCGAAGTTCGCTGATGAATCGCACCGTGCGCGGCTGCGAGTCGAAGCCGGGCGGCTTCGCACGGTGCTTCGGACGCTGGCCGACGTGACCGCGACGAAGCGAGGTTTCGCGCTGGCGCCGCGCCACGCACGCGAGGTGGTCGTGCTGGCGCCGCCCCTTCAAGAAGATGCGGAGGAGCATGCGGGAGTGCTCGCCTTCCTGGTGGACGGGGAATCGTGGTCGAGCTCGGCTCTTGCGCTTGCGCTCGGAACGAGTCAGCGCACGGTGCAGCGGGCGCTCGACTCGCTTGCGTCGGCAGGCAAGGTGCAGTCGTTCGGTCGCGGGCGAGCTCGTCGTTGGATAACCCCGCCCGTGTCGGGCTTCACGACGACTTTGTTACTCCCCGCTCCTCTGCCGATTGATTAGAATGGAAGCATGAGCAAATCAACCGCTGAGATCATCCGTGAGTATGGACCCTTTTCAGGTGTCGACCGCGTGCATGGAGTCACGTATGACGGTCAGAACGTCTGGTTTGCTGTTGGAGACAAACTGATCGCCCTCGATCTCGCGAGCGGGAAGACGTTGCGCTCAATCGATGTCGCCGCGCATGCAGGAACGGCGTTCGACGGCCAGCACCTGTTTCAGCTCGCCGAGGATCGCATCCAGAAGATCGATCCGCAAACCGGCCGTGTGCTCGCCACGATCCCGGCGCCCGGCGGCGGTGGTGACTCGGGGCTCACGTGGGCTGAAGGGACGCTCTGGGTAGGGCAGTATCGGGACCGGAAGATTTATCAAATCGATCCCCAGACCGGGGCGATTCTTCGGACGATCGAGTCCAACCGCTTCGTCACTGGGGTCACCTGGGTCGACGGAGAGTTGTGGCACGGCACCTGGGAAGGTGACGAGAGCGATTTGCGGCGAGTCGATCCTCGAACCGGAGAGGTTCTGGAGAGGCTCGAGATGCCGTCCGGAGTGAACGTTTCGGGGCTCGAGTCCGATGGCGGCGATCTGTTCTTCTGCGGAGGAGGAAGTAGCGGCAAGGTGAGGGCCGTCCGCCGGCCCAAACGAGGCTCCGCTACGGGCAGCGGCTCCGAAATCCCCGTCGACTCCACGAGGAAGTAATCGAAGCGGCCCTCGCTCAGCCGCGAGCGGCTTGCACCCTCGTCCCGTACTCGAGCGATGCATACCACTTGCCGCGTCCCTGCGGCGTCAGGTCCATCACATTCCAAACCGGATTCAACTCATCAATGCCGCGCTCTTTGATATCGTCGGCCAGCCAGGGATGGCCACTATAAAAATGGCGCAACGTGCCATCAGTGTCTCGCGTGAAAACCGAAATCGTCGAGTCCTGATGTCCTTCGCTATCTTCGCTGCCGAGATCGTACTTAAAAGTGCTGTCGCCGGCGCTCAGCAGACGCAGTTTGTCCCAACCTCTTTTTCGCGCGTGCGCGCGCAAGGTGGATGGATCAGCCGCCGCGACAATCGCCAGGTCAACGTTTTGCGCGAGGTGATGAGCAACTCCATTGAAGCTATCGATCCAGGCGGTACACATCGGGCACGGTACGGCCTGCTTCTTTCCGGACATAAAGTGATAGACGACGAGCGAACGATCCGGCGCAGTGAACAGGTCGCTCAACCGTACTTTTTTCGTCGGCGCATCACCGTCGTCCAGAGACGTTGGGCCTTCAAGAAACTCGTAATCCTGAATCGTCGCTCCCTTTGGTAGTTCCCGCCGAAGCGCGGCGACTCTTTCACGCGTGTTTCGTAATTCAATTTCTGCCAGCCGCAGCTCCTCACGCTTTGAAAGGTATTCTGCCGATTCGTTCGGCAGATTAGTTTGACGATACGTTCCATCAATCATTTCATGAACCATTAGTCACACCTCCGAGAAGAAGACGGTTCCTTCGCTTCCAATCGACAGAGGGCGAATCGAAGGAAAACAGGGGCGGAAAAGTTGCCGGGAAAACAAAAGAAATATAGCACGAAGTTAATACTTGGAGTGGTAGGAGAAGCAGGTCAGTAATGTAGTGACGAGATGAATCAATCGATTAAAGATTCCATGCGAGGCTGAACCGGTGAAAGGCCCGAACTTCTCATGGTATATTTATCAACTAATTCGTTTGAAGGAATATTTCGTGGACCTCAACTTTATTCGCCTTACACTCCTACTCCTCGCCCTCGTTGCCCCAGCCGCACTTTCATTCATAGATGGGCACAAATCAGTCGCTTTACCTTCGGAAGAGCGAACGACGCTGGCAACACTCCGCAAGATTGCGATCCAAAACTCCGCCTCGCGCAATACCAAGTCGCTCTTGCTCAGTGGCCAGCCAGCCGTCGTGACCTGGAAGGGCAGCCAGAATAATCTCTGGAGCAATCCGCGCAACTGGGATGTTGGCCGAGTACCGGGCCCAACCGAGGTTGCGCGGTTCACCAAGTTATCGGGCTCGGACGTGCGAGTCGACGCGAACTCACCTGGCCTTGTAGGCGCTTTGATACTGGAGTCGGACTATCGTGGCACAGTCAATCTCAAAAAGAATTTAACCGTGGCTTCTGAGCTGCTGCTGGCTGGTGGCACTTTCAGCCAGGGCGACTACGATCTGAATGTCACTGCGTATCACCAAATCGGGGGTGCATTCGAAGGCGGAGGTGCAGTCTTATCAATTGAAGATGCGGCAGTAGTAAGTGGCGGAACTATGCTGACTAGCAAGTGGATGACCGCCGAATCGCTCACCATTGAATCTCCAGCAGTGGTCACAATGTCCCGCAATAGCAAACTCAACTTGATGGGTGAGGGCGAGCCGCTTAAGGGAGACGGACTACTAGACATACACAAGAACGGATCGGCCAGCGTGGAATACAGTGCACGAGCTAATGCTGATGTGACGGCGGCAACTCCCATCAGACGAGCTTTGGGCGTTGATATTTCGCGGCCGCAGCTGCTTTCTGAGCTGCACGGTTTGGGATCGCAACAATCCAATGTGCCTGCTCTCAACGGGTTCAGCCGAGCCGGTTCGTTGACGATGACTGCGAAAGAAGACCATCCCTTTGCGGCCGTGATCGACACACTCAACGGTTTTGCCTACTTCGGCACTCTGACTAGCCCTGGAATCGTCGTCAAAGTAAGACTCTCAGATTTTACGCGCGTTGGCGCATTGGTCCTGGATAGCGGTGAAAACGAACTCCGTAGCGCCGAGATAGATGCTGTCAACGGGTTCGCTTACTTTGGCAGCCTGAGCGGACATATCGTCAAAGTGCAACTCTCAAACTTTACTCGCATTGGGAGTTTTAATGTGGGCGGACCGCTGGCCACCGCAGTGATTGATACAACCAGGGGCTTCGCATATTTTGGCGCGTTCACCGGACCCGGCGCCATCGTCAAACTTCGCCTGTCTGACTTCACGCCAGTTGATGTCTTGACTCTGAATAACGGAGAGGATGGACTACTTTCGGCGGTGATTGACACAGCCAACGGCTTTGCTTATTTCGGTACCGATAACTCTCCCGGCGTCGTGGTGAAGATAAGGCTCTCAGACTTTACCCGCGTCGCCGGCCTGACGCTGAATGTGGGAGAGGATGAACTGACCTGCGCCGTGATCGATACGACAAACGGCTTTGCTTATTTCGGCAGCTTTGGAAACTTTTTTAATATCATCAAGGTGCGGCTCTCTGATCTTACGCGGGTTAACGGGATATTTGAGAATAACGGGCAACAGCTCATCCGCTCTGCCGTAATCGACACAGGGAACGGTTTCGCCTACTTTGGCGATAACTCCGGTGTTGTGAGCAGAATCCGGCTCTCCGATTTCACCCACGTTGGGAGTCTGGTAATGGCCCAAATAGAGAGTGAGCTGAATTGTGCAGTGATCGACCCAACGAACGGTTTTATCTACTTTGGACACGGAATTCGTCAAGGCGTTGTCAAGGTACGAGTCTCAGACTTCAGTCGAGTCGGCAACTTACCCTTAAGCAGAGGCGAAGACCATCTGGATTGTGGGGTGATTGATGCGGCGAATGGGTTTGCCTATTTCGGAACAGGCGCCAACCCGGGCTTGATCATCAAGGTGCGGCTCTCGGACTTTACCCGCGTTGGCGTTTTGGCCCTTGATGACACTCCTGAGGCTAGTAACGAGATCTTTCTTCGTTCAGCCGTGATAGATACTGCAAACGGCTTTGCCTACTTCGGCAGCGACACATCACCCGGCGCCGTCATTAAGGTGCGTCTCTCAGACTTTACCCGAGTCGGAAAGATAACGCTGAACAGCGGAGAGGGCGCACTTTTCGCAGCTGTCATCGACACCTCAAATGGCCTTGCCTATTTCAGCAGCGTTTCCTCACCCTCCCGTGGGATTCTCGTGAAAATACGACTTTCAGATTTTACTCGCGTTGGTTCACTGACTCTCAACGACGGGGAACGCGGCGTTTGCGGCGTAATAGATCCGGCCAATGGTTTGGCCTACTTTGGTGTTGCAAACGCAGTCGTTAAGGTGCAGCTCTCGGACTTCTCGCGCGTCGGTGCCTTGCCTTTAAGTATGTCTCCGCTGAGCGCCGCCATCGACACAGCCAACGGCTTTGGTTACTTTGCGGGTTCGAGCAACCGTATTACAAAGGTGCGGCTTTCAGACTTCACTGCCGTCGCTGACCTCATGACGAACGCGGTAGAAAGCAACTTACAATCAGCTGTTATAGACCCGACGAATGGATTTGCTTATTTCGGCACGCTCACCAGCCCAGGCAGAGTGGTTAAGGTGCGCCTCTCAGATTTCACGCGCGTTGATGCTTTGACTTTGAACCCCGGCGAGGATTATCTGACATCGGCGGTTATGGACTCCGGTAACGCGTCTGCTTATTTCGGTACCGGGACGCTACCGGGCAGGATCGTAAAGATCAATCTTGCAGATGCTTCGCCGACGCCCACGCCGACTCCGAGTCCGACTCCTACTCCAACTCCGAGTCCGACTCCAACGGATGGTCCGCCTCAGCTTTTGCTGGAAGAGTCTGGACCGTCGACCAATCAAGCAGCGGCTCTGGATTCAATAGTGTTTCTTAGAGATCCGTTTCCGGTAGTTAACGCGGCTAACCTCCTGAATCCCGGACCTGATCGAAACACTCGTGTGGTTCTATTCGTCTCAAACCTCGTATTGCTGCAAGGCGAGCCTTCTTCCGTGGTCGTTGTTAACCTCGTTGATGGTAATAATCAAAGCTACGACATACCGGCGGAAGATGTACGCCCGGTGCCTAACCTTGGGTTTGTTCAAGTGATCTTCCGACTGCCTGATAACCTGGCAGTTGGCGCATGCAGTATTATCATCAGAGCCCATGGCGAAGTCAGCAATACCGGAATCATTAGAATTCGAATTTAGAACGTTATCCCTGCAATCAGTATTAGGCTTGGCCCAACGCCCAATCCGCTGCATGAGCTTAGGAACACGTGGTTAAAAAGAGTGATGAGCCCATGAAGGGGCGACAGACCAATCATCACGATTGACGTTTCGTAATCGTGACGCTGTCGCCCACTTCGTGGGCTCAATTGTTTGTTGCGTTTCTTGATCCTGCGGCTGACGCCCCAGGCTTTATGCTGTTGTCCGCTCCGCGGATTAACCTAGTCGCATCTTTCATTGTGCGTGGGCTTGAGCCGGTCCAACGCTTGAAGGCCCGCGAGAAGGCGGCCGCGTCGGAGAACCCCACTAGGTAAGCGGTCTCGTTCACTGAGCCATTCTTTCCGTTCAAGTATTCACGTGCCAGCTTGTGACGCAACTGGTCCAATACTTGCTCGAACGTGACGCCCTCCGCTTTTAGCTTTCGAAAGAGCGTCTGACGGCTGAGTCCAAGTCTGCGCGCGATCGTTTCCATCTTTGCCTCGCCCGTCTGCAAGATAGGAAGCAACAGGCTCTCGACGCGGCCGCGCATAGATTTTGAGTCGTCCAGTTTCTCGAGCAGCGCTTCCGCACGTTCCGTCAACAGACTGGAAACATACTGGTTCGGTTGCGGCATCCGAACAGAAAGCAACTCTTCACCGAACAGGATCCCGTTCTTGCTGCTGACGAACACCAGCGGTACGCGAAAGATTCGATCGTAGTCCGCACGGTAGCTCGGCTCTACATGTGTGAAGTGAATTTCTTTGGGTGAGGGCCACTGGGTAACACCACCTGTGGCCGCGGCCAGCTTCCGTCCGTCACACACGCAACGCGCGAAAGCGGATTCCGTGAGGAGGGGGTTGTCGGCGAAGAGCGTACTGGTAAACTTCAACCAAACCTTGCCATCTTCCGGCACAAATTCGAGCCGATGCGCAGTCTCGCCGTCACCGCCATCGATTGCGAGACGTGCATAGCGGTTCGCCTGGCAGAGCCCCTCCTCTGCGGTTGTGGCGTGACCGACCGAGCCCAGGATTGATATGTCCGACAAACTAACCGCCTCCCCAAACAGCAATGCGAGCGCCGGTTCGTCGCACAATTTCATGCCGGCTTTCATCAACGCGAGGTAAGTTGCCAAAGGAAGGCGGTTGTCACGTTCCGTTAGGTCCCCTGGACGCAGGCGCGATTGCTCGATCAATGTCTGCCGATCCGCCCCTCGCGCGACCGCGAACTCCAGAAATGCTTCGGCAAAGCCGGTTGCTATCGTAGCTTCAGTCATCTGCATGCCCCTGCAACCTGCGGTCATGCTTTTGATACGTAAGGTCATGTCCATTGGTTTCTACCGTCGATCCTTTGGCGGCGTTTTCTCGTATCAGAAATGGTTGGCCTACTTTTGTGTGGGTTCGTGGATCGTTGTCCTTGCCAGGCCAAGAGGACGATCCACGAATTCACATGAATAAGAAAGAGAGAAAAACGACTATGAGCAAATCTGAAATGACGGCACGATTCAGAGAAGAATCACCGGTGCGGCAGGCCAGGATTGCTGGGGCTTGTTGGTTGCTCTGCATCTTAGCGGGCCTGGCGGGCTTCATCGCGTCTCCACTAATAGTGGCAAACGACGCGGCGGCTACGGCCGCCAACATTCTCGCAAACGAGTCATTGTATCGTCTCGGATTTGCGTTCGATCTCATTAGTGGCGCCTCGTATTTGGTAACGACAGTCTTCATCTACTGGGTGCTGAAACCCGCCGGCAGAAGTCTATCAATGCTTGCGGCGTTCTTCGGTCTGGCAGGCGTTGCGATCGGAGGCGTCGCGTGGGCCAGTCGTCTCGCGCTTTTGGTTCTATTGCATGGTGATCAATACCTCAGTGCGTTCACCACGAGTCAGTTACAAGCGATGGCGATGACCGCGCTCAAGCTTCAGCTGCAGGTCTTTAGCATCGGCATGGTATTCTTCGGAGTTCAGTGCATGTCGATCGGATACCTGGTTGTGCGATCGAAATTCCTGCCGCGCATACTGGGCATACTCCTGGGTATAGGCGGAGCCAGTTACGTGATTGCCTCTTTTGCTAGCTTCCTGATACCGTCCTTCGGAGCTCATCTAATATCCTTCGTCCTGCCCGTGGCGCTTATCGGCGAAGGATCGCTGACACTGTGGCTGCTCGTGAAGGGTGTAAACGAAGAACGATGGAAGGACCAAGCCAGCGCAGCGACGCGTTTGCTATTCCGCAGCTCTCATCCAGATGAACAGTGAACATGCCGAATATCCAATTTAAGGTATTAACGCACTTGACTGACCATTAACACTAAGGGCAACTATCAAGTCCTCTCAAGTATCCGGCAATGTACCCAAGCTGAATAGAAGTGCAATTGCACGCATCGCGATCGAATAGCTCTCCGGCCGAGGCCGTCGACCGCTCCCCAAATCACGAACATGAAGCGTAGAATCGTCGTAAGCAGGAGAAATCTGATCGGAGGAACCTATGTTCTGCCCACGATGCGGCACCAGCCAAAGCGAAGAGTTGAAATTCTGTAAATCGTGTGGAGCTAATCTGTCCGCTGTGCGCCAGGTAGTGGAGGGTCACGAAGCCACGGAACCATTCGATTGGAGCAGGACCTGGGTGACAGAGATGTTCCTCTCCGCTGGAGAGCGAAAACGACGAAACGACCAGCTTGAGCGGGAGCGCGGCATTACGCCGGAAAAGAAGCGCATCACCGAAATCAAAGCCGGTGTAATCGTAAGCAGCGTCGGCGTCGCCCTCACCGCTGTTCTCCTTGTCCTGATGCAGGGCATCGTCCTCAGCGGGAATGTCGCGCCTGGCCCGGCAGAGATTCTCATTCGCCTCTGGGTGGCGGGCTTGATACCCATCATGGTCGGTCTGGCCCTGATAATAAATGGGCTGATCGTCAGCAAGAAGCTGGTGGAGATCACCGAACGCGATCGCGAGCGTCATTTGCACAGCCTGGAAAAAGATCAAGATCCGCTGGCCTTGCGCTCGGCTGACACGAATGAATTCATTCCGGCGAACTTCAGCGTCACGGACCAGACCACGCGGCACCTCAAGACTTCCGACCCGAAGCAATCTTAAGAGGCTGAAGCTGCAAACATTTTTCAGACGGGGTCGTGCGCCTTCACTACCTGGTGGCAAAGGGGACGCAAGGTATGAAAGACATGCTTCGGCATCGTTGGCCGACGACACGTGCAAGCACCACCTTGGTTCGGTGCACCCACAACTTCGCCGTTGCAGCGGGAATGCGCCTCTGTGAGTTGGCTTGGTCGTGTGGTGCGGCGCACGCGAAACCATGAAAACACTGCGTATGCAAACTGTCGACGAATGGCGCGATTGGCTCGATGCACATCATGCATCGGAGTCCGAGGTCTGGCTCGTCTTCTACAAGCGGCACACCGGCGTCGCTTCAATCCATTACAAAGATGCGCTCGATGAGGCGCTGTGCTTTGGTTGGGTGGATAGTCTCGTCAAGCGCCTGGATGACCGGCGGTACGCACTCAAGTTTACGCTGCGGAGACCGGACAGCCGATGGTCAGATGCGACCCGGAAACGTTACGCGGAACTCAAAGCCGGCGGACGATTAAGACTGGCGGGAATCAAACGGCCCCCGACCGATCGCGGCTATGGTCCTCGACCACCACGGCTTCCAATGCGCTCAGGGCTTCCGCCGTACATACAGGCAGCGTTGAGGGATCATTCGGCAGCGCGGCGCTACTTCGAAGCGCTGGCACCTTCACACCGCCGACGGTATCTCGCTTGGATTGAGTCCGCCAAGCGCGAGGAAACTAAACTGAGGCGTTTGAAGGAGGCGATTCGTCTCCTGACCAGTGGCAAAGAGCTGGGATTGAAGTAATTGGCCGTCCAACATCGGCTTGCGGCTGGGCGCAAACGTTACACTGCTCAGGTGATGTGGTCCGTGTCAGGAAGGAGAGACGCAGTGTCTTTCAAGCAATACTCTAATCCTATTGAGTTGCTATATCTGGCAGCCCTATCTGGCACATTAGTTCTCGCCGCCTGCAGCACGGCTCCAGTCCCTCGCAATCAAAAGACTCAAGTCGCACAGGAGACAGCAAGTATGCAAAAACAGGCAAAGGCTACATTCGGCATAAAATCCTGGGACGAAAAAACCTATAACGAAATAGATGGGGGACCGAAGCTCACCCGGGCTAGTGTAACCAAGTCGTACCAGGGAGACATAGAGGGAGAGGGTAAACTGGAATACTTGATGATGTACCGTACTGCCGGCTCGGCCAGCTTCATGGGCCTGGAGCGAGTAACTGGTAGCGTTGGCGGCCGCTCGGGCAGCTTTGTCCTTCAGCATAGCGGCACCTTCGAGGACGGCGTAGCGAAGGTAATAGTATCCGTGGTTCCGGGCTCTGGGACTGGGGACCTGCGCGGCATGAGCGGAGAGGGTGGATTTAACGTCGGGCATCAGCCACCATACGCTATGACGCTTGATTATGGCTTCGAGTGATTCATCTAACTTCCCATGCAGCCCAACGTACTCGTTGGACCGGAGCGCGGATAGTTTCTTTCTCAACTTGATTGATCGAAACGAAGGTTGAATGTGAACGCCGCGCCCGGTCAACTCAGGCGTTCGGTTGCTACCAAAAGCCGAAGGGACAACGTCATGAAAATGATAAGGGCTCTAATATTACTCGCGGCTATCGGCTGCTTAGCGATTCCACATTTATCTCTAGCAGCAGCAAGTGAACAGACAGATCAACTTCCATGGGGACAAACAAGCGATGGCATTCAATTGTCTCTCACATCGACTGATCGAGATGGTCTTAGACTTCAGGTGGCGTTTCGAAACGTCGGCGATCGCGACGTAACTCTAAACCTTGGTTCCATGATGGCTAATGGGAAAGTACAGCTACCAGACTACATACGTCTCAATTTCACCGACGCCCAAGGCAAAGAAAGGCTATTTGAATTTGCGGATAAGAAACATTCGTTCGTGGCTGGTCGCCTCGATGGTTACGTTGTGCCACTACGGGCTGGTTCAATCTATACGCTGACGCTAACATTGGATCAATTTTGGTGTCGGGAAACCCAAGAATTTGAAATACCATTGCTGCCAGGTGAGAACCGTTTGACCGCTCAATTTGAAGGAAGGGGTGCCATACTTCTCAGCCAAGACATGCCAGCAATGAGATTGATGAATTTCTGGCTCGGCAAGGTTGAATCAAACCCTCTGGTAATTGAACAATGAAGCTGAAACCGCAACCTATAAGCGCTACGCAGCGTTAGACAGCTTATGCCTTTGTAAGGAGATGAAACTTCCTTTGAATTCACATGAAGAACAATTTGCCCGCTCTTTCGTTGCTCCTGCACAGCGCGAGAGGTATTTGACTCTTCTTGAGAGTAAGAGGGGAAGGCGAAAGCTATGTGACGGTCTCAACCACGCCCCACATTTAGATGGGCGCTTTGCTAAATTAATCCCAGCTAACCAACATTCGACGCAATCCATCGAGCATTTGCTTAAATCAAAAGGTGCGCCTGATATGTGTCATGTAATGTCCTCCAACCCTGATCTTGATAATCGAGAGATGTCTCTATCTGAAGCATTACTAGAAACGGTCGGCATGGATGCTGGCACAATGATTTCGTGTATTCCAGGTAAGTTGGCGTACGTAGAGTTGGAAGGCTTTGATGGTAGATTTATTCTTGAAAGGTGAATGGTTTTCTCTCAAGGCGCTGTCTAACAATGGCATGCAGCGGGCGCATTCAGCATGTCTCTCATGCAAGGCTTGTCTGCTGCGGTTCGTGCGCGCCGAAGCTGAAGGCCAGCGTTATGTGCTATGAGATCCAGCCATGAGTAAACCTAAAGAATCTCAAAATCGAATGGTCGTTTGCTTTGCCTGGTATCGTCCTGAGCAATGGCAGCGAGTGCGCGACATTTCTCCTGATGCTGATGCTCTGGAAGATTCTTATGAGGAGTGGTTAGGCTTAGCGGAAGCAAAGCTGGCAGAGTTGCGGTCTTCGGGCGTCGATGTCAAAAAGGTCGATATCGATAGCGAGCAACTAATTCTCTGGTGCAATGAACGGGGCTTTGAAGTCAACGCCTCAGCGCGCTCACGCTATGCTGCCGAGAAGCAGAGCGAGTTGGATCGCGATCGGTTCTAACGAAACCCGCACATAAGTCTCCAGCGTCTCGCCGTTCTTCATCGTGCAGGACGCCGCAGCAGCGCTTTCGTTCTATCGTGATCAGCTCGGATCTAATATCACGTATCAGGAGCCCGCTGACGACCCGTCTTCGGTATTGTGAGCCGAAGCGGTGCGATGATCATGCTCAAGAGCGTTGGACCGGAGCGCGGGGAGTGTGTTTCTCAACTTGTTCGGTGCGGCGGAGGTTGGATGTAACGCCGCGCCCGTCAGCTCTGGCGTTGGGCGGTCTCCCTTCAGCCCTAGCGACGGCCCTGTGGCAGCCCCTCGAAGCTCCCGCGGACGGTGGGCTATGGAAAACTGTTCAAGTTTGGCGTCCCAAAGCATTCCGACAGTGTCGTTCATCTCGCCTGAGCCAGCGCCACCGCGTCCGGGCCGGCTGGAAATCGGAGCTGCCCGGTCGCATCGTTCGCGGCGCGCCACACCACCTCGGCGACATCGAGCTCGGTCGTCACCGCAGCCGCTGCGCAAAGGCAGCGAAGACGCGTTCCGCGAATGGCGCGTACGCCTCGGGGATCAGTCCGTCCATGCGCGATCCCGAGTTGTTCGTAAAGCCAGTGGTCGGCCCGTAGCCCGGCTCAACCAGCTTCACGCGCACGTTGAAGGCCTCAAGCTCGTGTGCGAGCGACGCGGTGAACCCTTCGATGGCCATCTTGCTCGCGGTGTACACGGCCACCATCGGCATCGGCGCCAGCGTCGCGCTCGAGGTCACGTTCACCACCACGCCCGACCTCCGCGCGCGGAACTGGGGCAGCACCGCCTGCGTCATCGCCATCACGCCGAAGGTGTTGGTCTCGAACACCTCGCGCGCCGTGGCCATCGGGGTGGCCTCGAAGGCGCCGAAGAGCCCGATGCCCGCGTTGTTGACGAGCACGTCGATGGGCCCAGCCGCTTCGAGCGTGGCGGCGATGCTCTCGGGCTTCGTCACGTCGAGCGCCAGCACGCGGAGCCGTTCCGACCGGGGCAGAACGTCCTCACGCGGCGTTCGCATGGTGGCGACCACGTTCCAGCCCTGGGAGTGGAAGTGGCGCGCGGTCTCCAGGCCATAACCAGAAGAGCAACCAGTAATGAGTATGTTTTTCATGTGGGCGAAGATAGCGGAGGCACTCCGGACGTGCTACTATGTGCAGTCCAACATTTCATTTGTGAGCGTCCAGAGATGGCTTTGCCTTAAGAATAAGGTTTGGCTCAGGATCCGTCGCCAGTCATCTGCCACAGCAGGAGGAATGAGACGATGACCGCACACAAATCAACTGCAGCACAAACCAAAAATCAAAACTACTTAAGAGGAGGACGCCATGACCCAAACTAGTGCTACACAACGAGGCAGCGAGCAGGCAGATGACAAGAATGCAATTCGTCCATTTCAGGTGAATGTTCCGGAAGCGGAACTTATCGAATTGCGCAGGCGCATCAACGCAACTAAGTGGCCTGATCGCGAATTGGTCGCCGATGCAACGCAAGGCGTACAGCTCGCGACCGTTCAAGCGCTCGCGCGCTATTGGGGAACGGAATACGACTGGCGGAAGGTCGAGGCACGGCTCAACGCCCTGCCGCAGTTCATCACCGAGGTCGATGGGCTGGACATTCACTTCATCCACGTTCGCTCGAAGCATGAAAATGCGTTGCCGCTCATCGTCACGCACGGATGGCCCGGCTCGGTCATCGAGCAGATAAAGATTATCGATCCACTGACCAATCCCACAGCGCATGGCGCGAGCGCATCGGACGCCTTCCATCTGGTGATTCCGTCGATGCCGGGCTACGGGTTTTCAGGCAAGCCGACCACTCCCGGTTGGGACCCCGACCGCATCGCGCGTGCCTGGGTCGTGCTGATGAACCGCTTGGGATACAAGAAATTTGTGGCGCAAGGCGGCGATTGGGGTGCGGTCATCACCGATCTAATGGGCGTGCTGGCGCCTCCGGAATTGCTCGCCATTCACACCAACATGCCGGGCGCGGTTCCAAACGACATTAACGCGGCGGCTTTTACCGGTGCGCCGGCCCCATCCGGTCTCGGAGCCGACGAGCAACATGCTTTCGATCGGCTCGCCTTTTTCTATAAGCACGGCCTTGGCTACGCCCTCGAGATGGGGAACCGCCCACAGACGCTTTACGGGATTGCGGACTCGCCCGTCGGCTTGGCGGCCTGGATACTCGACCACGACGAAGCCAGTGAGGCGCTCATGGCGCGCGTCTTTGCCGGCCAGTCCGAGGGCCTTACGCGAGATGACATTCTCGACAACATCACCCTCTACTGGTTGACGAACACGGCGATCTCTTCGGCTCGTTTGTATTGGGAAAACAAGCTTGCCTTTTTCGCCCC
>Ga0137403_10000315_pt1 | contig 61812 bp, 55 predicted proteins | sample CZOMad2_1_16fung_FD_122057 | JGI IMG/M metagenome (GOLD analysis project Ga0137403, IMG submission 122057) | Vadose zone soil fungal communities from Angelo Coast Range Reserve, California, USA - CZOMad2_1_16fungal (Hybrid Assembly) | ecosystem: Environmental > Terrestrial > Soil > Vadose zone...
TTCGACCAGTACAACATCCGCTATCTCTCGGGCACCGTCATCGGCGAGTGGGCGCGCGACAAGCTGACGCGCTGGTGTCTCCTCACCGGGAACGGTGAGCCCTGGGTGTGGGACTTCGGCTCGGCCGCCCGCCATCATCGTCTCTACTCGCCCCAGATTCCGCCTCGGCAGTCCCTCGCCGGCATGGTCGGTATGCGCGGCGCCGTCTCGCCCAAGGCGGGGCTCTTCCAGAAGGCGGCCGTGGAGATCCGCGACATCCTGCGCGCCGAGGGCGTCGCCGGAATGCCACTCGGCATCGATCTGGTGGAGCCGCCGTTTCTCTTCGCCCTTCAGGAAGCGGGCGTCGAGGTGCGCGACGGCCAGCAGGTGATGCTCGAGGCGCGGATGCTCAAGAGCCAGGACGAGCTGACGCTCCTCAACATGGCGGCGGCGATGGTCGACGGCGTCTACCAGGACATCTTCGAGGCGCTCAAGCCCGGCGCGCGCGAGAACGAGATCGTCGGGCTCGCCACCCGGCGGCTCTACGAGATGGGCTCCGACTGCGTGGAGGCGATCAACGCGATCTCCGGCGAGCGGTGCAGCCCGCACCCGCACAACTTCACCGACCGGATCATTCGCCCGGGCGACCAGGCGTTCTTCGACATCATCATGTCGTTCGTCGGGTACCGCACCTGCTACTACCGCACCTTCAGCGTGGGCCGGGCCACGCGGCCGCAGATCACCGCCTACAAGAAGGCGCGCGAGTGGATGGACGAGGCGATCGCGCTCATCAAGCCGGGCGTCGCCACCGACAAGATCGCCCGCGCCTTTCCGAAGGCGCAGGAGATCGGCTTCGACAGCGAGATGGCGGCCTTCGGCCTGAATTTCTGCCACGGCATCGGCCTGGGCCTGCACGAGCGGCCGATCATCAGCCGGCTCAACTCCTTCGACGACCCGATGGAGCTCCAGGCGGGCATGATGTTCGCCGTCGAGACCTACTGCCCGGCCACCGACGGCATGTCCGCCGCGCGGATCGAGGAGGAGGTCATCGTGACGCCGAGCGGTGCCCAGGTCATCACGCTCTTCCCCGCCGAGGAGCTTCCGATCGCGAACCGGTACTAGACCACCCATGCGCACGCCGAAGATTCTCCTCCTGCTGGCGGCGGCGGCGATGGTCGCTCCGGGCGGCGCCGCCGCGCAGGGACCGATCAAGATCGGCTTCATCTCTCCGCTGACCGGCGCGATCGCCGCCGCCGGCAAGGACATGTACAGCGGCTGCGAGCTGTACTGGCAGGAGAGCGGCTGGCAGATGGCCGGACGGAAAGTCGAGGTCGTCCTGGAGGACAACGAGGGCAATCCGGCGACCGCGCTCGTGAAGCTCCGCAAGCTGGTCGAGAGCGATCGCGTCCACATGGTAGCCGGCGTGATTCTCTCCAACGTCGCCTACGCGCTCGTGCCGTTCATCGAGGCGCAGGAGATTCCCACGATGTACCCGATCAACTCGGCCGACGACCTCACGCAGCGCAAGCGACCCAAGTGGCTGATCCGGACGGGCTTCTCCGCCGGAGGCAACATGCATCCGTTCGGCGAGTACGCGAGCAAGGTCCTGGGCTACAAGAAGGTCGTGACCGTCGGGCTCGACTACGCCTTCGGCTGGGAGACGGTCGGCGGGTTTCACCAGTCGTTCGAGGACAACGGCGGCCAGATCGTCCAGAAGCTCTGGGTGCCGCTGAACGTTCAGGACTACTCGCCGTATCTCACGCAGATCAAGAGGGACGTCGACGCGGTGTTCGTGGTGGCGCTGGGCCGGTGGACGCTCCTGTTCGCGAGCCAGTACGTTGCGAGCGGCCTGCGCGGACGCGTGCCGCTCATCGCCGGCGGCACGTACACCGACGAGCACGTGCTGCCGCAGCTGGGCGACGAGTCGATCGGGGTGGTGAGCGCCCACCACTACTCGGCCGCGCTCGACACGCCGGCCAACCGCCGCTTCCGCGCCGCCTTCGAGAAGGCGTACAGCCGCATCCCGTCCTTCTATTCGGAGAACTGCTACACCGGCGCCCGGATCCTCAACGAGGCGGTGCGCGCGATCGGCGGCAAGGTCGAGGATCGCCCGGCCCTCATGGCCGCCCTCCGCAAGGTCGCCATCACCGACGCGCCGCGCGGGCCGGTGCAGATGGATCCGTACGGGAACCCGACGCAGAACATCTACATCCGCAAGGTGGAGCGGGTCGGCGGCAAGCTCCAGAACACCGTCATCTACACGTATCCGGCCGTCAGCCAGTTCTGGAAATACAACCCCGAAGAGTTCCTGAAGCAGCCGGTGTACTCGCGGGACTTTCCGCCCTGCCGGCACTGCTGAGGTCGAGGCCATGGCCAGAGTCGCCCTGAACGGAATCGAGATCGACTACGCGGTGACCGGGCGCGGGCGCCCGGTCATCCTGAGCCACGGCTACGGCGCCACGCGCCGCATGTGGGACGGCCAGCACGCGGCCCTGGGCGATCGATATCGGCTCATCACCTGGGACATGCGGGGTCACGGCCAGACCGAGACCCCCGACGATCCGGCGCAGTACTCGACCGAGCTGACCGTGTCCGACATGCGAGCGCTCCTGCAGACGCTCGGCGTCAGCCGCGCCGTGATCGGGGGTCTCTCGCTCGGCGGGTACATGTCCCTCGCGTTCTACCTCGCGCACCCCGAGATGGTCGAAGCGCTGATCATCTGCGACTCCGGCCCGGGCTACCGGAATGCCGAGGCCCGCACGGCGTGGAACCAGCGCGCGCACCAGCGCGCCGCCGATCTCGAGGCGCGCGGGCTCGACGCATTCGGCGGGCGAAGCCGCGAGGTACGCGAGGCGCTCTCTCACCACCGCAGCGCCCAGGGGCTCGCGCACGCCGCGCGAGGGATGCTGGCCCAGCAGGATTCGCGCGTCATCGACGGCCTGGCGTCGATTCGCGTTCCCACGCTCATCATCGTGGGCGATCGGGACGAGCCGTTCCTGGCGCCCTGTCAGTACATGGCGAAGAAGGTTACGGGCGCGCGCCTGGAGATGATCGCCGGGGCCGGCCACTCGTCGAACCTCGATGAACCCGCGGCCTTCGACCGGGTCTTGCTGGACTTTCTCGGCTCGCTCCCGCCCGCAGGGCGCTGAGACCGACGGCCTAGCCTCGAGGCAATCCGAGGACGCGTTCGCCGATGATGTTGCGCTGGATCTCGCTCGTTCCGGCCGAGATCGTGTACTGCCGCGCCGCCAGCACGCGGTTGAACCACCGCGGCGCGTCCGGCACCGCCTCGGAGGCCTGATTCACCAGGACGTGCATACCCAGGAGCTCACCGGCGACGTCGGCGATCCGCACGCCGAGCTCGGAGCCGCTGAGCTTCAAGACGGAGCCCTCGGGGCCCGGCGGCTCCCCGCGGAGCTGGCGCGTGAGGCTCCGGAGCCGCGTGTACTTGAGCGCCTCCGAGTCGATGGCGAGCTGGGCCAGGCGCTGCCGGATCCCCGGATGGTCCCACGCGGGCCGCCCGTCGATCGGCAGCCGCCGCGCGAGCGCGATCAGGCGCGCGATCTGCGCCGCGTGGCTCCGGCCGCCGGCCGAGTGGCGCTCGTACATGAGGGTCGTCGTCGACACCTTCCAGCCCTGATTGATCGGTCCGAGCAGGTTCGCTTTCGGCACCCCGACGTCGGTGAAGAAGACTTCGTTGAAGTGGTGGTGGCCCGTCATCAGGACCAGGGGCCGCACGGTGATGCCCGGCGTCGTCATGGGAACGAGGAGGCAGCTGATCCCCTGGTGCTTCGGCACGTCGGGATTCGTACGAACCAGCAGGATGATCCAGTGCGCGAAGTGCGCGCCGGACGTCCACACCTTCTGCCCGTTGACCACGAAGTGGTCGCCGTGGTCGACGGCGCGCGTCCGGAGGCTCGCCAGATCGGAGCCGGCCCCGGGCTCCGAGAACCCCTGGCACCAGATCTCGTCGGCATTGATGATGGCGGGAAGGTGGCGGCGCTTCTGCGCGTCGGTGCCCCAGTGGATGAGCGTGGGGCCCACGAGATTCAGCCCCATGTTGCCGGGCAAGATGGGCGCGCGCGCCGCGGTGTACTCCTCGTCCCAGATGACCCGCTCGATGAGCCCGGCGTCGCGGCCTCCGTACTCCCGCGGCCACGTGATGCCCACCCACCCCGCCGTGTGCATCACCCGTTGCCAGGCGCAGCGGCGCTCGAACGTCTCCCGGTCGGACGCGACGCGATCGTCGGAGGCGTCGTCCAGGCACAGGTCCGGCGAGAGGTTCGTCGCGAGCCAGTCGCGGAACTCTTTGCGAAAGCCCTCGTGCGCGGCGGCGAATTCGAAGTCCATGGTGGATGCGAGCCGAGGCTAGTCGGCCAGCGCCGCCGCTGTCAAGAGCATCGGCGGCGGTTCGGCGCGGGCGGATGAAAATATTTTCACGCTCGGGCGTGGTAGCGACGCGCGCATCGAAAAAAATTCTTCACGCTTGAATGTTCTCGAACGGCCGTGTAAAGTCCGCTCGAACCCGACGTGCGAGTTCGCAACAGGAGAGCGTAGCGGCCCCGTAATGCATCTCTTGCTCCTCCGTTCGCTGTTCCGCGAGATAATCGCAGACCTCGCCGGACCCGCGCCCACGGCGGACGAATCGACCCGAGGCGGCATGACGCGCTACCTGATCGTCGTCGCTCGAACGGAGCCCGCGGTCTACGAGCACCTGCGCAATCGCCATTCCGCAGACCCGAAGGTTCGCGTAATGCTGGACCGGCGTGGCGCGAGCGATGTGGACACGATGGACTGCCTGCCGGCGGAGCGCCGGCGTCGCAGGTCCTCGCTGATGACGGGAGCCTCGCACGAGCTTGTCGCGCTCTCTCATGAGAACACCGCGGAGCCCCCGGCTCCCCACCCGCAACCCCTCGATTCCCACGCGGAGGCACCACGCCAGATGAGTCAGATCGAGACGGTCGACGACGCGCAGCGGACCACCCGCTGGCTAGCGGAAAGCCAGTATCAGCTCAGCCACGTGATCCCATCGCTGGTCGATGAGCGCGATCGCCTGCGGCGCGCGCTCGAGGCACGAGAGCAGGAATGCGAGCGGCTCGGCGGAGAGCTGGGCGAGCTTCGGCGGAGCCAGGGCGCGCTCCAGGGCGAGCTCGACGCCCTGCGCGGCGAGCGGACGGCCATGGCCGAGGCTTTCGGCGGCGTCGTGGGTCTGCTGGGGCAGCTTCACCGGCCGCTGACCGACATCGCGCATCGTCTGCAGACCGCTCAGCCCGTCGGCATCGGTACGCAGCGAGACTAGTCGCGCGCCGGCCACGCGCCCGGGGCCGGGAGGCGAACGCGGTTCGTCGCCGTAGCCGGACCCGGGCGCTGCCCGTGTCCCTGCCGGCCTAGCCGGTCGCGCGTCTGTCCCGTATGATGCGGGGCATGGAACGAAAAAAAGCCAAGCGACGCCCGCGGCGCGTCGCCGAGAAGGCCCGGCCCGCGCCGGCGGTCGCCGTCGCCGAGCCGTCGCCGGCGCCCGGCGGCGCCGGACTCCTGGTGGCGCTCGAGACGCCGGAACCGATCTTCGCCACCCGCGTTCCGCCACCGGTGCCGGAGCGGCGGCGCCCCACGACCCGGCACGCGATCTTCTTCGACGTCGAGAACACGAGCCATCCCGGGCACATCGAGCGTGTGATCGAGCGCCTCGCGATCGATCATCTGGGCCGGAGCACCGAGTTCTACGCGGTCGGCAACTGGCGCGTGATCGGCCATGAGACGGCGCGTCTGCTCGCCCGTCACGGAGCCCAGCTCGTGCACAGCGCACCGTCGACCGGCGTGCGCGACTGGAGCGACCTCCGCATCGCGGTCAGCGCCGGAGTGTGGCTCGCCGGCGCGCACCCGGGGGACGTGATCGAGATCGTCTCCGACGACCGGGCCTTCGACGCCGTGGGCGACGTGGCGGCGGCGCTTGGCATCACCTTTCATCGGCTCACCGCCCGCACCCTCGGGGGCGCCGCGCCCGAGCCCGCCCCCGCCGCCTCGCCAGAGAGACGACGGCGTCGGACCGGTCGTCGGCGCCGGCACGGCAGCCGCGCACCCGCGCCCGTCATGGAGGTGCGGCGGGAGACCGACGGCGCGCAGCCGCCGCGCCACGACCAGCCGGAGGAGCCGCACACGGCGCCTCACGACGAGCTCGTGCTGGTCGTCCGCGAGCTGGCCGAGCGCACCGCGAACGGCGCCGTCCTCATCGACAACCTGGCGCGAACGCTCAAGGCGCGCGGGTTCAGCCGGCCTGCCGGCTCGCCGCGGCTCGTGACGCGGTTGCGGCGCATCAAGGAGCTGATGGTGAGCCCGACCGGGATGATCACGCTGGTGCCCGGCGCGGCGGACGATGCCGCCGAGCTCGCTCCGCCGGCGGCCGGCGACGCGCCCGTCGAGTCCGCGCCGCCACCCGCGCCCATGCCGGGTCGCCGCCGATCGCGGCGCGGCGGTCGCCGCCGTCGCCGGCCTGCGCCAGCGGCGCCGGGCGTCTAGCCGCGCGCTCCGCTCTCGCGCCTACACGACGAGTATCGCCTTCGCTCTCTCGCGGATCGCGTCGGGGAGAGGGCTGGGCCGCCGGGCGTCCATGTCGAGGTGGACGCCGAGCTGCTCGAGCGTCGCGATGCGCTCGGCGGTGCGCTCGTTCGTCATCACGTGCAGGAGCCGCATCGAGGAGCTCCCGACGTGGACGAGCGCGGAGCGCACGCACACCGGGTCGCCCGGACGCAGCACGCCGCCGACCTCGAGCTGGAACTCGAACGTCGAGAAGCCCCTCCGCTCCGATCGCATGTAGCCCGGGGTGATCCCGAAGGCCGCGGTCGCGTGACCGTTGGCCGCCGAGAAGCGGTGGATGTAGTGCGCGAGCGCGACCTGCCCGAAGACATCGACCTCGTCCGGCTGCACCGTGTCGCGCGCGCTGTCGCGGAATCCCTCGAGTCCGGCGGGCCGCGGGCGCCGCTCGCGCGCCGGCCCGTCCCAGTCGACGCGCTGCCGCTCGGCGACGCGCCGTTGCGCGGGCGTGAGCGCCCGGGAGACGCGGCGCCGGGCGTCGACGTGGTGCACGCGCTGCACGACGGTCGTGCAAACCTCGCCGGTCTCGGTGTTGAAGACCTTGTGGACCAGCACGAGCGCGTCGGGCTCGACGGCGAGCACACCGCTGGCGATGTGCATGATGTCGCCCACGCGCAGCTCGCGGAGGTAGCGCACGTAGCAGTCGGTGGTCAGGCAGAGACGGCCGCGGCGGCGCGCGTGATCGAGGCCGAGACCGAGCGCGTCCAGGAGCCCGAGCGCGGCGTCGCCGAGGCGCGCGAAGTAGAAGGCAACCGTGAGGTGATCGTTGTGGTCCACCTCCCAGCGATAGACGATGCCGCGATACGTCTCGAGCCAGCCGCTCACAGTGTCCTCCCTCGCATCGTTGAGAATCGGCCCTTTCCGGGAATCGTTCCGCCGTGCCCGCGGGCCGATCTATTTTCCGGTAATTCGGTAGCCTACACGAGTCGAGGAGACTTCGAACCGGTGTAAGCTGGAGTAGCCAAGGTTTGGACGACCCGGGCCGTAGGGGCCTGACGAGCGGGCGTGGGATCGGGTCGAAAATGGCAAAGTCTCGAAAGCCGCTCGCGATCTGGTGGTTGACCCTCCTGGGCACCGCCTACTTCGTCGCGGGCAAGTTTGGCCTCAGCCTGGCGTTCGTCAACGCCAGCGCGTCGACGGTGTGGCCGCCGACCGGCATCGCCCTCGCCGCGTTCCTGCTGCTGGGATCGCGCGTCTGGCCCGCCATCCTGGGCGGCGCCTTCCTCGTGAACGTCACCACCACGGGCTCCGTCGCGACCTCGATCGGCATCGCCGTGGGCAACACTCTCGAGGGGCGCCTGGGCGCCGATCTGGTGAGGCTGTTCGCGAACGGCCGGGGCGCCTTCAACCGGGCGCGCGACGTCTTCAAGTTCGTCGTGCTGGCGGGGCTCTTCGCCACGACCGTGAGCGCGACGATCGGAGTGACCAGCCTGACGCTCGCCGGTTACGCCGCCTGGCTCGACTACGGCCCCATCTGGCTCACGTGGTGGCTCGGCGACGCGGTGGGCGCCCTGATCGTCGGACCGATCCTGATTCTCTGGAGCGCGCCGAGCAGCGTGGCGTGGACCCGGGCGCGCATGCTGGAAGGCGCGGGCCTGCTGGCGGCGATGGTCGCGCTGGGCACCCTCGTCTTCGGCGGGACCAGCGGCGACCCCCTCACCTTTCTCTGCGTCCCGCCCCTCATGTGGGCGGCGTTCCGCTTCGGTCTGCGCGAGACGGCGACCCTGATCGGCCTGTTGGGTGGGCTCGCGATCTGGGCGACCGTGCGCGGTCTCGGTCCCTTCGCCGCCGGTGCGGCGAACGAGTCGCTCCTGCTGCTGCAGGCGTTTCTGGGCACGATGGCGGTGATGAGCCTCCTGATCGGCGCCGTGGTGGCGGAGCGCCGGCGGGACGAGGCCGCGCTCACGCGCCTGGCGTCCATCGTCGAGTCCTCGGACGACGCGATCATCAGCAAGACGCTCGAGGGCGTGATCACGAGCTGGAACGGGGGAGCCGAGCGCCTCTACGGCTACCCGGCCGCCGAGGCGATCGGCCGGCCGATCTCGCTCATCATTCCCCCCGACCGCCCGAACGAGATGCTGCGTATCCTGGCGCGGCTCGAGCGGGGCGAGCACGTCGAGTCCTACGAAACGATGCGGATGCGGAAGGACGGGACCCGCCTCGAGGTATCAATCACCGTGTCCCCGATCCGCAATGCGTCCGGCAAGATCACCGGCGCCTCCGCGATCGGGCGGGACATCACCGAGGAAAAGCGCGCGGAGGCGGCGCTCCGGGAGGCGACGGCGCTCCGGTCCGTCGCGAGCCTGGCCGTGGCGGCCGCCCACGAGATCAACAATCCGCTCACGGTCGTCTCGGGAGAGGTCCAGCTCCTCGCCCGGGAGGCCGGCGCCCACGCCGGGCCCCGCATCGAGTCGATGCTCGAGGCGCTCGAGCGGATCCGGGAGGTGGTGGCGCGTATGGGCCGGATCAACCGGCTCGAGCCCGCGGACCCGGTGAAGAGCCTGCCGGAGATGCTGGACCTCAAGAAGTCCAGCGATCGCACGGACTTGGGCTAGATGTGCACGCCCTTCAGCTGCGCCTCCGGATAGCGCGTGCCGGCGGCGGCGCCGGCCGGAATCGCGGCCGCGATCCGTTCCACGTCGCGGGCGTCGAGCCGCACGCCCGCCGCCTTGACGTTCTCGTCGAGCCGCTCCTTCCGCTTGGTGCCCGGGATCGGGACGACGTCCGGTCCCTGTGCCAGGAGCCAGGCGAGCGCGAGCTGCGCCGGCGTGCACTCCCGCTCCTTCGCGATCGCCTCGATCCGATGCACCAGCTCGAGATTCTTCGCGAAGTTGGCCTCGTGGAAGCGCGGATGGTCGCGCCGCCGATCGTCCGACGGAATGTCCTCGAGGCGCTGGACGCGGCCCGAGAGCCAGCTGCGACCGAGCGGTGAGTAGGCGACGAACGAGATGCCGAGCTCGCGCAGCGTGGGCAGCGTGGCCTCGGCCTCGGCGCGATAGAGCAGCGAGAACTCGCTCTGGAGCGCGCTGATCGGGTGAATCAGGTGCGCGCGACGGATGGTCGCCGGCGCCGCTTCGCAGAGCCCGAGGTAGCGGACCTTCCCCTGCTCGATCAGCCGCTTCATGGCGCCGACCGTGTCCTCGATCGGCACGGTCGGATCGACCCGGTGCTGATAGTAGAGGTCGATGACGTCCACGCCGAGCCGCTTGAGGCTCAGGTCGCAGGCCTGGGCGACGTACTCGGGCCGGCCGTTGACGATCGCGCGCCCCTCCGGCGTCCGCGCCTGTCCGAACTTGGTGGTGAGCACCACCTGGTCCCGGCGGCCGCGAATGGCCCGGCCCAGAAGCTCCTCGTTGTGGCCGAAGCCGTACATATCAGACGAGTCGAGGAGGTTCACGCCCATATCCAGCGCGTGCTGAACGACCCCGATCGACTGTGCGTCGTCGCCCTTGCCGTACGTTCCCGACATGGACATGCAGCCCAGGCCGAGCGCCGACACCGAGAGCGAGCTGTGACCGAGTGTACGGTGTTCCATGGTCCCCCCCTGCGTTATCTCGCGCGATTCTACTACTTCTGAGGCGCGCCTCGGCCGGCGGGGCCCCAGCCCCGCGACGGCCTGCGGCGCGCACCACCTCATGGCTGATCCCGGGGGCCGGGTGGCGCGGCTTGCTACAATAGCCTCATGCTCCGCCTGACCGGAACGTTCACGCCGCGGTCGACCGATCTGCAGACCGCGCTCCGGGGCGGCCCGCAGGGGTTTCCGTTCCAGAGCGAGCTGAGCCTGGTACCCATCTTGAGGTTCTGGGAAAAGAAGTTCGGCGACGACACGTCCTCCAAGGGGGTCTTCGTCCGGACGGTCCGCGAGCAGGTCAGCCAGGTGCCGGAGCTCCTGGGCCCGATCACGGATCTGAGCGTCATCGACCGCCATCGCAAGCTCATCGAGGTCGTCATGGCCGGCATCTTTGCGCCGGCCTTCTTCGAGCAGGAGTTCTCGGCCGTCCTCGTCCCGTTCCAGCTCAAGAGCTTCTACGCCACGCCGCCCTTCGAGCGGCACCTGCGCGCGGAAGACGGCACCCTCCGCGGCCGGGTGAACCTCGATGCGCCCATGGTGAGCGCGATGCGAATCTTCTTCGCCTACGCGCTGGTGCTGGAGCGGATCTACGGGATCAACCTGATCGTGGATTATCCGCTGGTGCTCACCGTGCCCGATCCGGACACGAAGCTCGACCGCCACTTCAAGATGGAGTTCGACTGGCGGTTCGTGGAGGTCAAGACCGTCGGTGACGTGCCGCCGCTGAGCGACGAGATCCGGCGGCGGCTCCGCCACGACCTTCTCGATCCGGACCTGATGCGCGACGTCCTCCCGCCCGACCGGTTCATGTTCAGCGGATTCACGATCTTCCGGGCCATCGAGGTGACGGACCAGGAGGTGCTGTCCTCGCTGGAGCGCGACCTGATCGACAAGGAGTCGATCGTGTCGCACGCGCGCTTCGGCGCCCTGCAGGACAAGCTGCGCACGCTGTTCCGGCGGCCCGAGCTGCGCTTCGGCCTGGCCGCTCTCGACGGCGACCAGGTGCTCGTCCTGAACTACGGCTCCGAGTGCGAGAACGCGTGCATCTTTGCCGACTCGCGCCATCACACCGTCGAGGAGTTCCGGGGATCGGTCTACGAGCGCGCGGTGGCCGAGCGGAACCCGCTGATCGTCGAGGATCTGGCGGAGATGCCGAACCGGACCCCGGCCGACAACGAGATCATCGAGTGGGGGCTCCGGAACATCATCGTGGCGCCCCTGCTCTATCAGGACCGCGTCATCGGCACCCTCGAGCTCGGCTCGCCGAAGGTGGGCGACCTGGACGCCACGCTCCTGCCGAAGCTCCACCAGATCCTGCCGCTCTTCTCCATGGCCGTCCAGCGCAGCATGGAGGAGCTGAACTCGCGCATCCAGGCGTTCATCAAAGAGAAGTGCACGGCGATCCATCCGGTGGTCGAGTGGCGATTCCGCAAGGCCGTCCTCAAGAGCATCGACCAACGGGCCGAGGACGCGAACGACACGGGCGCGGAGCTCGAGCCCATCGTGTTCGACCGGGTCTATCCCCTCTACGCCCTGTCGGACATCCGGGGCTCCTCGACGCAGCGGAGCCTTGCCATCCAGGCCGACCTGCTCACACAGCTCCGACTGGCCCGCGACGTGATCCGCTGGGCGCACGACGCGCGGCCGCTGCCCGGGCTGCACGAGCTCCTCTACCGGCTGGACAAGCACGCCGGCAAGATCCAGACGCATCTCAACTCGGGCGACGAGGTCTCGATCATCGCGTTCCTGCGCGCCGACGTCGAGGCGAAGTTCGACCACCTCCAGACGTTCGGGCCCGGCGTGCGCGAGCGAATCGAAGCCTACCGCGCCTCCCTCGACCCCCGGATCGGCACCGTGTACGACCGGCGGCGCCTGTTCGAGGAGAGCGTGACGCGTATCGCCGACGGGATCTCGTCCTACCTGGACCTCGAGGACCAGACCGCCCAGACGATGTTCCCGCACTACTTCGAGAAGCAGAAGACGGACGGGGTCGACCACCAGATCTACGTGGGTGGCTCGCTGCTCGAGGACGGCCGCTTCGACCCGCTCTACCTGAAGAGCCTCCGTCTCTGGCAGCTGATGGTCACGTGCGGCGTCGCGCTGCGGGTCAATCGGCTCAAGGAGAAGCTGCCGGTCCCGCTCGAGGTCACGCACCTCGTGCTCGTGCAGCACGCCCCGCTGTCGATCCGCTTCCGCTTCGACGAGAAGCGCTTCGACGTCGACGGCGCGTACGACATCCGGTACGAGATCGTCAAGAAGCGCATCGACAAGGCGGTCATCAAGGGAACGGACGAGCGCATCACCCAGCCCGGGAAGCTCGCGATCGTCTACGCGCACCCGGCCGAGGCGCACGAGTACCGGCACTACATCGAGTACCTCCAGTCGCTCGGCTACCTCACCGGCGAGGTCGAGGACGTCGAGCTCGACGAGCTCCAGGGCGTGCACGGGCTCCGGGCGCTCCGGGTGACCATCGATCTGCGCAACCCGCGGATCGATCGCCGCGTCGGCCTCGCCGATCTGCAGCCCGCGACCGGCGGCCCCTCGCGCAACTGAAGGTCCGCCGCGCGCTCAGCCGCGCGGCTTCATTCCCTCCCGCGTCACGCCTTCGGCCAGGAGCGTCTCCACGTCGGCGGCCGAGAAGCCGAGGCCGCCGAGGATCGCGCGCGTCTCCGAGCCGAACGGCAGCGTCACCGGCGCCGAGACGAAGCCGCCGCCATCCAGCGCGACGGGCGATGCCAGGACCCGGAGGCGGCCGAGCGCCGGATGGGTCACGTCGTGAAGCATCCCGTTGGCCAGCGGCTGCTCATCGTCCAGGAGCTCGAGCGGCAGCTTGACCCCGGCCGCGGGAACGCCCGCCGCCTCGAAGCTCGCCTGCCACTCGGCGGTGGTGCGTGAGGCCAGGGCCGCTTCGGCCGCCCGGCGGAGCGTCCGGTAGTGCTGCATCTCCTTCTCGCGGTCGGCGATCGGTCGGTCGAGCGCCTCGTCGGTGAGCCCCACCGTTCGCATGAAGGCGCGCCGGAGCGCCGGGCTTCCGCACGCGACGGCGATCGCGGCGTCCCGGGTCGCGTAAGTGCGGTAGTAGACGTGAACCGTCCCGGGCGGCCGGATCTGCGGCGTGAGCGCCGCCTGCTCGGCGTACGGCCGTCCGGTCGCGCGCATCTCCGCGAGCCGGGCGCGGATCGCGGTATGAGCGGCGCCGTCGGCCGACTCGATGCGCACCATGTTGTTGTTCTGGACCATGAGCGCCGCCATCAGGAGCGAGACGTCCACTTCGCCGCCGCGCCCGGTGGCGGTTCGGCGCAGCAGCGCCGACGTGATCCCGAACGCGAGCGTCATCGCGCACATGTAATCGACCACCGGGTTTTCGCCGCCCGTGGGCACGCCGTCCTGGATGTTGCCGCCCGCCGCCATGAGCCCGCTGCGCGCCTGCACGACCAGGTCCATGCCGGCGAGTCGCGCCGCCGGACCGCGGCGGCCGAACGCGCTGACGTTGCCGACCACGAGACGCGGATGGCGCGGCGCCAGGCTCGCCCAGTCCAGGCCCAGCTCGGCCGCCAGGCCGGGGCGGAAGTTCGTGAGCACGACGTCGGCGCGCGCCAGGAGGCGGTCGACGACGCGCCGGGCAGACGGATGGCGGAGGTCGAGCGGCAGCGAATGCTTGCCCCGGTTCCGGGAGATGAAGTGGCGCGTCTCGCCGGGCGCCAGCGGCGCCAGCTGGCGCACCGGGTCGCCGTCGACCGACTCCACCTTGATGACGTGAGCGCCGCCCTCCGAGAGAATCTGGGCGCAGAAGGGAACCGCGATGAACTGGCCGAACTCGACCACCTCGATGCCGGCGAACGGGCGCGCATTGTCCATAGCGCGCTAGGGTAGCATTCGGGCATGAGCATCGCGGGCGTGGTGTTCGATATCGGCGGTGTCGTTCAGGACTCGCCGCTTCACGCGATCGCGCGCTACGAGCGAGAGCACGGCATCGAGCCCGGCGCGATCAATCGGGCGGTCGTCGAGGCCGGCGAGCGCGGCGCGTGGGCGCGGCTCGAGCGGGGCGAGCTCACCGTCGCCGCGTTCTGCGAGCCCTTCGAGGCCGAATGCCGGTCGCGCGGTGCCGCTGTCGACGCGCGGCGGCTCATGGCCGCCATCGCCGAGGCGGGCGTGCCGCGGCCGCGCATGCTCGAGGCGATCCGGCGCATCCGCGCCCGCGCCCTGCGCGTCGGCGCCCTCACGAACAACTGGGTGGGCGACCCGCCCGACCGAGCGGCTGGCCGCCCGGGCCCGCAGGCGCTGCGCGATCACTTCGACGTCTTCGTGGAGTCAGCCGTCGTCGGCCTTCGGAAGCCCGATCCGCGGATCTACGCGCTCGTCTGCGAAAAGCTCGCCCTCGCGCCGGCGCGGGTCGCGTTCCTCGACGACATCGGCCGCAACCTCAAGCCGGCGCGCGAGCTCGGCATGGCCACGATCAAGGTCGACGATCCGGACGCGGCGCTCTCCGAGCTGGGGACGCTGCTCGGATTCGCCTTGATCGAGTGACGGGTGCTAAGCGCGGCGCGCCGCGTCGATCTCCTCGGCGGTGTAGCGAAAGGCGCGGAAGACCCAGTTGTTCAGGCCGGGCGCGCCGGGCTCGTGGGAGAAGTGCGGGCTCACGAACTCCCACACCACTTGGCACTCCGGCGTGACCTCGAAGATCCGGCCGTGGCATCCCTCGCAGATGAGCGTGTTGCCGTTGGCGAGCCGCTGGGCGCCCGAGATGTACGGGCTGAAGAACTCGAAGAGGGAGGGGTCGGTGTACGCCCACACGATCGCGCTCGTCCTCGGGTCGACCTCGATCACGCGCGAGAAGATCGCCGGGTGATCGCGCCGGTGCGTGCCGTTGTCGAAGATGAGGAGGTTGCCGTTGGGCAGGGGGCGCGGATCGTGCTGCTGCGCCAGCGGCGGGCTGCTGAGCGCCCAGACGACGTTCCCGGACGCGCGCTCGATCATGACGACCGTCGAGATGTTGCGGAAGCTCACGACGATGTGGCCGTCGGCGGTCTCGGCGACCGTGTTGCCGTGGGTCCACTCGGCGCGCCTATCTTGCAGCGTAACCGGATAGGCGGCGGGATCGAGATGCTCCCAGCTTCGCCACTCCCACACGACGTCGCCCTGGGTGGTCATCTCGACGAGGTAGTCGGCGTAGATCTTGCCGTCGGCCTCGGTGCCGGGCAGCCCGCCGCGGACCTGGGCGGCGATGTGCGCGGGCAGGGGAGCCAGGCATAGCAGGAGCACGTTCCCGTTGTGGAGCCGGCGCGCGTCGTGATGGTGGTCGGGGTGGCGGAGCTCCCAGAGAATGCGGCCGTGCCAATCGATCTCGAGTACCGCGCCGCCCTTGAAGCGCGGCCACGCCTCGAAGCGGGCCAGGTCGTCCATGACCTTGCCGCCGTAGAAGAGGTGGCCGTTGTCGAGCAGATAGCCGTAGAGGCCGGGCCGGAAGGGCGGCCGCCACGTGTGGGCGACCTTGCCGTCCATGTCGACCAGGAAGACGGTGCCGTCGCCGAGCATCGGCGCGAAGAGCGTGTAGCCCGCCTGCGCGCGCGCCGGGTCGTGAGCGATGAGGCCCGTCCGGGAACGCCGGATCTTCTGCTGGTCCACCAGCGCCATGAATCTCTCCTAGAAGTGCAGGCGCACGCCGCCGCGGATCATCCGAGGCTCGCCGATCGAGATGACCCCCTCGCTGGTCCGGCCGATCGTGTAGGTCTTGTCGAGGAGATTGTCGATGGCCAGGTACGCCTCGAACCACTTGCCGAAGCTTCGTGACAGGAACAAATCCATGACGAAGTAGCTTCCGAGCAGCAGCGTGTTCAGATCGTCCTCGTACTGGTCGCCGACCCAGCGGCCGGTGAGGTTCAGGTTGAACCAGGCCGGATGCGTGAAACGGATGGAGCCCGTGACGGTGTTCATGGGCACCTGCGCGAGCCGCTTGCCCTCGAGCGCCGGCTGCTGGGGCGCGTCGACGACGTGCGCGTCGGTGAAGAGATAGCCCAGGAGGAAGCGCCACTCGCGGGCCAGCCGCAGCTCCAGCTCTGTCTCGACGCCGCGAATGCGCGCGAGATCGAGGTTCTGGCGCTGTCGGCACGTGGTGCCCACCGGGCAGTCGGGCAGCCGGGAGGTGAGAGTCACGTTCGCGACGAGGTCCTTCACGTCGTTCCAGTAGCCGGTCACGCGGCCCTCGAACGGCCCCCACCGCTGCTGCACGCCTAGCTCGCCGCCGGTCATCCGCTCCGGAAGCAGATCCGGGTTGGCCACCGTGACGTCGTTCCGCACGCGGAAGGGCCGGTACAGCTCGTTGAGCGTCGGCACGCGATAGCCCTGGTAGATGGACGCGCGCAGATCGGTGGTGGGCGTCGCGTGCCAGAGCAAGGCGCCGCGCGGGCTCGTGAGGAACCGCTCGCTGTCGCCGAACGTCTGCCGGGCCGGCACGCCGGCCGGGGGCGGCGTGTCCTTCCGGTTGCCGTTGTAGTTGGACCAGTAGTCGACGCGGACGCCGCCGACCAGCTCCAGCACCGGAAGCGGCGTGTACACGTCCTGCACGTAGACGCCGGTCAGGAGCTGCTTGCCGCCGGCGACGCGGGTCCGGAGGTAGACGCCGTTGTTGAAGACGTCCTCGATGGTCTCGCCGGTGACCCAGCGGGTGTCGCCGCCGGCCGAGATCAGGTTGTTGCCGAGCTGGCGGCTCCACTGGAGGAAGCCGCCGGCGGAGGTCGTGGGCACCTTTTGATCGAGCGCGAGCGTCTCCGAGTTGCGGTTGAGCGCCTGGGTCGAGAACGTGCTGCCGAACTGCTGGTTGTCGGCGTAGAGCGCCAGCCGAAACTCGCCGGCCCCCGACGTCGTCGTGCCCAGCCGGCCGCCGAAGGCGCCTCCGCCGTAGGTCGTGCCGTTGTTCTGGAGCGGCGTGCCGTTGCCGCGGTCCTCGTCGAAGTACGTGCCGGAGATGAACAGCGAGGCCTCGGGCGAGAGCACCATCTCGGCCCGTCCGTTGAACGTAGTGTGACGCGACTCGGCATCGATGTCGATCGAGCCCCGGCGGGAATCCTTCACGACGAAGTAGCCGTCGGTCTTGAAGTAGCTTCCCTCGAGCGCGACGCGGAACGGCCCCTGCACCTCGTGCAGCAAGAGATCGAAGTTCTGCGTGTTCTGCGTGCCGTAGCTGCCGTCGAAGTAAAGGGCGCGCTCCGTCGGCCGCCGGGTGAGGACCTGGACGACGCCGCCGAGGGCGTAGTTGCCCCAGACGCTCGAGCCGCCGCCACGGACGACCTCGATCTGCTCGATGCCCTGCAGCGGGATACGGTCCCAGTAGACCCAGCCGCCGAAGGCGTCGTTGACCGGGATTCCGTCGACCAGGACGAGGGCGCGGCTGGTCCCGCTGGGGCCGATGCCGCGGAGCGAGAGACCCTGGGTCGTCGGGTGCGTCACGAGGCTCGACGAGCGCCGGAACAGGCTGAAGCCGGGGACCTGGCGCAAGAGGTCGTCCAGGGTCTGGCTCGGGGACAGGCTGATGTCCTCGCGGGTCAGCACCGTCACGCTGGCGGGCGCATCACCGGCCCGCTGCGGGGTGCGCGTCACCGTGACCACGACCGGCTCGAGTCGCGTCGGGTCGTCGGGCTTCTGGGCCGGCGCTTGCTGCACCATCGGCTGCGGCGCGGCGGGTTGTTGCCCTGGCGGCTCCGGTGCAGCCGGCGGCTCCGCCGGGGCCGGCTGCGGTGGCGGCTCTTGCGTGGCCGGCGGCTGCGCCGACACCGGCAAGACGCCGAGCAGGCCAAGGAGCACCGCCGCCAGAGCACGCCTCATGGGTTGGGCGAGCATGCTACACACGCGCCCCAATCTTGACAAGCCGAGGTCCCGCGACGTATCGTCCGGCCGCAGCGGAATTCCGCGTGGATCGTTCTCGACCCGATCTCCAAAGGGAGGCTTCCCATGCTGCGCATCACGCTGACCTCGGTCGCGGTCCTCCTCGCTCTTGCGCTCGCCATCGGCCCGCTCGCCGACGCCCAGCAGGCTCAGCCGCAGCCGGCACCGACCTGGAAACAGGGTCAGCCGGCCAATATGGCGGACTCGACGCTGGCGCCCATCGCGCAGCCGCCGGCGCCCAAAGCCGCCGGCGAGATCCCGGTCGACAAGATCAAGGTTCCGGCCGGCTTCAAGGTGTCGCTGTGGGCGCACGGGATCAACAACGCGCGCGAGATGGTCTGGGGCGACAAGGGCACGCTGTTCGTCTCGAGCCGCGTGGCCGGCAACGTCTACGCCGTCGTCGACAACGGCGGCAGCCGCGAGGTCAAGGTGATCGCCAAGGGCCTCAACCTGCCCAACGGCGTCGCGTTCCGGAACGGCACGCTGTACATCGCGGAGGTTTCGAAGATCACGAAGATGGTGGGGATCGAGGACAAGCTCGACAACCCGCCCGCGATGGAGGTCGTCTACGACATCCTGCCGCGCGACCTTCCGCACGGCTGGAAGCACCTGGCGTTCGGGCCCGACGGCAAGCTCTACTTCAACATCGGCGCGCCCTGCAACATCTGCCTGCCTCCGGACACGCACGCGAACCTCTCGCGCGTCAACCCCGATGGGACCGGGTTCGAATACGTCGCCCACGGAGTCCGCAACAGCGTGGGCTTCGACTGGCACCCGGTGACGAAGCGGCTCTATTTCACCACGCACGCCCGCGACTGGATGGGCGAAGACTCGCCGAGCGACCGGTTCGACGTCGTCACGCGGAAGGGCCAGCACTTCGGCTATCCGTTCTGCCACGCTGGCGACATGCTCGATCCCGAGTTCGGCAAGGGGAAGAGCTGCAACGACTACGTGAAGCCGCTGATCAAGACCGGACCGCACGTGGCCGGCAACGGTGTCGAGTTCTACACGGGCGCGATGTTCCCGCCCGAGTATCAGAACCGCGCGTTCCTCGCGCAGCGCGGCTCGTGGAACCGGTCGAAGAAGATCGGCTTTCGCGTGATGATGGTGACGATCGATGCGAAGGGCGGCGTGGCGAAGTACGAGCCGTTCGCGGAGGGCTGGCTGCAGGGCGAGGAGATCTGGGGCCGGCCCGTGTACACGCGCCAGATGAAGGACGGGTCGCTGCTCATCGCCGACGACTACGCGGGCGCGATCTACCGGGTCAGCTACTCCCGCTGATCGTCGACACTGAGGAAGCTTCCGGTACTCGCCGGCGCCTCGCTCGTCGCCGCCGCCCTGGCGATGACGACGGGAGCGCCGGCGGGGGCCGCCGATCTCGAAGCCGGGCTGAGGAAATCCGAGCCGTGCAAGGCCTGCCACGGCGCCGACGGGAACGCGACGATCCCGGGGACGCCGTCGCTCGCCGGGCAGCCGGTGTACTTCACTCACTGGCAGCTCATCAAGTTTCGTGACGGGCGCCGGAAGGATCCCCAGATGTCGTCGTTCGCGACGAACCTCAGCGACACCGACATGGCGGACCTGGCCGCGTTCTACGCGGTGCAGCGGCCGCAGGCCCGGCCGGCCGTCACCGAGCCGGCAAAAGTAGAAGCCGGCCGGCAGCTCGCCACGCTGCACCACTGCGTCTCCTGCCACCGGCCCGGCCTCACCGGCCACGAGCAGGTGCCGCGCCTGGCCGGGCAGGACCTCGCCTATCTCGTGAAGCTCCTGCGCGGCTTCAAGGCGCAGACGGCGGGTGACCTGGATGGCACCATGACGACGGCGGCCCAGCCCCTGAGCGAGGCGGACATCGAGAACCTCGCGCACTACATGGCGACGCTGCCCCCGGTGCCCTCGCCGTCGCGATGAATGGCCCGTCGGCAGGCGGATCAATGGCTCTTTTCCCCGGGCATCCCCCCGTGTAAGAGAGAGTTTATGAAAACCGAGCACCCGAGCGTCTGCCCCCTCGATTGTCCGGACACGTGCAGCCTCACCGTCACGGTGGAGGACGACCGGATCGTCTCGATCCGGGGCTCGCGCGCGAATCCCTACACGGCCGGCGTCCTCTGCGCGAAGGTTCCGGAGGCGTATCCGGGCTTCGTCCACGGCGAGGGGCGTCTCACGGCGCCGCTGCGCCGGGTGGGCGCCAAGGGGCAGGGGCGCTTCGAGCGCATCTCGTGGGCCCAGGCGCTCGATCTCATCCACGAGCGGTTCTCGGTCGTCATCGCAGCCCACGGCCCGCAGGCGATCCTGCCGCTGAACTATGCCGGGCCGCACGGCATGCTCGCCGGGGGCTCGATGGACCTGCGCTTCTTCCACCGGCTCGGCGCCAGCCTGCTCGACCGTCGGCCCCTCTGCGGCGGCATCCGCACCGAGGCCTGGGTCGGAACCTTCGGCCCCGCGCCGGGCGTGCGGCCCGAGCAGGCGGAGCACTCGAAGCTGATCATCGCCTGGGGCAGCAACGTGACGTGGTCCAACCTCCACATCGTGCCGATCATCAACCGCGCGCGTCGGGCGGGCGCCAAGCTCGTCGTGGTCGACACGCGGCGGACGAAGATCGCCGAGCAGGCCGATCTGCACGTCGCGCTCCGCCCGGGAACCGACGTCGTGCTCGCGTGGGCGATGGCCGCCGAGCTCGAGCGCCAGGGCGGTCTCGACCGCGAGTTCATCGCGCGACACGTCGCCGGCTTCGAGGACTACATGGCGCTGGCCCGCGGCTACACACTAGCCGACGCCGCCCGAATCTGTGGCGTCGACGAGAGCGTCGTGGCGCAGCTCGCCGAGTGGTACCGGACGATCTCCCCCGCGGTGATCACCGTCGGCAACGGGCTCGAGCGCAACCGCAACGGCGGCAGCGGCATCCGCGCGATCTTCGCCCTCCCCGCCCTCGCCGGAAAGTTCGGCGTGCCGGGCGGCGGGCTCATCAACGGCGCGGGGTTCGCGTTTCCGAAGACGCCCGCGCGCCTGGCGCGGCCCGACCTCGTCCCGGCCGGCACGCGCCTGCTCAACATCATCGACGTCGGCGGCCACCTCACCGACGCGACGCTGGCGCCGCCGATCAAGGCGCTCTTCATCTACAACCACAACCCGCTCGTCGTGCATCCCGACCAGAACCGGCTGCGCCGCGGCCTCGAGCGCGAGGACCTCTTCGTGGTCGGCTCCGACGTAGTGATGACGGACAGCCTCGCCTACGCGGACGTCGTGCTGCCGGCGTGCAGCCACTTCGAGCACGCCGATCTCTTCGCGGCCTACGGCACGCACTGGCTCCAGCGCGCCGACCGGGTGATCCCGCCGCAGGGCGAGGCCCTGCCCAACACCGAGATCTTCCGCCGCCTGGCGGCGCGCTTCGGGTTCGACGACCCGGCGTTCCGCGCCAGCGACGCCGAGCTGATGAACGACGCGCTCGACGGCGCCGACCCGCGCATGGGCGGCAAGCGGCCGAGCGCGATTCCGCTCGACCGCGCGACGCCGATGACCGTGGACGGCGGCGGCGAGGACGCCGTTCTGTTCAAGAACGTGTTCCCGAAGACGAAGTCGGGCAAGGTCGAGCTCGCGTCGCCGTACCTTGAGGGCAAGTACGGCGCGCGCCTGCCGAGCTGGCGGCCGGTCGCGTCGTCCTATCCACTGACGCTGATCTCACCGGCTTCGGACCAGCGCATCACGTCGACCTTCGGCGGTCTGCACGTGTCCGACGGGCCGCCGCCGCTCGAGATGCATCCGGACGACGCGCGAGCGCGCGGCCTGCGCGACGGCATGCGCGTGCGCGTCTGGAACGACCTCGGAGAGGTCCGGCTACCGCTCCGGGTCACCGAGGTGATTCCCCGGGGCGTCGTCTGCACGCTCAAGGGCGCGTGGATGGCGACCAGCGACAACGGCCAGACGATCTCGGCGCTGTGTCCGGCCGACCACGCCGACATTTCCGAGGGCGCCTGCTACAACGACGCGCGCGTCGAGGTGGCCGCCCTCTGAGGACGAGACCATGACCCCACCCGTCGACCCCAACGCCGTCCTGATGACCGGCGAGAACTCCTTCATCCGCCTGAGCCACGACGGCGGCAAGACCCAGTCGGACCGCTTCAGCCACTGGCGGGTCCTCTGGTGCCCGTCCGGCGCCGGCCACGTGCTCTTCGCCCAGAGCGAGCTCAGCTCCGGCCAGACCCGCATCTTCGCCGACAACGCGGCGGTGGCGCGGTGGCTCCAGCGCACGATCGAGACGCTGCTGTTTCCCGCGTTCGCCGACACGAGCGTGCCGGTGATCGCCGCCGAGTTCGCGCGAGCCGGTGATCCGCGCTCCACCGCCATCGAGACCGTCGTGGCAGGGTCCGACCGCCTCCGCCTGACCTGGTACGACTGCGTCGAGCCCTTCGTGCTCAACGCGCCGCCCGGATTCAACAACCGCCCCATCGGCGTCTTCAGCACGTTCTTCCCGGCGCGCTCGGCCCAGGTCGAGTGGAACGGCCGGTTCGCGACGGGCCAGCCGTGGGCGGAAACGCGAGGCGACCGGCAGGCCTCGAGCGCCTGTCTGGCCTGGTCGGAAACCTGGGTGAAGCCGCGCTAGGGTGGACTGGCGGGCCGTTCCCCATTTCGGGACACGGCCCGGCGGACGGGCCTCGGTCGTCAGGCCGAGCGCGTACGCCTTCCTTCGGAATCGCGCGGGCCGCCTGGCGGTCGTGCGCGCGACCGATCGCATTTTCCTCCCCGGCGGCGGGCTCGAGGACGGCGAGTCACCCGAAGAGGCTGTCGTGCGGGAAGCCCTCGAGGAGTGCGGCCTCGTCGTCCGGGTCGGCGCGTGCGTGAGCCGGCTGGTGCAGTTCGTCGTGACGGCCGAGGGCCTCAGCGTAGAAAATCGGTGCGCCTTCTTCGACGCGCGGATCGAGCACGAGAACCGAGCCGCGATGCTCCCCGGACACAAAACGCTCTGGCTCGGCCCGGCACGCGCCGCCCAGATTCTCAAGCACGACAGCCAGATGTGGGCGGTTCGGCACCGGATGAAATTGCGTGGGGCGCCACGGAGGGGCGGGCTATCGTGAATGAATGGCGCTCGCGACGCGGATCCGGATCCGCACGATCCCACCGGGTGAAGCGCCGCTCTCCGTGCGCATGGCATGGGTCGGGCTCGACCTGCCCCTCGATCCCAGGCGCGTCGGCCGCCAGCTCGGGTTGGCGTCTGGGGTGCTCTCGTCGCCGCGCGGGTGGTGGCAGCGCATCGTCGGCCTCGTGACCGGCAGCTACGCCGTGAAGACCGGCTACGCCGTGAACGCGCTGGAGGCGGTCAACCTGCTCCAGGCCAAGGACCCGGTCGCGGCCGCGTGGTGGCGCGAGCACTGCGCCCACCTGCTCGACGGCAAGCGCTCATTCCTCTTCCCCGCGGCGGGGTGCGAAGAGCGTCCCTGACGCTTACACTTTCGGCTCGCATGCTTCGTGTTGGCGGGCTGTAACGTGGTAGTAGCGCGCCCGGTAGTAGTGCCCACCGCGGGTCCGTTCGGAGCTCGGACAACGGCTCGCGATGTTATCGAGGCTGTCTGTTCCCGTTCAGCTGGCGCCGCGGCAAATTGAGATCGGTTCGCTCCTGATCAACCAGGGCCTGGAAACCCACTAGGCGATCCGCGGGAATGTCAAAGAAGTAGAACGGATCGAAAGGTGTTTCCCGTCGGTAACCGTCGCCCACCCTGTCCCTGAGGTCCCACCCTTGCTCCATGTACTTGAGGCGTTCCTCGCGTGTCCGGAGTGGCCGCAGTTCTATTACAACGCCAGTGTCGGTGAAACGCTCCCACGTCTCTTGAAGCCATGCGGAGTATGCCCGCGAGGCTTCAAAAGGGTTCGGTGCTCTATCCTGGCCTTGAAATCGCCACGGGCCATAGCCTGGTTTGAAGATGAATATTCTCTCCGTGAACCACGAGCTCGAGTCCCAAGGACCGCTCACTACAAATCGGCCTTCCTGATCGGTGACGACCTCTTTCGAATCACGAAAGACCTTTGACGTGGGAAAATTTCCGAAGCCCCGCTCAGGCCATAAATAGAAGACTACGAAGACGATCGCGCCTGTGACGGGCCGCCCCGTATCCGCATCGACGACTTGCGCCCTTCGCGACCGAGTGGTTTCGGCAAGACCTGGTCGGGGCGGCCCTGGGCTGGCACACGACGACAGCGCGGCCGCCAAGGCCAAGAGAGTCACGAGTCGCAAGGTCTGCCTGCCAAACAAGAGTCCAGAGGGGGAGATGCCATTCTCACTTGTCGTGCGCGTCCCGGTAGAAACGGTCCTTGCGGGTCACGCTAGAGGAATGGTCGTAGATCCACCCTCTCCTCGATGCATTCGACGAAGCCCGTCAAGGTGACCACGGCGGTCGGGCTCGCTGCGTCGACACCAAGTTTTCCTCTCACCTTGGCAACCTTTTGGCGATCGATAAGCCGAAGAGCGTCCTCCTCCGACCGCCCGCTGCGAATAAAATCGGCGGTCTCTCTCGCCACCGAGAGCACAACCTCTTCCGGGCGAAATGTCCACTGGCGAACTAGCCGTGCAGTCGCGCCGCCTCGTGGGCGGAGTACTAGGAAGAACTCGTATCGGTAATCTCGGCCGTACCTGGCGCTCTCCCAAGGCATGTGGACACGCACGATCTCCTTACCGAAGAGTTCGACCGCCGCGGTCGGAAGGTCGTGCCGTGCCAGTAGACCGCCCATAAGAAGCCAGTCGCCCTCACCCCACCGCCCTCGGTATTCAACCCGGATTCCATGCCTCGTAAGGCCTGCGGCAGCTGGTGACGAAGCGATACGATCCTCTCCGGCCGCGGGCAGCGGAATCTCGCGACCGTTGACCCACCAACCGTAGCGGCCGGCGAGCATCCCACGGGTCCAGATCTCATCGAAGGGTTCTCTAGCGGGCGGGGGACGATCCACAACATGGAGCCACACGGCACCGCCGGTTGCAGCTACAACCACTGAAAGAACCGCGACCCAAAATCGAAACCTCACACAGGGTTGAATGGTTTTCGTCGCGCCAGAATAGTCCCGATGATGCCGCGCTGGACACGCCGATCCAAGCTCAATATCAGCAAGCTCCTTGGCTCCCACGCGGTGCCGCAGCGTTCACCATCCCGTGCCGTGATCGGTGCCATCGATCTCATGGTGAGCCATTGTCGGGATCCGCTCACCATTGAGACGATCGCCACCAGAGTGGGCGTCTCCGAAGATCATCTCAGCCGCATTTTCCGTGAGGTGTTTGGCCTGCCCGCCGCAAGCTACTACACGCGGCTGCGGATCGCCGTCGCCTGCCGATTGCTGAGAGACACCGACGACAAGATGGACGACGTCGCCCGCCGGGTGGGCTACAGGGGCGCGGCCAATCTTTCACGCGCCTTTGACGCGATCATGGGTATCCGGCCCGGAGAGTTCAGACGCTCGCCGCCCTCACGCCTACTTATCGGCGATCCGGATCGCCGCCGGGCCTCCCTTGACCGCGATGCGCACGCCGGTGTCCTTGAGCGTGCTGCCGTCCAGACTGAACACCTGAAGGTCCTTCTCGACCATGTTGCCAACGAAGACGTGCTTGCCGTCGGGCGCGAAGGCCGCGTCGCGCTTGGTGTATTCCACCTTCGTGCCGTCGATCGACAGCACGGAGATCCGGTCGTCACCGTCGCGGGTGACGAGCGCCAGCTTGCCGTCGGGCGAGATGGCCGCGCGGCTCGTGCCCGACTTCTCATCGGCGACGGTCACCTTGCCGGCGGGCGTCACGGTCTTACCCTGAATGGTGAAGACCGACACGGTGCCCTCGGCGCGATTGGCCACCAGTGCGAGCGTGCCCGCGCGGCTGATCGAGACGCCGGCCGGCGCCTTGCCGGTCTCGAGCGTCGCGATGATCCGGGGCGGCGTCGCCTTGAGATCGACGACCGACATGGTGTTGTTCGGGATGCGCTTGGTCGCGTCGGCCGGATCGAGCTTCTCGTTGGCCGTCACCAGCGCCAGCGACTCGTCGGGCGAGACGGCGACGCTGAAGGGCGGGCCCACTACGCTGCCGGGCACGTCGAGCTCGGCCACCACTTTCGGCGGCCAGGCCTTGAGGTCGATCACCGTCAGCGTGTCGGGCGGCGGGCTCTTGACGACGGTGGCAGTGCCGTTGACGAGCGTCACCTTGTTGTCGTTGGTCGAGAGCAAGAGCTGCCCGTGGGCGCCGGGGACAAACGCGACGACGGCGATGAGCGCGGTGAGCGCGACGAGCCGCAGGGTTTTCATGGGTCCTCCTTCGGAGTGTGGGCCGGCGACGCATAGAAGATCAGGTTCGCCCGGGGAGCGCAAGGTACACTGCATCGCATGGCGCTCGAGCATCCGTGGACCGAACCGCCCGCGCCCGCCGACGTCCGTGCGGTCGCGCCTGGAATTTACTGGCTGCGCATGCCGCTGCCGTTTCAGCTCAACCACATCAACCTGTGGCTGCTCGACGACGGCCCGGGCTGGACCATCGTCGACACGGGCGTCGGCCTCGACGACACGCGCGCCTTGTGGGAGCGCATCTTCGCGACGCACCTCGACGGGCGCCCGGTGCGGCGCGTGCTCGTGACGCACTTCCATCCCGACCACATGGGCAACGCCGGCTGGCTCACCGCGCGCTGGCGGACCGAGCTCTGGTGCACGCAGGCCGAGTGGCTCTACGCGCAGTTCTCGTGGCGCAGCGGCAGCGCGGCCGACTTCGAGCCGCGTCTCGCGCATTTCCGCCGCCACGGCTGCGGACCCGAGGCGCTCGTGCAGCTCGGGCGCCGGGGCAATCACTATCCGATGCTCGTGCCCGAGGTGGCGACGGAGTTCCATCGCATCGGTGAAGGGGACTCGATCGCGATCGGGCGGCGGACCTTCCGTGTGCTCACGGTGCTCGGCCACGCGCCCGAGCACGCGTGCCTGTGGGACGAGGCCGGCGGTCTTCTGATCTCGGGCGATCAGGTGCTCCCGAAGATCACGACCAACGTGAGCGTGTGGGCCGAGCAGCCCCGGCTCAACCCGCTCCGGCTCTATCTCGACTCGCTCCGCCGCTTCGAGCCGATGGCGCCCGACACGCTGGTGCTGCCCTCGCACGGCCTGCCGTTCCGCGGCCTGCACGAGCGGCTCGGGCACCTCAGGGACCACCACGCCGCGCGGCTCAACGAGGCGCTCGACGCGCTCGTGGAGCCGCGGAGCGCCGCGGAGCTGGTGCCGGTGCTCTTCCGGCGCCAGCTCGACAGCCACCAGCTGAGCTTCGCCGTGGGCGAGGCGCTCGCGCACTTGCGCTTCCTCGAAGACGAGGGGCGCGCCGTCCGCGTCGTCGACACGGACGGCGTCCACCGCTTCCGCAAAGCCTGACTGTCAGACCGCTGGGCAGCCGCGAACCCGCGCGCGAGGCTCGCGGCCGCGAACGTCTCCTCTCGTAGACATTGACGGCTGCACCGCGTTGTCGCTAGCATCGAGTCGATGGCCACCTATCCGATCCGTAATCGACACTGGACCCGCCAGGAATACGACGAGCTGATCAAGAGCGGGTTCTTCGACGAGGACGAGCCCATCGAGCTGCTGGGCGGGCAGCTTATCGTCGCCGAGCCGAAGGGGAGCCCGCATTCCACCGCCGTCGCCCTCGCCGCTGAAGCGTTGCGCATGGCCTTTGGCCCCGGGTGGCTCGTCCGAGTGCAGGACCCGGTCGCGCTCGACGCCGAGTCCGAGCCAGAGCCGGATGTCGCGGTCGTTCCGGGCCTCCCGCGCGACTATCTGGCCGCGCATCCCGCCCGGCCGGCTCTCTTGGTCGAGGTCGCCGAGTCGAGCCTGGCCTTCGACCGTGGCCACAAGGGCAGCCTCTACGCGCGTGCCGGCGTCGCTGACTACTGGATCGTGAATCTCGTGGACGAGGTGCTCGAGGTCTATCGCCGGCCCGCGCTGGATCGGTCGGCGGAGTTCGGCTGGCGCTACCTCGACGTCCAGGCTCTCCGCCCAGGCACCACCATCGCGCCACTCGCCCGGCTCGATGTCACCGTGGCGGTGGCCGATCTGTTGCCGTAGCCCGCAGCCGACCGACCCAGCAGCGGTCTAGTAGAGCACCATCGGGTTGCCGGGCGACCCCGTCGCGCCGATGATTCGCAGCGGCGCCCAGATGAACGCGCCTTCCATGATCTTGTTGGTCACGAGCGACTTGGTGTCGACGTTCTCGAGATTCCAGATCCCACGCCGCGTTTGCATCTCGGTGTGGCAGGGCACGGCGAAGTCGGGGCCCTGCTCGCCCGACGGCTGGGCGTCGCACGCCGAGGTGTCGCACATGGTCAGCACGATGTCGCGCGCCGCCAGGTACTCGCAGGCGCTGATGCCGAAGCCGGGCTCGCCCTTGTTGAAGAGGTCGCGGGCGGCCTGGCGCTCCTCGGGCTTCATCGTCTTGTAGCGGTCGTTGCTCCAGCTGTTGCCCTGCCCGGTGTGCAGGGCCACGCAGTCGCCCGACCCGATCTCGCGCAGGCCCTGCATCTGCACGATGCCCCTGACGTCGTCCGCGGTGACGATGCCGGCATGACCGGGTTTGTCGGGAATCGGCAGCATCTCGGCGTTGGCCGGGATCTGCCCCTTGGACTTCTTGTAGGCAACGGCATCCAGCACGACGAGACGGCAGACGAAGCCGAGCTCACCCGGATGCTCGACACCCAGGGGGCCCATGCCGACGACGCGGCCGCCGGCGCCGTGCTCGTAGGCGTCCCAGGAGATCACGCCGTTGTACATCATCGGGCCCTTCGACGTGTTCACGCCGATGTGACCGGGCCCGTCGAACTGGGTCTGGATCTGCCCGATCTCGGTGGTGACGAGCTCGTCGTGATAGATGAGCGCGTTCTTCCCGAACGGGCCGCCGGTCGGCGTGCCGGGAATGCTCATCTGCCAGCCACGCGCCCCGAAGGCCGGCGCCTCGCGGTGGTAGTACTTGCCGATCGTGATCGCCTTGTTCTGCTTGATGGTGGCGAGCGCCCGCGCGATGTTGGCCGAATTCTTCGTGTGATTGGCCGAGCCCGCCCGATCGCTGGCGCCCCACTTCGACGGCGCCCATTTCTCGTCGATGGGCTTGTCCGAGACGGGCCCCTTCAACGTCTGAGCGACGGCCAGCGCGGCCAACCCCACCAGACACACCGTCAGGACTGCCTTGCCAAGAATCGAGCGCCTCATGGACTCCTCCTGCGGGTGAAGAGTTTCGGACCGCCTCAGTAGCCGAGCGCCCGATCGCGCTCGGTCATGGCCGGATCGCGTTGCGCCGCCGGGCCGTAGCCGCCGCCGCCCGGCGTGCGCACCAGAACGACGTCGCCGCGCTTGAGCACGTGCTGCCGGCGGTTGTCGATCGAGACGCCGTTGATCTGTACGTCGCCGAGCCCGCCCTCCTCGCCGCCCGCGAAGCCGGGCGCCTCGAACTTCGTGCGCTCGGCCATGAACGACGCGAGGATCGGCGCGTCCGACTCGCACTCGAAGCGGACGGCGCTGGCCTGGCGTCGGCGCCGAGAATACACGCGGCCGCCCGGCGCGGCGCGAGAATCTGCGTCTCCCGCGGCCGCGCCGCCTTGACCTCGCCCATCCTTCGGCCTAGGGTGGGTCGCGATGGAAACGATGAAGCTCAAGGACCGCGTGGCGCTGGTGACGGGTGGGGGATCAGGGCTCGGCCGGGCGATCTCGCTGCTCTTCGCCGAGGAGGGCGCGCACGTCGTCGTCAACGAGCTGCGCCTGGAGACGGCACAGCAGACGGTGGCGGCGCTGAAGGGTCCGGGCGGAGGCCGGGCGATCCAGGCCGACGTCGCCGACAGCGCCCAGGTGAAGGCGATGTTCGCGACGATCGAGCGCGAGCTCGGCGCCCTCGATATCCTCGTCAACAACGCGGGCATCGCGTTCGGTCCAGGCGACGACCGCGACGAGATCGGCCGCAAGGCGGAAGCCGTGATCATGGAGCTGGTGAGCGGCCAGGGCGTGCGGACCCACACGGACATCACCCAGAATCTCTCCGACGAATCCTGGCGCCGAATGCTGGCGGTGCATCTCGACGGGACGTTCTTCTGCACGCGCGAGGCCCTGCGCCTGATGAGCCGGAAGAACCGCGGCGCTATCGTCAACCTCTCGAGCGTGGCTGCCCTCACGGGGCTCGAGTCGGTCCCCCACTACAGCGCCGCGAAGGGCGGGATCCTCGCCTTCACGCGGGCGGTGGCGCGCGACGTCGCCTCGCGCGGGATCCGGGTGAACGCGATCTGTCCGGGCTACATCGACACGCCGATGACCGAGCCGATCTCGCCCCTGATCAAGAAGGCGGTGCTCGCCCGCACACCGCTCGGACGCACCGGCGACGCGCGCGAGGTCGCCGCCACGGCGCTCTTCCTCGCCTCCGACGACGGCTCGTTCTTCACCGGCCAGTGGTTGTCGCCGAACGGCGGCCTCTTCATCGGCTGACATGCCGGTGTCGCGCGAGCTGTCGGTCCGCGGGACGCCGATCCACCTGATGCAGGACGGAACGGGCCCCGCCCTGCTCTTCCTGCACGGCGCCGGCGGCGCCGGACGCTGGCTGCCATTCCAGGAGCGTCTCGCCGTGAATTTCAGTGTGTACTTCCCGAGCCATCCCGGCCACGGCGGCTCGCCGGCGGCGGAGTGGATCGAGCACATCTCGGACCTGGCGTTCCACTATCTCGACCTTCTCGACGAGCTCGGCCTCGCGCGCGTCCACCTGGTCGGCGCGTCCTTCGGCGGCTGGATCGCGGCGGAGATCGCGACGATGGCGTCCCATCGTCTGGCCTCGCTCGTCCTGATCGACCCGGTCGGCATCCGGATCGACGGCTGGATCTATCCGTTCCTGTTCGGGATGGACATCCCGGAGATCGTGGGGACCGTCTTTCACAATCCGATGGCAGCGCTGGCCCTGGCGCCGCCCGATCAGTCGATCGACACGCTGGCGCTCCAGTACCGGCAGGGCGCCGCGCTCGCCCGGGTTGCGTGGAATCCCTATCTCTACGATCCGCTCCTGCGCCGGCGGCTCGCCCGCATCGCGTCGCCGACGCTTCTCTGCTGGGGCGCCCACGATCGTCTCGCGCCGCTCGCGCCCTGCGGCGAGGCGTGGGCGAAGGCCATTCCCGGCGCGCGCCTTCAAGTCTTCGACGACTCGGGTCACGTGCCGCACCTCGAGGAAGCGGACGCGGTGGCGGACGCGGTCGCCGAGTTCTGCCGTCTTCAGGGAGCCAAGCGGTGAAGTTTTACTACTTCCACCTGATGCCGTACATCATGGACCACGACGAGCCGTCGTCGTGGGTGACGCTGTCGAACCGCCACTACGACCCCGCGGTCGGCCACACGCTCTACAACCAGTACCTCGACCAGTTCGAGTACGCGGAGAAGCTCGGCTGGGACGGGCTCTGCGTCAACGAGCATCACCAGAACTGCTATGGCACGATGCCGAGCCCCAACGTGATGGCGGCGATGCTCGTGCGCCGGACGACCCGGGCGAAGATCGCGATCCTCGGCAACGGCCTGCCGCTGCGCGAGAACCCGCTGCGCGTCGCCGAGGAGATCGCGATGCTCGACGTGGCCTCGGGCGGCCGCATCATCTCGGGCTTCGTGCGCGGCATCAGCGCGGAGTACTTCTCGACCGGAGTCAACCCGACGCACTCGCGCGAGCGCTTCTACGAGGCCGCCGAGCTGATCCTGCGCGCCTGGACCGAAGAGGGCCCGTTCCCATTCGACGGCCGGTTCTACCGATTCCACTACGTGAACCCGTGGCCGCGGCCGCTGCAGAAGCCGCATCCGCCGGTGTGGTGCCCGTCGCAGGGCTCGAGCGAAACGGTCGAGTGGGCCGCGAAGCGTCGCTTCCCGTACTTGATGGTCTTCACGCCGATCAAGCGGATCGCCCAGATCTACGGCGAGTACCGCGAGGCGTGCGAGCGCAACGGCTACCGGGCCAGCCGCTACCAGCTCACCGTCAACGTGCCGGTCGTCGTCGCCGAGAGCGACGCGAAGGCGCGGGAGCTGGCGGAGAAGCATGTCATGTGGGTGTTCAACACGGGGCTCCGGATGCACCCGCCCTTCTGGCGGCCTCCCGGCTACATCACCGAGGCCTCACTGCGCCGGCTGCTCGCCAATCCGCCCGTGCTGCCGAGCGACCTCACCTTCGAGCAGGCGGACCGCGAGGGCTATCTGATCTACGGCAGCCCCGCGACGGTGCGCGACAAGCTCCGCGTCTTTGCCGACGAGCTGCAGGCGGGAATTCTTTGCACGGCGATGAACGGGGGAACCCACGAGCGCACACTCGAGCTGATGCAGCTCTTCGCGGAGGAGGTCATGCCGCACTTCCGCGAGGACGCGAAGGTGGACGAGACGGCCGGCGTGGGGCGATAGAGCAGAAGGCTTCGTCAGTCGCGGACTTCCTCCGAGGCGATGGCCGCGAGCCAGAAGGCGCCGGCGAGCAGCACGCTCGCGCACGCCATCGTGTACGCCAGCCGCGTGCCGTGCCACAGAGTGTCGAACCACTGGGTGAGCTCCACCGCGAGCACATTCGCCTTGCCGCCGTAGAGCTCCAGGGTGCGTTGGTATTGCTTCGAGTGCTCGATCTCGTACGCGAGCATGTCGTCGGGCGCCGGCGCCGCGGACACCCAGATGCCGATTGCGGTGGCGAGCCCACCGATCAGGATCGCCCCGGCGACGATCCGAAGGCGTCGAGCGCTCAGCCCGCCACCCGCGGCTTGATCTCGTCCGCGACCAGGTCGATGGTCTCGAGGATCGCGGGGAACGTCGAGTACGACACCTCGAGCGCGACGTGGCCGCAGCCGAGCGCCTGGAAGCCACGGAGCTCCTCGGCGATCTGCTTCGCCGAGCCGTTGAGCGTGTGGCGCCCGCGGATGAGTCCCATGTCGACCGCCGCACGATGCACGCCGTCGACCAGGATCGGAATGCGGAGCGAAAAGTAGGGAGATCCCTCGCGTCCGGTCTCCTTCCAGAGGCGTCGCACCGTGTCGGCCCCCTGGCGGAACGCGTCGTGGGTCGTCGAGCTGGCGTGCCAGCCGTCGCCAAGGCGGGCCACCCGGCGGAACGCGCCCTCGCTGCTCCCGCCGATGTAGAGCGGGGGCCGCGGCTTCTGGAGCGGCATCGGCGACATGACGACGTCCTGCACGCGGTGGCGCTTCGTCTGGATCTTGGGATGCTCTTGCGTCCAGAGGGTCCGCAGCAGCTCGAGCGCCTCGTCGCTCCGGCTCGCCCGCTCCTTGAACGGCACGCCGAGCGCGTCGAACTCGCCCTCGAGCCAGCCGATGGCCGCGCCCACGATCAACCGGCCGCCCGACAGGACGTCGACGCTCGCCAGGAGCTTCGCCACCGGGATCGGTGAGCGATACGGCAGGATGACCACGCTGGTGCCGAGCGCCACCCGGTGCGTCACGCCGGCGAGCCACGGCAGGACCGCCAGCGGATCGAGCATGTCCTCCCGGTAGATCACGTTGGCCTGCTCCGGCACGATCACGTGATCGGTCACCCACACCGAGTCCAGCCCGCGATCCTCGGCGCGGCGCGCGACCTCGAGCATGCGTCCGACTTCGATGGGACGGCCGTAGTGCGGCAGGCAGATTCCGAGCTTCATGCGATCCTCCCGACGCCAATTTTCCCGGACGGCGGGCAGGGTATACTCGTTCGCGCCTCACGGCAACTCTCGACCCCGCGGAGGACACGCGATGGCCGGTCTGACTCGACGCGATTTTCTCCTGACGAGCGCAGCCGCTTCCGGCGCCGCACTGACGTCGCTCGACACACTTCCGGTGCTCGGTGCCGACGCTCCCAAGAAGGGCGGCACGCTTCGGGTCGGTTTCTACATCGAGGCGGCCACGATGGACCCGCACTTCTCGGGCAGCAAGATCGACCGGCAGGTCTACCACAACATCTACGAGCCCCTCGTGACGCTCGACGTGAAGCTCGGGATCAGGCCCGGCCTGGCCGAATCGTGGCAGCAGCCAGATCCGAAGACCGTCATCTTCAAGCTGCGGCGGGGCGTGAAGTTCCACGACGGCACCGACTTCAACGCCGAGGCGGCCCGCTTCAACTTCAACCGGATGAAGACCGAGCCGAAGTCGGTCCGCAAGGGAGAAGTCGCCAGCATCGACTCGGTCGACGTGGTCGACGCCTACACGATCAAGCTGAATCTCAAGCGGCCCGACGCCGCGCTGCTCGCCACGCTGACCGATCGCGCGGGCATGATGGTCTCGCCCAAGGTCGCCCAGGAGCGCGGCTCGGAGCTCGAGCGCAACGCCAAGGGCGCCGGCACCGGCCCCTTCGAGTTCGTCGAGTGGGTGAAGGACGACCATATCCTCGTCAAGCGCAACGAGAGCTACTGGAACAAGACGGGCGGCCCCTATCTGGACCGCATCCGCTATCGCCCGATCCCGGACGACACCGTCAAGCTGCAGAGCTTGCAGACGGGCGAGATCGACGTGATGGACTACGTCCAGCCGCGCGACGTGGCGGCGGTGAAGGCCGACAAGAACGTGGTCGTCGTCGACGTGCCTTCGCTGGCCGACTTCGCGTACCAGCTCAACCACACGCGGCCGCCCTTCCAGACGAAGGCGCTGCGCCAGGCGGTCGCGTCCTCGCTCGACCTCGAGCAGATCGTCAAGGGCGTGTGGCTCAACGTCGGCGTGCCGGCCAACGGCCCGATCCCGCCGACGAGCTGGGCGTACGACCGGAGTATCCCGCCGATCAAGCGCGATCTGGCCAGGGCGAAGGCCAAGCTGGCCGAGGGCGGTCAGCCCAACGGCTTCACGTTCACGATGACCACCAACAACATCCCGATCAACGTGCAGGAAGCCGAGGTCATCCAGGCGCAGCTCCGCGAGGCGGGTATCACCATGAAGATCAAGCTGGTCGACTCCGCCACGCTCCTGGCCGACGGCAACGGCAGGAACTTCGAGATGATCAGCTACCAGTGGAGCGGCCGTCCGGACCCCGACGGCAACACCTACCAGTTCTACAAGACGACGCAGGGCACGTCGCTCAACTGGTCGGGCATCTCCAACCCGCAGATCGACGCCGTGCTCGACCGCTCGCGCGAGGTGTCGAGCCAGGCCGAGCGCAAGAAGCTCTTCAGCGAGCTGACGCGGCTCCTCCAGGAAGAGCTGCCGATGGTGTTCATCGTCCATCCCATCGAGCCCAAGGCCTTCAGCCCGCGCGTTCAGGGCTACGAGCCGATCCCCGACGGGATGATGCGCTTCAAGGACGTGTGGCTCCGGTAGGGCGTCGCTGAGCGTGCGGTCGCGCGCGTGATGGGCCGTCTCGTCCTGCGACGGCTGGCGGCGACCGCCCCGGTCTTGCTGCTCGTGACGTTCGGGGTGTTCCTGCTGCTCCACCTCACCCCCGGCGATCCGATCGACGTCATGATGGCGGAGTCGGTCGATGCGACCGTGAAGGAGAACCTCCGGCGCGAGCTGGGGCTGGATCGGCCGCTCTACGTCCAGTACGCCGCCTGGATGGGGCGCCTCCTGCAGGGCGACCTCGGTCGCTCGATCCGCAACGGCGAGCCCGTCGTCGAGAACGTGCGCCGCCGCCTCCGCCCGAGCCTCGAGCTCGCGTTCTTCGCGATGACGATCTCCGTGGTCGTCGCGTTCCCGGTCGGCATCATCTCCGCGATCCGCCGCAACACGGCGGTCGACCGCGCCGGCGCGACGTTCGCGCTGTTCGGCATCTGCATGCCGAACTTCCTGCTCGCCCTGCTCCTGATCTTCTTCTTCGGCGTGACGCTGCGCTGGCTGCCGATCTCCGGCTACACCGATCCGCTCGAGGAGCCGTGGAACGGCCTGCGCTCGCTCACGCTGCCGGCGATCACGCTGGGGCTCGCCCTGGCCGCGGTCGTCACGCGCACCTTGCGCTCGAGCCTGCTCGAGGCGCTGACCGAGGACTACGTGCGGACCGCCCGCGCCAAGGGGCTGTCGGAGTGGCGCGTCGTCTGGGGCCACGTCCTCCGGAACGCGCTGATTCCGGTCGTCACCATCCTCGGCCTGCAGCTCGGCACGCTGATCGGCGGCGCGGTCATCACGGAGTACGTCTTCGCGCTGCCCGGCGTCGGGCGCCTCGTGGTCGACGCGGTCTTCGCGCGCGACTACCCGCTGGTGCAGGGCGTCGTGCTGCTGATCGCCCTCGGCTTCATCGTGAGCAACCTCGTGGTCGACGTGCTCTATGGCTGGATCGATCCCCGGATCCGATCTCGCTGAGCGCCGTCCGGGCCTCGAGAGGCCGGCGCCGTTCCACGCAGTTCGGTGGAAGGCCCTGCGACGGGCGGCGCGAGCCCGGCTCGCGCCCTTCGGCGCCGGGGTCATGCTGCTGGCGGTGCTCGGCGCCCTCGCGGCGCCGCTCGTCGCGCCCTACGACCCGCTCGCGCAGAATCTCGGCAACACGCTGGCCCGGCCCGATCGAGCGCATCTTCTCGGCACCGACAACGTGGGGCGCGACGTGCTCTCGCGCGTCATCTGGGGCACGCGCGTCTCCCTGCTGGCGGGCCTCGTCTCGGTCGCCCTCGCGGTGGTGTCCGGCAGCCTGCTCGGGATCGTGGCCGGCTACTGCGGGGGCCGCGTCGACGGGCTGGTGATGCGCCTGATGGACGCGGTGCTGTCGTTTCCGCCGCTGGTCCTGGCCCTGGCCCTCGGCGCGATGCTCGGCGCCGGCCTCATCGGCGTGCTCCTGGCGCTCGGGGTCGTCTACACGCCCACGTTCGCGCGGCTCATGCGCGGCCAGGTGCTGGCGATCACGGCGCGCGACTACGTGGACGCGGCGCGGGCGCTGGGCGCGTCCGGCTGGCGGGTCGCGTGGCGGCACGTGGTTCCGAACGCCATCAACCCGATCATCGTGCAGGCCTCGCTGAGCGTCGCCTTCGCCATTCTCGCCGAGGCGTCGCTCTCGTTCCTCGGGCTCGGTATCCAGCCGCCCCAGGCGTCCTGGGGCAGCATGATCAACGCCGGCCGCGGTTACCTGCAGCAGGCTCCGTGGATCGTGTTCGGGCCCGGCGCGGCCCTGTTCGTCACCGTCGTGGGATTGAACTTCGTGGGCGACGCCGTGCGCGACGCCCTGGACCCGAGGACGCGGGAATGAGCGAGGCCGGGGCCGGATTCGAGCGCTAGCGCGCCAGGTCGGCGGCTCCGACCTCGACCCGTCGCGTCGCGACGGAGACCGGAGTCGCGCTCGGCGCCGCCGCGTGGGTGTCGTGGCAGCGCCAGGCGAGCCGCGTCTTCGCGTAGCCGATGCGCGGCAGCACCTCGTGCGCGGTGAGAGCCAGACCCCAGATGATCGTGATCACCGCCAGGATGTGCGCCCAGCCGATCCGGCCCCGCCACGAGACGCGCGCGCCCCACAGACCCGCTATCACGACGAGCGAGACCGCGCTCAGGTAGAGAAGCAGCCACGAGCCGCAGGCGCGGTCGTACGGCCATTCCGGCAGGGCGAGTCCGAGGAGCAGGCCGAGACTCACGGAGCCCCAGACGGCTCCCGGTCGCACGGGCCGCATCGACCGGATGCTCGACAGCGGCCGCGCGCCGCCCCCGCTCGACGGTCGCTCGGAAGGGAACGATCGATCGAACGACCGATCGTTGGGTCGTAGCTTTTTGAGGAGCGAATTGACGACCGCGGAGTCCTGATAGCTGCTGCCTTCGGAATCGTGACCTGATCTGGCCAACTCTGCACCTCCGAGCACGTCTGCCCTTGGACGCTCTTCGGCCGTTATGGCGCAGGACTCCATAACGCAAAGCTGCTGCCAATCGTCAGGTACGAAATCTCGCGGCTTTCGACGCACCGGGACCCCGTTCGACACTGCCACAGTGGCACGTGCGTCCCGGAACGGGACGGTGGATTGCTAGCGGGCGAGCAGGGCGAAGAGGCGCGCGGGCGTCACCGGGACCTCGCGAATGATCACGCCGAGGTCCGCGACGGCGTCCTCGACCGCGTTCGCAATGGCGGCGGCGCCGGGGATCGCGCCGCTCTCGCCCACGCCCTTGATGCCCAGCGGATTGATCGTCGAGGGATGCTCGTCGAGCGCCACCGCGAGCGGCGGGAGCTGGTCGGCCTTCGGGATCGCGTAGTCCATGAGGCTCGCCGTCAGGAGCTGGCCGGCGCCGTCGTACACGACTTCTTCCATGAGGCCGGCGCCGATGCCCTGCGCGGCGCCGCCCTGCAGCTGGGCCTCGACGATCGTGGGATTGATCGCGCGACCCGGATCGTGAACGATCGCGTACGCGAGCAGGCGAATCTCGCACGTCTCCACGTCCACCTCGACCGCGGCGGCCTGGGTGCCGAAGGCCCAGGTGACGGTGTCGGGATAGAAGTAGGTGCACGCGTGCAGCCCCGGCTCGCCGGTCGCCTTGAGCGCCTTCGATTTCACGGCGGCGTGCGCGACGCGTCCCAGACTCACGTGGCGCTCGGGCATCCCGACGACGTGCACGCGGCTCTGCTCGATGCGCACGTCCTCGGGCGCGCACTCGAGCAGCTCGGCGGCCACTTTCGCCGCGCGGGCCCGCACCTCGCGCGCGGTCTGCGCCACGGCTGGACCGGAGTTGGCGGCGACGCGGCTGCCGCCGGTGCCCATGCCGTACGGGAACAGCGCCGTGTCACCCGCCACGACGTTGACGTCTTCCCAGGCGGCGCCGAGCTCCGCGGCGGCGATCTGGGCCAGCGTGGTCCCGTGGCCTTGCCCCTGCGCGGTGACGCCGATGTACACGTAGACCTTGCCGCTCGGGTCGACGCGCACCGTGGCGCCCTCGTAGGGACCGAGCCCCGTTCCCTGCGCGTAGCAGGCGAGGCCCACGCCGATCCGGCGCGCGGTGCCGGCGCGCGACTTCTGGCGCCGCCGCCACTCGTCGTACGGCAGGAGCGCGAGCGCACGCTCGAAGGCCGCGGGGAAATCGCCGGGATCGTAGGTGACCGCCACGCCGTCCTTGTAGGTGAGTCCGGGGCGATAGGGCATCTCGGCGGGCCGCACGAAGTTGCGCCGGCGGATCTCGGCCGGGTCGAGCCCGAGCCTCCGCGCGCCGATGTCCATGAGCCGCTCCATGACGAACACGGCCTCGGGCCGCCCGGCGGCGCGATAGGCGGCGTTGAGCGCCTTGGTGGTGACCACGCTCGTGCCGACGTTGCGGTAGTGCGGCACCCGGTAGGGGCCCGGCAGATGGTTGACGGTGTTCGCGGTCAACCCGTCGCCCTGGAGCGGATAGGCGCCGACGTCGGCGAGGAACGTGGCGTCGACGGCGACGATGACGCCGTCGCGCGTGAACCCGATGCGCGCGTCGTGCGCCTGCTCGCGGTCGTGACCCATGCTCGCGAGGTTCTCGCGACGGTTCTCGACCCACTTGACCGGCCGGCCGAGCCGGTGGGCCGCCGCCGCCACCAGGACCTCCTCGGGATAGATCGGGCCCTTCGGGCCGAAGCCGCCGCCGACGTCGGGGATGACGACGCGGACGTCCTCGACCGGCAGCCCGAGCGCGGCCGCGACCACATCGCGCAGCGTGTACGGGCTCTGCGTGGACGACGACACGACGAGCGCTCCGGTGTCGCGATCGCGGTACGCGACGGCACCGCGCGTCTCGATGGGCGCGGCGCTGAGACGCGGATGCCGCAGGCGCTCGCGGACGACGAGATGCGCCCCGGCCATCGCCGATTCCGCGTCACCGACGGAGCCGCGGGCCACGATCGCGGTGTTGTCGGGCCAGCCCTCGTGCAGCCGCGCAGCGGACGCGAGCGACGCTTCGGCCGTCGCCAGGGGCGGCAGCGGTGCGTACTCGACGGTCACCGCGTCGAGCGCGTCGGCGAGGAGCGCGAGGCTCTCCGCCACCACGACGGCCACCGGCTCCCCGACGTGGCGGACCACGTCCCGGGCCAGCACGGGCTGCGCCCACGGGCGTCCCTTCTGAGAGCCGCCGTAGGCGGACGGCACGTTTGGCGCGATCGCGCCGAGATCTGCGGCGCTCCAGGCGAGGACGACGCCGGGAAGGCGCCGGGCCGCGCCGGTGGCCACGGCGACGAGCCGCGCATGGGCCTCGGCGCTCCGGACGACGCCGAGATGCAGGAGCCCGTCGCGCGCGAGGTCGTCGAGGAAACGCCCGCTGCCCGTCAGGAGCCGCTCGTCCCCCTTGCGTCGCGGTGAGGCGCCGATCATCTCGGAGGGGAATCTATCACGCCTGCGGAAGATCCTCTTCGGTAGACTCTCGGGTGATGCGCGCGGGCGACCGTGGCTGGACGGCCTGGCTGCAGATGGCGGTGCTGGTGCCGGCCAACCTGATCGGCGCCATCGTGTCGTTCACGTACTTCACCTTCGTCGACCCGCTCGCGCCCACGCAGCCCGGCGATCTCGCGGGCGCCATCGTGTTCTTCCTCGTCGGGTTCGCCGTCCTGGTCGGACTCGTCTCGATCTCAGCCAGTCGATGGTCGCGGGTCCTCGATCCCGTCGACGGCCGCGGGCCAATCTCGACCGAAGCCCGGCGCCGGGCGCTGCTGCTTCCGTACGCGCTCGCCGGCATCGTCTTCGGCGCCTGGGCGCTCGCCGGCCTGCTGTTCGGGGTGATCCGGCCGCTCATGATCGGCGCCTTCACGCTGGAGCGCGCGATCCGGTTCGTCTTCGGCAACACGTTCATTGCCGGCGGGACGACGACGGCCCTCACGTTCCTCCTGGCCGAGCACCTCTGGCGCAAGGAGCTACCGAGGTATTTTCCCGAGGGCGATCTGAGCGCCGTCCCGGGGGTGATCCGGCTGCGCGTGCGGACGCGACTCCTGGTGATCCTGCTGCTGGTGGGCGTGCTGCCGCTCTCGGTCCTCGGCGTGATGGCCTACCGGCGCGCCGAGTCGCTGCCGGGCCTGGATCCGACCGCCGCCGCCCAGGTCATGGGGAGCTTGCTCGTCGCGATCGGCTTCATCGCGGTCGTCGGCAGCGTGGCCGCGATCGGGCTGGCGCTGGTCGCGGCCGCCAGCGTGGCGACACCGCTTCGCGAGATCCAGGGCGCGATGCGCGAGGTCGAGAGCGGCAACCTCGACGCCCGCTGCCGGGTCGTGAGCAACGACGAGATCGGCGCGGCGGCGGAGGGCTTCAATCGCATGGTCGGCGGGCTCCGGGAGCGCGAGTTCCTGAAGGAGACGTTCGGCAAATACGTGAGCCGCGAGGTTCGCGACGAGATCCTGGCCGGACGCATCTCGCTCGAGGGCCAGGCGCGGGAGGTGACGATCCTCTTCGCGGATCTGCGCGACTTCACACCCTGGGTGGAATCGACGAGCCCGCGCGAGGTCGTGCGCGACCTCAACGAGTACTTCACGGAGATGGAGGGCGCCATCCGGGAGCACCGCGGGCTCGTGCTGCAGTTCATCGGCGACGAGATCGAGGCGGCGTTCGGCGCGCCCGTCGCGTACCCGGCGCACGCGGAGATGGCGGTGCGGGCGGCCCTCGACATGCGCCGCCGCCTGGCGGCGTGGAACGCGGCGCGCGAGCGGGCGGGGAAGATCCCGCTCCGGCACGGCATCGGGATCCACACCGGATCCGTGCTCGCCGGCAACATCGGCAGCGCCGAGCGGCATTCCTACGCCCTGGTCGGCGATCCGGTCAACCTGGCCTCGCGCATCCAGAGCCTCACCAAGGAATTTGCCTCCGACATCCTCGTCAGCGGGGACACTCGCCGTCAGCTCGACGCTCGCTTCGAGCTCGTCCAGCTCCCGGCGGTTCGCGTCAAGGGTAAGTCGCTGGAGGTTGAGGTTTATCGGCTCACCTGATCCTTTGCTGGAGCCGGGCGTGGGGGCGGCGGGCGAGGGGGTGCGTGGGGGTCGATAAGGACCACGCGGCACGCTTGCGCTTCTCCTTTGCGGCTGGGCTCCATCACCCGCTGATGCGCCCGCCGCTGCTCTTCGGGAACGGGTCCTTATCGGCCCCCACGCACCCCCTCGCCCGCCACCCCCACCCCCGTCCCCGCTGGTCTCAAGCCCGCCCGTCCCCGCTGGTTTCAAGCCCGCGGATAGCTCCTCGATTCTTGTCTGCGGCGAGGCGCGACGGGCTCAGCGCGCGTCTGCGGCCTGGCGGGTGGTCGGGGGCTTCCGGGAGGGTCGTGGGAGGGGTCGACGAGACCCGTTCCCTCCAAGCGGTCGTCGGACGGATCAGCGGGTGATGGAGCCCAGCCGCAAAGGAGAAGCGCAAGCGTGCCGCGTGGTCGCGCGACCCCTCCCACGACCCTCCCGGAAGCCCCCGCCTACCGCTGCAGACGCTCGACGAAAGTGTTGATGCGGTTCGTCTCGTGGCTCAAGAGATCGAGGAACCAGAAGGCCGCGCCTTCGGAGTCGACGCGGACGACGAGCGAGACGACGTCGATCGGCGGGCCGCCGTCGGGCGGCGCGAACTCGATCTTCACCGCCTGGCCGGGCCGGAGGCGCTGGTTCACGCGTACCTTCATACCGGTCGACGAGATCTCGGTGCACGTTCCGTCGAGCGCGCCCTTCGAGGCGGTGATCCGCACACCCAGCTTGACGGCGGCGCGCGCGGCGGGTCGCCGCTCGAGCTGGCGCTGACCGGCCTGCTGCCGCGCCATGGCGAAGGGCTTGAGGTACGTCAGGACCTGGCCCAAACGCTCGAGCGTGACGGGCTTGCGGATGAAGTCGAGGGCGCCGAGCTTGAGGCACGCGCGCGCTTCCACTTCGGTGGCGATGCCCGACACGACGATCACCGGAACCTCGGAGTCACGGACGCTCGAGAGGCTGAGGAACTCGACGCCGCTCATTCCCGGGAGCCTGACGTCGAGCAGGATCGTGTCCGGCCGGGTGGTGGCGAGCGCTTCGAGCGCTCCTTCCGCGCTGCCGACGACGGTCGGCTGGTAGCCGAGCTCACCGATGAAATCCCGGAAGATCTCGGCCAGGCGCTCGTCGTCCTCGACGATCAGGACGCGCATGGCGCTCACCATTCGATCGCCCCCCAGAAGACGGGCTCCGGGGTCAGGCGCACGCCGAACCGCCCCTCGACGGCCGACTGCAGGCGACGGGCGAAGAGCACGACGTCCTTCGCGCGTGCGTTGTCGTGGGCGACGACGGCCAGGGAATGGCGGGTCGACAGCCCGACCGGTCCGTCGGTCAGGCCCCGCGCGAAGCCGGCGCGCTCGATCAGCCACGCGGCGGAGAGCTTCACGCGGCCGTCGGGCAAGGCCCAGCGCGGCATCGTCGGATCGCCGGCGCGCGCCTCGACGGCGGCGAGCGCGTCGCCGGCGACGATCGGATTCGTGAAGAACGAGCCGCAGCTCCGGCGGTTCTCGTCGTGGGGATCGAGCACCATCGACTTGGACCGGCGGATGGCGAGCACGCTGGCGCGAACATCCGCGAGCGTGGGGCTCGCGATGCCGCGCGCCGCCAGCGCCTTCTCGACGTCCACGTAGCGGACGGTCGTGCCGCCGCCGGGTCGAAGCTGGTAGCTCACCGACAGCACCACGTACCTCCCCGGTTCGCCGCTCCGGAACAGGCTGTCGCGATAGCCGAAGCGGCACTCGCGGTTGGGGAAGGCCACGATGCGGCCGGTGGATGTGTCGAGGACGCGCACGCGGCTCACGCTGTCGCTGACTTCCTGGCCATAGGCGCCGACGTTCTGCATCGGCGTGGCGCCGACGAGGCCGGGGATCCCGCTCAGGCATTCGAGCCCGGCCCAGCCGCGCGCGACGCTCTCTCGCACCAGCTCGTCCCAGGGCTCGCCGGCCGCCGCCGTCAGCTCGGCCACGCCGTCCACCAGGCGCGCGCTGACGCCCCGCACGGCGATCTTCACCACGAGGGCGTCGACCCCCTCGTCGGCGACGACGAGATTCGAGCCGCCGCCGAGCACCCGGAGCGGCACCCGTCGAGTCCGGGCCCACTCGTGCGCCGCGAGCACCGCCGCCTCGTCGCGGGCCTCCACGAAGAACCGCGCGGGTCCGCCGACACCCATCGTGCAGTGGTCGGCGAGCGCGACGTACTCGAGCGGCGTCATACCCTGAGCATAGCGCGGTTGATGCCGCGCACCAGCAAGTGTCGGCGCCCCTTGACTCGCTCGCGCGGATGCAGCACGATTCCTGCCGCGAGGGAGGACGCGATGGCCTATTCGCGAGACTCGAAATCAGCCGCCGTGCGCGCCCAGCTCGATCACCCCGTCATCGACGGCGACGGCCACTGGCTCGAGCCCGTGCCGATCTTCCTCGACTACCTCCGCGAGGCCGCGGGCCGGTCGGTCGCCGAGCGGTTCGTGCAGAAGGCCACCGAGCACATCGACCGCGGCTGGTACGACATGACGCCGGCCGAGCGGCTGGATCGACGCCCCACGCGCCCGACGTGGTGGGGCGAGCCGACCTCCACGCTCGACCGCGCGACCGCGATGATCCCGCGGCTCTTCTACGAGCGGCTCGACGATTTCGGGATCGACTTCGCGATGCTCTACACCACGCTCGGTCTCTTCCATATCGGTAATCCCGACGAGGAGCTGCGCCGGGCCATCGCGCGCGCCGTCAATCGGATGAACGCCGAGATGTTCAGACCCTACGCGCACCGCATCGCGCCCGCCGCGGTCGTGCCCATGCACACGCCGGCCGAGGCGATCGAGGAAGCGACCTACGCGGTGCGCGAGCTCGGCCTGAAGGTGATCATGATCGCCAACCACGTGCGGCGGCCGGTTCCGGCTTTCGCCCGGCAGGCGGCCGACGCGACGCAGGTGCGCCACTTCGTCGACTCGCTGGCGTACGAGAGCGCCTACGACTACGACCCGTTCTGGGCCCGATGCGCCGAGCTGAAGGTGGCGGTGACCGCGCACTCCGGCAGCATGGGCTGGATGGGCCGCGAGTCGGCCAACAGCTTCACCTTCAACCACATCGGCCACTTCGCCGCGGCGAGCCACGCGTTCGCCAAGGCCCTGATCCTGGGCGGCGTGGTCCACCGGTTCCCCGCCCTCCGCTTCGCGATGCTCGAGGGCGGGGTGGGCTGGGCGTGCAACCTCGTCACCGACCTCGTCGGGCACTGGGAGAAGCGCAGCGGCCGCGCGATGGAGGCGCACGTGAGGCCGAGCAACCTCGACCAGCAGGGGCTGAAGGACTTCTTCACCCGCTGGGGCGGCCGCGTCTACGAGGACAAGCTGGACGAGCTCATGAGCTGTCTCAGCCTGGTGCCCCCGTTCAAGACGCTCGAGGAGATGACCGCGCGCGAGTATCGCGAGCAGATCGACGACTTCGCGGCGGCCCACGTCGGCTCGGCCGACGAGCTGCGCCGCCAGTTCGCCGAGCGCTTCTATTTCGGCTGCGAGGCCGACGATCCGACGACGGCCTGGGCGTTCGACCGGCGCGGTCATCACCGCCTGAACCCGATCTTCAGCTCCGACGTCGGCCACTTCGACGTCACGGACATGACCGAGGTGCTGGAAGAAGCGCACGAGCTGGTGGAGCACGGTCTGATCACCAGGGACGATTTCCGGGAGTTCGTCTTCACGAACGTGGCGCGCCTGCACACCGCCCTGAACCCCGACTTCTTCAAGGGCACGGTCGTGGAGGACGCGGTCGCGAAGGAGCTGGCGCGCTGATCGATCTCGTTCGCCGCTGGATCGAGGGGGCCCGGTGCGTGGTGGCCCTCACGGGCGCCGGCATCTCGACAGACTCCGGCATTCCCGACTTCCGGGGGCCGCAGGGCGTCTGGACGAAGAATCCCGAGGCCGAGAAGCAGTCGACGCTGCAAAACTACGTCGCCGATCCCGAGGTCCGCAAGCGGGCGTGGCAGAGCCGGCTCCACTCGCCGGCGTGGCAGGCGCGGCCGAACGACGGGCATCGCGCCTTCGTGACCCTCGAGCGCCGGGGCAAGCTCGACACCCTGATCACGCAGAACATCGACGGGCTCCACGTGAAGGCGGGGTCGTCGCCGTCGCGCGTGATCGAGATCCACGGCACCATGCACGAGGTCGTCTGCCTCGCCTGCGGTGAGCGCGCGGCCATGGAGCGGGCGCTGGCGCGCGTTCGCGCCGGCGAGGAAGATCCGCCGTGCCGGAGCTGCGGCGGCATCCTCAAGTCGGCCACGATCTCGTTCGGTCAGGGCCTCGTACAGGACGACCTCTTCCGCGCCCAGCAGGCGGCCGCGAGCTGTGACCTGATGCTGGCCGTGGGCACCAAGCTCTCGGTGTACCCGATCGCCGGCGTGGTCCCGGTCGCCAAGCGGGCGGGCGCGCGCGTCGTTATCCTCAACGCCGAGGCGACGGAGATGGACGAGCTCGCCGACGCGCTCCTGCGCGGCTCGATCTCGACGATCCTGCCGCAGATGGTGGAGAGCGCCGCATGCCGGTAACCCGCTTCGAGGTAAGGCTTCGGCGGCCGCTCGCGGCCGGCGCGCCCTTCGGCGACGTCGGGCCGTACGAGGAGCTGAAGGGGACGCTCCACTTCGCGATCGACCCCAAGCACGCGGCGAACGAGCGCATCGCGGACGTGGCGCTGGCGCCGCGCGACCACGCGGGCCGCGTCGAGTTCGAGTCGGACGTGTCGATCCTGCTGCCCCTCGATCGCGCCCGGGGCAACGGTCGCGTCGTGCTCGACGTCGTCAACCGCGGAAACACCGTCGCGGTCCCCAACTTCAATCGCGCCACGCGCCCCGCGTTTCGCCCGGGATCGGATCCCGATCCACCCGTCGACCCGGGCGACGGCTTCCTCATGCGGCGCGGCTACGCGGTGATCTCGTGCGGCTGGCAGATCGACCTCCCGGAGGTGCCGGGGCTCCTGGGGCTGCGCGGGCCGGAGGCGCTCGACGCCGGGGGCAATCGTTTGAAGGGGCGCGTCTACACGCAGCTCCAGACGCCGGCGCCCGCCGCTCACTTGCTCCTGTCCGACCGGGGCCACCGGCCGTACGCCGCCGGCGATCTCGACGAGCGCGACGCGATCCTGACCGTGCGCGACCAGCCCGACGGCGACGCGACGACGATCGCGCGTCAGCGGTGGAGCTTCGCCCGCGTCGGCGAGGGCGGCCGGGTCGTTCCCGATGCCCGCTACATCCGGCTCGACACCGGCTTCGAGAAGGGGCGCCTGTACCAGGTGACCTACACGGCCGTCGGCGCGCCGGTCGTCGGGCTCGGTATCGCCGCGCTCCGCGACGCCGTCGCGTGGCTCAAGCACGGGACCGCGCGCGAGGGCAATCCGGCGCCGGGCCTCGTGCGGTACGGCTACGCGTATGGACGCTCGCAGACCGGGCGGTTGCTGCGGACACTCGTGTACCACGACCTCAACGTGGACGAGCAGGGGCACGAGGCGCTCGACGGCATCATCGCGAACGTGGCCGGCGGGCTCCGCGGCGAGTTCAACCAGCGGTTCGGCCAGAACTCCAAGGACCGCCCGCACATGATGGATCAGGCGCACTCGTCGACCGACGGCGAGGTCACGCGCCGGATCGCGGCGCGGGGAAGCCCCCTGCGCGCCATCTACACGAACAGCTCCGCCGAGTACCACCGCGGCGACGCGTCGCTCGCCCACACGGACCCGGAGGGCGCGCGCGACGTGCCGGCCGGGCCGGCGTCGCGCATCTATCACTTCGCGGGCACCGAGCACGGGCTGGGCGTGTGGCCGCCGACCGAGCGGCGCGTCGCCGCCGCCGATCCCGCCGAGCCGCTCGAGCACTCGCAGAATCTCAGGAACACGATCGACTACGCGCCGCTGCTGCGCGCCTGCCTCGTGAATCTCGACCGGTGGGTCACCGGCGGCGTCGAGCCGCCGCCGAGCCGGCATCCGCGGCTCGCCGACGGGAGCGCGGTGCCCTTCGAGGCCCTGCACAGGGTGTTCGACACGATCCCCGGCGCCGCCTATCCGCGTCATCACGCGCGCCCGTGCCGCCTGGACTTCTCGACGCTCCCACCGCGCCCGGGCCCGGCGTGCGGCTCGCTCGTCTCCGCGGTCGACGCCGATGGCAACGAGACCGGCGGGATCGCGCTGCCGGAGGTCGCGGTGCCGCTCGGCACCCATACCGGCTGGACGCTGCGTCATCCCGAGATCGGCGGCGACGGCCAGCGTCTGGTCTTCGCCGGGGCGACGATTCCGTTCCCGCGCACGCGCGGCGCGCGCGAGGCCTCGGGCGATCCGCGCCCGTCGATCGCGGAACGCTACCGGTCGCGGGACGACTACCTGGAGCGCGTGCGGCGCGCCGCCGTCGCCCTGGCGTCCGAGCGCTACATCCTCGACGAGGACGTCGACCTGACCGTCGCGCTGGCCGCGCGGGCCTGGGACTACTGGACCGCCTGAGCCGGCCGGTAGCGCGCGACGTGAGCCGTTCCCGCTCGCCGCGACTCTGAACAGGGGAGTGTGTCGATGGCGTTCATCCGGGAGATTCCGATCGAGGAAGCGTCGGGGGCTCTTCGCGAGGCCTACGACAGCGACCTGAAGACGCTGGGCTACATCGCGAACTACACGAAGGTCTTCGCCCTCCGGCCGGAGATACGCGCCGCCTGGGGCAGCCTGATCAGGGCGGTCCGCTCGACCATGGAGCCGCGACGCTACGAGCTGATCACCCTGGCGGCCGCGTCACAGCTTCGGTGTAGCTACTGAATGCTCGCGCATGGAGCCGTGACGCTCCAGAGCCAGATCTTCACCGGGGCCCAGCTCGAGGCGATCGCGCGGGACTACCGTCAGGCCGGCCTGGCGCCGGCCGAGGTCGCGATGATGGCGTTCGCGGAGAAGGTCGCCGGGCCCGCGTACACCGTGACCTCCGACGACGTCGAATCGCTGCGCCGCCACGGATTCTCGGACACCGACGTTCTCGACATCGCCTTCGCGGCCGCCGCGCGCTGCTTCTTCAGCAAGGTCCTCGACGGCGTCGGCGCGGAGCCGGACCAGGCCTTCCTGAGCCTCGACGAAGGCGTTCGCCGCGCCCTGGTGGTAGGACGCGCGTTCCACGCGACGCCCTGAAAGGACACGCGATGGCCATCACACGGAAGAACATCCAGCCCGAGGCGCTCGCCGCACCGAGCCGCGGCGGCCACACGCTCTACTCCCACGTGGTCACGGTCGAAGGCCGGCGCATGATCTTCGTCGCCGGCCAGCTGGCGCGGGACCGCTCCGGCAACGTCGTCGGCAAGGGCGACATGCGGGCGCAGATCCGCCAGGTCGGCGAGAACATCAAGGCCGCCCTGGCGTCCGCCGGCGCCACCCTCGCCGACGTCGTCAAGAGCAACACGTACGTCACGGATATGGACGAGTACTTCCGTCACGTGGACGTCCGCATGGAGTACCTCGGGCCCGCGATGCCGACGAGCACCACCGTCGAGGTGCGACGCCTCGCCCACCCCGATTTCCTGGTCGAGATCGAGGTGGTCGCGATGACCGGCTAGCGGGTCCGGTTGTACTGGTAGTCCTCGCGCTCCCCGTTGCCCGCGCGCAGCTCCGGGCGGAGCGGGGGGCGCGTGGCGTTCAGCTTGGCGTGCACGTCGAGCGCCGCCTGGTCGGCCCAGCGCTCCAGCAGCGCGAGCCGATCCGGGTTCGCGACGCTCTGGAAGATCTCGAACTGCTCGCAGCCCGGCTCTTTCTGCGCTTCCGCGCAGCGAGCCTTGTAGACCTGCGCCAGCTCGGCGCCCTTGCCCGGGGCCGCGGTGATCGTCACGACGAGTCGGACCGCCATGTTCGCCTCCTGTGATGGTTGAGTCGGGGTGAGCGGGCTTTAGGGCTGCAGCCGTGTCGAGCGCCAGGGGCCGCCGGTGAAGCCCGCGTCGGCGTGCGTCAGGGCGCGAGTCCAGGCCGCGCGATCGTGGGCGCGCGACGGCTGACCGACCCAGAGCTCGACGCGCTCGGCCCACACGCGGTAGCCGCACCAGCGCTTGGGTCGCGGGATCTCGCCCTCGTAGCGCCGGGTCTCCTCCTCGACCTTCGCCAGAAACGCGGCGCGGGACGAGATCGGCCGGCTCTGGTCGCTCGCGGCCGCCGCCGCGCGCGCGTCGCGCGGTCGCGACCGCCAGTAGGCGTCCGCATCCGCGTCGGCCACCAGCGTCACGGGTCCGTCGATGCGCGCCTGGCGCTCGTGGGCGTCCCAGTTGAAGACGAGCGCCGCGCGGGGGTTGAGATCGAGGGCCTGGCCCTTCGCGCTCTCGCGGTCGGTATAGAAGACCACCCAGCCGGCTCGCGCGTCGAAGCCGCGGCAGATCACCATGCGCGCCGACGGGCGCCCGTCGGGGTCGACGGTCGCCAGCGTCATCGCGTGCGCGTTCCGGATGTCGGCGAGCGCGTCCTTCAGCCAGCTCTCGAGGAGCGGCAGCGGATCGTCCGGAAGCTCCGTGGGGAGGGCAGGCCTAATAACCCTCTTCCTCCAGGAGGGGAAACGCGCTCGTCACGTGCGCCGGACGGACGGGCGTCGCCGCATGGAGATAGGACGGATTGACCGCGGCGAGACGATCGACCCCGAGGAGCCCGAGACAGAGCCGGATCTCCTCCTCCAGGAGCTCGAAGACCCGCACGAGCCCGGCCTGGCCCGCGGCGGCGAGACCGCAGCACGTGAGACGCCCCATCCCGACGGCCTGAGCGCCGAGCGCGATCGCCTTCACGACGTCGGTGCCGCGCATGAACGAGCCGTCGACGATGATCGTCGCGCGCCCGCGAACGGCCTGGACCACCTCGGGCAGGATGTCCATGGTGCCGCGCCCGTGATCGAGCTGGCGGCCGCCGTGGTTGGACACGTACACACCCTCGACGCCGTGGTCGCACGCCAGCGCCGCGTCCTCGGCGGTCGCGATGCCCTTGAGAATGAGCGGGATGTCGTGAAGGTCCTTGAAGCGCTTCACGTGGTCCCAGCTGAGCGCGGCCTGGAACTCGTGGCCGCTCGCGCGCGTGCGCCACGGCTTGACGAACCGCCGCGCCAGGTCGCGCTCGCGTCGGCTGTACACGGCGGTGTCGACGGTGAGGCAGAACGCGGCATAGCCGTTGTCCTTGGCGCGCTTGACGTGGCCGTCTACCCAGGCGTCGTCGCCGCGGACGTAGAGCTGGAAGATGCGGAAGTTGTCGGCCGCCGCGGCCACGGCCTCGAGGCCGGGGTTGCAGACCGAGCTGAGCATCTGCGGCACGTTGAACTCCGCGGAGGCCTTCGCCGCCGTCGCGCCGCCGCCCGCCTCGAAGCTCTCCACGGAGCCGACGGGCGCGATCATGACCGGGATCCGGATCGGCCGTCCGAACAGGCTCGAGGTCGTGTCGATCTTCGACACGTTTCTCAGGACGCGAGGCCGGAACGCGAGCGAGTCGAGCGCGATGCGGTTGCGTCGCAGCGTGGTCTCGGTCTCGGTGCCGCCGGTCAGGTAGTCCCAGGGGCCCGGCGCCAGGTTCATCTTCGCAGCGCGCACGATTTCGTGAAGCGTCTGGTACTTCTCCTCGAGGTTCGATGGCATGGCTTTCCTCGCTCAGACGTTGGGGTGGCGCTTGTGCCAGTCGGTGGCCTGCTCGTACGTGTGGCCCACGCGCAGGACGGCCGCTTCCTCGAAGGGCCGCCCGGTGATCTGCATGGAGAGCGGCAGCCCGGACGTCGAGAAGCCGCAGGGCAGCGCGAGCGTGGGCAGGCCGGTCATGTTGAAGGGCCCGGTGTTGCTGCGCGGTGTTTCGTAGGTCGGGTCGTAGACCGCGGCGAAGGTCGCCGCCGGCTTCGGGCTCGTCGGCGTCACCAGCAGGTCGACCCGGCGCAGCACGTCGGCCATGTCGGCCTGGAGGCGCGTGCGCAGGCGCTGCGCCTGCACGTATTCCGAGCTGGTGATGAGGCCGCCGGCCTGGATCCGCTCGCGCAGGTACTCGCCGAAGAGCTCGGGGTGCTCGCGCAGATCCCGCTCGTGGTAGGCGTACGCCTCGGAGAGCAGGATGACCATGTAGGCCGACGCCGACTTGATCGAGGGGATCTGGACGTCCTGCACCGTGGCGCCGAGCTGCCGCAGGGTCGTCAGCGCCAGCTCGAACGCCTTCTCGACCTCGGCGTCGAGGCTCTCGCAGAAATACTCACGGGGCACGCCGATGCGGAGGTTGCGCACGCCCCGGTTGAGCGGCGCGATGTAGTCGCCGACCAGCTCGCGGCTCGACGCCGGGTCGGCGGCGTCGTGGCCGGCGAGGGCCTGCAGCAGATACGCGCAGTCCTCGACCGTGCGGGCCATCGGGCCGGTGTGGTCCAGCGTCCACGAGAGGGTCAGGACGCCGGCGCGGCTGCAGCGGCCGTAGGTCGGCTTGAGGCCCGCGATGCCGCAGAACGACGCGGGGCCGCGGATCGAGCCCCCCGTGTCCGAGCCGAGTGCGCCAAAGGCGAGCCCGGACGCCAGCGCGGTGCCCGAGCCGCTCGAGGAGCCGCCGGGCATCCGCTCGAGGTCCCACGGATTCTTGGCCGCCGGGAAGCGATGGCCGGGGAACTGGATGCCGAAGGCGAACTCGTGGGTGATCAGCTTGCCGAGCATCACCGCGCCGGCTTTCTGAAGGCGAGCCACGCACGTCGAGTCCGCGCCCGGCACCCAGTCGGCCAGGAGCGCCGAGCCGCCGGTGGTGACGACGCCGCGGGTCGCGTAGATGTCCTTGTAGCCGACGGGAATGCCGAGCAGCGGGCTCGAGATGTCGCCGCGCGCCAGCGCGGTCTCGGCGGCTTTGGCGTCGGCGAGCGCGCGGTCCGCGGTGACCGTGACGAAGGCGTTGAGCTTCGGGTCCAGCCGCTCGATGCGCTCGATGAGCGTGCGCGTCAGCTCGACGGGCGAGAGGGTTTTGCGCCTGAAGCGCCCGCCGATATCACGGATCGTCGCGTAGACGAGGTCGTCGGTTGCCATGTCAGCTTCCCGAGCGTCGCGAATCGAACGTGACGCTGGGCTCGAGCGTTTTCACCGCTCGCGAGTCCATCTCGTGGATCGGCCGGAGCGCGTCGGTCAGCAGGCGGCGCACGAGCTCGAGCCGGTTCTCGGCGATCTCGATGTGTGCCGCTTTCATGCGGTCGCGGAGCTCATCCAGGGTCATGCCAGTCCTCCCGTGTGTGGGAGAATACCGCGACCTCGAGCCCAACGGGGAGGCGGATTCATGACGCGCGCGTACCGGTTCCTGAGCCCGATCGTGCTGCTGGCCGCGGTGTGTTCGTGGACGCCGCCGTCCGCCCTCGCGCAGGGAAATCTCAACGTCTATTGCAGCGTCCAGGCCGAGTGGTGCCAGGCGGTCGCCAACGAGTTCCAGCGCCAGACGGGCATCCGGGTCGGGCTGACCTTGAAGGGGTCGGGAGAGACCCTCGCTCAGGTCACCGCGGAGGCCGCCAACCCCAGGGGCGACGTCTGGTTCGGCGGCACGGGCGATCCGCACCTGGCGGCGGCCGAGCAGAATCTCACCCTGGCCTACAAGTCGTCGAACCTCGACCGGCTGCACGACTGGGCGCGCAAGCAGGCCGAGCAGTCGGGCTTCAAGACCGTCGGCATCTACGCCGGCGCGCTCGGTTTCGGCTACAACCCCGAGCTGCTCCAGCGCAAGAAGCTCCCGCCGCCGACGTGCTGGCGCGATCTGGTGAAGCCGGAATACCGGGACGAGATCCAGGTGGCGAACCCGAATTCGTCGGGGACCGCCTACACCGCGATCGCGACGATCGTGCAGCTCTTCGGCGAGGAGGAGGCGTTCCGCTACCTGCGCCAGCTGCACCGGAACGTCAACCAGTACACGCGCTCGGGCGTCGGGCCCATCAAGGCCGTCGCGCGCGGCGAGACGTCGATCAGCATCAGCTTCATGCACGACGGCGTGACGGAGGCGGTGGCGGGCTTCCCCGTGAAGATCCAGGCGCCTTGCGAGGGCACCGGCTACGAGGTCGGCTCCCTCAGCATCATCAAGGGCGCCCGCAACCCGGACGGCGCCCGCAAGTTCGCCGACTGGGCGCTGACCGCGGCGGCGCAGAAGCTCGGCGCGGAGTCGAAGCAGTTCCAGGTTCCCTCGAACCGGGAGGCCCAGCTGCCTCCGCAGGCGCCGCGCTTCGCCGACATAAAGCTGATCAACTACGACTTCGCGAAGTACGGCTCGAGCACGGAGCGCAAGCGGCTGCTCGATCGGTGGGAGAAAGAGGTCAACAGCCAGGCGAAGTAGGCGCCGTATGCGGAACGCTCTTCGCCCCTGGGCGCTTGGCTGGAGCCTCTTCGGCTGGGCCGGCTTCGCGCTCCTGCCGTGGTACGCGATCGCCGACGGCGTCGTGGGCTGGGGCTGGATCCCTCGCGTCCTCAGCGACCCGGATCTGGCGCCCGGCGCCGTGCAGGCCGCGCTCTTCGGACGCCTCTGGCTGCTGGGTCCCGCCGTGATCCTTCTCGCGGCGGTCGTCGGCTCGCTCGCCGGGGGTGACCGGGCCGCGTTCGGCCGGCGGCTGGCGCTGCTGGGCGGCGCGGGCTTCCTTTATATCGTCGTGCACGGCTTCGCGATCCGGGGCCAGCCGGGCATGGGCGCGGGCGCCGCGCTCGTCGCCGCGAGCTTTCTCGTCCTCTTCTCGCTGGGCCTCGCCGCGCTCGGCTTCTTCAGGGGCGATCCGTTCACCGCGGGCGCGATCGTGCTCGTGGCGGTGCTCGTCGGGCTCTTCACGTTCTTTCCGCTCGCGCGTATCTTGCTGAGCGCCGTCCAGGGAAGCGACGGCGGCCTTTCGGGGCGAGCGTTCGCCGAGCGCATGTTCGCCGCGAAGATCTGGCGGCTCGACTGCCTCGCGGGCGGCCGGAGCTGCGGCGTGGGCTGGAACACCCTGCTGCTGGCGCTCCTGAGCGCCACGACGACGACGGGGCTCGGGCTCGCCTTCGCCCTGGTGGTGACGCGCACGGGATTCCGAGCGAAGCGGCTCCTGCGCGTGCTGACGGTCCTGCCCATCATCACGCCGCCCTTCGTGATCGGGCTCGGGCTCATCCTGATCTTCGGACGCTCGGGGCTGATCAATCAGCTCCTCGAATGGGCGTTCGCCGTGACGCCGTCGCGCTGGATCTACGGCCTGCAGGGCGTGTGGCTCGCCCAGACGCTCGCCTTTACGCCGGTCGCGTTTCTGGTGCTCATCGGCGTCGTCGAGGGCGTGAGCCCGTCGCTGGAGGAGGCCTCGCAGACGCTGCGCGCGGACCGCTGGCAGACGTTCAGCCGGATCTCGCTCCCGCTGATGCGCCCCGGGCTCGCCAACGCGTTCCTGGTCGGGTTCGTCGAGAGCATCGCCGACTTCGGCAACCCGATCGTCCTCGGCGGCAACTTCGGCGTCCTCTCGACCGAGGTCTTCTTCTCGATCGTCGGCGCCCAGCTCGATCAGGGACGGGCGGCCGCCCTCGGCGTGCTCCTGCTCGCCCTGGCGCTCGGCGCGTTTCTCGTGCAGCGGCGTATCGTCGGCCGCGCGGTCTACACGTCGATCTCGGGCAAGGGCGACGGCGGGCTCCCGGCGCCGCTGCCGCCGGGCGTGCGGCGCCTCGCGTTCGGTGTCGCGCTACCGTGGGCGCTGCTCACGCTTCTGATCTACGCGATGGCGCTGGCCGGGGGCTTCGTCGAGACCTGGGGACGGGACTACACGCCCACCCTGCGCCACTACGTCAAGGCCTTCTCGGTCGAGTGGAGCGCCGGAGGCATCATCTGGTCCGGCGCCGCGTGGCGGTCGTTCTGGACGACGCTCGAGCTGGCGTCGATCGCCGCGCCGCTCACGGCCGCGCTCGGCCTCCTGACCGCGTACCTGCTGGTGCGGCAGCGGTTCGCGGGCCGGACGGCGTTCGAGTTCGCGACGATGCTGAGCTTCGCCATTCCCGGGACGGTGATCGGCGTCAGCTACATTCTCGCCTTCAACGTGCCGCCCCTCGAGCTCACCGGCACCGGCCTGATCCTGATCGTGTGCTTCGTGTTCCGCAACATGCCCGTGGGCGTGCGCGCCGGCGTGGCGGCGATGAGCCAGATCGACGGCAGCCTCGACGAGGCCTCGCGCACGCTCGGCGGCGGGAGCTTCGTGACCCTCCGCCGGGTGATCCTGCCGCTCCTGCGGCCGGCCGTCGTCGCCGCGCTCGTCTACAGCTTCGTGCGCGCGATGACGACGGTGAGCGCGGTCATCTTTCTCGTCTCGGCCGACTACGACATGGCGACGACGTTCATCATTCACCGGGTGCTGAACGGCGACTACGGGGTCGCCATCGCCTACAGCTCGGTGCTCATCGTGCTGATGCTGGTGGCGATCGGGCTGATCCAATGGCTCGTCGGCGAGCGGCGGCTCCGGCGCCGCGCGATGCCGGCGCTCGCCCCCCTGCCGACCGGGCGCGCCGGATGAGCGACCGCCGCGCGGCGCGCATCGAGCTCCAGCACGTCACCAAGCTGTACGGAGAGGTCGCCGCCGTGCGCGACGTCAGCTTCACGGTGCCGGCCGGGAGCCTCGTCACCCTCCTGGGACCCTCGGGCTGCGGCAAGACGACGACGCTCAGGCTGATCGCGGGGCTCGAGACCGTGACGTCGGGGCGCATCGTGATCGGCGGCGACGACGTGACCGGCCTCGGCGCGACCGACCGGAGCGTGAGCATGGTCTTCCAGAGCTACGCGCTCTTTCCGCACATGTCCGTGCTCGAGAACGTCGCGTACGGCCCGCGCGTCGCGGGGCGCCCACGGCGTGAGGCCTGGGCCGCGGCGCGCGAGGCGCTGACCGGCGTCGGGCTCGGCGAGCTGGGCGAGCGGCTGCCGAGCGAGCTGTCGGGCGGCCAGCAGCAGCGCGTCGCGATCGCGCGCGCGCTCGTGCTGGAGCCGCGCGTGCTGTTGTTCGACGAGCCGCTGTCGAACCTGGACGCGCGGCTGCGGAGGCAGATGCGTGAGGAGATCCGGGCGCTGCAGCAGCGGCTCGGGATCACGGTGGTCTACGTCACGCACGACCAGGAGGAAGCGCTGGGCGTCTCCGATCGGATCATCGTCATGAACCACGCGGTGGTGGCCCAGGAAGGCCGGCCGCGCGAGCTGTACGAGGCGCCGGCCGACGTCTTCGTCGCGGGCTTCATGGGCGAGGCCAATCGCGTCAAGGGCGTGCTGCGCCGCCTCGACGACCGGATGGGCCGGGTGAGCATCGGCGGGCTCACCTGCACGCTGCCGCACCGCGGTCTCGCCGAGGGCGCGGTCGACGTCGCCATCCGGCCCGAGGCGATCCTGATCGCCGCGGGCGCCGCCGCGAACGGGGCGCTGCGCGGCACCGTGAGCCAGGCCGCCTACCTGGGATCCCGCATGGAATACTCGATCGACTCGGAGATCGGCCGGCTGTTCGTCACGAGCCCCGCCGTCGACGCGCCGCTGGCGCCCGGCGCGACGGTCGCCTTGACACTGGCGGACCACGGCATCACCCTGATCCGGCCATGAGCGAAGAACGCGTCGTTCAGGTCCTCGACACGCTCGGTGTGCCGTACGAGCTGATGCAGATCGACCCGGCGTTCGCCGACACGGCGGCGTGCTGCGAGAAATACGGGCTCCCGCTGGATAGCGCCGGCAACACCATCGTGGTCGCCTCGAAGAAGGAGCCGCGGAAGTTCGGTGCGTGCGTCGTGAAGGCCACCACGCGGCTCGACGTGAACCACGCGGTGCGCGCGCTCCTCGGGGCCGCCAAGGTTTCGTTCGCCTCGGCGGACGAGACGAAGGCGCTCACCGGCATGATGATCGGCGGCGTCACGGTGTTCGCGCTGCCGCTCGACCTGCCGATCTACGTCGACGACAAGCTGATGCAGCGCGAGTGGGTCATCCTCGGCAGCGGCAGCCGGTCGTCGAAGATCAAGATCTCGCCGGAGGTGTTCCGGCGAATCCCGAACGCGACGATCGTCCCCGGACTCAGCATCGACATCTGACAAGGAGCGCAACATGGAGCGGGGTAAGAGCGTGGTCACGCCCGAGCGGTTCGCATCCGGCATGACGTTCGATCAATACGTGGCGTACGTCGCGACGCCCGAGAACCTCAAGCGTGAGGGCTCCGGGCGGCCGCGCGCCGACATGAGCGGCCACCTGCGCGCGGCGTACGCCGCGGCCCGGCTTCTCGAGTCGCAGGTGGCGGCGGTCAAGTGGCTGGCGGCCCAGCCGGGCGGCCCCGCCAGGGTCCTCGTCATCTCCGAGGAGTGGTCGTCGGACTGCCGGCGCGACGTTCCGATGCTCGCGCGCCTCGCCGAGGCGGGCGGGATGGAGCTCCGGATCTTCCGCCGCGACGGGCAGGACTTCAGCAAGAGCCACCACCCGACTCTCGCCGAGGCGCCCGATAGCAACGCGGACATCATGGCGGAGTTCCTCAACACGAAGAACGGACAGACGTGGCAGTCGATTCCGGTCGCGGTCTTCTACACGAAGAACCTCGAGTACCTCTACCACTACACCGAGTATCCGGCGATCTATCAGAAGGATCGCGTGGTCGGGCAGATCCGGGCGCCGCGCCCGGGCGAGGGCAAGGACGAGGCCCAGACGCGGGGCGACCGCGAGTTTCGGGGCCTCCAGGAATCGCCGTTCTTTCAGGTCTGGGCGAGCGCCGGCGTCGACGAGATATTGAGCGCGCTCCACCGCCGGTTCCTGCTCGGTCCGTCCGCCTGAGGGTTTACTCCGTCAGGATCCAGGCGTTGTGGCGGAAGGGGTCGTAGCGGTCGCCGCGCGCGCAGAAGCCCGGCGTGGCAATGACGCGCTTCATCTCGCCGTCGCTCGTCCGTCGTGACGACAGGAAGAGGTCGAGGTCCTGGAAGGCGACGAGCCCCGCATCGCGCCGCCGACAGAGGTTGCGCGCGCGGTTGAAGTAGACGATCGGATCGCAGCCGATGCGCGTGTCCAGCGGCAGCTTGAGATCGTGCCGCGTCGTCGTGCCGTCGGCCAGGTGCAGATCGGCCCACCCCGCGCAGGTCGCCCGCGCATCGAACATGTGGAGCGCGTAGAGCCGGCCCTCTCCGGTCAGCGTGCGGTCGCCGGGGAACGTGTACGGCGCCAGCTGGAGCAGCGAGAACAGCGCCGCGAGCGCGTACACGGGCCCACGGGCGTTGAGGGTCCAGAGCGAGATCAGCACGCCGTCGGGTCGATCCGCCGGCGCGACGAGCCGGCTCAGGGGGAAGATCGCCAGGATCGCGAGCATGAGCAGCGGATAGAAGAAGCCCACCACCTGCCAGGACAGCGCGTGAAAGACCAGGAACTGGGCGAGCGCCGCCCAGAAGATCCAGGCGCGCCTGGCCAGGAGCCCCCAGGCGACGACGAGCTCGAGCACGATCACGTAGACGCAGGCCACCACGATGCCCATGCCCGCGAACGGCCACATCGGGCGATAGAGGCCCGCGCCCGAGATCCATTCCCAGTTGAGCTTGAGCGTGCCGGCCCAGAAATAGAAGAGCGTGACCAGGACGCGAAGCCCGTCGCGCTTGGCCGGGACGAAGAGGTAGGCGAACGTGGCGAAGAACGCCATGTAGTGCTGGTTCATGCGCAGGCGATAGTCGAGCAGCATGATGGCGAGCTTGAGCAGGTTCACCAGCACGAGGCTCGCGTAGGCCCACGGCACGAGCCGTCGCGACGCGAACAGGAGGCCGGTGCCGACGGCCGCGGCGAAGTAGGCGCGAAGCGCCAGCGCGACGCCGGCCGGCGACAGGATGCGCAGGGCGCCGCATTCGGGCACCAGCGGCCAGCAGATCGGCTCCGCGCCCGTGCCGACGAAGGCGGCGATGCGCTGGTCGACCCAGTAGAGGTAGGTGACGACGTGCAGAAAGGCCATCGCCACGCCGTACCAGCGCAGCGCGGCGTCGTGCTCGATCTCGGCAATCTGCGCGCGGAAGAAGCCGAGGACCCCGGCCATCGCGGGGAGCCTAGCCTATACTGTGGGGCGGCGCGAGAGTGGCGGAACTGGCAGACGCGCTGGACTTAGGATGCTTCCGGCGCGAGAGCGCCGCGCACGCGGAAATGCCGGGAAGCGCAATGCTTCTCGGCATTTCCTTTTCAACCGACGCTCGTGAGCATCTTGGTCTTGATTGGCTTAAATGGGGTGGTTTTGGAGCGCGGCGGGCCAAGTGCTGGGCAAAGTGATCGCCTGCCGTTTCGCGAGCCGTCCGGCGCAAGATGGCGCAAGCGAAGTCGTTGCCTGACTATCCGACAAGTGCTCGTTCCGCGCGACGCTCGGTGTTCGCGAATCGCTACAGCATCGTCTCCAGAGGGCGACCTGCGCCAGGCTTCCAGGTGGATCGCTGACCGGTCGGTGGCTAGGGCGAGGAATGCCAGTCGTAGGGGAAAATGTGTTGGCACTTGTTGCAGATAATCGTCAGCCGGTTTTGACTTCCAAGCAGGCGACGATCGATCCATGCGCCGATCTTCTTGCAGTTTGGACACCGCACGCTGATCTTCCCAATCCACCAGCGAGGGGAAGTGGCTCCCCGCGCCCAGAAGCGCAGAAGACGAAGTGTGATCCCGAGCCGCTCAAGCAAGCTCCACACCCTTTGCCGCTACTCAGTCCCCGGGAGTATAGGCAAACTGTAGCTTGCTCTCGGCCACGGTGGTTCCCGGGCCGTTCCGGGTCAGTGTCCCGACAAGGATGATCCTGCCTCGATCACTGTCCTTCTCGATTGGCCGGGGTGTAGCTATGAACCGGCCGCGAAAGCTGAAGCGGACCCCATTGACGCTGACTGTGGTGAAAATGATGTCGTCGCCCTTGACGGAAAGAGTGCGGAATCGGAAGTCCTGCCAGCGATCTTCACTACCGATGCGAACCATGCCTTTCCTCGCATTGGGAGGCCCGAATCTCGGATCGACAAGTTCTATCCACCGCACGTCGGTGAATCCTCGTGGAGCTTTCACCGGCATGTAGTAGCCGGCGCGTTCGGTCTCGTCAGTAGCTGCGACTACTCGAAGGACGACAGCCAAAGCAACGAGGACGACGCCAGCGGCGACGGCGCATCGAACCATTACGACGAAGTTAGCATGGCGCTGGCAGCACAAATGGTGGACGGTGAGCCGCTGGCGAACCGCCTCCGGCTGACGAAGGGCACGCGGTCTGCGCGCCTGGCGGAACCGACCCGCGCTGTACTTGGTCGCGAGAGTTCTTCCGGCTACCATCGAAAGATGCGGAACCCGTGGGTCTGGTACGACCGCCACCTGCTCTGGCCAATCTTAATCGTCCTGTCGTTCCTCGCCCTTCTCGAAGAACTGTATCGGTTCCTGTTTCGTTGAACCGCCGGCACAAAGGAGAACGCAGGATTACTCGCGGGTCTGGTCCAACAGAGGCCGGACGATCCGACCGACAGGTCGCGAAGCTACGTCGATGTGCTGCGGAGGACGACAGGCACGAAGTAGAACGATGCGTCGGGATGGCGGTAGCGTACCCGGTACTGCGGCGCGCTGAGGCACTGCCCCGGCGGGAGGGCTTCGCTCGACGTCCTAGGTGCCGGGCGTTGCGGCTCGCCTCAGCGAACTGCTACTGTCGGTGCGATGTTCACTCCTGGCGAGGTACTGAGCTGGTTCACCGGCCGCTCTCTTCACGGACTGAGTGTTGTTGAACTCGACCGCGTCGTGACGATTCTTGTAGCTGGCGAGGCTCAAGGTCGCAGCGTCTTCGAGATCGCACAACGCCTGGAGCCGGTCCTCGTGCCTGCCGTGTACCGCTGGCCCACGCTGGAGGAGTGGAGGACGCACTTTCCGAGGGCCGCAACGCGCCCTGATTGGTTACTAGCGTTCGACCCGATGCACGGCGAGCAGAGCCGTAAAGAAGAGATCTTCTTGTTCGTGCAGTCGGCGCTCGGAGCTTGGTTTGGCGCGCGCCAGTTGGCATCGCTGCTGGATACCATGAAACACGTACCAGACCTGCAGGCCGAGGTGCTCGGCCCAGAGCCCGACGATCCCTGCGTCATCTGCCGTCAACACGCGGGAGAGCGGTTTGACCCC